>Ga0210394_10000029_pt1 | contig 347729 bp, 338 predicted proteins | sample IncBWC12MmetaG_FD_160121 | JGI IMG/M metagenome (GOLD analysis project Ga0210394, IMG submission 160121) | Forest soil microbial communities from Barre Woods Harvard Forest LTER site, Petersham, Massachusetts, United States - Inc-BW-C-12-M | ecosystem: Environmental > Terrestrial > Soil >...
CCCCGGCTTCGTCCCGCACCCCGCAGCCAGCGTCAGGATCGCCATCCCCGCCAGCGCCGCTGCCGCCAGCAAGCCTCGCCGCACCGCCCCTCGAACCGCCTTCATCCTTTTCATTCCCGCCCTCCCAGTTACGTTCAGTTGCTCGCGCATGACGATCATCAAAGCTTGAGCTTCTTATTTCACCTGCACCAGCCCCGCAATAACCGCAGCAACTTTGTCGAGTATCTCGTTCCAGCCCTCCAATTGACCGCTATCTTTCGCGCTCTCCATGGGTTCATTTCCAATGAAGGTAAGTTTCGTCCGGCCGTTCCCGAGATCCTCAAAGATAGTCACGTCGTAGGCACCGTCGATGGCCTCATGTTCTATTCCTAATTGCGCAGGCTCAACCTTGTTGCCCTTCGAGTCCGAAAAGTACATGGAGGAAACGATCTTTTCTTGGGGAACAATCTCGTGGTATTCCACCAAATTCCAGCACTCCTGCCCATCCGGCGTCTTCATGCAGAGGAGAGATTTTCCTCCAACGCGAAAATCCATCTGACAAACGGGTGCAGTAAAACCCTTCGGCCCCCACCACTGCATCACGTACTTCGGGTCTGTCCACGCCTTCCAAACCAACTCGCGTGGGGCATCAAAAATTCTTGTAACGACCATCCGCTCAACTTCGCTAACCGTGTTTTCTGTCATCTCTGACCTCCTCTTTCTTCATTTGATTTACAACTATATCGAGTTTGTCGAAGCTCTCTTCCCAGAATCGGCGATAGCTAATCGCCCAGTCGCGGACTGTTTTGATCGCCTCTGGCCTAAGCGTGCACACACTCTCTCTTCCACGCTTCGTCTTGATCACAATCCGCGCCCGCACCAGGTAGGCGATATGTTTTGAAATCATCTGCTGCGAGAGTGCAAACGGTTCCGTCAATCCATGCACAGAGGCAGGCCCATGCGAGAGTCGTTCGATCATTGCCCGCCGGGTTGGATCAGACAAAGCCGCAAACGTTGTACCTAGTTTATCCACAACCATATGGTAGTGGATTATCTCTCAATGTCAAGTGTGAATTTTGCGATCCCTGCTTTCTGTTCACTGATCCCAGCCGCCCACCCCTTCGGCAGGCTCTTGCAAAAAACGCAAGCATGCGGCACCCTCAGTGGGAATGGTGCACCCAAAAATCGTTAAAGGTGGGCAGCCCGCCGGTTTCAAGACCCTCCTGGGCCGATATTTCTACTTCTGCATGGCGCTGCTAATGGCCGGACTTGCGGTCTGGGGCTTCAGCAGTACGGTCGATCGAAACCTGCTGCATGCCAAGCCGCCAAGACCACTCCTGCTGTGGTTTCACGGCGTTGCTTTTTCAGCCTGGATCGCGCTGTTCGTTACGCAGTCTGCCTTAGTGCGCCTGCGCAAGGTCAGCGTGCACCGCACACTGGGCTGGTTTGGTGCGGCACTGGCGGCAACCATGGTCGTCTCAGGCTTCATCGTGTCGGTCGTCATGCTGCGGTTCGAGATGACCGTGCTCCGCCGGAAGAGTGCTGCGTCCTTCCTGTCAATACTCTGGTGCGACATGATCATCTTCGGAGGGTGCATGGCGCTGGCGATCTATTTTCGGAAACGGCCCGAGTACCATCGTCGCCTGGTTTTTATGGCCACTTGTCAGCTCATGCAAGCCGCCTTCGTCAGATTTCACTATATCGGTTACCACGACCTCTTCTATCCGGCGCTCGACCTGCTGATCGTGGCTGGGGTGGTGCGCGACCTGATAGTGGATGGCCGAGTCAATAAGGTCTATCGCTATATTTTCCCGGCAATTATTGTGCTGCAGGCCTTGGCCACGTATTTGGAGCGGGTGAATCCGAGTTGGTGGCAAGCCGCGACCCTGGCGATTTTAGGATCTTGAAGCCTACCGAGGGTACGCCGTGGTCGCAGATATATTCACGATTATGGTGTAGCGAGGGGTTTGTAAATAAGACCGATGACTATGCCGACGACCGTCCACTGGACGAAGTAAGCCACAGCCTGCATCAGAGCCAGTTTCAGCCCGATGTTCAGGTTCACGTAGTTGTGCAGCACAAATCCGCAAACCACGAAAATGCCAACGAGAACGCCGAAGCGCGCACCTTCCGCAATGCCCGATCCGCCCTGATATATCATTGTGAAAATTATCGCGACAACCAGGATCGCCATCAAAGTTGCGGCCATTCCAATTGGCATAACAGTCATCATTTTTTCTTTAGGCCGGAATACGGCCGGGTACTTGTGGGCTTCATCGATAAGAGCTGGCACCAGCCAAAGCAGTAAGAAACCAAAGGCAAAATACGCGACCGTGCCACCAAGCGCCGCCAGCCCGAGACGTGAATAGTTCATTTGCACTCCTTAAATGCAGAATTTCTTTTTTGACTTCGAAAACCGCGGAGATTGTACACTCCCCGGTTTGACAACATTCCAGGCAGTTGAAATTAAAAAAGGAGTAGCTGTCGATTTTCGGTCTCCCGAACGACTATCTGATAAGAGAACGATGAGGCTACGGCTCTCAGTCACAGCAAACAAGGAGTCAGAGGAAACAAGGAGGAATGGATGAAATACATCTGTTTGGGGTACATGGAGCCAGGAAAATTCGAAGGGATGACCGAGGCCGAGCAACACGCAATGTTCGACGAATGCTTTGAGTATAACGACCGTCTGCGCGTCAATGGACATGTTGCTACCGAAGTACCTCTTCAGCCTCCGGAGACCGCCGTGACCCTGTACTGGAAAAACGGCAAAGTCGCGACCACCGACGGCCCCTATGCGGAAACCAAGGAACAGCTCGCCGGCCTTCTCATCCTTGAGGCGCGAGACCTCAATCATGTCATTCAGCTTATCTCGCAGCATCCCGGCATGAAGTTAGGAACGAATGAGATACGGCCGGTTGCGGATTTGAGCGAAATCGTAAAGGAGAGCGAGCGGCGGCGGCGAGAGGATACCTCGGGATGAGGGCGGCCACCACTCCCGTGACCACGGAATCATTTACTCTCACTCTTGCTGGTCTCCGACGGCGTCGGGAAGCGTTCTTGAATCCACGTTTGCCAGAACGGTGTCTCGCGGGCGACGGTCCCGGCCGCCTGATCGCCGTAGAGGTAGAAGCTTAGCGTGACCATGCTCTGGCCGCCGAAGTTGACGGCGCCAAGGGCAGCGGCGCCGGGCCCTGGCTTGTCGAGCCGCAGCAACGCAGTGTATGGACTCTGGCTGACGTGCTCCACCACGCCGCCGAGCGCTGGGACGCCGGCCTTGGCGGTCGTCGCTGTAGTCCAACTCTGCCCGGCGCGCGCGCCTTTCAGCCCCAGCGCCGCGGTCAGCGTTTCCCAGGCCTCCGCTTCGGTTCCCGCGGCGGGGGCCATCCACTGCATCATCGCGGAGCGTTGGCCGCGGAAGTGCGTGAGATAGATCCGCAGGATGCGGAAGAAGCCAGGCCATCCGGATTCGGTGCCTTCCAGTTGGTTGTCCCAGTCGTCCGTGCTGGCGAAGAGGCTATGCACCACGCGGACGACGCAGATGCCTCCCCCGCGCGCTTCGACGCTCCACTCGTCCGCGATGACCGGCGAGCCAGGGGCCCAGCCAGGGGCCTCGGCGGCAAACCTGCGCGGCGGATCCCAGGCCGTCACCACGGAACTGGACTCCATGCCCGGACCGAAGTTCAACTTCACCGCAACGGGTTTCCCGTCGCGCTCCTCGAACTCAGTCGGCACGAACCAGGACGAGATACCCGGCCCGGTGGCGATGGCCTGCCAGACTTCCTCCGGCGTGCCGGGGACCTCGACTTCGACCTGGACTGAACGGCGTCCGGAAGCTTCTTTCTTCACGCTCATGATGGCTCCTTGGGATGGGATTTCTGCGGCAGAGGGTGCGCCACGACCACCAGGCGATGCGCGCGGCCGCCGGGGGCGGATTCATCGTGGTACTTCGAAACCAGTTTCGTTATGGCCTCGGTGAGTTCGCTGCTGAAAGCCGCCCGGTCCGTCGCCGAACGGAAGCGAACCTCGGTATCTACCGCCAGGGTTGCCAAGCGTTTGCCCGCCTCTTTCGCACGACGAACAAGATCACCCACCTCGCGGACGACCCGTGCGCCCAGGGCGATGAGATAGCTCGCGGCCAACCTATCGATTTCCCGATTCGGATCCGCGGCGACCGGACCCAGGGCGCTCGGCGAAACGACGTAGGAAGCGGCCGTCGCCACGAGCAGCCGTTCCGTCAGTCCGCCCCACTTGCGTTCCTGGGCCAGCCGCACCAGTCCGTGCGCCTCCAGCGTGTGCAGGTGGTAGTTGACTTTCTGCCGAGCCAGGCCAACCCGCGTGGCCAACGTCGCCGCCGAGGCGGGCACGACTAGCTCGGAGAGGAGTCGATTCCGCATGGGCTCCAACGCCACCGTCGCTGCTGCCGGATCATCGATGACTTGGATGTTGAGCACGAGGAGATGCTAGCATTGACAACTTTTATTGTCAAGGATGATTCAATGCTTTTTTTTACGAATTTGTAGAGTCGATGCGGCCATCGCACAGGTCGGCGCCCAGGGTCCGCTTTCTGAGGTAAGGGATCGAAAATCATGGCTGTGGCAGCCCGGCGTGGCTACAAGATCTCCGCAGGTTGGTTGTTGGTTACGAACGCTACGCTGAAAACTTTCCTGGAATGCTCCACTTAGGCTGCTGTTTGATCTTGCTTAGGTATTGATGAGATGAGTTCCAGGACTACTTCATCATGCCGCGCTGGGCGATGCCGATGTTATCCCGGGAGCTGTTCTTTACCAGATACATCATTTCGTCGGCCTGGCGGATGATGTCATGCGGAGTCTTGGCGTCGTGCGGATAAGTAGCCACGCCCATCGAAGCCCGGACATTGAGATTCAGTCCTTCTTCCTTACAGAACGCGCTGATGCGGAGACTGTCGCGCAGACGCTTTGCTACCACCAGGGCTGAGTCTTTGCCCGTTTGCGGCAACAGGACGACGAACTCGTCGCCGCCGTAGCGGAAAGCAAAATCAATCAGACGAAGCTGGGCCTTGATCAGATAGCCGATCTCCGCCAGCAGTCTGCTTCCGATCAGGTGTCCATGAGTGTCGTTGACCTGCTTGAAGTAATCGAGGTCAATGAACAACACCGTGAATTCATAACCAAAGCGGGCCGAGCGGTAGACCTCGGTCTCCAAAGTCTTGTAGAGATGCCGGGCATTGTACAGGCCGGTGCAGTCATCGGTGATGGTGAGTTCCTGAATCTTTTCGAAGGAGCGGGCATTCTCGATTGCGATGGCGGCGTAGTCGCAGAGGGATTGCAGGAAAAAGATCTCCTGGTCTCCGAAATGCTGCATGTCCACGTTCACCAGTTGTATGACTCCCAGCACACGCAAGCGGGAGCGCAAAGGGAAGCAGATAATGGAACGCGTCTCCCAGCGCGTCATCTCATCAATGCGCTTGGAGAAGCGCGGGTCGGTGTAAACGTCGGGAACAATCAAACGCTCGCCATGTTTGGCAACGTGTCCAGCGATACCTTCCCCAACTTTGAGGCGGACATTCTTGATCGCCTCGGACGCGGTTCCCACTGCGATAGCAAAATAAAGATCGTTGCGTTCTTCATCCACCATGAGCAGCGACCAGTTGTCAGGGCGGAAATACTCCGCCATTTTTTCCATGATGGTTTGCAGGATCGAATCCAGGTCGAGCGAGGAGGTCAGGGCCTTGGCCACATCGTGAAATATGGTCAATTCTTGATTTTGCCGGCTGCGTTCGGCGCCTGTGGCCTTGCCCATGAAACCTCAACCTCGGGTGTCGAGCGGGAGTGCTGAATTAGCTGAAATTATATGCGGCGTCTTCAAGGCCGGGCAATGAACCTTGGTAACCCGAACCTGTAAAGGCACGTGGAAGAATCGGATAGCGCCGCGCAGATGGAAACCGCCATTAGAGGCAGAAGCGAGGCCGGGACTCCTGGGGGTTCGGAATTCCTGCCCAGGCGTTTTTGTTTGGAGGCAGACTTAACATATATTTACTGTGACTATCAGACGTAGCGATCCCCGCTAACAGGAGAACGGAAGGTGGGAGCATTCGGCGCGCGGATGAAGCAAGAGCGGGAAAGGCGTCGAGTCACGCTGGACGAGATTGCCCTGGGCACAAAGATCAGCACGCGTTTTCTGCGCGCCATAGAAGACGAACATTTCGAGCAGCTTCCGGGAGGCATTTTCAATAAGGGTTTCATCCGCGCCTACGCCCGGCACCTAGGTATGGACGAAGAGCAGGCGGTTGCCGACTACCTGGCGGCAACGGGAGCGGCAGCAGCGACAAAAACGGAGGGGAATGATGCCGTGGCGCCGCCCTTGCCGGGAAATAGCAGGGATGGCGCGGCAAATCTCCCCTGGGGACTTTTCGCGGTTGGGTTGCTCATCCTGGCTCTGGGGTTTTCAGTATCGGGTTTCTATTCCCGGGAAAAGCTGGCGAAGTCGCAGAATTTAACCGCGCTCAAGCCTGCCACTGCGGCTTCGGGAGGGCAAACTGTTGCGCCGCAGTCTGCCATGCCGCAGGCGCCAATGCCCGCTCAGCCAGAAAGTGTTGTCGTCTCTTCTCAGGGATCTTCGCCGGGTGCGCAGGGATCAGGGGCTAATGCTGCACCGCCGGGTGCATTTGCGGTTTCCATCAACACGACTGACGAATCTTGGATCGCTATTACCGCCGACGGAAAGGAAATCCTGCAAGATACTCTGCTTGCAGGGACGCGAAAGACCATCACCGCGGAAAAGGAGATCGTCATTAAAGCCGGAAACGTGGGCTCGGTTGACTTCGAGTTCAACGGCGAGGCGTTGCCTGTGCAAGGAGATGATGGCGAAGTAAAGACGCTGGTTTTCGACGCGAATGGGTTGCGCACTGCAGTTCCGCAGCCCGAAACAATGGTCAAGCCACTGCCTCGACGGTGAGGTCTATGCCGGAAGGCGATCTCAGATGTTTCCCCATTTGACCCACAGAGTGTGCCGCTTGCCGCTTATGGGTTCCACTCGCTGTTCAGGCGGCCCGGCGAGGGCAAAATCATTGCGCTGCATCGCCATCTCTGATAGCTTTTTAGAGACTCCAAACTACTCGTAGTGTGGCCGTTGTGTTCTGATTTTCCTGCCAGACGTAACGTCCGGAAGACTTGAAGGAGAAGACGCGCGTGTCAAAAGATCGCTATTTATTTACCTCCGAATCCGTCACCGAAGGGCATCCTGATAAGATTGCCGACCAGATTTCCGATGCCATTCTCGATGCTTGCCTGACCGATGATCCCTTCAGCCGGGTGGCCTGCGAAACCCTCACTGCGACTGGGTTGGTGGTTATCGCCGGCGAGATTACCACAAAGGCTTACGTGGATTTCCAGACCTTGGTGCGCGGCACGATTTCATCCATCGGCTACAACAACGCGCTCTATGGATTCGATTCCAACACCTGCGCCGTGATTTCCAGCATCAACAAACAATCCGGCGACATAGCCATGGGCGTCGATACCGGTGGGGCCGGCGATCAGGGCATGATGTTTGGCTATGCGTGCAACGAAACCCAAGAACTCATGCCTATGCCGATCTCCCTGGCGCACAAACTGACCATGCGACTCTCCGAGGTTCGCAAACACGGCAAGCTGCCCTACCTCCGGCCTGATGGCAAATCCCAAGTAACAGTTGAATACGACGAGCATCGCAAGCCCTTCCGCGTGGACGCGGTGGTGATTTCGACGCAACATGCGGAAACCATCGGCAACGATGAACTGCGTGCCGACATTCTGAAGCACGTGATCCAGGCCACGATTCCGGCTCGCCTGCTTGATGAAAACACCAGGTATCACATCAATCCGACAGGGCGATTTGTGATCGGCGGCCCCATGGGAGACACAGGACTCACCGGGCGCAAGATTATCGTGGATACCTACGGCGGCATGGGACGTCACGGCGGCGGCGCATTCAGCGGCAAAGACCCAACCAAAGTGGACCGTTCGGCTGCCTACATGGCGCGACACATCGCAAAGAATGTGGTTGCTGCGGGATTAGCTGACCGCTGCGAGGTGCAGCTGGCGTACGCCATCGGCGTGGCTGAGCCGGTCAGCGTGCTGGTAGATACCTTCGGCACCGGAAGAGTGGACACGACCACCATCCAGAAGCTGATTCGTGCGCATTTCAAATTGACCCCGAAAGCGATTATCGAAACTCTGAACCTGCGGCGTCCCATCTACTGCAAGACCGCAGCTTACGGACATTTTGGACGCAGCGACCCTGATTTTACCTGGGAAGCGACCGATAAAGCGGCCAAACTGGCCAGCGAGGCGGGGCTGCGCCACGAGTCTGCCGCCCACGCAGTTCGCAAGTAGCACTGGTTCTCGGTAGGGCATGGCCTTGGCCGTGCCTCCATCGTTTCGCATAAATCAGGGCTTCAGCCCCAGGGTGAACGTGCTTTCAATCTATTTTTCAGCGCCACAGGAGATGCATGGCTACCACACCGACGCAAGTGCAGTGCGATATCAAGAGCATCGAGTTCGCCGATCTTGGCAAGAAACGCATCGACTGGGCCAACCAGTCGATGAAAGTTTTGCAGATCATCCGAAAAGAGTTCATTAAGAACCAGCCGTTGAAAGGCATTCGCGTGTCGGCTTGCTTGCACGTGACCGCGGAGACCGCAAACCTGGCCATTTGCCTGCGCGATGGCGGGGCAGACGTGGTGCTCTGCGCTTCAAACCCGCTCTCTACCCAGGATGACGTTGCTGCCAGCCTGGTGCGCGATCATAACATTCCCGTCTTCGCCATCAAGGGCGAAGATAACGATACCTACTACAGCCACATTCTTGCGGCCATCGATCACAAACCACACATCACCATGGATGATGGCGCCGATCTGGTGACGGTGCTTCACACTAAGCGGCAGGATGCGCTGCCCGGCGTGATTGGCGGAACGGAAGAAACGACCACTGGCGTGATTCGGCTGCGGGCAATGGCGAAAGAAGGCGTGCTGCGTTTTCCCATTGTCGCCGTGAATGATGCCGACACCAAGCATCTGTTCGACAATCGGTACGGAACCGGGCAATCCACCATTGACGGCATCATTCGCGCCACCAACTTCCTGCTTGCTGGTTCGAAGTTCGTGGTTGCGGGTTATGGCTGGTGCGGACGCGGGCTGGCCAGCCGCGCTCGTGGCGCGGGCGCGGAGGTGATCGTCACCGAAGTCGATCCGACAAAGGCTCTCGAAGCCGTGATGGACGGCTTCCGCGTCATGTCCATGCCGGAAGCGGCCAAGATCGGCGACGTGTTTTGCACCGTGACGGGCAACAAGAGCGTGCTAACCAAAGATCATTTCGACGTGATGAAGGACGGCGCCATCATCTCAAATTCGGGACACTTCAACGTGGAGATTGATATTCCGGCGCTGGAGAAAATGTCCTCCTCGAAGCGCACCACGCGCAATTTCGTGGAAGAGTACTCGCTCAAGGACGGGCGCAAGATCAATCTGCTGGGCGAAGGCCGGCTGATCAACCTGGCTGCGGCCGAAGGGCATCCGGCGTCGGTGATGGACATGAGCTTCGCCGACCAGGCACTTTCTCTCGAATACATGGTCAAGAATGCCAAGACGCTCGAGAAGACAGTCCATAAAGTTCCCGATGAATTGGACAAGCGCGTCGCCAAGCTGAAACTCGAGTCCGTGGGTATCAAAATTGATCGCCTGACCCCGGAGCAGGAAGAGTATTTGGCGGGGTGGAGCGAAGGAACTTAGGGGCTGTCGTTGGTCGTTGGTCGTTCGTCTTTGGGTTCATTGGCGGGGCGGCGTGAGCCGCCCCGTTTGCGTCAGTCTAGACTGTCGCGACCAGCTGGAATTTTTCTGCGCAGGGCTCCACGATTCTTCGTTTGCCGTGTCCGGGGTTCGACTGATACCGGGTGCGAAGCAATCCAAATTGCTCCAATAAGTCAACGTCACGGCTGACGGCGCGGGTATCCCGGTTCAGGTCGCTCGCCAGCGTGGAAACCGGTGCGGCTCCCTGCCGGGCAACACGTAAAACGCGAACCCGCTGGGGGGAAAGAATCCTCATCATGTCACTGGCGTTCTCAAAGGAGATCATCATCTCCGGCGCGAGGTCCTCGCTGCGGTCCAGCTTTCGAGCATGCTCCCGCGCACGGTCGAAAAACCCCTTCACGCCGTCATTACTGATTCGGACCTTGATCCTTCTGCTCATCTTCCGCCTTCCAGAGCTTCTGTAGTTCTTGTTCAAACCTTGTCACCAGCTCTTCGTAGCCGTAGAACGCAATCTCCTCCGTCCTCCCCCTAAAATGCCGGTGGTGCTGCTGATGAGTATTGTCGTATCCAAGAACACGGCCGTTATCGACAGCAAAAATCCGAGGATTGATGTAAGCCAGGCTGTACTTCACCACTCGATCTCTCTCGAACCAAACTTCTTCCTTCAGCACCGCCCCTCTTCTTTCGCCGGAGAGATGCATCGTCTCATCAATTCTCTTTTCCCGTTTGACGGCTTTCCTGGCCCGCTCTCTCCTCACGATGTCCGCCGCGCAGACCTGACAACGCACATCCTAGCTGATCCCAGAAAGGATGTCAAGCATCCTATCTGGCATGAGATATCGCTCGTCCAGAGAATCCAGGTAACGCTAACTTCGCCCAGATGCTCCTCGCTAAGCAGCAGCACCTGCGTGACTGTGCGGTGCCGCCCCGTTCCCGCTGTGTTAGATTGGAATTTCCACCATGAAAGACGTCGCTTCCTGGGCCCTCAACACCGCCGCGATCCGCGGGGCATCCTACGCCGACGCGCGCATCGCTGATGACCGCAGCCGGGCGCTTTCCACCAAGAATGGCAAAGTCGGCAGCGCGTCGGATGCGGAGTCATTCGGCATCGGGGTTCGCGTCATCGCCAATGGATCGTGGGGATACGCTGCCTCCGACGATCTGAGCCGGGCGGCGGTCGAAGCAACCGCGGCGCGGGCGGTTGATATCGCAAAAGCCTCGGCGAAAGTGAAGCAGCACGATATTCAGCTTGCTCCGGAAAAGGCTGTGACAGCGGAATGGGCCACGCCGATTCAAATTGATCCCTTCACGACTTCAGTTGAGCAGAACATCGAGTTGCTGCTCAAGATTGACTCCGAGTTGCGCTCCGTTGCCGGAGTTACGCTGGCTGAGGCCAACATGAATTTCCGCCGCGAAGAGCAGTGGTTTGCCTCCTCGGAAGGCGCGAACATTCATCAGACGAAATACACAACTGGTGCGGGTTACGCGGCCTATGCCTTTGCCGGAAACGAAATTCAGAAACGTTCGTATCCGAGTTCCTATGGCGGTCAGTGGCAGAACAAAGGCTATGAGCTGGTGCACGAACTGAAGTTGGTGGAGAACGCCCGGCGCATCGGCGAAGAGGCGGTGGCGTTGCTCAAAGCGGATCAGTGTCCGGAGGGCGTGCTCGACATCATTCTCGAAGGCTCGCAATTGGGGCTGCAGATTCATGAATCGGTTGGGCATCCGATCGAACTGGACCGGGCGCTCGGCATGGAAGCCAACTTTGCGGGCACGTCGTTTCTCACGCTCGACAAATTGCGCACGCTGCGTTACGGCAGTGAACTGGTGAATGTGGTTGCCGATGCCCGCCAGGAGCACGGTCCCGGCCTGGGAACCTTTGCCTTCGACGAAGAAGGCGTGCCGGCGCAGTGCACGCCGATCATTACGAATGGCCTGTTCACGGGATACCTGAGTTCGCGCGAGACGGCGCACACCATCGGCTTGAACCGGTCCGGCGGAACGCTGCGCGCCGAAGGATGGAACCGGTTGCCCATCATTCGCATGACCAACGTCAGCATTCTTCCCGGCGAGAAGCCGCTTAGCTGCGAACAGCTTATTGCAGATACGGATGACGGCATCTACATGGAGACCAACCGCTCCTGGTCCATTGACGACAAACGCTACAACTTTCAGTTCGGCTGCGAGATGGGCTGGGAAATCAAGAACGGCAAGCGCACACGCATGTTAAAGAACCCATCGTATTCTGGAATCACAACCGAATTCTGGAACTCGATGGACGCGATCTGCTCACGCGACGAGTGGGTGCTGTGGGGCATTCCGCATTGCGGCAAAGGCCAGCCGCAGCAAGTGATGGGCACGGGACACGGCGCGGCGCCGGCGCGGTTTCGGAAGATCAAAGTGGGAAGCGCATATAAGGGGACGTAAGGAGCAATCACATTGCCGCCGGGATTGGTAAGCGGGGTCCGGGATGGTGTGGGTGTGGATTATTTTCGGATTACCGTTCGCGGCCACCGTCGTTGAGTGGATCGTGCTTGGCACCCGCCGACGTGACCAGCTTCGTCACGTCACCGTGGTGATCGCGATGATTTTCAGCACGGCATCTTCAGGCTTGGGAGTTTGGAGCCTCTTTCACGTCCACCAATTGGTCCTACGTGCGAGGACCGATTACGGAATCGAGAAGACGGGATGGCTGCTGGCAGCAATAGGAGTGTTCGCCGCCATCACTTGGGTTTCTGTCGAGAGGAACCGGTTCTCATGGTTGACACTGGCCATCTCGATGTGGATGTTTCTCATATGGGCACTCGCGTGCTTGTCGCTCTGACCGTTCAATTTGCGACCTCGATACCAAAGACTGCTCTCGCGAACTTTGGAACGCGGCGATTTATGCGCCAGCCTAGCTAACTGCTAATTGCTAAATGCTTAATCAAGACAAAGCCGCCGATATCTTCCAGCGAATTAAGAAATACTCGACTGCGGACGAAACCGAAGTCCTCTTCTACGGCGGCAAGAGTGCGCTGACTCGTTTTGCCAACAACACCATCCATCAAAATGTGGCGGAAGAGAATTATGTGGTTTCGGTGCGAACCGCATTCGACAAGCGAACTGCCCGGGCGACGACGAACAAGCTTGATGATGAGAGCCTAAGTCGAGTCGTGCAGGCGTCCGAGAGTCTGACGAAGGTTCAGCATCCGGATCCCGATCTGCTGCCGATGCCCAGCGCAGCCGAAGCCGGAAATGACGGGGCGACGAGCGACAACCCAACGACGCCGGTGCCGAGCCGGTATTTCGAGCAGACGGTGGCAGTCACTCCTGAACTGCGCGCGGACACTGTCAAGAAGATTGTCGCGATCGCGGAGAGACGCAAGCTCACGACTGCGGGAATCTTTTCTACCTCAGAGTCTGTCGAAGGAATCTTCAACTCGCGCGGGTTGGCGGAATGGCACACGCAGACTGCATCGGACGTCTCCATTACCATGCTGGCGGCGGATTCGTCGGGCTGGCAGAAAGCCAATTCGCCGAATGTCGCCACCATTGATTCGACTGCGCTGGCCGAGACCGCAGCTCGCAAAGCATTAGAGTCGGTGGCTCCAAAAGAAATTCAAGCAGGGAAGTACACGGTAATTCTCGAGCCTGCCGCTGTCCTGGATATGGTTGGTTTCATGTTCTTCGATTTCGGCGGCCTCGCCGTTCTCGACCAGCGATCGTTCCTGACGAACCGTATTGGCGCAAGGCTTTTCGGCGAGAACATCAACATCTGGGATGACGTCGCGCATCCGCTGCAGTCTGGGTCTCCGTTCGATGGCGAGGGAATGCGTCGGCAAAGAGTGCAGCTCGTGAAAAATGGCGTGGTGAAGAGTTTGGTTTATGCCCGGGCCACGGCAAAGATGATGAAAGCCTCGGAGCACGGAACTAAGGCCGGGGTCATCGAGCCTACCGGGCACGGTTTTCCGCTGCCCAACGAAATGGGCGAAGCGCCGATGAACATCGTGTTCGAGCCGGCCCGGGAACCAAAGACGGTTGAACAGATGATTGCTTCAACCGAACACGGAGTTCTGGTTACCCGGCTCTGGTACATCCGCGAGGTTGATCCCTACGAAAAAATCCTTACCGGCATGACGCGCGACGGCACCTTCCATGTCAAGGACGGCAAGATCGCCGGCGGCGTGCGCAATTTCCGTTTCAACGAGAGTTTAATTCACATGCTCTCGAACGTGGAAGAAATGGGAACACCTGTGCGCTCCAGCGGCGAGGAATCGTTTGACATGGTGGCGCCCGCAATGAAGGTGCGCGAGTTTAACTTTACCGAAGTGACAAGGTTCTAATACCCGCCAACCGCCCAGGTCGCCCGTCTAAGCCCTGATCGCATCCCATAAATCGCCTCCAACTTAATGACCTGTAATACTTTAGCTCCTATTAGGTCCATGACTTCGGTAACTTTCCTGTCCTGATTCCGGGGTGTAAGCTGCGGCGTAATGTCCAACCATGGCGGAACTTCGGAGAACCGGCATACTGAGACGGAGGTCCAGATTCGTAAGGAAGAGTTGTCGATACAACCCGAATCCACCGACCCCGGAACCACGGAAGCAAAGGTTCGCCGCGGCCGCTATCCGGACATGCAGAGCGCAGTTCGTTTCCCCATCAAATTGCCGATCTCGGTGAAATCCGAGTCAGGAGAAAGCCAGACGGAAACGCAGAACATTTCCGCAAACGGGGTGTTGTTCCAGGTGGACTCTGAAATGCCGCTGGGTGCGATGGTGGATTTCACTATTTCATTGCCAGCCGAAGTAGTGGGCGCCGAAGCTGACGTGCAGTTGGACTGCCGTGGGCGGGTGGTGCGCAGTAGCAATGAGGGCGGCCACCGTGACGTGGCGGTGGTGATTGACGAATATCGTTTTGACCGCCGCTAGGGCGGCAAGGAATTGAATGGCAAGCATTCCGGTTAACGTGCAGGAAGACGCCAGGCCGATTCGCGAAAGCGAAGCTGGTGGCCGGCTGGTCCGTGTGATAGTTGCAGACACGCAGGCCATCTTTCGCGCCGGGCTGCGCAAGATCTTTGCCGTGGAAGATGATGTCCGGGTGGTCGGACAAGCCGAGACCCTGGAGCAGACGCTTTCCGCCGCGAGAAAATTTTCCGCCGATGTGCTCATTCTTGAAGCGGCCCTGGCTGCCAATCCTGCTGAAGCAGTTTCCGACCTGCTGCGCCAGAATCCGGCGTTGCGTCTGGTGGTTGTAACCACGGCGCCGGACGAAGAACTCACCCTGGAGCTGTTCCGCCGCGGAGCCCATGCAATCGTTTCGCGCGAGATCGAGCCGGAACTATTCGTGGATTGCCTGCGCAAAGTAGCGCAAGGCGAGCCCTGGCTCGACAGCCGCGGCATTCAGTGGGTGCTGGAAGCCTACCGAACACAAAGCTCACGCGCCGCGTCGTCACGCTCCAAAGTGCAGTTGACGCCCAAAGAATCAGTCATTGTTTCCTGCGTGACACAGGGTATGAAGAACAAGGAAATCGCACAACGTGTCGGCACCACTGAGCAGGTGGTGAAGAACTATCTGCGCAAAGTGTATGACAAGTTGGGCGTGGCCGATCGCCTCGAACTGGCGCTGTTCTGCCTGAATAACCGCGTGCTCGATGGCGTAATCAAAGTGCCGGTTGCAGCTCCATCTTTGCCCACGAACGGCGCTGCCGAGGTTGCGCCGCTGACCGCCGAACCTTCGCAAAAACCTTCCTAAGACTTGTGGTGTCCCAATTAACCACGAAAGGGACCAAGGAACCCGTAGGATTCAGGCCTTTGTGTACCTTCGTGTCCTTGGTGGTTGATGAATTAAGGGCACCATCTAAGACTCACCAAACTATCAGCGACGCAGTTTTGAGTGATATAGTTTGTCCAGCACACAAGTAAAGCATTCGGCTCATGCCATTTGAAACCGGCGCGTCCCGCACTTTCACTGAGAGTACCGAGGTTCACGCCGATGGCGGCGCGCTGGCTGCGTGAGAAGGCTGAATCCTGAGTGCTGAATACCTGCAGAGAGGCGAAAACGTGAAAGGCGATCCCAAAGTTATTGCCGTGCTGAACCAGGTGCTGAAAGGGGAGCTTACCGCAATCAACCAGTATTTCTTGCACGGCGAAATGTGCGAGAACTGGGGATACGAGAAGCTGGCCAAGCACACCCGCGCTGAGTCCATCGAAGAAATGCAACACGCGGAGAAGTTGATGGAGCACATTTTATATCTCGATGGCACCCCCAACATCACCGACTATTTCAAGATCAATATCGGGCCGAACGTCAAGGCGCAAATCCAGAATGATCTGCAGGTGGAGTACGACGCGGTCAGGCGCCTGAATGACGGCATCGAGACTTGCGTCAAGGCCGGCGACAACGGCTCGCGCGAGATTCTGGAAGGCATCCTGCGCGATGAAGAAGCGCACGTTGACTGGCTGGAGGCGCAACTGCACTCCATCAGCGAAATGGGCATCGAGAATTACCTCGCTCAGCAGTTGCACGAGAACAAGGAGTAACTGGTTCTCTGCGATTGTCGGCGCGGCGTTGCGGTGCAGCCAGCGACGGCCGTTCTGTTCGGGGACCTTGGTCTTGGATCTGGGCCAGCCTTGCGGCTTCTGCGTGTCAACCCATAAAATCGAATTGCAGGCAAAGGCGGCGGAGTTGGTCTTAGATGGCTCTGCGCTTGCCGGTCGCAATTCCTGCTTTAGAACCGTCGCGGGAGAGATGGCCGAGTGGCTGAAGGCGCACGCTTGGAAAGCGTGTTTAGGGGAAACTCTGACGTGGGTTCGAATCCCACTCTCTCCGCCAGTCCTTTAATTTCTGCTATTTGCAATACCTGACTACCGAACTGCTGCCAAATTCAGGGTCGTTTGCCTACCGCGGTGTTACCCTCCGGAGCAAAACGGCGGTTACACTCTATCGGCAGGTTGGCAAGGGTAAGGCTCGGCGCCACATGAGAAGGCCGTCGTTCGAATTCATGCAAGCTCTAGCGCCCGAGGTTTGCCGGTGTGCGCCCCGCACGGCCAACGGAATGCAGTGGTCAGAATTGAACAGCTTGTTGCCGGGTAACGCTGCATTATGTAGCCATGACGGCCAAACGGGAACAAGCCCTGACGGTTCGTTGCCCCACTTGCGGCGCCAAGCCGGGAGAGAAGTGTGAGCTTAGTACCGGGCAGCCGCGCACCGAGCCTCATCGAGATCGGCGCTTAGAAGCTGCGGAAAAGTAACTGGTCAGCAACACAAGTGCCCGAGGATTCAGGCCAGCACGGGCTCTGCGAGCGCCGATTCGGGAAGGTCGAAGGCTTGGTTCACCAACGTGGCGGCTGCAGTGTTCCCTTCCGTAGGCGTTGAAATCTGGAACAATCCTTGCCGGCCAAGGTTCTGAGGAAATACGAACGAGTTCTGGTGTTGCACAACAAATTCCAAAATGTGAGCCAGACCTTCGGATTGCGGATCCGTTATCAAAACGGACCCCGCTGGGGTGAGATGTGGATGCTGACATCCGGTAGTCACACGCCAGAAGACAATGGCCTTGACCAGACCTTCACGCCCGAACCGGAAACGCGCTCTACCTCTAGCCCATTTCTGCGGTGCGCTGTGACGTCCGCCGTGCCTCGACGCCATCCAAGTTGCAGCTCTGTTGGATATGGCGTGAGTGCGCGGAAACGGTGGCATAGGGCACGCCCAGGAAACGCTTGACAACGATTCCAGTGATCTCGAGGCCATTGAAGTGTTGCCGCTTTACCTTCTCCAAGATCCTCCGCAATGCGTTCTGGATCTTCTCCGCTCCGAGAGCGCCAAAGAACGTCACCTTGACTTCTGCCGCCATGAAAAAGAAGTTCCATCCCGCGGCGTGGATCTTGCGATCAAGCGCGAAGCCATCCAACGCCTTGACCATGCTCCAATTCCCCGAGCAGGGTTCACTCTCCAGCCCAAGAACCTGTGCCATCTGCACCTGCTTCTCGATCAAAATGGTGCCGACTTGGACGGTTGGTGACATGAATCCTCCAGGACCTGGCTAGCGGTCAAGCTCGGTTAAGCGCAGTTAGTACGATCAGAAGCAATGAAAAGACTAGCAGCGCTCCGCTCCCTAGCAGCACGATTTCGCTAAACAGGTCCGGCTTCATTAGATCTTCTGGGCGCATATCATTTTTCCTTCTCGCGGAGGCGTACCAGCGAGGCCTGCCCCGACCAGGTGCCCTCCACTGGAAGGCGACTCGGTTGCGGATTCCGGCTGATGAACCCGGCCTGAAATAGCCCGCGAACCAGCTTGTCCGGGCAAAGCCCCCTCAAGAATGCAGTTAGCCGTCTGGTTTGGCGGACTAACTGCCACTCTTGAGCTATTGATAGACTCGCCTATTGGCCCGCGAAAAAATGTGCAAAATGGCTCACTTCCGGAAAACCGGCGGGGCTATAATTTTGCCTATGAAGTCGGAGGCAACTAAGAAGAACGGCGGATTCGACCCCCACACCTTCCTCGCCACCATTGGCGAAGGTAGGAGGCTCGTGACGGTTCCGAAAAAGCAACCGATATTCGCACAAGGCGATGGGGCGGATGCCGTCTTCTATATCCAGAAAGGAAAAGTCAGGCTCACTGTGGTATCCCAGGCCGGCAAGGAAGCGACGATCGGCATAGTGAGTGAGGGCAATTTCTTCGGCGAAGGCGCGCTGGCTGGTCAAGCGGTTCGTATGGGATCCGCGACTGCAATGACCGATTGTGAGCTTTTGCGGGTGGACAAGAAGGCGATGATGGATGCGTTGCACCGCGAACACGCGTTTTCTGACATGTTCGTGGCGTATTTGCTGGGCCGGAATGTCCGTTACGAAGAAGACCTGGTTGACCAGCTGTTCAATTCCAGCGAGAAGAGACTGGCGCGCGTCCTTCTGCTACTCGCTCATTTCGGCAAGGAGGGCGTTCCTGAAACCGTGGTCCCGAAGATCAGTCAGGAGACCCTGGCCGAGATGATAGGCACGACTCGTTCGCGGGTGAGTTTTTTCATGAACCGGTTCAGGAAGTTGGGCTTTATTGACTATGCCGGCGGTGTAGAAGGCGGGCTACAGGTCCACAGTTCGCTGCTCAACATAGTTCTGCACGATTAGATTCCCGATCTCTGCAACCCTGCGTTTCGTCAATGTGACAGCCTTGTCGGTCCCACCCGCTTGCCCACGCTGGCCATGTCCTGACACACCACAAGAAAAACTGACCTACTGGTCATGTCTTTCGTTCTCAGCCTGAAGTATCTTCTGGTGTTGTGTCCGGCCGGTTTCAGGAGCGGCAACTGCCTCGACTGCCTTCCGTAGTGTCCCGTGTGTTCGCCTCGAACCTTTAGCCCATTCTACGTATGCTGAGGGTTTGCCTTTCGCAGCCTCGTAGCCAGTCTCCTGGCGACCCTCCGGTCTGACTCCGAGTTTAGCGGCTGTCGGGGTATCAACTTGCCCGGTGATTGGCAGATTCTCAACCTTCTGATACGCGCGAATACTAGCGCGAGTCCGGAGACCGAAGACGCCATCGATCTTGCCTCGGTATTGTCCTTTAGCGCGCAGAGCTTCCTGCACCGTCTTGATTTCGTTCTGATGCCAGGCCGCCGGCGCGTTTCTGCCGAGGTTTGCTCCCGAAGCGAGCGGCACGGCGCTTGGTCCAGAGACTCTCGTCGTCAGCAACATGAAGACAATCCCAGCCCACGCGACCTTGCTGGCGAGAAACATTTCTTCTCCTCTAGCTTTCACCTACGTTGTTGCGAGTGCCATGCAACCGTCACCGTTGCATGGCTTACTTCAAGCCCAGCTCGCCATTGTACTGTTGGGTAATCCCGTAGCACTCACAGGCGGAGTCTTCAAGTTTCTTGCGGTTCACGATTTTCACGGAGCCACGGGTGTACTCGATGAGCTTCTTCTTCTGCAAGACTTCAGCTGCCAGGCTCACGCTAGGCCTGTCTGTCCCTAGCATGGTTGCGAGAAAATCATGGGTGATGGCCAGCGACTCCGAATCCACTCTGTCCTGAGCCATTAGCAGCCACCGTGCAAGGCGCTGCTTAGTATCGTGCAGCCGATTACACGCGGCAGTTTGTGCAACCTGCATGCCTTGAACTACTGCATAACGGCTCAACATCAATTGCAGGTGTGGAGTAGATTCCAGAGTGTTTTGCAAAGCTGCCACTTCTACTCGAAAGCCATCCCCCGTGATTTGTACCACCGCTTGCAGCGGACTCCTGCTCAGGCCAACGGCCGCCGGTGTTCCTATAAAACCCTCATTGCCAACTATGCCGGCTTCGGCAGTCTTTCCATCTTTCATCACGACTACAAGAGAAATCAGACCTCGATTCGGGAAATACGCGAATTCCACCTTTCCACTTCCCTCGTGAAGGACTAGATGGTCGGGCAGGCTCATGTATTCGAGATGGGGACGGAGCGAGCTGTAGTCGCCATCGGAGGACGATAGAAGTATTAGGTTGCTGACTGGTTTCCCATCGGTATTCGTCCGCTCGCCAGACTGCACGACTTGGAGGCCTTTGCTTGCCACAAACCATCCTTCACCGATCACGATCAGAACGAAAACCCTCGCCGATGCAGGATGAGATCGCCTGTCATGCTGTGCCAAACAGCGGGGGATTCCCGGAGGGCATGATGAACTCTTTTTGAAGACCTAACAACACTATGCTGGATACGACCATGATGCTGAGCAATACTGACCGCTTCAGGACGGACGAAGCGTGGAGCACTCAAGCGATTCCGCTGCATTCAAAGGCCTCGAGATCGGCGCATGAACAAGAATCTTCCGTGTATGTAGCGCGCCCGACAGACCATCCAAATTGGCGCATCTAAACTCCACCCGTCCCTTAAAATACCCATCTTCCGTCACGTCCAGACTGGGTGATCGCTGGCACGAACGATGCATGCGGTCAGACTAATGTTGGCGTGCAGCAACACGGACTGCCATGAGCCGGAAACTGGTATGGATCGAGCAACAGCGGTTTCGGGGTTTTGGCTGCTCCGAATGTGGGTGGCAGTTCAAATCTTCCGGTCCGCCCAGCGGCACATCTTTCGATGAAATGATGCGCAACTTTGAGTTGCAGCGCGACAAAGAGTTTACATTGCATGTTTGCGCCAATCACCCCAGGAGGCAAGAGCACAAACCCTGAATGGTTCAAATTCGTATCGTTGCTGTACGACTAGCTTCCGCGCCGCAATCCCAACAACTAAACTCCAGGACGGCGATGAACAAATCAGGCGCTTGCTGGATCTAATCCGGGAATCTGTGGCATTTTCGTCGCCACCAGCACCTCCAACAACGTGGCGGTGTTACGAACGCTTCCCGCGATGGTGAGGAGTGCTTCTGAGACGATGGGATGTTGTTCCGCCAGCCAGTCGAGGCGGTCACTCACGTTATAGAGTTGCTGGACTTCGTGCAGAATTGCCTTCGGATGCATTGGGGCACGCGGCTTTCCTGAGGGCCTAAGGAGAGAAGACTTCAGATGGGCTGACTTAGCTCAGGGAACCTGAAAGAGTAAGAAGAAGTAGCTTGCTCAATTACGATGCTAGGCCTGTGCGCAACGGTTGTCAAATGGGGCTGGCGGCGTCTCGCAGCGTTTAGGACGCCTCAATTCGAATGGGGCGCAGTTTTGTGCAGTTCCCGATTCAATCGCGAGAACGTTGCCAACTCAAGCTCAAGTAACCTCGCCTTTGCTACTCCTGCGTACCGTAGCCTGCTACCCGGTTGCTCCGGTATTCCTGGGCGAGTCGGCGCGCCAAACGTACAGGTATTTCTCGTCGCTCGACGTTACCACGGGGATGTTTTTCTCGCGCGTTACGCGGTTCAAAGCAGAACGCAAGTTCTGCATCTTCTCGCCGTTCAGGCTGCTAAGCGGAATCTTGACGGCTTGCTGGGCGTCCAGCTTTGACAGGTCGCCCAGAATGTCCGCGACCGCCTTCCGATGTTTTCCCTTGCGACCCTGCGGAACATCAGCCCGGTTCACGGATGCATAGTGAGTGTTGTTTCCATTTCCGTTGCGTCCCATGATGGGCCTCCCTTCGTCGGGTATCGAACCCTTACGCCAGAAATCGTACTGCGAAGAATCGTATATTGCAACTAAAATCCTATAGGAAATCTTGGAAATCTGACGATCCTTAGCAGCGTGCGGCGATCTGCCGAGTATGCCTAAACCAAGTTCAGCATTCTCCGGAAAAACACAGGGTCAAGCCAGCGATCCATTGCGCATGGCTAGAGTTAAGTTACGTATTGTCAAGGAGATGTACGGCCTGAATTGCGCAAAGACTTACTAAGAGTTCACCCGCATGGCTTGTGCCGCGGTAGCATAATCACTGGTAAGGGTGTGGTCGAGAAGCTGAGGGATTTGCCGATGTTGTAGTCATCGTCCCAGCGGTCTCCTCAGGGCACCCTACCACGACTCCGACTTATGTTGGCCAAAAACAAGCGCGAGTTCGATCCCGACACTTTCCTCGCAACCATCGGCGAGGGTAGGAAGATGGTGGCTGTTCAGAGAAAGCAAGCGATATTCACTCAAGGGGACGGGGCCGACGCCGTGTTCTATGTCCAGAAAGGCAAAGTGAGGCTCACCGTCGTATCCAAGGCCGGCAAGGAAGCAACGATCGGCTTAGTGAATGAGGGGAACTTTTTCGGCGAGGGCGCGCTGGCCGGCCAGTTGGTTCGCATGGGATCCGCAACCGCTATGACGGATTGCGCTGTTCTGCGAATCGACAAGAAAGCCATGATGCAGGCGCTTCACCGGGAACACGAATTTTCCGATATGTTCGTGGCATATTTGCTGGCGCGCAACATCCGTTACGAAGAGGATCTGGTGGACCAACTATTCAACTCCAGTGAAAAGCGACTGGCCCGCATCCTTCTATTGCTCGCTCATTTTGGCAAGGAGGGCGTTCCTGAACCCGTGGTCCCTAAGATCAGTCAAGAGACGTTGGCCGAGATGATAGGAACCACGCGTTCACGAGTCAGTTTTTTCATGAACCGGTTCAGGAAATTGGGCTTCATTCACTACAACGGCGGCCTGCAAGTCCACAGCTCGCTGCTCAGTGTAGTTCTGCACGATTAGCCTTCGGCATCGCTCGGTTACATCTCGACATCAGAGATTTACAATCCTAATTCAAAGGCTCAGTGGCGGGCCGGTCAGAGCCATCAAAGTCTAACGCCAGGAAGTGTCGTAACCTAAACCATACAAAATGTGGTTCTCAAATTCGTAAACGATGATGAGGGTCCATTCGGGGTCATTGCTCTCCCAGGAAGCGGCGACCCGCGTGAAGTACTTGGCCGGAGTCGAAAACGCCGGACCGACTCGACCATCACATGGCTGTGGGCAGACAATCATCCCAGTCGGGGCCGGGCGCTCTACTCCGTAAGCAAGGAGCTGGGCTGCGGTCAAATCAGGATAGACCTGAACTGTGATCATGCGTGGATTGAAATTCAGAGCCCGGGAGTCGCCCGAGAGCAAGACCTCAGGAGTACCGTAGAGAACATGTTCGATGGGATTGAGGTAGATTTGTTGCGAAAGATTGTGCTGCGCCAGATGCCACAGCTCCATGAGCTGAGCATCGGAATGAAACGCAGTCTCGTTTACGAAACCAAAGGGCCTGGCGGCGCCACAGCCCATCAGCAGAACAACCAGCACGAACAATGCGGTCCTGGCGGACGGTTGTTTCATTCGTGACCCTCCCGCGCCATGTGAACTGCTCCTAGCCCATTCTTGGCCGACACCGTTGGCTCAGTGCCTTTCCTGAGTGGAGCTACAAGGTCGGTAATTGTGTCAAAGCGGCGCATGCAAAAGATGCACACTTTTGCTCAGAATCGGGAAAATGGCTGATCCAAAAAGATTGCAGCGCCGCGGGACCTCCGGAGCGCTGGTCGGTGATCAATATTGAACAGACTCGTCAGGGCGCAGGTTTGTATTGTTGAAACCTTTCCTCGAAGTGCAAGCGAGACGACCTCATGTTTGCCAGCCAACGCGAAAAGTGGGCGGAGCCCGAGATAATTGTTCTAGTGGAATTGGATATGCAAAAAATGCGGATGCGGATTGTCTTGTCGCGTGAGGCGATCAGAGAACGAATGCGGGAACTGGAGCACCCGCCTGACCATCATGTGAAACCGCAGAGCATCCAGGCGCCCCGGTAGCTATGCTAGGAGGCAAAAGTTAGGGAGCCTTCATAGCAAGAAAATGTGGACGTATGAGCAATTGTGAACATGCCAGACAAGGAGTTACTTACTACGATGGTCGGCGGCGACGAATAGATGTTCGCTTAAAGGAGTGAAGATAATGAAGACAGCGCGGACCATCCTGGCCCTGGTTGTGCTGATCACACCGACCGCTTTCGCTAAATCGCCTGGCTCGAATGTCACGATCGATCTTGGAACGGCAACAAACTTTGGATTGTTGGCTGGTTCCGGCATTACCAACGCCAGCGCCTCAACCTTTATTACTGGTGATGTCGGCAGTTCTCCTACGCCGACGGTAACCGGACTGACCGCGTCGCAGGTGAACGGCACCTTATATACCACTTCCAACCCCGCGACTGCCCAGGCTCAAGTGGACCTGACTGTGGGCTACAACGAAGCTGCAGGAGCGGTCTGTGGCACGGACTTGACGGGTACCGACCTTGGGGGCTTGACCCTTGTTCCCGGCGTTTACTGCTTTTCGTCATCGGCACTATTGACGGGCACTTTAACGTTAGATGGTCAAGGCGATGTCAATGCCCAGTGGGTTTTTCAGATTGGCAGCACCCTCACAACCGCAACCAATTCCACCGTTTCGCTGATTAACAGCGCGGTCAATTGCAATGTATTTTGGCAAATCGGCTCGTCGGCGACCATTCAAACCGGCAATACTTTCGTCGGAAACATCATGGCGCTTACCAGTATCACGCTCGATGGCGGCATTCTGAATGGACGGGCACTCGCCAGCAACGGTGCGGTTACAATTTCCGCACAGGAAACGGTCACCGCCATCCCATGTACCTGCAATGTCATGATTAGTAGTTCCTCGGCTGGAACCGTGACCAACCTCTCCTTTCCAATGCCCTACGTCTCCGGACAGTCCACCGCAACCATCATAGCGACCGGTCTTACTTCCGCTGAAGGACTTGCGTGCGGTCCAGACCGACGCCTTTACCTTGCCCAGAGCGGAGTCTTCGGGGGTCCGATGCGAGTCATGAGGCTCGACCAAAACGGCCAGCACCTGAAGACGCTCATTGACTTCAGTACGGTTCCGGGACTTGCCGGTAGTGGTGGCCCAGAGGGACCGAGCTTTGAACCCTCCCACTCTGCTACAGCAGCGCCGCTATTCTTTAGCACCACGCTTGCTGACGGATTATCAAATACCGGCGTGTGGAGAACACCCGCATCGACGCCGGTTCAAAGCGTTACTCCCTTTCCATCCAATGGAAATTCAAACGGGGGAGGGGCAACTGCGTTCTTGAAGACTGGCCCCTTTGCTGGGAATCTCCTGGCGGTGGACGAAACAAACATCAAGGTGGTTCGCGTTCCCCCTCCCTTTACTGTGGCCCAGGCGGGAATCGATTTCATAACCACCAATCTAACCAGCCCTGTCGGACTGGCGATCAACGCGGCAGGGGATGTTTTTGTGAGCAATACCGATGGAACCATCCAGAAGTTTGGGCCGGATGGAACTCCCTTGGGCCTATATGCGACGACAGGTCTGCATAACATGAACGTCACCTTCGATCCCTCCGGACACGTCCTGGTTGTAGCCACTCAAGACGGTCCAGTGATCGAGATTCTGCCGAACGGAACTCAGCAAACTCTTGGTACTGTCGCCGGCGGCGACGGTATAGCAATCTGCGAGCACTGAGCATCTCGATTGATGGGGAGCGGCCCTTTTGGGTCGCTCCTTTTTTTGCGCGTCGTCCAGCCTGTGGACTTCTCTAAAGGCAACGGCCATCCCAAGATGGGAACGTACGACCATCTGTGGTGGCGAAATCCTTGTGTTTAGGCGCGGACGAAGACTAGTGTGCGAGACAGAGTCACGCAATCGGCAGCAATGACGAGAGGAAACGGACGAGGGCCATGGGTGGATACAAGAATTAAGGTCTGGTTCGCAGCATTCCTCTTGCTTTTTTTTGGCGCCAGATGCAGCGCTCCTGCCAAGAAATGCCCGGCACCTGCCTTTTGGTTAAATGTGTGCAATTTTGACCAGATTCGTGACAAGTCACTTTGTTAGATTTTTTCCAAATTGCAAAGGCTCTGTGATTCCTACTGTGCGGCAGTAGTTAAGCCGAGAGGAAGAAGGATGACGGTCATGCCTAGATACAACCATTACAAGATCTGGTTCACAGCATTCCTACTACTCATTTTCAGCGCCGGATGCAGCGATCCGGACAAGGCCACTAGCAACCCAACCGTAACCTCGCCTACGGTTTCCGTAACCCCTGCTAGCGGTGCCAACGGGGCCTGTCCCAATACGACGGTCACCGCCACCTTCAGCCAGGCGATGAATCCTGCGACGATCAATGGCACGACCTTTACCTTGACAGGGCCTGGCGCCACACCCGTGGCAGGGGCGGTCACGTATGATGCGTCAAGCGACACTGCGACCTTTACACCCTCAAGCGCTCTCTCACTGAATACCCTCTATACCGCCACCATTACGACCGGAGCAAGGGATACATTCGGCAATGCGTTGGCCAGTAATTTTGTATGGACTTTCACAACCGGTGCCAATCCGTGTCAACCGCCCACCGTGATTTCCGTAACCCCCCCTAACGGTGCGGCTGGCGTCTGTCCCAGCACAGTAGTGACCGCCACCTTCAGCGAAGCAATGAATCCGGCAACCATCAATGCCACAACCTTTACCTTGACAGGGCCGGGCATTACGCCTGTGGCAGGAGTAGTTACCTTCGCTGCGTCAACCGCGACCTTCACACCGTCAAGCGCCCTCGCACTGAATACCCTCTACACCGCCACCATTACGACCGGTGCCAAAGACGTATTTGGCAATGCGTTAGCGAGTAACTTTGTCTGGAGCTTCACAACCAGTACCACGCCATGTGCTCCGCCCACCGTGATTTCCGTAGCCCCACCGAATGGTGCGACCGGCATCTGTCCCAACGCGGTAGTGACCGCCACCTTCAGCGAAGCGATGAATCCTTCCACCATCAATACCACAACCTTTACATTGACCGGGCCGGGCATTACACCCGTGGGCGGAGCGGTTACCTATGTTGCGTCAAGCGACGTCGCGACCTTCACACCCACCAGCCCCCTCGCACTGGATACCCTCTATACCGCCACCATTACGACCGGAGCCCAGGATCTCGCGGGCGATCCACTAGCAAGTGACTTTGTATGGACCTTCACCACTTCTGTCACCGCATGTCAAGCCACCGTACCGTTGGGAACGGCCTGCAGTTTCGGAATTTTGGGCGCCACCCCCGCCGTTACCAATATCGGTAACACCGTCGTCACGGGAGATGTTGGAATATGGCCAGCGGCTTCGATCACCGGATTTCCGCCGGGAACCCTGACGGGCACAGAACACAAGGGCGATGCGGTTGCCATGACGGCCCAGGGTGACTTGACCACGGCGTATAACTTCGCCGCGGCAGCTGCCGGAGGGGCAATCCTCCCCGCAGATATTGGAGGGGAAACACTTGCTCCTGGCGTTTATAAGACGACGAGCGCCCAGCCTTCGCTTGGAATAACCGGCAATCTCACTCTCAGTGGCGATGCGAGTGGTGTCTGGATCTTCCAGATCGTGTCCACCCTGACCACGGCGGCCGGTAATAGCCAAGTCATCCTGGCGGGCGGCGCCCAGTCTGGGAACGTGTTCTGGCAGGTCGGCAGTTCGGCGACCCTCGGAACCAACACAACATTCGCAGGAACCATTATGGCCCAGGCGTCCATCACGCTTACCACCGGCGCCACGCTGAATGGCAGAGCGCTGGCCCGGACCGGTGCAGTCTCATTGGACGACAATCCGGTGAATGTACCTCCTTGTCCGTGAGTTCGTCGGTAGGAGGTATTCGGTAGTGAGATCGGCTTGAGGCTGGTCCCCTACCGGGCAGGCTGGAAAAGCATGATTTCACGTTATTGAAGTTCGGAGGAAGTTCTATATGTCATCGCACTGTCAGAACTCTTGTGGCCGGGTTGCAGTTATGCGGTTGGCAGTCCTTGCTGTCCTGTGCAGCGTTGGCACGCTGGCGGCAGCGCAGGATCAGCCTGCTCCCAAATGGGAGCTTTACGGCGGATACTCCTTCTTCTATCCCGGCGCCGATGTGCATGGACTGCTTCCCGGAGGAGCGGTCCCAGCGAGCAGCTTTGTGGAATCGAATCCGAGGGGCGTCGGCGCCAGCGTTACTTACAACTTTAACCGCTGGTTCGGATTGACAGCCGACGGCAGCGCGCATTGGGGAGGCGGGGAGAACGGGGTGGCGAAACGAATTGACGACGCCTCCTTCTATACCGCCTCAATGGGGCCTAAGCTGACCTTTCGCGGCCGTTATTTTTCCCCGTTTGTTGAGGCTCTCGTGGGCTGGCATAGCCTTGATTCCGATCTCTTCCAGAGCGATAACCGACTCGGCTTCATGGCTGGCGGCGGTCTTGACCTGAACTTGAATAGGCATTTCGCTTTGCGTCTGATCCGTGGAGATTTCGTGTTCTCGAATCATCAGTTTAGTCCGGGGGCGACCGTTCCCGTCGCCACCGATGTTAGAGGCGTAAGAGCGCAGAGTGGCGTGGTGTTTCTGTTTGGCGGTGAACCAGCCCCGCCTGTTTCAGCAAGTTGCATTGTCAATCCTAGTGGAGTCATGGTAGGCGAGCCGACGACGGCCACCGCCAACGCATCGGGCTTTAATCCGAAGCACACCCTGACCTACACCTGGAGCAGCACGGGTGGCAAGATCGCAGGCAACAACGGCACGGCCTCCATTGACACCAACGGGATTGCCGGCGGCAGCTACCTCGCCACGGCGCACATTATTGATCCCAAAGTGAAGGGCGGCGAGGCAAGCTGCTCGGCGCGCTTCACGGTGAGAGAGCCGGCAAAGAATCCGCCGAACCTCTCGTGCTCGGCCAATCCCTCGACGGTGCAGCCCGGCGGGAACTCGACCATCAGTTGCACCTGCACCAGTCCGGATAACGTTCCGGTGACGGTGGGCAACTGGAGCGCGACGGCCGGCAGCGTATCGGGAATGGGAAACACGGCTACGCTGAACACCTCGGGTGCTTCTCCTGGGCCGATTACAGTAAGCGCGATTTGTACGGATTCGCGCGGACTCACATCACCGGCCGCTGCGGCGGTGGTGACGGTCGAGGCGGCACCGACTCCGCCGCCCACGCCGCAAGCCAGCAAGCTGAGCCAGTGCGACTATCCGAACCCGGTGAAGCCGTGGCGGGTGGACAACACTTGCAAGGCGATCCTGGATGACGTGGCCAAGAACCTGCAGCAGAATGCTGACAGCAGGCTGGTGATCGTGGGCAACGCGGAGCCAACCGAAAAGCGCAAGAACCTGGCGGGGGAACGTGCAGTGAACGCCAAGGCTTACCTCACGGGCGGCGAAGCGAAGCAGGGAATCGATCCGGGCCGGATCGAGACTCGGACCGGCAGCGCAGGCAGCAAGACGGCTGAGTTCTGGATTGTACCTGCGGGCGCGATGCTCTCAGGCGAAGGCACCCAGCCGGTGGATGAGATGAAAGTGAAGGCAGTGCCGGATCATCCACATGTAGCTGCAAAGAAGAAAGCGAAGTCTGCGGCCCAGTAAGCCGGGATCGCTTCGTGGGTTTTTGAGGCTGAACTATGCCCCTGTCGGCGTATCCGGAACTCCAGAGCGGAGTACTTCTTTGCATCGACGACAACGAAGACGTGCTGGAATGCGAGAAATTGTTCCTCGAGAGCTTCGGGTATACCGTTTTGACCGCCGCCAGCGGGGGCAAAGGATTGGAACTGGCTTCCATGTATTCAGTTGACCTGGTAATCGTTGACTACTTCATGCCCGAAATGAATGGGCCAGAGGTTGCCATCGAAATGAGGCGGCTGAGGCCACAAGCGCCAATCATCCTGCTCTCCGCGGCAGTGGATGTTCCCGAGCAAGCCCTTAGACTGGTTGACGCCTTCATAGCGAAGGACTGCTTGGCCAGCCAGTTGTTGCCCGCAATCGCACAATTGCACGGATGCGGATGGATCCCTCCGCCTTCGTTTGACGCATGACGGCGGGGAGCCACTCATGAGGATTTTGCTGTTTGCAGGCCTGCTGTTGGTTGTGCTCGGGATCGCATCTCTGGTCGTGCCGGTTCCCCACAGTGAGACGCAGGGCATCAAAATCGGGGACACGAACATCGGGGTGCAGACCAGTCACAGTGAACGAGTGTCGCCCATTATTAGTGCTTTGTTGATCGCGGGCGGGATCGCGTTGACGGTTGGCGGTGCGCGTAGCCGGCTGTCAAAGAACTGAAGTGACTCTCCAAACTCGCTGCTCCGCTTAGTTCCGCACGATTGAGCGCCTCCAGGAAACATCACGAGAGATCAGCCTTTACAACAACTGTCGCGAAAAGTGTGCAAAATTGACCAGCTTTGGCCGGGCCACATCGTCGACTATCTTGATGTGGGGAGACCAAGGTATGTCCAATCACCCAACACCCAAGACAATTCTGTGCATCGACGACGACGACGGCGTGCTGGGTTACCACAGAGCGCTGCTCGAAAGGCGTGGATATAAGGTGCTCACTACCGCCTCCGCCCGGCAAGGCTTACAAATCGCGGCGGTCTGTGTGGTTGCTGCCGTGATCATCGATTACCATATGCCCGAGATGAATGGGCATCAGGTCGCGACCGAAATGAAGCGCCTCAGGCCACAAGTTCCAATCGTCATGGTTTCCAGTGACGACGAGATTCCAGAACACGCATTGAATGTGGTAGATGCCTTCGTTTCCAAAAACGAAGCGCCGAGCCGCTTGTTGCCGGTGATTACTAGAATCTGCGGCGAAACCCCCTCCGAGTTACAGGAAGCCAGAATCACGGCCTGAGAATGCCCGCGCGGGACCTTTTGAGAGCACAAGGTTTCATTCGCCTGTCCTTCTCCTCCGGCCAGACTGATCAATTTTGAACAGAACTGAGGGAAGTCATGCCTATATCCTGATCGGCATGGCTGCCAACAGCACTCTACTCTGCATACACCGGGATCCGGCTCAGCTGAGTTTGTTGCAAGAAAAGGGATACGAACTGTTAACTGCGACCAATGGTCACGAGGGCTTACAGCTTTTCATGTCACGGTCCGTGGATGCAATTGTGCTCGAGTATCACCTGGGCCTTCTGGATGGCGCAGTCATCGCCGATGAGATCAAGCAAGTCCAGCCGGAGATGCCCATTGTCATGTTGGCCGAACACCTGGACTTACCCGGCGGCGCACTGAAGTCCGTAGATGCAGTCGTTACCAAGTCCGATGGGCCTCACTTCCTGTTGGCGACGGTTCACTCTGTTCTGAATGCGAAACCCGCCCAGCCTGCTGAAGGAAAGCTGCCGGTCCAAGGGCCGGCACATTGCGCTCAGTTACCGACTGACGAAAAGAATACGCCGTTCTCACCCGGAGTGTGGAGAAGCATCCGGAACGGAACTGTTCAGTTTTGACTTGACGCCCTCGACGGGGACACACTTATCGCCCCAAACCCCAGACAGGTAAAAGGACTACAATGAAGATGTGAGATATTACACAACCAAACCGATGAACGGCGGCACCACCTTCAAATGCACCTTCTGCGAACATAGCGTCACCACCCTCGATTTCAACAACATAAATGGTAACCGCCGCACGCAAGCGGCGGCAGCCATCAATCAGCATGCGGCCTCATTGCATGTGCGGACATGGGTGCCAATCAAGCTGGGTGGCCGCGGCGCGCTTTAAAATCCCCGCTTCAGGAATTTCACGCATTTATTCCCGTTTTTACGAGCAGATGAAGTCCAAAGAGCAAGATTGATCATCTCTCCATTTAGCGATGTTGAATAATGATGGTGTGAACTCCGAGAAACTCACCTTGGGACACATATTGTCCGTCCGTTGTCCTATGTGCAGAGCTAAGCCGAAAGAGCGCTGCACGCTTAGTACAGGACATCCTTCCAGCAAGACGCATTTCGATCGGGAGATCGCCGCCGCCAAGGTTTCCCGCCCTGAGAACTCCAGGCAGGCCGCACTGCGAATTCTGAAGTCCGTTACGAGCCGCGGCCTCGGCATCCTCCAAAATAAGTAGGGACACACGCGGGAAATGCTTGACCTCCGGTAACTTATCCAGAGACGGCCTTCACACCACACTTCGACGGCCGCTCAACAGGTTAATGACCAGGATCACCAACGCTACCACCAGCAGCAAGTGGATCAGACCGCCGCCCACCTGCAGGCTGAAACCCAGAAGCCACAGAATTAGAAGCACAACGAAAATTGTCCAAAGCATGGTTTTGCTCCTTTGCTCATCTCAGCATTGTCCGGCATCCAATATCTTCACGAATCAACCTGGGAGCTTCGGACGCTGCTGACAGTAGTCTTGCGCAATCGCGATCACAATGCTGTACCCGATAGCTCACACTCATCTTGCATCTTGTCGTGCCAGCTGAACCCCGCTGAGCGACTTCCCACACTCCAGGCAGAATGCCTTGGACCGCAACGTGATTAGCCCACAGAACGGGCACATCCTCTGTAAGAGGACTTCCGGGGCCTGCGGCGTGAGTATCGCCAGCAGCTTTCCGAACCGAGCAGCGATGGAAGCCAGCCCTCTCCGGAGCCGATTGCGGAACGAACGACGGGCGGGTTCCATCGGATTCACCTTCGCGCTTTCTCCTAATCGGAGCGGGCCGGAGTGATCAAGAAGAGCGTTTTGCCTATCGCATCTCCAACAGGCAACTATGACACGCCAAGTCCGAGGATTTCTGTGCCGGATTGCTCATGATTCCAGGAAAAAACTTTCAGCAGAATTGAAAGTGAGCAAATCAGACCAGCTATTGTTCCCCGGCTGGCCGATGATGACGGTCACCTGATGTTCTTGGCTGTTTCCCGCCCGGGTCAGGAGGTCGCTTGATTCTCCCCAGATTCGACGTTTCGGCAGAACGCACGCCCCCGCTACCGACCGACGCTCCCGAAACTCAGAGAAGCACCCGGTTAGCCTTTGAGAACTGTGCAAGGATAAGGGATCTCGGTTTCACAGCGTCCAAGCACATAAAAATGTACGGCGAGCACTTTGAGTTGGTTTCGGATCCCTTTGTTGAGGGTAACTATACGGCGGTTCACGCGGTCAGTCGAAATGATCCCAGGATACGCACACTTCGGCTCCCGGTGCTAATTCTGATAGGTTTGGCGGATCGATTCCGAAAACCAGTGAAGGTGACTAAGCAAGCGACTCGCTAGTGTCATCGGAGCCAGACGCATACTGGCGCTGACGGCAGGATAGATGTGAGCAATTCAGACCAGCTATTCTCTCCGGCCTGAGCGATCATAACGTTAGAGACGAGCATTACTTCTCACTCTTTCAGGTCCTGAACTAAGTCAGCCCATCTGAAGTTTTCTCCTCTTAGTTCCGCAGCTCCGAAAGGAACGATTCATGAAAAAGACAATGTCATTGTTGTTGATGGGGTTTATGGGCCTGGTTGGAACTTACGCGTGGGCAGGCTCGGCTCGCGAAGACACGGTTGACCGCATGCAGAAGTCCGTGGATGTTCTGCACGCCATCATGTCGACACCGGACAAAGGTATCCCGGAAGAAGTGTTAAGCGGAGCAAAGTGCATCCTGGTAGTACCAGACCTTATTAAGGGTGGATTTATTTTTGGCGCCAAGCACGGACGCGGTGTGGCTACTTGCCGTACGTCTGAAGGCTGGAGCGCGCCCGCATTCGTCTCAGTTGGCGGCGGAAGTTGGGGATTGCAGATCGGAGTCGAAGATGTGGACCTGGTCATGCTGGTCATGAACGATCGGGGTTTCCAGCACTTACTCTCCAGCAAGTTCGAACTCACCGGTGAAGGATCGGTTGCAGCGGGCCCGGTAGGCCGTCATGCTTCCGCCGGAACCGACTGGATGCTGAACACGGAGATGCTGACCTACTCGCGCACCAAGGGCGTGTTCGCCGGCTTGACGCTGGAAGGTGCAGTAGTGGAGCAGGATAATGACTCGACTCGCGCCATTTACGGCAAGCACATGATGTTCCGCAGCATTCTTTCGGGCAGGGCGTCAACGCCGAGAAGTGCGGACGCATTTATCAAGGCCGTGTCAGACGCAGGCCACCAGGCACAAATCGCCGAAGCACAAGAAGACAAGAAGTAGTTGCACGAGGGAGCTTGTGAGCCGGACTTGTGGACTGACCGGCACCGTTTAGGGTCCGGTCAGTTCTACTCCTGAAAGGCGGCAAAATGAAAGTCACTCTACGGAAATGTCTTTGGGTGCTAGCCTGCCTTAGTTTTTGGCAGATTTTGTCATTTGCTCAGTCGTCCGATCCTGCGCAGAACTTGGATGCCTGCAAGGCGGGTCGCGAGGCCTGTGATCGCTCCAAATTGAGCCAGTCGGAATTGAGTGAGGTAAATCTTGCTGGCCATGGGCGCAATATTTCGAACTGCAGGAACGGCGACGATTCCTGTGACCGTTCGAAACTCACCGAACGTGAAGCCACGGCGTTGGCCGTCGCCGATCATCAAAGCAATGTTTCCGCCTGCGCCGACGGCATGAGTTCCTGCGACCGGTCCAAACTGACCCAGTCCGAAGCGCGTGATTCGTCGGTCGCGGACCACCAGCGTAACCTCGCCGACTGCAAGGATGGAGTTGGAGATTGCGACCACTCCAAACTTAATCCATCGGAAGCGGGGGCGGTGGACACTGCCCGACGCCAGCTCAATGTGTCCGACTGCAAGAATGGCGGTGGGCTATGCGATCACTCCCAGCTAACTCCTTCGGAAACCAAGGAAGTTGCCACCGCAGAACGCCTGCGCAATGCGCAGAACTGCGAGAACGGCTGGGACGAGTGTAACCACGCCACACTCACTCCCATGGAAGCGACTCACGCTGCGAACTCAGAACATCAGCGCAACCTTGTAGCCTGTAAGACCGGCGGGGAAACCTGTGACTACTCAAAGCTGACTGCACCAGAAGCCAAGATACTGGCCGAGGCCGAGCACAAGCGTAATTATGTGGCTTGTGTGAAGGGTTACGGCTACTGCGATCGCTCTCGTCTGACGCCAGAGGAAGCTCAGGCAATTCCGGCGGAACAAAAACCAGTTGCCCGACAATGAAAACACCGTTGAAAGCTGTAATTGCAACACTGAATCGAGATGCCAATCAACTGGAGCGCCATGCCCAGAAGCTGAAGGCAATCTCTCCGGGCATCTCTTTGAATCTGGAATCGGATGCCAAGTTAATCAATAAAAGGGTGGCATCCATCAGAGCGCAGGTCGAAATTCTGGAGCGGTGGGAATAGTGTCGCGCCACAATATTCTTAGGAAGTGATTGGAAGAAAGGGAGAACAAATGATGACGACAAATGAGGAGAACAAGTGCGCGCACGTGCCATGCCTGTGCAGGACACAACCTGGCGACAAATACTGCGGTCCAGCCTGTAAGGAAGCAGGATCCAGCGAGGTCGAGATTGCGTGCCAGTGCGACCACGGAACTTGCCCGCTTACGGTTTGAAGAAACCCTGACCCACCGGCCCGGGTTGGTGCTTGGATTGACCAGGGAGAATCTTGACATGAAGATGCGCCGAGTTATGCTCTCGTTGTTGGCAATCGCTGGCCTTGCGGCCCTACCCCTGCTGGCAAGGGCGCAATCACTGACCGACCCCGGAGACTCCTCGAATACCCCTGCCGGCTCAGTAAGTACCCCGCAACCGCAACCAGTTCTGACATACACGCGTCCGACGCAGAAAATCAAGCTCCACAACTACTTGTTCGACGCATATGGCCCCTATCCCATCGTCGGCGCCGCGGTTGCGGCTGGCATTAACCAGGCGAAGAGCAGGCCGCCGGAGTGGGGACAGGGCGCGGACGCCTACGGTAAGCGATTCGGCTCCAGCTTCGCTATCGCAGCGGTCAGCACGACGACGCGCTATGCTCTTGCCCAAGCGTTCCACGAAGACACGTTGTATTACCGCTGCGAGTGCAAAGGCGTGTTTCCGCGGCTTGGCCATGCCCTGATTTCGACCTTTACAGCGCGTCGCGGCGACGATGGCCATCGCGTCTTTTCTTTTCCTGCTCTGGTGGCTCCCTATGCCGGCACCATGACTGCCGTGTATGGGTGGTACCCAGGCCGTTACAACGCCGAGGATGCTTTCCGAATGGGCAACTACAGCCTGCTGGGATATGTGGGCGGGAATGTCGCCCTGGAGTTCTTTTATAGCGGACCCCACTCCTTGCTTACTCGCATGCATCTTAACAATGGACATCGAGCGCCAGATCCGGGCTCACAGCCCTGACGGCACCGCAGTCTTGTTTGTGGATGAAATGGAAGATGCTCAACAAACGGTGGCCAATTATCCGCATTGATACCCTGCTACACGCGATGAGTCGGCTTGAGATCGCGCTTCTGTTGGCAGTTTCCTGCGCCACGCCTGCGCCCGCGCAAAGTTCCCCGCCGCTTGCCGGCGAGCTTGTCGATGTGGTCGTAGCCAACGAACTGGCAGACCGTGTGGAACGAAGGAAATGGATGTATGTGATCGAGAAACAAGACGGAAAGCAGACCCTCACGGAAGAGCAAGTGGAGACCAAAGACGGCCCCCTCTATCGGCTGCTTGCGATTGACGGCAGGCCGCTCGACCCGGGCCAGCGCCAACAGGACGACGCGCGCATTGACCGCCTCTTGCATGATCCTGGTGAGCAGTTGAAGGTCAAGCGAGCGCACGACGAAGACGAGCAGAAGCTGGAGACGCTGATGCACCTGATGCCGGGAGCTTTTCTCTACGATTACGACGGTGCCGAAGGCAATCTGATCAGGGTCAAATTCCGCCCTAACCCGAACTATTATCCCTCAACCTACGAAGCCCGGGTGGTCCATGCGCTTGCCGGGACTATTCTGATCGATTCGCAGCAGAAACGCCTGGTCAAGCTCTCAGGCCAGCTTACCGGCTCGGTGGAATTTGGGTATGGATTCCTGGGGCGGATCGACAACGGCGGTACCGTTGAAATAGGGCGCGTCGAGGTCGGACCCTTGCAATGGAAGACAGCATTGATTGCCATTCAATTGTCAGGACGTCTCGTTTTATTCAAGACCATCAGCAAACACGAATTCGAGACCCGGTCAGACTTCCGTGCGGTTCCCGATGATGTCAGCCTCTTGCAGGCGAATCAGCTCACGGTTTCTCGCCTATCGGTCCAGTAGCACTCCCATTGTGTCGTCCTTGCCCCAGGCCTTGACGTATTGCGCTTTCCCAATTGTTCCGGGACCGTTTGGCCCCATCTCGTAATAAACCTTTGCGTCTAACGGAAACTGTCTCAGGGCTTCCGTGAGCTCTTTCACGGTCCATTCTTTGCCTGCCATATTTTCTCCACTACGCGGCCAGGTTAGGCGCCGCCTGTCGTTTCGCTTCAGGCGCCAGTCGCCCTCTGGCCTCCTGCAGAAGCTCTGAATTGAATTGGGCGCCGATCAAAATCACGAAGCCGGTCCAATAAAGCCACATGCTGAATGCAAACGCGACTCCCAGGCTGCCGTAACTTTTGCTGTACACCGAAAAATCCTGGAAATAGATTCCGAGAAGGTAGGAAAGCCCAATGCAGCCGCTGACTGCGATTAACGCTCCGGGCAGGGTATTCAAGAATCTGTGCTTCACATCCGGCGCAACGAAGTAGAGGATTTCAACCGCGAGAACTGTGCACGCAATGGCGGCTGACCATCGAACGTAAGGCCAGAGCCGGCCCAGCCGCACTGTCGTGGTTAGCCACGCGCTCAGGTCAGGGCCCACCAGCAGCAGCCCGAGAGCAATGACAAGCAAAAGACCAACCGAGAACGTAAGGCCAATGGCGAGACTGCGCGTCTTCCAATAGCGTCTCGTCTCACACACATCATAAGCAGTATTGAGCGCGTCGATGAGAGCCGTAAATCCGCTGGACGCCGACCACAGGGTGAACAGAATGCCGAAGGTAAGCAGACTGCTGTGCCGCGACAAAATCGTGTCCTTCATCAAAGTCCTGAGGGGCTCCATACTGGTGGCAGGGACCACTCGCGCCATCAGCCCCATGATCTGGCTGAAGAAGTCCGGCAGTGGCAAATGAGCGACGACCGCGGAAAGAAAAATCAGAAAGGGAAACAGGGCCAGAACGAAGTAGTATGACAACGCCGCGGCAAACGCCATGGTGTGATTTTTTTCCATGTCGCGGACCACATTGACCGCTGCGTTCTTGAAGTGAAGGAAGCGCACGGAATCACTGGGCAGGGCTGCCCGCGACCATCGGCGCCGGCGCCACGGACTTCAGCTGATCCAGTTCAGTCAATACACCTTGCCAGCGAGCTGGATCCTTTTTCGTCTCGATCGGTACCGTGAGATCGGAATAAAAGTTCAGGATGTTGTCGCGCAGGTCCGGCGACGTCCCATCAAACTTCCGCTCTGACAACTGAGCCAGCAGCTTTGCGTAGGTGTCGTCGGTGAGCGAGTATTCCGCTGGCTTGGTAGCCTGACCACTATCAAGATCGCAATTCGGCAGCACCAGTGTGTCGGCGCGCACTTCTTCGAGAAAGGCACGGTATTGATCGACCGTAGTATTGATGCTCTTGATATACAGGTCCTCGGTTTGCGGAGTTGGGTTGTTGAACCCCAAGCCTTTGAAGGGCCCTATTCTCGGCATATATCGCAGGAGGGTTGATAAGATGCGCGTGCCCACGCCCGGCTTCACGTAGTCCTTTCCCCACTGCCTTTCGTAGTCGGAACGCGAAAGACGATACAGGAACTTCCGTTTGGCGAAATCAGGCGTTTCGCGCATCAGGTCCTTTTTATGGGTTTGCAGGGCGACCTGGGTCATTTGCGGAATCAGCCGGCTGACCGCGAAACGATACGAACCCACCGCCAGATCCTCGTGGGCAAGCACGTCCTTCAGTTCCACGCCGTACACCACGGGAAAAACCCGTTCCAGCAAAGGCTTGGACACTTGAAATCCGATGAAATCGTGGTATTGCTGCGAGGCATAACGATTCTTCGCGACCTGCACCGTGTCGAACCCGAATTCCGTTTTCAAATGCGCGGTCTTGTCCTGAGCATAACGGACTGACTTGCCAAACTTCGCTCGCAGCTTGGGATACTCGATCGCGACGGACTGGTTGACCGCCGGATGCCCGGCGATATCCGCCGCATAGTGCGACAGGGCGCCCAGCGCGAAGGCGTATTCGTTTGCATCCTGGCTTTCGAGCAAGAGCTCGTGAACAAAGTCTCCGCTGCGGACGTAGTGCACCAAGTTGCTGAATTCCTTGCTGCCGAACGGGTAGTAGCCGAGATCCTGAATGACGGCGCCTCCGTAGGCATAGGCATGCGCATCCTTGATCTGATCTTCCGAAAGGCCTGGATATCGTTTGAGCAGGAGGGGCTGAATCTCATCGGTCCAGAGCAGGTCAACAATTTCCTCATGCGTCAGAACCGAGTATGCGGACGAACCGCCGCTGCACATCAACACCACGAGAAGAAGCGTCACAGCCCGGACAAAACGCAGGCGCAAACCTTGAGCTATGGAGCGTGCCGATAGTACCGGGTGGCGCATGGTTCAGATCCGGCCGAGAACCAGAAGAACGACAACGATTAAGAGGATCAATCCTAATCCTCCGGTCGGGGCATAACCCCAGTCTCTGCTGTGCGACCATCTGGGCAGCGCACCGAAGAGTGCTAAGACCAAGATCACGATCAATATGGTTCCAAGCATGTTTGCTCCTTTTCCACGGACGGAGAACCAGCTTTACTTATAGGCGTTCCACCGGTTTCTTAATGGTCAAAACTGCTCAATGTGAAGAATAAGGCCGACTGGACGGAATTGTGCTCTGGCGGGCATGCCTGCGATGGCAAGTGGATCGCTTCCAGGGTGGACGTCACTCGTTCGCTGCCCGCTGCCTACAGGCAGAAAGAACGGCGCGAGCCCAGACGTGGGCCCGCGCCTTTTACGTCGCGGCTAATTCGCTACTGACGAGGCCGTTCTTCGGCGGGGGTAGCTTCTTTCGCCGGATGCGGCGCGGGCTCCGCCCGAGCTGCAGTCGTCGTATGAGCAGCAGGCGCGGGACGAGCCGCGGGCTGGGGGTGAACTGCCGCCGTGGGCTTAGGAGCAGGTTGGGCATGAGTTGTCGCCGCCGGCTTAGCAGCGGGTTGGGCATGAGCTGTCGCCGCCGGCTTAGGAGCGGGCTGTGCATGGGCCGCAGTCGCCGGACGAGCTGCAGGCTCAGCCGCCGGACGAGCCGCAGGCTGTGCATGCGCTGCTGTCGCCGGACGAGCTGCAGGCTGCGCGTGGGCCGTTGGCTCTTTCTTCTCCGCGGGTGCAGGAGCCGCCTTAGGCGTTACTGCCTTAGGCGCTGCCGCCTTATTCTCATTCGCGCGAGTTGCAACTGCTTTATTTTCCGCCGCCTTATTCTCAGCTGCCTTGCTTTCGGTGGCTTTGCTCTCGGCTGCCTTGTTCTCAGCTGCCTTGCTTTCGGTGGCTTTGCTCTCGGCTGCCTTATTCTCAGTGGCCTTAGTCTCAGCTGCCTTAGTCTCGGCTGCCTTGTTCTCAGTGGCCTTAGTCTCAGCTGCCTTAGCCTCGGCTGCCTTGCTTTCCGCTGCCTTGCTCTGAGTGGCATTACTCTCGGCTGCCTTAGTCCCAGCTGCCTTGTTTTCAGGAGCCTTGTAGGGTGCTCCCGCCTGCTTGGCCGTCACCACACCCTTGCCGGTAAACTCTCCCGGCTTGGATGTCGCAGCGATTGCCGGCTTTCCCTGGTTCACCGAAGCCAGAAGCTCGTGATTGGTGCTGGCAGCGTGCACGTGTTGAGTTTGCATTGCCGTTGGCGGCGTGTGTTGCTGGTGTGCCGCTGTCTCTTCGGCCGCGGTCGGGCGGGCGGTGATTCCACCAGTGCCGCCGTTATAGCTGACATTGTTGACGGTGGTGTTGTTGATTACCGTCTTGCTGTAAACGTTATGAATGTTGGTGACGTCCACGTTGTTCACCGAGCGGTTGTAGTTGAAAGCTCCGTTGTTCCAATATCCGCCCTGGTAGCCGACGCCACCATAGCCGAAGCCGTAGTTGACGCCGCCGTAGAAGCCGATGGTTTGGCCCCAATAGCCCTCATTCCAGGCGAAAGCGCTGCCGCCCCAGCCCCAATAACCCGGGGTCCAGAGCACGCCAACGGTAGGCGGTTGGACCCACGTACCGGGGACCCAGAAATAGCCTTCATCGCCACTGGCCCAGTAGCCGGGCGTCCACAAATAACCGTCGGCGGGGGCCATGGGTTGCTCGTACACAGGCAGCGCAGGCGGAGCGAACGAGATCGACACGCCGAACTGCGCGAACATCACGGCCGGTATGGCCACTATAAGAAGCATTAGAAACAGCGAACGGATGGTACGCATTTTGAATCACCTTGCCTGATCATCCTTCGATTGCCCGGTTAAACCTTGCTGCTGCGGGCTGCGTGGATTGAACGGCGACGCTCTACGTACAAGAATTTCACGGACACTGTGCCAAGTCTGAGCACTATGGCTCACTTCTGGGGAATGCCAAAATTAAATGCTGGATCCACTTTCCCGAAATGACGTTGCTGGCGCCGAAAAAAAGGCACGAGCCCAGGATGCGGACTCGCGCCGAATAGTAGTTAAGCCGGTTGCGCTCCAGGGCAAACCGACGGACCGCTATAGTGTGAAACTGAGTGCAATGTTGACGCCGGGATACATCGGGTTGCACAGGTAATACACGCCGTTGATATCAACCACAAAAACGTCTTGCGTGTAGAGCCAGTTGCTTGGCCACGCGCCAACAAATCCGAACCAGTAGCCGCCATATTGGAAGCGGCGATTACCGTAATCGCCCTGGCTGACACGGAACGTGTGTTCGCGTCCGAAATTGGCCTTGTAACGATCGTCGGGAATGCGGCCATTGCCCTTATCACCGGCACGCTGCGCCTGTTGTTCGGGCTTAGCCTGCTGTGAGTGTTGCTGCGCGTTTTTCTCTTCTGGCTTGGCGTTCTTCTCTTCTTGCTGTGCGGGTTTCTCTGGTTGAGCTTTCTTCTCGACCTGTTGAGCAGGCTTGTCTTTCTGTTCCTCCTGCGGTTCGTGTTGCTCTTGTGCGTAGATAGGAGCAGCGATCCCCAGTAGCAAAGACAGAGCCGCTGTGCCAATGATTCCAATTGCTTTCATAAGTGTTGTCTCCATACAGCAGATTACGTACGTTTGATCTACTGCAAGCTTCCTGTGGTCGTGATCTGGTTGCCGATGGCGTCTCCGGATACAACCAGTTCAACTCTCCGGTTCTGCTGCCGTCCCGTGGCATTGTCATTTGTGGCCACCGGCAAAGTGTTGCCGAAACCCTTTGCCGTGACGGAATCTGTCGTGACACCTTGTTGGACCAGGTAATCACGCACTGAGCTGGCACGATTCTCAGACAGTTGTTGATTCATCGCATCGCCGCCGACGTTATCCGTGTAGCCGCCGACTTCAATGTTGAGTCCTGGATACGCCAACAAAATGCCGGCGACTTTCGCCAGCTTCTCCCGCGCGCCCGGCTTCAATGAATATTGTCCGGTGTCAAACAACACATCAGACATGCTGACAATCAGCCCGCGAGCGCTGTCGCGAGTCTCGAGAATGGAATTCAATTGCTCGGACAATCGCGTGCGCATGGCTTCTTTATCTGATTCCGCCTTTTGAGCACCTAGCTGCGCCTGCATTGAAGCCAACCGAGACTGGTCGGCATCGGCCTGAGCTGCGGTCACTGCCGCTGCTGAGGCTGCCTGGTTTGCCGCCATATCGGATTGCGCCTTTGCCGCATCCGCCTGAGCTTGCTCCTTCTGCCGGGTGGCGTCGTCGGCCTGTGCCTGGGTCTGCGCCTGTACGTCGGCTGAATCCTGGCGTTCGTTCGCCAAGCGGATCTCGTCCATTTTCTTGACTGCGATCGCGCGTGCATCTTCGGCAGTCTGCACTTCCTCGCGGGCGATTGCGATCAGCGGCTTTCTGTCAACGTGTCTGCTTGAGGCATATTCATCAGCATTGTTCATTAGCTGGACCGCGTGGTAATAGCTGTCTTTAGCGTAAGTTTCCGCTCCCTCGGACTGGGCGATGCGCAACGCGTTCCTCGCCTCGAAGAACTCCAAGGGCAGGTTGGCGTTCAGGACCACGGGGTCGAACTTGTATCCCGTGGGAATGTAGCCGCCGCGCTCCATGAGTTCATACTTTGCGTGCACCGCTTCGGTAGTTCCCTTGGTGTTCTCGCGAACTACGTTTTCGAGCACTATCACGTTGCTGGGCTGGCGAACCGCATAATAAGGTTCCGCGGTAACAATCAGAGCGAATGCCTGAAGGTCCGAGGTTACGTGCACTTTGCTGCGATCATCGGTGCCTAGCAGCACTTCGCCCAGGTTGACTGCCCGGCCCTCGGGTGAAATCGCCCACAGGACGTAAGTAAGATACTCATTGCCAAAGGTTGTGGGATTCTGCAGGTTGCCAAAATCCGCTTTGATCTCAATGGCTCCGCGCTTGCTATTTACTACAACATGGCCATTCGCCGAAGGCATCAGGTCCGTACCCGCGAAATCCAGCCTGGTAGCTCCGCTGCGATGCTCATAGTTGACCGCCTCGACGGTGCGGCTGATGACGTTGACCCGGAACACTGGCGTGGGCGCCAGGGGCTCGACGGTCAGAGTCGTTTGAGAATTGGTTTGAGCAAATGCGCTCAAACTGAGGGTGATTCCGACTGCTAACAAAAGTTTAGTTTTCAAAGTATCTCCTTGAGGCAGATGTCTGCCAGGTTTGCGTTGTAGCGATCTTGAGTTGCGCGTTCAGCCTTCTTGAATGATTCCTAAGGTTTTCCAATGTGGATGTCGGAAAGGGAGTGAAACAACCCAAAGACATTCAGCAGCCACAGAATGACCGCAATGACCACGACGCCATTCAGAATTGATTTGATGGACGACTGCATGGGTATGAAGTGATTTACCAGCCATAGCAGAACACCCACCACAATGAGAACTTCCAGGAGTTGAATTAAAGGCATGATCTTTGACCTTCCTTGTTTCGCGGGCTAACTCCTCTCATCCGCCTGGAGGTGTTGCCCTAATCTCGATGGTCGAGAGCTTTTAGGATCTAATCGTGTCCGCTGGAGTTTCCGCGGCATGCACACGGATGAAGAATGCTAATTTGGCTGGATGTGGTCGTTTCGATGGGAAGCAACCTAAGAATGAGAGCTGCGAATCAGCGGTCGTCGCTCTCTCGACACACTCAGGAGAATAAATAATGACAGGTCCAGGCTCTCGTGTCTGAGCAAGATAGCTCACATGCCACACTTGAAGAATCGGGGTGCGATGCCCGGGCGGCTGGATCAAATCGCGGAAGCTTCGGCTTGGTTCACGCTGTTCAGGGGCGCACGGGCCATGGCAGCAACGCTCGGCCGCGTGACTTGCATCGAGTCCCAGGAATACTCAAATTCCCGTCCACACTCGACGCAGACCTGATAAGTGCGCCGTCGGATGGTGAATACGCGGCTGAGTTGTTGATGATGGCACCCAAACAAACACTCGAATGTCCACTGTAGCGATGTTTTCATAAGCTGTGCTCCCTCTCGGCTCAATCCGGAGAACACAGAATGACAGATTAGGATTTACAAATCTGAGCAGGATAGCTCACATGAAGGGTTCATCGGTCCTGCTCTCTTCTCCGCTCGCAACATCCATTGGCATCCAGCCAATTTAGTAGGGAGCGCACGCTAGCCCTAGCCAGGGCGATTGAGCAATCAGCGGCCCCGTAATAAAGGTTGATGGTGTCGCCATCGGGGTCCATCGTGTACCCGCACGGGAACACCACATCGTTGACGTCGCCGTGGCGCTCGTACTCCGCTTCCGGCCCAAAGATCCACGAATCTCCCCGCAGTAAGCATTTTTCCGGTTTCTCCAGGTCGAAGAGAGCCAAACCCAATCGGTACAGACAGCCCGAAGGGGTGTGACGCACTCCGTGGTAGAACACCAGCCACCCTCTTGAAGTCTCGATCGGCGGCGGCGACAATCCAATCTTGTTTGCGTCCCACCAAGCGCCGCGGCGCGCCTCCAACATCAGCCTGTGTCGGCCCCAATGGCGCAGGTCGGGAGAATAGGAAATCCACATGTGCGACCCGAGGGTCGTCATCGGCCGGTGAATCAGCGCCCAGTAACCATCGATTTTCCGAGGCAGAAGCGCGGAGTCTTTGTCATCGGGTGGCATGATCACGCCGTAGCGCTCGAAGCTACGAAAATCCTTGGTCAGAGCTAGGGACACTCCGGGCCCGCCGCGCGAATAGGAGGTGTATGTGACGACATACTGCTGCAGTTCGGGCACGAAAGTGATGCGCGGGTCCTCAATACCCCAGATTTCCTCTGGATACTCCTGCGGACTGGGCATTAAGGTCGGTTCGCTATCAATTTCCCACCCATCTACACCGTTTCGAGAGCGCGCGGCGCAAAGATGCGACAAACCGCGGCGATCTTCCACCCGGCAAAGCAGCAAGGTAGAGCCGTCTGCGAGCAGCGTCGCGCCCGGATTGAACACACTGTTAATGGAGTATGGCCAATCCTTATTGGTCAGGATCGGGTTTGCGGGATGCCGGAGGAGCAGTGGTTCGTAGCGTGTACCCGAAAGGCTCATAGGTGGTTGGGCGAGAATGGTCATGAGGGGAGTTCCATTTGTTCACACTCTTGCAGCGAGCGCATTTCCAGAGCTGCCATCCAAAACGACAGCGTTGATTCCGCTCCCTGGTTCTCATTGGCACGGTCGGGATGCAGGCCATCCCGGCAGCCGCCGGTGACGGAATCATAAAGAGGCAGTTGCAGATCGTTGTCACCCAGGAACCAATTGAATGCCGACCAGGCCTCACTGCGCCAGCGGCTATCACCGGTTACGCGATACGCTTGCAGACACGCGGAAACTGCGCCTGCCGCTTCAAGCGGCTGTTGGTCGAATCGGGCCTTCTCCCCACCCTTGTGATAAAAACCTTGCGACCCAATCGGCACAAAGTGGCCGTTGGTTTCGCAGCGTTGCTGCGTCAACAGCCAGTCCAGAGACTCAAGACCGGCGGAAATCATGCGATCATCCGAGCAAGCTGAGCCCACGAGGAGCATGGCTTGGGGTAATCTCGCGTTTCCGTAGGCAAGAACATCCTCAAACCAGCTCCAATCCGGGCTGCGAACCGACTCATACATTTCGAGCAATCGCTGCGCGAGGGCGGATCTTACTCTCTGTGCGTCGCGGTCTCCAGGATACGAGTCGAGGTATTCTTGAATTCCGAGCAGGGTATAGGCCCAGGCACGAGGGCTGCTGAATTGCACAGCTGCGGGGAGCGAGAACTCTAACAAACGCCCGGCGGCACACCTCAATCCTTGATCTTCGGATCGGCCCAAAACCGTTCCAATCGCCCACAATGCGCGTCCATGACAGTCTTCGCTCGGGTCTGGGGAGCCCTCCGCTTCGCTCCATCGGCGATCATAGCCGAGAAAGTTTCGGAATCTACCCTTCAGCGGATTAAAGGCGTGTTCCAAGAATGACAAATGCCGGAACGCCGAATCGGGATCTGGGATCGCCGCGTCAGTCTTCGCAGGTTGTTCCTTAGACAATTGCTGCAGAAGTACCGTGAAAATGAGGGCGCGAGCATTGTCATCGGTGGTATACCCTTCTCCGCGGTTCGGGATGGTAAAGATTGCGTGCTGCAGCATTCCGGTGTCATCGGTCAGCTTATTCAAATGCGTTAGTTTCAAGACGGGCAGCTGATCCAGTGATCTTGCGGCAAGCCGGGCCGAAAACTGCACTCTTGGACTTCGCATACGATCGCTGCGCACCCGCACGAAACTCTCCATGTAACCCTGTGCTACTCTTTTCCAGACCATCTCCCGGGCGAACAGATAAGCGCGTTTACGCATGGCATGGCGTATCGCCGGCGTATCCAACAGCTCGATCGTCTTTTGTGCGATCGCGCCGGGATTTTGGAAGGGGACTAGTGCGCCGCGGCGGTCCTCCAACAACTCAATCGCATACCAATAGGGAGTCGAGATAATCGCCTTGCCAGCGCCCAACGCATAGGCGAGCGTCCCCGAAACGACCTGGGCCTCATGGCGGTAAGGGGTGATGTAAATGTCCGCAGCACCAATAAACTGAACCATCTCCTCGGGGCTGACGAAGCGGTTATGGAAGATCACCTTTGATTCCACTCCCACTTCCTTTGCCAAAGCCTGCAAACTAGCTCGATATTTCTCACCTTCGCGACGGAGGACGTGAGGGTGAGTCGCGCCGGCGACTATATAGGCGACGTTCTTATGTTTAGACAAGATCTCCGGCAATGCTTGGATAACGTTCTCGATTCCCTTGTTCGGTGAGAGCAGGCCAAACGTGACTAGTACCGCTTTTCCCTCCACGCCAAAGCGGTCTTTGTAAAAATTTGGATCCAGGAATGGCAGGTCTGGAACGCCGTGAGGCACCATATCAATTTTGCTGCCGGGTACCCTGAATACCTCCTGCAGGAACTGGGAGGAGAGCTCGCTCATCACGATGAGGCGGTCCGAAAGCTCTGCAATCTCTTCCATGACCAGCATTTGGTCAGGATTTGGCTCGCGTAGGACCGTGTGCAGAGTAGTCACCACGGGCATCTTCAGGCCGCGCAGCAGATGCAAAATATGGCTCCCGGCGGGACCCCCGAAGATTCCATACTCGTGCTGCAGGCATACCATGTCGATATTGTTGAAATTCAAGAATTCAGCCGCATCCTGATACGACGTCACGTCGTTCTGGGCCAGCGACCATCTCACTCGGGCAGGATAAGCATACCCTTGCTCGGTGTCGTTTACGGGCAGCGCCAACAATCGGGCTGTCCCGTACTCCGCTGAAATGGCGGCGCACAGATCCGTGGTAAACGTGGCAATTCCGCACTGCCGGGGAAGGTAGTTTCCAACCACGGCGATCCTGCTAGGTCGTCCCGCGCCTGATTGCAGGCGAGCAGGAGCCATGAACGCCTGACTGGATACCATCGGGCGCCTGTTAACTAGTTCGAGGGTTCCGGTTGAAGGGATGGTCTCAATTACTGACATCAATCTCCTGAATGGCTCGGAGTATGGAGAGGGTTGATTTCCGGAATGAGTGCCCGTCCATCAGCGCTTAATCAGGAACGGGCAAGAGCAATTCATTTGACTCGTGTTGCAACGCATCCACTCGTGGTAGTACCGCATCTGGTATTGTCCGCTTGTTTGGCTAGGAGGACTGGTCAAAATTGACCAGATTGCGATGTGCGCGTCACTGCGGCGGCGTGGCGGTGCTGGTCACATTCGGAACGCGGCTGGCGTCGAGAGGAACGTCGCGCTGGATCACCATTTCGATCGACGTTCCGATATCCAGTTTTACGTCGTTGTTGCGACTGAGCAGAGCAACGGCGGTTCCGACGGCCCCACCTACTCCGGCGCCGATCAAGCCGCCTTTGGCTCCGTTGGTAAGTCCTCCGACCAGAGCTCCAGTTCCAGCCGAAGTGGCAATGGTTCCAGCTTCCTGCCCAGCCTGGCTGTCCTGGGTGATTGTGCCCTCCTGATCCTTGACCGAAGTCTTATCTGCTGCGGGGGCGTTTTCCACAGCGCCCGGCAGCATTACGGTGTAGCCACTGGGATAAATCAAGGTAGTGAAGTGCATGAGGACTTCGGCCCGGCCTTTGAGGTGCCCGGCACGCTGAATGTGGCTGATTCTTCCTTGCACGTAGGTGGCAGCAGGAATCAGGACCCGGCCGTCTTGCACAACCGGGAATGTAGTCGCGGCATAAACCGCATCGCCTTCTCGCGTTCCTTTGGTCGAAATGGCGTGTTTCAATACGATCGGAACTCTGGTGCCGCTGGGAATACTAATCGGGCGATCTGCGGCAGGCGCGGCTGGCGCGGGCTGGACGCTGGCGGCGTTTTGAGGACTGGCTTGAGCGAGAGCCAGAGCTGTAAGCAAAATGAAACCGATCATGACATGTATGAAGCCCCATCAGTCGCTTGGGTTGCTCCTGCAACATTGTAGCAATCAGCGCAGAGACTATCACGAGCGGAATCCAGTCTCGCTCTTGGCGCTGCGCGTCATCAGCTCCTGCATCGCATCTCGCGGCGACTTGCCGTCGTTTAGGATGGCGTGCATTTGCTCGGTGATCGGCATTTCGATAGCGTTAGCCCGAGCCAGGCCGACAGCGGCGCGGGTAGTGAAAACGCCTTCCGCTACCATTCCGTGCATACCTGCAATGATTTCTGGAATCTTGCGTCCGCGCCCAAGTTCCACGCCCACACTGCGGTTGCGTGAGAGACCCCCGGTGCAGGTCAGCACAAGATCGCCGAGACCCGCGAGCCCTGCCATGGTCTCTTGACGGCCATCGCAGGCGACGACCAGGCGTGTAATCTCGGCCAGGCCGCGCGTGATCAAAGCGGCAATCGAATTGTGGCCCAATCCGAGACCATCGCAAACCCCCGCAGCAATAGCGATAATGTTCTTGAGCGCGCCCCCAAGTTCTATGCCAACCACATCATCGTTCGTATAAACCCGGAAGCGGGGATCACTGAACTCCCGCTGCACCGTTTCCGCCAGCGCTGCATCTTTGGAAGCGACCGCAACCGCCGTCGGATCTCCGCGCGCGGCTTCCACGGCAAACGACGGCCCGCTCAAAGCGCCGATGCGTGGCTGAAATCCTCCATCGGATCCCAGCACCCGACAAATCACTTCCGTCATGCGGAGAAGGGTCTCTTCTTCGATGCCCTTGGTGGCGCTCACGAACAAGGTCCCCGGCGTTAGATGAGGACGCATCTGCTGAAACAAGCTGCGGCAGTGCTGCGAGGGCATGACACTGACGATAATCTTCGCATCCCGCAGCGCCTCTTCGAGGTCGCACGTAGGGGAAACTGATTGCGGGATGGATTGTCCGGGAAGAAACAATTCGTTGACCCGGCGGAGCGAAACCGAGTCGCGGACTTCTTTTTCGCGGGCCCACAAGCGTACGTCGTGACAACCCTTGCGTCCCAGAACAATCGCCAGGCCGGTGCCCCAGGCTCCGGCGCCGATGATCGCAACCCGGCTCATCCTCGCCTCCATTGCATGCGCGGCTCAGTGCCAGCCAGCAGCCGCTTCATATTTTCGTGATGTTTGGCAATGATCAGAATGGAGGCAGCCGCCATGAAGGCGAGCATTTGCGGCGTGTCGGGATTCGAGTTCAGAATCCAGGCCACCAAAGGAAACAAAGCTACTGTCACGATGGAGGCCAGGGATACTTGGCGCGATAGCGCCGCTACGATGGCGAAAACGCCAATCATCAGCAAAATCGTTGTTGGCGCCACCAGCAGGAAAGCGCCGAACGCGGTAGCAACTCCTTTCCCACCCTTGAACTTCAACCATAACGGAAAGACGTGTCCGGCAGTGGCCATAAACGCGGCTAAGCCCAGCAACATCTTCTGATCGGGATACCAAGCGCGGGCCAGTGCGACTGCAGCGAATCCTTTGAGCGCATCGAGAAGCAGCGTTAGCGCGCCAAGTATCGGCGAGGTGCGAGAGACATTAGTCGCTCCTATGTTCCCGCTGCCGGTTTTTCGCACGTCTTGACCCCGAAAAATGCGCACGAGAATGTAGCCGAACGGGATCGATCCCAACAGGTAGCTACTGGCGACGGTGACCAAGAATGAATTCATTGGTTCTCAATGACGAATCGTTGCTGCGTGAATCATTGCAGCGCGAAGCGCGCAACTTTCGTATAGCGCGAGCCGCCCTGCATCAGCCGGCTCTCGTACAGAAAAAACTCACGGGCGGTCATGGTACCAAACTCCAAACCTGATGTGACTGCCAATTTCTCTTGCAGACGCTGCAACCCGCGATTAGCCACATCGCTTCTCTGCCGGCGTGGAGAACCTGATCCCCCACCGCCGCGCGCCAGGGTTAGGTGCGGACTGTAAGGGTGTTCTTCTTTTGGGATGCCGAGCGCGAACGTAGCTTCCTCCACCGTTTTCGCCAGACTTGTCAGTTGCGGCCCCGCTTCGATTCCGATCCAGAACACTCGCGCCGCTTTAACTGTGGGAAAGAAGCCGTAGCCGCGAAAAGTAATGTCCACTGCCAGCGCGCTCAAACCGGAAAGGGCTTGCTTGATTCGTTCGACTGCTTCTGGCGGTTTTTCACCGATGAACTTCAGCGTAACGTGCAACGACTCTGGACGCACCCAACGCGCATTCGGCGCAAATTCGCGAACGCCTTCCAGGAAGCGCTCAAAACGTTGCCGGATGGAATCGTCAATGTCGAGGGCGATGAAAATGCGCATTGGTCGTTGGTCGCAGGTCAGTCGTCGTTGTCCACTCTCGTTGGCATGGTGGTCGGCCCAACCGGGAACAGAGAGCAACGTTAAATCAATTTCCTTCGCACCATATCCAGCGCTTGCTGCGACGCGAACCAGCGAATGCGTTTGCGGTCGCCGGGAAACTTGCGTTCGATCACTTCGGTTCCGTCATTGCTGGCCAGCGCATGAAAAACGAGTCCGACCGGCTTCTCTGGTGTTCCTCCGTTGGGACCAGCCACGCCAGTGATTCCCATGCCCAGAGTAGCCCCGCAACGCTTGCGGATCCCCTCCGCAAGAGCCGAAGCCACCTCTTTGCTCACCGCGCCGTGCCGGTTGATCAATTCAGCCGCAACGCCTGCAAATGCGGCTTTCAACTCATTCGAGTACACAATGGCGCCGCCGAGAAAATAGCGGGAACTTCCGCTGACTGAGGTGATCCTCTCGCCTACCAATCCGCCAGTGCAGGATTCGGCCACTGCCAGTGTCGCGTTGCGCATTTGCAGGTAGTAGCCGACGATCTGTTCCATGGAGTCGCCATTATCGGAAAAAACAAATTCGCCGATCTCTTCTTCAATGTTTTCGACCAGTTCGTCCACGCGCTGCTGGGCGGCTTCCAGAGAATCCGCGCGGGTTTTCAGGTGCAACTGAATTTCTCCGGCTCCCGCCAGGATGGTGGTCTGCACGTCCGGGTATTGCTTATAGACGGGGGCAACGCGGGCATCACACTGTGACTCGCCCATTCCGGTGATTTTCAACACGCGGGCCGCAATGAATAGCGGTGGCAATTTCGCGCGCAGGCGATCCAGGCATTGCTGCTCGAACAAGGCCTTCAACTCATGTGGGGGGCCGGGAAGGAGCATTATGATGCGGTCGCGCCCTTCGTACTTGCCGCTGATCCATTGGCCGGGCGCCGTCCCGTTGGCATTCGGCAACACCGTTGCCCCGGCGAGGACGTCCGCTTGCTTGGCGTTATTCGACGCCATCTTCCAGCCGCGCTCCGCAAATCGCCTTTCCAGACTGGCAATTATCTCGGGATCGCGACGCAGTTCCAGTCCCACCGCACCCGCTACAGCTTCCCGCGTAAGGTCATCCTCGGTTGGGCCAAGTCCTCCCATGAGGATGACGATTTCGGCGCGAGATAAAGCCAAAGATGTCGCAGAGATGAGATGTTGGCGATTGTCGCCGACTACCGTTTTAAAGATCACTTCGACGCCAAGTAGATTGAGTTTTTCAGTGAGATAAAGCGAGTTGGTGTCCTGGCGGAACGGGGTCAACAGTTCCGAGCCGATGGCGATGATCTCGGCGTTCACGAATAAAAGTGTAAATCATGGCCGCGTTCGATTATTGGGAAGACCTGCTTTAGCGAAGGGAGGAACGATGATTCTTGCGGACAAGAGTTTTCCCGCAAGAATTGCGCTAAGGTCATGCTGGCAGATCCACCAAAGAGAGCCCCTGGACATTCCAGGCAAGATGATGAACCGCGCTTGTAGTCGCGAGCACAGCCGAGCGTCCCGGAGCGAACGCAAGTCCCACCAATCCCGCCCCCGCAACTTCTACTGCCGCCCGGCCGTCGGGCGTAACCTTAATGACTCCTCGTTTTCCTGAAAGCGAGGCGGCCACGTAGAGATTGCCCTCCGCATCGAATGCGAGACCCTGCGGGCGTCCTAGCCCGCGGTAGAACGTTGACACATTACCTTGCGTGTCAATCCGGTGCACGGAATCAAAGCTGGAAGTGGTGGGCCCGGTAACAAACAGATCTCCGCGCGGGCTGAAGGCCAGGTGATAAGCCGAGACGCTCGGCTCCAAAGTTGCAAACACAAAGATCTGCCGGTCGTGGCCAATCTTGAATATGGTTCCGCTGCGGTCGCCGACATAGAGATCTCCGGAATGGTCGAAAGCAATTCCCGTGGCCACGCCCATGCCCTCGGCATAGGAAGACTTGGTCCCGTTCGGCGCAACCCGGTACACCGTGCCATCGAAGCGCGATGAAACATACATTTGTCCTGCCCGGTCAAATGCAATCGCAGTAGGGTTCATCATTTCCGACAGGAAGGGCTTGACGTTGTAGTTGGTATCGATCTTGTAAATCGCCACCGGAACTTTCTGGCCCCGCGATCCAGAGAAAGTTACGTAGATATTGCCCTCGGCATCGAGCGCGGGATTGGTCACCGGATGCAGGTTCTCGGCGACCGCGACCGCAACCTTGAGCTGATGCGGGTTGCTCTGATGTCCGTTCGTAGAGACTGTAATCGGCCCGGAAGCTGCTCCGGCGGGCACACGCGCCACGATGAAATCGTCGGAACTAATAACGATGGAGCCTTCGACATCCCCAAACTGTACGCGTGGCCGGCGCAGGTCCAGCGGGCGCAGGCTGGTGCCAACGATCTTTACTTCTCCACCGGGCAGCGCCGCGGGAGGATAGACCGCCTCAATGTGCGGGTTCCCGTTCACGTTCTTTTTGCCCAGCAGCCGGTCAGAAATTCCCATGGACTTCAACTTCCTCGCAGGATAACCCAAAGGCTAGCCCGCCAAAAGCCCGAAGTGCAGCGCGAGTTGCATGATTGCCAGAGCGTAAAGCCCCGCGCCGACGTCATCTATTACGATGCCAAAACCTTCCGGAAGGGCTTCGAGTTGACGCACCGGAGGCGGTTTCAAGATATCGAACCCTCGAAAAAGTATAAAGCCGAGCAACAGAGATTTCCACGATACGGGCACTGCAATCATGGTAATGAGTTGGCCGGCGACCTCGTCGATCACCACAAACTGCGGATCTTTCAAATTGGTCGCCCGGGCGACTCGGGTGGCAGCGGGAATTCCGACGGCGACCGCTGTCAGGGCCAGAAAAATTGCAGCCGCTGGCTGAAAGGCGGGAGTAACCCACAGGCTCAGCCACCACCACAGCAGTATGGTCGCGGCTGAAGCCCAACTGCCCGGCCCCGGGCGAAGCAGTCCAACGCCAAAAAAGGTCGCGGTTAAACTGGCCCAGAGTGGAGCATGAGAGGTTGCGCTGCCCGTCTCGGCTTGCGCACTCCCGTCAGTCTTCATCTGGATTGTCCGAACCGATTTGGTCGTCCGAGGAGTCTGCCACGGGACTGGAAATCACATACTGGCCGCTGGCCCACTTCCCCAGGTCAATCAACCGGCAGCGATCGCTGCAAAACGGAAACTCTTCATCGCTATGCTTCACCGGCTTTTTGCAGGTGGGGCAACGCAACGCGGCGGGGGGCTTACGGGCCATGGATTTCTACATGATCCTGGCTACAACATCATAGTCGTGCGCTTCGGTAATCTGGCAACGATAAAACTCACCTGCCTGGGTCTCAACTCCGTCGGGGACGTCGTTGATGAAGACCTTACCGTCAATCTCGGGCGCGTGCATCGCAGTCCGGCCCTCCAGTAAAAGCTCGCTTTCCTGAGATGGCCCTTCCAGCAGCAATTCAATCTCCCGTCCCACCTGGGCTTTCTTCTTTTTCTTGCTGATGCGGCGCTGTATCGCCATCAGATGCTTGCGGCGGCTTTCAATCTCGCGGTCTGAGAGTTTCATGCCGCTGGAAAAAGCTGCCGCGCCTTCCTGATCTGAGTACCCAAACGCTCCCATCCAATCGAACTCGGCTTCTCGCACGAACCGGCACAACTGTTCGAAGTCTTTTTCGGTTTCCCCGGGAAATCCCACGATGAAAGACGTTCGCAGGGTTATGCCGGGGATGGTACGGCGCATGTTCTCAATCGTCCGCAGAAAAACGTCCGCTGTGCCGCCGCGCTTCATGCGCTTGAGCACATCGGTTGATGCGTGTTGCAAAGGAACATCAATGTAGGAGCAAACTTTCTCGTGCGCTGCAATCGTTTCCAGCAGCCGTCCCGTGATCTTATTGGGATACGCATACAGGAAGCGAATCCAGCGCAGGCCCTCGATGCCCGCAAGTTTCTCGAGCAGCAGCGCCAAGCCGTCCTTCAGTCCGAAGTCTTCGCCGTAGCAGGTTGTGTCTTGTCCAATGAGGGTGATCTCACGGACACCGGAACGAGCGAGCCGTTCCGCTTCCGCCACCACCGATTCGAACCGCCGCGAACGAAACTTTCCCCGCAACTGCGGAATGATGCAAAAGCTGCAAGGGTGATCGCAGCCCTCTGCGATCTTGATGTACGCCGTGTAATGCGGGGTCGCGAGAACGCGTGGAGTCGCTTCGTCGTAAAGATAATTAGGCAAATCAGAAATGGCGCCATCCCACGACTCACGGGAAAAACGCCCCTGCGCCTGACGGGCATCACCTTCGGCTCGGGAAGCCAAGATCTTGAATGGCGAAGTCGCAGCCGGCGCGGGAGCGATTCCGGCCGCGCTTAGAATTCCTTCCAATTCGCCCGTGCCAATCACTGCATCGACTTCCGGAATATTCTTGCGAATTTCGTCGCGGAAACGCTCCACCAGACAGCCGGCGACCACCAACTTCCGGGCACGGCCATCGGTCTTATGGCGTGCCATCTCCAGAATCGTGTTCACCGACTCTTGCTGTGCGCTGGCAATGAAGGAACAGGTGTTGACCACGATAACGTCGGCGTCCTCGGCTCTGGGAATCAACTCGGCGCCCGCCTGAGCGAGCATTCCCATCATTACCTCGCTGTCCACGAGGTTCTTGGGACACCCCAGGCTCACGAAACCGACCTTCGGAGCCGTGGCCACGCTCGGGTTCGCGGAATGAGCTCCGACGGGCAGCCTATGGTCCGCAAGGACTACCGTGGGTTTCTGGCTTGGCATGCTCTTCTACCATCTTAGCATTCAGCAGACAGGTCGCCCGCCGCTGCTAACCGCGGTCAATTAGCCCGGCGGTACCAAACGAGGCACGATCAACAGCGAATCTGCGCATGCTACTCTCAGGCATTGAGCCTCTTTATCGCAAGCTGCGAGAAAGCGCGGTCTTACGCAGTTGCGATGTTGGTGTCACTGGCCTTTCTGTCCCCGAGCTCCGTCGCCCAGCAGAAAAACGAAATCTCAGGAGTGCTCGGCCGCACTTTCATCAGCGATCAGAGTGTGCCCGGCGCAACCTTCTTCGACCATGTCGTCCACTTCGGCAAAGGAGTCACGGTCGAGGCCAGCTACGGTCGTCATTTGGCCGGCCACCGGCATAACACCCTCACATTCGAGGTTCCTCTGCTGATAAACCCCGACGAAGATCTGGGTTTCGGCCAGAACGTAGTCCCCGAGGATTACCGTTCCTACTTTCTGACGCCGTCGCTGCGAGCCAACTTTCTGGCGGACACTGTTATCTCTCCGTGGGTGAGCCTCGGGGGCGGCTTTGCGTATTTCAGCCCGAGTTCTTCGCTGCTGTTTGGTGGTCCAAGCCCCAAAACTACCGCCAATGACACAGGCGCATTACAGGTAGGGGGCGGAATGGATGTCAGAGTTTGGAGCCGCTTTCGTGTGCGCGCGGAGTTCCGTGACTACTACACCGGCGTCCCGGAACTCAATGTAAGTACCGGCAAGAGCCACCAGCACAATTATTTTGTCGGTGTGGGAGGAGTTTGGCGGTTCTAAGCTTGAGGGCCACGTTAGAAAATCAGACCCAGTTTTCATTGCTCCTTGCTCTGCGCGATCTGTCTTTCTGTTGGGCTCATCTGCCGCCAGAGGATTTCCAAATCCTGCTCAATCCGCGTGTTGCTGGGATCTTTGTGCAGAGCTCGAGCGAACCAGCGATAGGCTGCCGGAAGGTCTCGGGTTGCGCAGTGGCCAGTGGCGTACATAGTGCCTAGAACACTTTGGGCTCTGGCATTGGAATGTTCCGCCGCTGCCAGTAGGTCCTTGCGGGCGCGAGCGCAATTCTCCGGGACACCATTTCCATAGAGATATTTTTCACCCTCAGTAACCAGATGGTCATCGCCTGTCCCGGGTGTCGCCGCAAGTTGATGCCCGAGCGCAGACGGTTTGGGTGTCGTCGCGGTCTTCGTCCCGGCGACAGGCGGGGCCTGAGTCGGAGAGGGGGCTTCTGGCAGCGACGAAACGGTTTCCCCGGACTCAGAACTCTGGGTCGGCTGGGCCGGCGGAGCTTGGGCCTTATCTCTCGCCTGGGACGGGACGGCCGGCGCATTCGTGGTCTGCTCCGCGGAGGCCGGAGTGGCTTGTGACTGATCGGCCACCGCTGTCTTCGAAGGCCCTGCTGGGGTGCTTCCCTCGGTAACGGCCTGAGGGGGCAATGCCGATACCCCCTCTCCGGGATTCTCGGAGGCAGAACCAGTTGCCGGGTCCGTCGCAAGGCCGCTCCGGGCAAGGATCTCCTGGCGATAGTGCCAGCCTGCAAGAGCAGCGGCGAAAATAAGCAGAATGAATAACAAATAACGCCCGCGATGGCTGGGGGCTTCTTCATCCTCGAGTAAATAAGTGGGGGTTCTGGCAGGGACCTCAGCAGACAAGCCCAGAACAGATGGGCCGCTTAGGGGTTTAGTATCGGGCTGACCGGGTCTGTCTCTTTTGGGTGCAACCTGCGCCGCACGCGGTACTGCGGGATCAACCCCACGGCCAGGAGGTGACATTGGTGCTCCGCACATTCCGCAAAATCGAAATTGCGGGTTGTTGTCGTATCCGCACTCTTCGCAACGTAGAACCATCGTATTCAGGATACGCTATCTGTCTGGATGGCAAATCCGGGTTTCGCGTTGGGCTGGTTGCTGCCTGGCAGGGAATACCCAGCAGGCGGTTTGATAAGTCTGAAGTCCTACACAGGACGAAGTCGCGCAATAACTCTATTGCTGGAACTCTTCCACGGTGGCATTTGCATCAGTGAAGAGAGACCAGTACTCGGTCGGCGAAGCCATATAGAAGATCGCGGTGGTGCTTGCATTTTCCGTCACCGTTCCTCTGCCGTTGGTGGCGACGGAGTAGGTTCCGCTGGAGCTTGCGTTCTGATTGATCCCGCTGCCGGTGCTGCTGCTATCCGTCACGAAAGTCAGACTTCCCGCGCCGTCAGCGGTGGCGGCGTCAACCTGGCTGACAGCATTCGTAACGAAGGGTGGAAGTGAACCGCCAGCGTAGGTTCCGGAAAGGGACGAATTCGCAAATGTTCCCGACTGCGGCTCCATGAAACCAAAGGTTACGCTCGGATCGGTACCGATGATAAACGCCTCGTTCTCGCTTACAAGGTAGAGCACGGGGTCGGAAGCCGCAATCCCGGAGTTGGTCAGAGTTGTCCTGCCATTGGCTGCCACGCTGTAAGTTCCCGAGCCTGACGGAGTAGTAAGCGTGCCGCCAGTATTCTCGTCGGCGCTGAAGGCAAGATTCACGTTTCCGGTGGGGGTGAGCAATCCGACCTGGCTTTGCGGCGTGAAGCTGCCGACGGAGCTTTGCACAGCGGTGGTTTCAAGAATGCTCGTAGCATTAAGCGAAGCCCCACTGAAAGATCCCGCCCCGGTCTGCTGCAAGATTGAACCACTAACGATTTGCCGGTTCTGGCCGGAGATATCGTCAATCTCGATAGCAAATAATTCCTGAGCTGACACGACATAAAAGCTGCAATTCACCGTCTGCCCAGAACTGAAGAGCGCCATTGTGCCACGCCCATTGGAAGAAACCGAGTAAGTGCCGGTAAAGGCCACGTCGGATGCGATCCCTGAAACACCGTCGGAATCCAGGACGCCGCTGGTGAACGTCCCCGACCCGTTGGCGCTGAATTCCCCCGCGAAGCCGTAGCGATTTCCCTGCGGATCGGCTCCGAGGAATCCAAAAGCGTAGCCTCCTGTGATCTGCGAAGTGGAAAATGCCGCCGTGTCCTGTTTCAAAAGCACGCCTGAATCCTGCGCACCAGTAGAGTCGAATTCGATGATCCTGGCATTTCCATCCGCCATCATAGCCAGAGCGAAGGTGCGTCCTATCCCGGTAAACGTCATCGTTCCCAGATCGTTCTCCCCGATTATGTAGGTGCCGTTGAAGCTTTGGTCGAGCAGCAGATTGGCCGGATCGTTGGAATCCATAATTCCGGAAGTGATATTCCCGGCGCCGTCTGCCACAAAACTGCCCGCCGCTGTGAAATGACCGCTGGCATCAAAGCCCGTCACCAGGAAGGCATAATTACCGCTTAGCTTGGAGTTGTTTACGGTGTTGGGGTTGACGGTCAGACTCAGAGTTCCGGTCGCCGTTTCTGCGGTCGGGGTGGACGAGTCAGTGATTTTTACCGTGAAGGTTGACGTGCCGGTGGTAGTCGGGGTGCCGGAAATGACCCCAGCAGTACTTAACGAAAGCCCCGACGGCAAACTGCCGCTGGTAATGCTCCAACTATAAGGTGGAACGCCGTTCGCCGCCTGCAGGGTATCGCTATAAGCTGCGCCTACGGTGCCGTCAATCAATGATCCGCTGACAACAATGAGCGGCGGGGGCGGAGAAATTGTAATGCTGAACGTCTGGCTGACAGAGGTACCCCCGGTATTCGTGACCTGGAGGGTAAAAGTGGAGGTGCCCACAAGCGTGGGTGTACCTGAAATGGTGACGAACGAAGTGCTGGTGCTAGTGGTCAAGGTCAAACCAGAAGGCAGGGATCCCGATGTGATAGTCCACGTGAATGGCGTGGCCGCCCCACCGGCGGTGACTTCTCCGGCGTAGGCAACGCCCAGCGTGCCTCCTGGAAATGAAAACGTCGTGATTTCGAAGACCGCGTCGACGGTAATGGTGATGCTGGTGGACACATTCTTGTTTGCTACGGAAGTTGCCGTCACCGTGGCTGAGGTATTAGCCGACACGGTAGTCGGCGCGCCGTAGGTTACGGCACTCGTGCTGATGTTGGTCAACTCGCCTGGCCCGGAGAGACTCCATGCCACTCCCGCATTGGTCGAATCATTCGCCACAGTCGCGGTGATGGCCAGCGTCTGGTCTTGCTGGATGGTGGTCGTCGAACTCGCGAGCGAGACAGAAATACCGGAACCGACACTGGAACAGCCCGACAGGGCCACGATAGACGCAATCCCAAACGCGAGCAGGAGGAATTTGAACCTAACCACAGTGTTCCTTCCAGAGCATGAATTCGTGGGTCTGCAACTCAAACGAAACAGCACACGTAGACCACCGCTAACGATCGGTCATTTTAATATAAACCAGGAGGTGAGAATTGGGAGGAAACGAAGTTCCCCTGGCAACGCCACCACCACCTGTGTCAGATGCAACCGCGAGAAAGTAGGGTTGTGTCGAGATTCTTGTCATGCAACGTAAAGGTGGGGCGACCATCGGCAATTTCGCATTGACAAGCGCTTTGCTTAGCCGCACACTCGGCCCGGGTTCGTTGTTTAATATTCCACCAGCAGTACCCGCACCTATCTCTACTTTTTCGGCAAGCTTATTGCGTTCCGGCGCGAGGGTGTAAGTGAGTGACGGCTCAGGAAAGATTCAACGCGCGCCGCATGGTGCCACGTTCTTTCTGAATCTTCTCTTGCAGCAAAGTAATGGCGTAGATCAACTGCTCCGGCCGTGGAGGACAGCCGGGCACGTAAACGTCCACTGGAATTACCTGATTCACGCTCTGCACCAAAGCGTAATTATTGAAAACACCGCCCGAAGTCGCGCATGCGCCCATCGAAATCACCCACTTCGGCTCCGGCATCTGCTCCCAGAGTTGCCGGATGACCGGCGCCATTTTGTTAGAGACGCGGCCGGCAATGATCATCAGATCCGATTGCCGCGGCGATGGCCGGAATACTTCAGCCCCGAAGCGCGCGATGTCAAAGCGAGACGCGCCCATGGACATCATTTCGATGGCGCAGCAGGCCAGACCGAAGGTCATCGGCCAGATGGAATTCTTGCGCATCCAGTTGACGGCGGAATCCATCGTGGAGAGAACGACACCCTCAGGCGTGGGATTGCCAAAGGTCAGTTCTTTGACCACCCGCTTCCCACCCTCGACGGTCACGTAGCTGCCAAAACTCTGGCTCATGATGCCCCTCATTCTACGCCTGCAACCCACAGCGTCCAAAACTTGGAATGAAGTTCGATATCGCTGCGCCTTGGGCTCGTTGCATACCGCGTTCCCGGAAAATGAGCTTGACAAAGTAAATCCTTCCTATAAGCTGGCTGCGTCTTCCCTCGGGTCTTCGGCCCCTCCGACAATTTGCGAACGACACGACTCCGCCCAAGGTTTCGGTGAACAGGCGTGAGCGCCCCTACCCCTTAAAGGAGGTAATACCGTGCAGATCAAGTTGCCAAACAGCAAAGCGAACCTGGCTGGTCCCAGCACCCGCCTGTATGCGGAACCGAGACCCAGTTCCGACGAAACATCGTTTCGACAAGACAATACCAGCGCTCAATACTACAGCTCGGTGTATTACCTGGCACACAAGAGCCAGGTGCAATCCGTCCCTGCGCCGCAGAAGGGCGCGCTCCTCTACCTTGAGCTCAAAGACTTCATCCCCACGGAAGTTTTGGACGGTATCAATGCGGCCCAGAGGATCACGTTTCATGCGGTGGGAGACACCGGCGCGGCCAAAGTAAGTAGCATTCAAACCATGGCGACTGCGCTTGCCCACGAGGCGAACGTGGCCGATGCCATGGCCGCCGACGTCCGATCCGGGGGCGTGAATGGCCCGGCATTCTTTTTCAACCTGGGCGACGTGATCTACAACTTCGGCGAGGCGCAGTACTATTACGACCAATTCTACGAGCCGTTTCGGGATTACGACCGGCCCATCTTCGCCATCCCGGGCAATCACGATGGGATGGTTTTTGGCGCCACCTCAGCCACTCCCCAGGTTCCGACGCTGGAGGCCTTTCTGCGAAACTTCTGTGCCTCCGCCGCTGGCTCGTCGCCTGATTCCGGCGGCTTGGTACGCACAGTGATGACCCAGCCGGGAGTTTACTTTACTTTGGACGCGCCCTACGTCTCGATCATCGGCCTCTACAGCAACGTGCTCGACTCGGGCGTGGGAGTTATTTCCTCGCAGGGCGGTCACTTCCCAACTGTCGGAAACGGTCAGCTGAGTTTCTTGACGAGTGAACTCAAGCGGTTGAAGGCAGGTCGCCAAGCTGGCAATCGGGCCATCATCATCGCAGTACACCATCCGCCGGCTTCGGTGGACGCCAAGCACGGCGGCTCCACTGGCATCGAGGCGGATATTGACAGTTGTTGTCAGGCCGCGGGCCTGTGGCCGGATGCGGTGCTCTCAGGACACGCTCACCTGTACCAGCGCTTTACTCGCGTGGTGAACGGTAAGCACATTCCCTATGTTGTCGCCGGGTCTGGTGGGTTCTCCGCCACATCTCCGCAAGGGGCAGCCCCGAAAGCGCCTTACACGATTGGGGACACCACATTGGAAGTTGACCCCATCGTGGAATTCGGTTACTTGACCATTACCACCGACGCCAAAACGCTCTCCATTACTTTCAAGACCGCTGCCCAGGGCGCAGTGGCGGTGAGGGATTCTGTGAATCTGGACCTGGCACAAGGACAAGTCGTCTCCCCAACGCACGCTCCCGCGGGAGGTGTCCCTAAACCGAAACCGGTCCCTCCTAAGAAAGGAAAGAAGAAGTAGCGCCTACGGGATTGAGCACAATTTTCCCGAACATGCGGCTCTTCTCCATGTGCTCGTGGGCCGCGCGGATCTCCTGCAAGGGGAACGTGCGGTCCACGACCGGTTTCAATCTTCCAGCAAAAACGTGCCCCAGCACTTGGTACAGCTCTCCCATCGTTCCCATGTATGAGCCGAGCATCGAAAGCTGACGGGAAAAGAGAAAGCGCAGATCAAACGCCGCGTTGAACCCGCTGGTTGCGCCGCAAGTGACAATCGTTCCCCCGGGCTTGAGCGATTTCATGCTTTCATTCCAGGTAGCTTCGCCCACGTGCTCGATGACGATGTCCACACCCTCTTTGTTGGTAATTCTTCGTACTTCTTCAGAAATTTTCTGCTTGTAGTGGTTGATGCCATAGTCGGCGCCGAGCGCCCGCCCTTTTTCGAGCTTGTTCTCATCTCCCGCGGTGGTGATGACGCGAGCGTGGAATAGCTTTGCGATTTGAATCGCGGCAATGCCGACTCCGGAACTTGCACCCAGGACGAGCACGGTTTGACCCATGCCAATCCCGGCGCGCCCGACCAGCATGTGCCAGGCGGTCAAGAAAACCAGCGGCACGCTCGCGGCTTGATTGAAATCCAGACTATCGGGAATCGGGATGACATTCACCGCGGGCACGGCAATCAATTCACAGTTGCCGCCGTCCACCCCGTTGCCGAGCACAGTGAAGTCGCGGCACTGGTTCTGCACGCCGGCAACACACGGGGCGCAGCGGTTGCAAAAATGCATGGGGGCGAGGACGACGCGCTGGCCGGCTTTGAAGCCCGTCACATATTCGCCAGTCTCTACGATCTCACCGGCGATGTCGCTGCCCAGGATGTGCGGCAGCTTCACGCCCGGCAGCCCCTTGCGCACCCAGATATCAAGATGGTTCAGGGCGCAGGCCCGGACACGAACAAGCACTTGGTCCCTGCGGGGCTGCGGGTCGGGGACATCTTCGTAGAGAAGGACCTCCGGGCCGCCAAATTCGTGAATGCGAACGGCTTTCATGAAAGCTCTCCTTGCCGATTTAAGCTAACACACCCGCGTAGCTGTGCTTTTGGGTGGATCATTGACTTGCCTCTGTTAACAGAATGATAATCAAGCTTGGATGGACATCTACGAGGAAATCGTCAAGTTGCGGCAGGAGGGGCGCCGGGGCGCGGTAGCCACGATTGTCAACGTGCGCGGCTCCATCCCTTCCTTTGAGACCGCCAAGATGCTGGTGCGGGACGATGGCTCCATCGCGGGTACCATCGGCGGCGGTTGCGTAGAGGCTGAGGTCTGGCAAGCGGCCCGCGAAGTGATGGAGACAGAGAAGCCGCGCAGCCTGACGTTCAATCTCAATCAGAACCCAAAGTACGATACCGGGTTGGTCTGCGGCGGCACGCTCGATATTTTTATCGAGCCGGTGCTTCCTCCAGCGTTACTTTATATCTTCGGCGCAGGTCATGTATCTGTAAATCTTTATAGGGTTGCGCGAGGCGCAGGATTCGATGTCACGGTGGTCGACGATCGCGCAGCTTACGCCAGCCGCGAACGTTTTCCCGAGGCCAAAGAAGTCATTGCCGAAGACTTCGAGCAGGCCATGGCGCGGCTGACTCCCGGCGAGTCGTCGTACATCGTGATTGTTACTCGCGGTCACCGCGACGATATGCGTGTCCTGCGCTGGGCGGTGCAAACCCAGGCGCGCTACATCGGCATGATCGGTTCCAAACGCAAGACGATCACCATTTTTCGCGAACTAACGAAAGAAGGGATTCCAGAACAATTGTTCGAGCGCGTGCACGCGCCTGTGGGTCTTGATATCGGCGCGATTACTCCGGAAGAGATTGCGGTGGCCATAACTGCTGAGTTGATAGCGGTCCGCCGCCGCGCTGAACGAGCCTTGCCGCACATGAGCTGGTTTCACGCGAGGAACCTAGACTCGCGGAATATCGCAGTCCCGAAAGAATCTGTAGAGCCGCAAGAGTAAGTCCTGGCTGCGGAAGCACCAGTCTCCTGAACCACCTCAGCGCGTGTCCTGATTAACCACGAAGGGCACAAAGGAGCACGAAGGAACCCTCAGGCATCACACTTTGTGTAACGTCGTGTCCTTAGTGGTTGACGAATCTCGGACACTACCCCCGCAACCTGAATCGTAAATCGACAGCCTTTCTGCTATCTTCCCCTCATGGCTCGCGCTGCAAGCCTCTGCGGAGTGATCCTCGCCGCTGGGGAATCCTCGCGCATGGGCAGGGACAAAGCTCTACTCCCCTGGCCTCCGGGTGAGACGCAGCAGACGTTTCTCTCTGCCGCGATTCGGGCGCTCAGCGATTTCAACGATATGGTCGTCGTCGTCGTCGGCAACAATGAAAACACGCTGGCCCCGCTCGTCTATGCCAACGGCGCATCCCTGGTCTGCAACCCAGCTTCTGAGCGCGGTCAATTCAGTTCCTTGCAGATCGGCCTGAAACAAGTGCTCGATTATGGGCGCGATGCTGCCATGATTACGCTGGTGGACCGCCCTCCAGCGAGTTCTGCAACGTTGAAGGTCCTGTGTGCCGCATTCAACTTCGCTCCCGACGACACATGGGCGGTCGTCCCGCAGTACGGCGGAAAACACGGGCATCCGCTGCTGGCAGATCGTGCGATGATTGAGGTTTTCCTCAGAGCTCCGGCGACTGCGACGGCGCGCGACATCGAGCATCAGAATCAGCAGCACATCGAGTATTTGTCCGTTAGCGATCCGTTAGTGACCGTGAATGTGAACACGCTGCAGGACTACGAAGCGCTCACATCGAGCACTGGAAAATAATCGAAACCAACTGCCGGGAACAAACTCCGCCAGGATGGACTCTCACTCGTGAACTTAAGCCTGAGCGCCAAAGCCGCCGACTTTCTTAATTCCGTTTTGCTTCTTCAACCCCGGCTCGCCATCTTCGATTGCGACGGAACGCTGTGGGCGGGCGATGCCGGCGAGGGTTTCTTTGGCTGGGAGTTGACGCGCGGCGTGGTCTCGGACGAAGTCGTCGGCTGGGCGCGTCCGCGCTACGCCGATTACAAAGCGGGTAAAGTCAGCGAAGACGACATGTGCGGCGAGATGGCGACCATGCATCGCGGGCTTAGTGAAGCCGAAGTCCAGCGGGCGGCAGACGAATACTTCGATGGCTTTGCCGGCTCGATCTTCCCTGAAATGCGCGAGTTGGTGCAGCGCTTGCAGGACACAAGCTGCGATGTCTGGGCTGTGTCTTCAACCAATATTTGGGTGATTCGCGCCGCCATGAAGCATTTCGCGATTTCGCAGGACAAAATTTTGGCCGCTTCTACACAGATAGAGAATGGCCGGATCACTGGCCAATTGATTCGAGTTCCGACGGGAGAAGGCAAGGCCCGAGCGATCCGTGACGTGATTCGCGAAACTCCCGATGCAGGGTTCGGCAACTCTCGCTGGGACGCCGAGATGCTCGAACTGGCGAAGCACGCATTCGCCGTGAACCCGACCGCCGATCTGGAGAAAATTGCGCAGCAGAGTGCATGGAGAGTTTATTGGCCGGATTCGGTACGGAGATAGCAGTGCTATTTAAGCTTCGCCAGCACTGCGCGAAGGGCATCCATGGCTAAATGGCTGGCATGAACAGACGCCTCTGGCAACCCGCCGATCGCCTGCACCAGTTCTTCCCGATTTAGCCGTCCCGACTCTTCGAGCGTTTTTCCTTGAACCAGTTCAGTGATCTGCGAGCCGCATGCCACGGCGGGAACGCAGCCTTTGGCCTTGAAGCGAATCTCAGTAATGCGGCCGTCCGCGACCCGCAAGCTCAATTTCAAGATGTCGCCGCAGGCCGGATTCTCGATCTGGACAGACGCATCCGGGTTGGCGGCTTCGCCAGCATTACGTGGGTGCTGGAAATGATCAAGAACCTGCGCGGAGTACATTTGGATGATTGTAGTCCGCCGATTGCGTGGAGGCGTCGCTGACAACGCCTGGGCTGCACAAACTCTCAGACTCGAATCCCTGTAACATTTGACGTACCGTGTCTTCCAATCACACGCCGCGCCGCATTGTTTGCTTGCAGCCGAGTGCCACGGTAATTCTGGCCGCAATTGGAAAGTTGGAACTGGTTGTTGCCTGCACCAAATACTGTGTGGACGTGTGTCCCGAGGTTGCTTCTGGCGGACGCACCATCGTCGCCGACTCCTGGACGGTTAAACGCGAAGAGATTTTGGCGGCCAAGCCGGACCTCGTCATCGCCGCTGTGCCATACCAGGAAAAAGCGGTTGCAGAAATCCTGAAGTCCGGCGTGCGTTTTCTCGGCCTCGCTCCGAGAGCACTGCCCGATATCTACACCGATATAGCTAGCATCGCAGGAATCGTAAGTGCTTTCGATCGCGGCCAGCAGGTCATCGCAAGAATGCAGCAGGAGATTGAGAAATTTCGTGACAAGACGCGAAGCCTGCCCCGGTTAAGCGTGTTCTGCGAGGAATGGGGCAAGCCGCTGATTGCATCACAACCATGGGTAGCAGAGCTCGTCGAGGCTGCCGGAGGGCAGTGCGTGGGAACACCTGGAGCGAAAACCTCAGGGGAAGAGGTTTCGGCCGCCGACCCGGACGTATTCGTGGCCGCCTGGTGTGGCGCAGGAGATCGCGTTCCTCTGGAAAAAATCGTTCGCGACCGGGGTTGGGAAAAGATGCGAGCCGTGAAAAATGGTCGGGTATATTGCATTCGCGACGAGTTTCTGAATACTCCGGCGCCAACCCTGATTTCTGGCCTGCGCGCCCTGGCCGCGGCCATACATCCGGAGCAGTTCCCACAGGCTGCGGGGTTAAAATGCATTACCTAAAGTTCAGGTGCAAAATCGCCAACGTCTAGATTAAGATTCCTCCATGTCCACTGCTCCCAAAATTGAGGATGTCAGGCAAGAACTCGATCAGCTTGCTCAGAGCGCCAAGTCCACCGACTACCTGATGTCGAGCATGGTGAGCCTGCTGCACGAACGCTTGCTGAAATACAACTGGGTGGGCTTTTACATGATCGAGGATCCGGAAGATGGAGAATCCGCAAGCCTGGTGCTGGGCCACTTCAAAGGCGCGATGACTCCCCACGTTCGCATTTCTCTGAATCAGGGCATCTGTGGCGCCGCAGCATCCACCGGCAAGACCGTCATCGTGGATGACGTCAGCAAGGATTCCCGCTACCTGGCGTGCTCGCTCGAGACCAAGTCTGAAATTGTGGTTCCGGTTTTCGTTCGTGGCAGGGTGGTTGGCGAGTTGGATATTGACAGCCACTTTCCCGCTGCGTTCAAAACTGAAGACCGGGAACTGATTGAGTACTGTGCAAAACTTGCGGGCAACTTCCTTGAAAAATCCTCGGCATGAGAATTGCGTGAATCCCAGCGGCGCAGTTCCCTCCGGAGCAATCGCTTGATGAAGCGGGTTGTGGCAGCGTTGATTCTTAAGGATGACAAGTTATTGGTCTGCCAGCGCACCCGTCATCAGGTGATGCCTCTGAAGTGGGAGTTCCCCGGGGGGAAAATCGAAGAGGGGGAACAGCCGCGAGACGCGCTACACCGCGAACTCGACGAAGAACTCGGAATCGATGCTCAGATTGGGGAACAGGTGGCGCGCTTCCAGCATGAATATCCAAATGGCGGCGTCGTGGAACTCCGTTTTTACGTGGTTCGCCAATACCGCGGAGACATTGAGAATAGAATCTTTCGCGATGTGCAATGGGCAAGCCGCCTGGAGTTGCCCTCGTACGACTTCCTCGAAGCGGACCTGGAGTTGGTGAGGGGTTTGGCTAGCGGCAAGTTCGTCTAATGCGTGGACCGCGAGTCCCGATGGGAACCCCCTCCAGGACTTTCAGCCGCCCCCGCGCAGGGTCCAAAACCATGCCACAGTCAGGCCGATCATGATCACAGTCGTTGCCCAGGCAACCACATTGAACAAGCGTGAATTCACATATTCGCCCATCAGCGATTTCTTGTTCACCAACAACAGCATGAAGATCAACACGAAGGGCAGCACAGCGCCATTCACCACCTGGGTAAGGACTGTGATCTTAACCAGAGGGAGATTCGGAGTGAGAATCACGCCTGCGCCGGCGATGATCAGGATGGTATAGAGCCAGTAAAAGACGGGAGCCTCGCCGAACTTCTTTCCCACCCCGGATTCAAATCCCAGCCCCTCGCAGACCGTGTATGCAGTTGAGAGCGGAAGGATGGACGCGGCGAACAAGGATGCGTTGAACAGTCCCATAGCGAACAGGATGTAGGCATAATCTCCGGCCAGCGGACGCAAAGCCTGGGCGGCATCCTTGGCGTCGGAGATGTTGCGGTAACCATGCACGTACAGGGTGGCGGCGCAAGCCACAATGATGAACCAAGCGACCACGTCGGTAAAAATGCAGCCGGAGATCACATCGAGCTTCGAGGCCTTGTACTGTCGCTTGCTCACGCCTTTCTCCACGATCGAAGATTGCAGGTAAAACTGCATCCAGGGGGCGATGGTAGTGCCTACGACGGCGATCACCATATAGAGATAATCCTGATGCAGGAACATGGCTGCTTGCGGAGGTTTCACCGTGGCGACGAGAGCCTCGATCCAGGCCGGCTTGGCCAGCACTCCCGCGAAGATATAGGTCACGTAGAAAAACGAAGCGGCCAGGAAGACTTTTTCTACGCTCTTGTACTGACCTTTCACCACGATCAGCCAGACAATCACGGCGCAGACAGGAACTGTACGATAGCGGGAAAGCCCGAACAGCTCCAAACTGCCCGCAATACCGGCGAACTCCGCGACCACATTACCGAAGTTGGTGATGAGAATTCCGATCATCATGAAAAACGTGATGCGGAATCCGAATTCCTCGCGAATGAGATCGCTCAGCCCCTTGCCGGTCACCGCACCCATGCGGGCGCAGATTTCCTGCACCACGATGAGCGACACGGTAATGGGAATCATGGTCCAGAGCAGCAGGTGTCCGAACTGCGCCCCGGCAGACGAGTAGGTATAGATGCCGCCGGCATCGTTGTCCACATTGGCGGTAATGAACCCGGGGCCAACTACGGCGAAGAACAGGAGGATCCGGATCTTCCAGCGTCTCAAGAATCTCATCGGCGCATTTTACGGACATATCGAGTGACGGTGAAAACAATGAATCAGGATAAACGCAGGAAAGGAATCTGAACAGCCAGAAAGTGAGTTTTTTTCTGGCAGAAATTTCTACAGCTTCTCCCGAAGCAGGCTGATTACATCATCCGAGGTGATTACCCCGATCAACTTTCGGTGTTCGTCCACTACGGGGAGGGTCACCAGATTGTACTTGTCGAAGAGTTCGGCCACGTCGGCATCGCGGGCGCCTTCATCGCACGATATTAGCGGTTCCTGCGTGAGCGCCAGCAATGGAGTCTCTGGAGTAGCCGTCACCAGCTTAGCCAGAGGTACTGCGCCCGCCAGGGTGCCGCGCGAATCCACCAGATAGATCGTGCTCACGATCTCGATGCCGCCTTCGAAATTGCGCAGAGCTTCCACGGCATCATGGGCGGAGGCGTTTACACCCAGCGCCAGGTAGTCGGTATTCATGCGGCCGGCGGCGGTTTCTTCGCCAAATTCCAGGAGTTCCACCATCTCCTGCCGCTCTTGGGGTGCCATTTCCAGCAGAATCTCCGAGGTGCGCTCCTCGGGCAGGTCAGCTAAGAGGTCGGCGGCGGCGTCGGGGTCCATTTCTTCCACGATGTCTGCCGCGCGATCGGAATCGAGCGATTCCACAATCGCTTTCTGGACCTTGGGATCGACTTCTTCCAGCGCCTCAGCCGCGGTTTCGTGGTCGAGAGTCTCAAATACAGCTTCTCGCTCGTCGGGGGCGAGATCCTCCACGATGTCAGCGATGTCGGCGGGATGCAGCTTGGCCAGACGTTCGTGAGAGATCTTCAGCTTGATGCGCCGCGCGGGATCCGTTTCGATCAGGTCTACAAATTCCCATGGGATCGGGCGTGGAGGAATCTGCCGCAGTAAAGCGCGCAAGGCTCCCGCCGGGACAACTCCCCTCAGCAGCCGACGGATGGCGCCGCGGGCGCCGACATCCACCGAGCTTATTTTGAGAAGAAGATGAGAATTGCTGAAGTCCTGGTGCAAGTCCACGTCATTTACGCGCACGACTTTGCGCCCGTGAACATCAATAATCTGCTGGTCTAGCAAGTCGCGTTCCAGCAGGAACAAGCCTTCGGAAGCATCGCTGGCGGCCCAGGCCGAGGCCGCAGTGGCTGTGCGAACTGCGCCGTTAATCGAACTCACCGAATTCAGAGGCAGCACCCGGTCGCCAGCGCTGGTCCGGACAATCAGCGCGGCAATGCGGACCCGATCTTCTTGCGGAGCCAGCCCCAGTTCTCGCACACGTCCGACCCGGCCTGACGAGTCGAAAACCGGCAGGCCCAGCAGTTCGGTAAGTGCGACCGTGGACATTCCGCTACTGAGGATACGCAACTTCAGCGGCAGAATCCAGAAAAGGCCTTAGAATTTTCTCTGGACGGCAGGTTCGATTGCGTAGGCAGGCGCCCGTCATGCCAGCTAGTGGTAGTTGACGACCAGTTTTCCAAATTCTTTGTGGGTGTTTAAGTTCATCATCTTCCATGTAACATTGAGGCCGCCCGTGCTCGGGGCAGTGCTTGGCTTGAGGTTTAGAAAACGCACTCCCTTGCCACAATCCATGAATGCCCCGCTGGACGCCGGCACGCACGGAGACCAGTTTTCGCCGTCAATGCTGGCAAACACCAATGCGCTGTCTATTTGTGATCCTTCCGGCACAACCACGTTGACCCAGTTGCAATACACGCCATCGGTTTGGCAATCCGGGTTGGGATTGTGGGTTCCGTTTCCTCCCTGCACCGACTCTACCGCTACCGCCTGCCCTGCCCATGCCAGCATGGTGGCCAGCAGCGGCGTGGCGCAAACAAACAAGATACTTCTTAATTTCATTCCGGCTCTCCTGTGATTCGCGGAAAAAAACGCCGTTCCATCCCTACCCTCACAAATTCCGCGATCAATTCTGATTGTATCTGAGCCGGGGTTCCATACTTGCCGGGTTGTTTGTAGAAAGGCCTGGCGCCGTGAGAAGAAGCATCGATTAACGGGAAATGGGAGTCGAAGCCGAGTGGCCCTGTCGTTTTCCATGAGCGGGGCTTAATTTGAAACCCCAATAGTAGGTGGCGAATACCAAGAGCGGGAGGGCTATCGCCATGGTGATCCAGAACACACGATCCATGCGCTTCAGCTCAGCAGATTTCATCCGCTGCTTCATGGCGGTTTCTACACTTGAAGGAATTCTTGACCACGCACCCAAGTGTGCCTATCGTAGGCCGGGCTGTGTCACAACGTCAATCGAGCGGCAAATGCAAACGCCAGCATCATGACTCTCTTGTGTGTCTGGCGGTCATGCTGGCGACACAGTGAAAACGGGGAAATATTAACCTCTCTTTAACGTTGCGTTCACAATGCCTTCCTAAGATCGCTGGTCACAACCAAACAACAAATTAAGGCATTTTGGTGGGAAACCTGTGTTCTCTCGATCAGGAGGATTATGCGGCTAAGTTGCGGTTCTCGTTCAACCTCTCTTTTCTCCCTGGGCCGTACCGTTCTTCTGGCGATATTCCTCCTAACGATTGCCTGGGTGGGAGCGTCCGCGCAGATCGATCGCGCCGTGCTCGAAGGCACGGTAACGGACCCAACCGAAGCTGTGATCCGCGGCGCCAGCGTGCAAATCCTGGCGGTAGATACCGGTATCAGCGAGGAACAGCGCACGAATGCGAACGGCTACTACCGCTTCCCCGGACTGGCAGTCGGGCGGTACACGGTAACTGCCATGAACTCCAAATTTACAACTAAGGTCATCGACGACGTCGTGCTCCAGGTGGGTCAGACCCGCACTTTGAACATCAAGCTTGCAGTCGGCGGAGTTGCTGAGAAAGTTGAAGTCAAAGCCTCCGCCGAACCGATGGACCGTAGTTCAGCCGAGGCGTCCACGGTGATTCGCACCGATCAGATTGAAAACCTTCCAAACAACGGACGCGACTGGGCAAGTCTCACGCTGCTCGCTCCCTTCGCTCAGGATGATGGCGGCGGTGATCAGCGTACGATTCGCTTCGCCGGCCGCGCCCGCGATGACAACAACTTCCAGGTTGACGGTGTGGACGCGGGCGGCATTCAAGAACAGGCTCAGAAGTCGCAAACCCGTTTGCAAATCTCTCAGGACGCAATCGAGGAATATCGCGTTACCAGCGCCCTGTATGACGCGGAATACGGCACCCAGGCAGGAGGCCAGATAGACGTCGTCACCAAGTCCGGCACAAATGAGCTTCACGGCTCACTGTTCGGCTATCTAAGGAACTCGGTTTTCGATGCGCGCAACTTCAATGACTTCGATATCAACGGCAATCCCGCCGTTCCCCCTTTTCGCTTTGGGCAATACGGGATGAGCCTTGGTGGCCCCATCGTCAAGGACAAGTTGTTCTTTTTCGTGAATTACGAAGGCCTTCGCCAATATGGAGGAGCGACGACACGCGTGCTCGTACCTTCACCCTCCATACAGCGGCAAACTCTGGCTAAATCGCCACAAATGTGTTCCGTACTCCAGGCCTTCCCATGGCAGGCCTCGACCGGTCCTATCGGAAACTGCAGTCCCATATTCGTCTTTCCGGACGCAGCCTTCGTCGATCAGACCAGCAATGGCCTCCCTGACTCCGATCAGTTCACGGCGCCTGCGCCAACTACGGTGCATGAAGACACTTGGCTCGTGCGCATGGATTACAAGGTGAACGCCAAGACTCTGTTGTACGGACGGGCTCAACGCGACATCAGTCTGGTGAGTGGCACCAACGGCACTGCTCTCCCCTATGACCTGATTCAAACCATCAACCATCCGGCAAATTATTTCATTGCGCTGCAGCAGACTTTTTCTCCGACCCTTTTGAATGAGGTTAAGCTCTTCGTGAATCGGGCCCCGTTCATCAATCCTCAGGTATCCCCTTTGCCTTATTCGGTTAATACGAATGACTGGATCACGATCAACGACGACAACGCCGATCACGAAGTCGGCACAACCTACGGAGTAATTGATAACCTGACCTGGGTTCGCGGGCGCCACACTTTCAAGACGGGCATGGAGATTCGCCGCGTTCGTCTAAACCAGGGCAAAACCGACGACAATATTCTTACCTTTTCCGACAACAGCGGAAGTTTGGACACGGGCTTCGTGAACGCAGATCTGTATCAGATTGCCTTCACTGCTCCGTGGTGCTGCCACAAGTATCGGCGCACCTTCTATCTGCCCTATTTCCAGGATGAGTGGAAAGTCACTCCCAATTTCACTCTCAACGCCGGACTGCGCTGGGAATACTATGGGGTGGCAAACGAGGCCGACAATCGTACTACGGTTTTCGATATCACAGAGTTTCACGGAGTCTGCCTGGGGTCCGGCTCGACCAACGGACCTTTTCCCACGCCCATCAACACGCCCCCATGTCCAAGAAATCCTCCTCTTTATAACGCGGACTACAAAAATTTTGATCCGCGCATTAGTTTCTCCTGGGCTCCTGAGGCGTGGCACGGAAAAACCGTCATTCGATCCGGTTTCGGAATCTACCACGGGGCTGCTCAGAACGACGACTTGAACGCCGGCCTCGAAAGCGACCGGTACACGGCGTTCGTCAATCTAGACCCCAGCGGCCCCGGTACGCCGCTGTTACCCGCCTATCAGCAGGCAGCACCCAACCTCAGCGCCTTGGGAAGCAACGTGGCAAACCTTCAGCAACTCCGCGCCTTGCAGCGCCACGGGCGGCGCGACCTCTACGTGGAAACCTGGGGTCTGACCATCGATCACGAACTGCCCGCCAACTTTCTGGCGTCGGCGCAGTATATTGGCTCGCACGGCGTGAGGTTGTTTTCCCGCGGAGGGGTCAATTTTTGCATTACCCCGCCGGACAGCAACGGCAACTGCACCCGCACCCTGGATCAGTATTATCCGGGAGGCGATCCCTACGGTTCAGTGGACTATAAGTCCGATATCGGAGCGAGCCACTACGAGGCGCTCCTCTTGACCCTGGAGCGGCGTTTGACCAAGGGTCTGTCCTTCCAGAGCCGCTACACGTGGTCTCATTCCATCAATGACGGCTCCGTCGGCGGCGGGGAGTCAAACGGACCGGAGAACGTGAAGTGCCTGGCTTGCGACTTCGGACCCAGCGTATTCGACGTTCGCCATAATTTCACCACCAATATGGTTTACGAGTTGCCCTTTGGAACCGGCAAACGCTACCTGAATGAAGGAGGGGTTTTGGGCAAGATGTTCAGCGGCTGGAGCTTCAGCAGCATCGGCCTTTGGCACACTGGCCATCCGCTCACCGTCACCATGAACATCTCGCCAACGCAACTGCCCGACGGCAACGACCAAACCACCCAGAGACCCGACCTGGTGCCGGGAGTTCCCCTGCTGCTGCCCGGAGGTATCCAAAACCATACAATTCCGATCAACCCCGCGGCGTTTGCCCCACCCCCACTCGCCTCGGGAACCGACCAATTCGGCGTTCCGTACGCTTCGTATGGCCTCGTAAGTCGCTTTGGCGACGCTCCCAACGGTCTTTTTCGGGCGCCGGCCTCCTGGCAAATTGACATAGCGCTGACTAAGACAACCAAGCTCACGGAACGTGTTGCCATGGAGTTCGGCGTACAGATGTTCAACATTTTCAATCACATTCAACTCGGTGACCCAAGCACCGACAACCTTGCCTTTAACTACGTCCAGCTAGCGAGCGGCGTGTGGGCACTTCAACCGGCCGGGAACCTTGGTCAGATCACTACCACCAACAATTTCAACAACAACAACGACAACGCAGCTTCCCCTAACACGGGAACGGGCCTGCCGCGCCAGATCCAGTTCATGCTTCGCTTTGAGTTCTAATCTGGAGATCGCGAATGGCTGGGGCCGAGGGATACCTGTCGGCCTTCAGCAAGACTTCAGGTTTCCTGAGGTAGGGTGTGTTAAACGCGGCGAGGGTCAGCGCGGATTATTAGATTCGAAAGGAATAGTTTTTACCATGGTTACTGAATGCCGGAATGTTATTGCAAAATTCTGTAAAGGGTTGGTCGCAGCGGTACTGGGTCTTTCTCTTTTGGCTTGGTCTGCCCCGAATGGTGGCTTTGGCATAACCAAGAAAATCCCCATCCCCGGTCAAGGCAACTGGGACTATCTCACCGTCGATGAATCAGCACGCCGCTTGTACGTTTCTCACGGCACCAAAGTAGAAATCCTTAATGTGGATTCAGGCGAATTGCTTGGCAGCATCCCGACCGTGGGCGTGCACGGAATCGCACTTGCTCCCGAGTTCGGCCGCGGCTTCATCAGCGATGGGAAGGCTTCGAAGGTTCTGGTTTTCGATCTGAAGACCATGAAAGTCTTGCAGGAAATCGCCAGCCCCAAAGATCCCGATGCGATCATCTACGACCCGGCAACTAAGCGTGTCTTTGCGTTCAACGGAGACAGCAACAGCGCCACCGTGATCGAAGCCGCGGACGGCAAGGTGGCCGGCACCATTGACCTCGGCGGGGGGCCTGAATTTGCCGCCGCGGACGGCGCAGGACACGTATTCGATAATCTCGAAGACGAAAGTCTGGTCCTCAGAATCGATTCGCGTAGTCTTAAAGTCGAACAGCGCTGGCCGACCGCACCTTGCGCCAAACCCTCCAGCATGGCCATGGATCGCCCCAACCACCGCTTGTTCATCGGTTGCAGAAGTAAAGTGATGGCCGTCATGAACTCGGATACGGGGAAGGTAATCACCACGCTGCCGATCGGCGACCACGTGGATGCCACTGCTTTCGATCCGGAAACCAAACTCATCTTCAGTTCCAACGGTGAAGGAACCATTACTGTGATTCACCAGGATAGTCCCGACATATACTCGATCGTTGAAACAGTGAAGACTCTACCTCGGGCCAAGACAATGGCTTTGGATCCGAAAACTCACAGACTTTTCCTTTCCACGGCGGAGGCGGGCCAGTTCGAAGTCCTGGTCGTGGGAAAATAGTCTTTGCTTATGAGCTTATTTAGAACTTCCGCCCGTATACTCGCGCGCGTCCTGCTGGTGCTTTGCGTGGCCGGCGTGTGCGCCGCTCAAACGTCGTGCACTGCCAAGCACAGCGCGCAGGCCGAAGTAACCTCACAAACGGTTGACTTGACCCTCGCGGTCAGCACGCCCTTCCGCTTCGTCGCTTATGGCGATACGCGCTTCCACGATCCCAAAGACACCGACGCAGCCAACCCTGCCGTCCGCCAGGCACTGGTGCAGGCCATCGCCGAGGTTCATCCCGCGTTTGTGTCGTTCACCGGCGACATCGTGTACAACGGTAATGACGCGAACGACTGGAAGGTTTGGGACAGCGAAGCCAGCATCTGGCGCCAGCAAAGCATCCCGGTTTACCCGGCTCTCGGCAACCACGATCTGCACGGCGATCCTGCGGTTGCCCTAGCCAACTACTTCCAGCGCTTTCCCGCGCTGAAGAACAGCCGGTACTATTCGCTCCGGGCCGCCAACACGCTCACGCTCGTTCTCGACAGCTCTCAGGACGAGGCTTCCGGCCCGCAAGGCCAATGGCTCAATCACAAGCTCGACACAATTCCCTCCGATGTGGATTTTGTCTTCCTCATGTTCCACCACCCGCCCTACACCAGTTCGTCGGATGAAAAGAAGTTCGGCGGCGGGCACTCATCCCGGTCTCCAGAGCACGAACTGGCCCACATCTTGGAAACTCGCCAGCCCAATACCCGCGCCCGCTTTGTGGTGTTCAACGGACACGTGCACAATTACGAGCGCCACGAGCACGGCGGTGTCACTTACTTCGTCAGCGGCGGCGGCGGAGCCCATGCTTATCCCATCGAGCGCGCTCCCGATGATCCCTACCAGAGCAAAGAGATCAACTACCACTACCTGCTCGTCGAAGTCAGCGCGCACAATTTGAAAATCACGATGAACCGCCTCGATCTCAGCAGCGGAAAAGCCGTCTGGACGCAACCTGACTCGGTCAGCATCTCCGCTCTTCAAACACTGCCGGCGAAAGCCGGCGGGGCGAACTAGCTGGGCCACGTGAAATAGGCCACCGTCAGGATGGACCTCTCTGTGACCCTGTGTCCTCTGTGGTTGATGAATTCTTGGGACGCAATTACGCCCTACTCGCCTTTGCCTCCTTCCTGCCCAGCGTGTTATCCTCATTGACGTTACAATAAACTGAAAATCAGACAGGAGTGCATTCGGTTAGTGCTAGCCAGAGAGCAAAAGAAATCCCTGATTGACCAGTACGGCACGCATCCCACAGACACCGGTAGCCCGGAAGTCCAAATCGCGTTGTTGAGCGAGCGCATTGGTCAGTTAACGGACCACTTCAAAACGCACCTGAAAGACCACGGCTCGCGCCGCGGCCTGTTGATGCTGGTCAGCAAACGACGCCGCTTGCTCGACTACCTCAAGACGTACGACTCCGATCGTTACAAAACTGTGGTGCATAAGCTCGGCCTGCGCAAGTAAGAGACGCGAACCCGTCCTCTGCGCGAAGGTGGAGAACCAATCGGAAACATTGCGTCGTCACGCCGGCGAACGTCAGCGAGGAAAGCTGGTCAAGGTCAAGTGCGTTTCCCGGCTATTTTGAGAATGCTGCTGGCCCCAAGTCATCGAATCGTGCAATCTCCAATGCGATCTCTAATGAACGACAAACGGCACCGACGTGCCTCCTGCCAGAAGGACCCCAATCATGAAGCAAGAAGTATCTGTTGAACTATCCGGCGGTAAGAGCCTCTCATTCGAAACTGGAAAATTAGCTAAGCAGGCGCATGGCTCGGTCGTCGTGCGAGTGGGCGACACCGTCGTGCTTGCCACCGCGACTGCCAACCCGGATCCGCGCGAAGGCATTGATTTTTTCCCCCTGACCGTGGACTACCGCGAATATACCTACGCTGGCGGACGCATTCCCGGCGGCTTCATTAAGCGCGAAGGTCGTCCCAGCGAACGCGAAATCCTCACCAGTCGCCAGATTGATCGCCCTGTGCGTCCGTTGTTCCCGGATGGCTTCAAGTGCGAGACTCAGGTGATTGCCTTCGTTCTCTCGGCTGACATGGAGAACGATCCCGACGTCGCCGGCATCAATGGCGCATCCGCCGCGCTTACCATTTCTGACATCCCGTTCCAGGGCCCCATTGGCGCGGTTCGCGTGGGATCAGTCAACGGCCAGTTCGTGGTCAATCCTACGTACAGCGAGATGCGGGACAGCCTGGTGAACATCATGGTGGTTGGCACCGCTGAAGGCATCGTGATGATCGAGTCCGGCGCCAAGGAAGTCAAAGAAGAAACCGTCGTGGACGCCATTGAGTTCGGCCATGCCGAGATCAAGAAAATTTGCGCCGCCATCGAGGAATTGCGTGTAAAAGCTGGCAAGCCCAAGCGCGCTGTCACTCCGCCCGAATTTGATCAGGCCTACTACGACGCTCTTAAGAAAAAAGTGGGCGCCGATCTCGCCGACCGCCTCGATACCCAGAAGCATCCCAAGGCCGAGAGCTACAACCTGGTCCGGGAACTCAAGAAAGAATTGCTGGCTGCGATTCCCGAAGAAGACGAAGAAGCTCAGGCCAAGCTCAAGACGTATTACGAAACCCTGCGCGAGCGCATCTTCCGCGAGGCGGTAATCAATCACAAGCGCCGCCCCGATGGCCGCGCCTTCGATAAGATCCGCGACATTTGGATCGAAGTCGGCGTCCTGCCCCGCACCCACGGCTCAGCGATCTTCACCCGCGGCGAAACTCAGGCATTAGTTACCACTACCCTTGGCACCAGCGACGACAAGCAGCGCCTGGAGACCTTCGAGGGCGAAGCCAAGAAACGCTTCCTCTTGCACTACAACTTCCCCCCGTTCTCGGTGGGTGAAGTGGCGTTCTTGCGCGGAGCAGGCCGGCGCGAGATCGGCCACGGCGCACTGGCCGAGCGCGCCCTTCACGGCATGCTCCCCGACGAGGACAAATGGCCTTACACCATGCGCGTCGTCTCCGACATTCTGGAGTCGAATGGCTCGTCGTCCATGGCGTCGGTCTGCGGCGCCTCCCTGTCGCTGATGGATGCGGGCGTTCCGCTGAAGTCCCCGGTTGCAGGAGTTGCGATGGGCCTGGTGAAGGAGGGCGATCAGTATGCCATTCTCACCGACATCGCCGGAGCTGAAGATCATTACGGCGACATGGATTTCAAAGTCGCGGGAACGAAAGACGGCATTACCGCGCTGCAAATGGATATTAAGGTCGGTGGCATCACCGCCCAGATCATGCGCGAGGCGCTGGCGCAAGCGCAACGCGGACGGCTGTTCATCCTGGAAAAGATGAGCGAGGTGATCTCGGCGCCACGCGAGAAGGTTTCAGCCTATGCGCCACGCATCTATACGCTGCAGATTCCAGTGGACAAGATCCGCGACGTGATTGGGCCTGGCGGCAAGATGATTCGCAGCATCATCGAGCAGACCGGGGTCAAGATTGATGTGGAAGACAGCGGCAAGGTCAACGTGGCTTCGAACGACGAAGCCTCCGCCAACAAGGCGTTGCAGATCATTCGCGATTTGACCGCGACTGCCGAAGTAGGCAAGACCTACCTGGGCAAAGTCACGCGTCTGGCTGATTTCGGCGCATTCGTCGAGATCATTCCCGGCACCGAGGGATTGCTGCACATCAGCGAAGTGGCCGAGCATCGCATCAAGGACGTGCGCGACGAACTGAAAGAAGACGATCAGGTGTTGGTGAAAGTGCTGGCGGTGGAGGGCAATCGCATCCGCCTCTCGCGCAAAGCCATTCTGAAAGAGCAGCGCGCAAAGATGGGTGGAGGCGAAGCAGCCGGCGGCAGTGGCGCCGATGGAAGCGGTGAAAGTCATGGCGAGGCCGCGCCTGCTCGCGAGCCGGCCCTGACGATTGAAGGCGGCGGCGACTTCGCCGATGACGAACCAAACTTCAACCGTGACGCGCCGGTCGGAGCTGTCTCCGGCGATCGTCCTCCGGATCGCGGCGGACGAGGTGGACGTCCCGGGGGCGGAGGCGGTGGACGCCGTCGCCCAGGACGCGGCGGACGCGGCGGGCATGGCGGCCACGGCGGCGGAAGACACTAGTCGTCGCAGCCGTAGATAGAATGCCGACCAACTTGAATTAGAATCGAGGCCGCGATTACCGTCGCGGCTTCTTGATTTTAGGAACAGCCATCAATACGTTTCGCATCGTCGAGACCAACATTGCACAGATGTTGCTGCCGGACAGCGGTTGAGGCTGCAAGGCAATCCTTCATATTTAAGACGTGCTGCGACAGGCGCAACCGCAAAACTTTGCAACTCCAGATGCAAGATATTGCGACTCTATCGCAAGAATGTAACCGCCCCGCGCCGAGAGCGGATTTTGCAGCGGTTTTCCTTGACAACCATTGGGATTTGCTGCAGAATCACCGCAGTTTTGTCCCCCTGCACGCTCCCGTTCGGGTCGGCAAACATCACGTCAATTGGTGAAGGCGTTCAACTGAGACGAGAAGCGCCTGATCTTGGCTGTGAGGGACGTGTGGCTCAAATTCTCTGTGGTCAAGTAACTAACCGCTCGATAAAACCCTAAGGAGACTTAAATCCAATATGAACAAGCTCTGCACTGCACTTAGTTTGCTTGCTGCACTAGTTGTGCTGGCCGCGGTCAGCCTGACTGGCACAGCTTTCGCCCAGGACACTAATAGCGGACCCAGGCCGATGTTTACCCGCCTGCCGGCGAAGCCGGCGACCTCGGCGCAACCCCCCGTTACGCTGCAAACCTTCACCCATACTTGGGATTTCTCTGGTCACGGCGGCAACGAGTCGACTGTCATGGTAGGAACCGACCCAACTTCGACTAACACCACGACCACAGTCCCCATTTTCATCATTCCGATCAGGGCAAGCTTTACGGTCAACGGAAAAACGAAGAACTTCGACCCGATGCACAAGCTCTCGAACGGAAACACAGTCATCCAGAACACCATCAACTCGCCCATTTTCCAGACCGGCATCGACTTCAACCAGGGCGGAACTGACCTGGGCAATACTCAGTATGAAGATGCCTGGGGGCGCGGCAATTTCTGGACCAGCGTGATGACCAACTCCAGTTGGCACGTTCTATTGGGCGCGCCGACCGTGCTGACGGAAAAGACCCTCAAAGTTCCTACTTCCGAGGGTACGACTGCCAAGAATCCCTTTGGCGCGGGAAGCGTCGGCATTATCAACATCAACTACTTTGACGCGCAGTTGCAGACGATCATGAAAGGCTTTACCCAGATTCAACCCAACACCTTCCCCATCTTCCTGCTGTACGATGTGTACCTCTCGGGCAACAGCGGCCTTAGCGGCTGCTGCATTGGTGGCTATCACAGCGCCACCGGCGCCCAGACCTACACCCAGTTTGACTATGAGGATGCGGCTGGTTCGTTCTCGCAGGACGTTTCCGCGTTGTCGCACGAGACGGGCGAGTGGTTGGACGACCCATTTGTTGACCAGGCCGGTTGCGGTGGATTGCTGGAAGTTGGCGACCCGCTGGAAACCGAGACTAACTATGGCGGCTATCCTTACACGCTGAACGGGTTCACCTATAACCTGCAGGATCTGGTCTTCCTGAAATACTTCGGCCAGACTCCATCAACATCGGTGAACGATTGGTGGACGTTCCAGAACAGCTCGACCATCACCAAGGCCTGCCAGAACGGACAGTAACTAACCGTAACTTTGCACTATGGAGCCCGCTCAAAAGAGCGGGCTTTTTTGTGGGTGTTTGTTCATCCCGCCGGCTGAGACACCGTTTGTGGCACGGCAATCCGGCTCCCGCTTCGGTCGTCAGCTGCCAGCCCCGCGCCTCTTCGGGAGGATTTCTCCGATGCGGCGGATTTGCGCTCCCACCCCGCGAAGCTTTTCTTCGATATTCTCGTAACCGCGGTCAATGTGATAGACGCGGTCGATGATGGTCTCTCCATCCGCCACCAGAGCGGCGAGCACCAGCGACGCCGAAGCGCGCAAGTCGGACGCCTGCACCGCTGCAGCACTCAGAGCGGTCTTGCCGCGAACCACAGCTCGGCTGCCATCAATTTTGATACTCGCCCCCATGCGAACCAGTTCCAGGGCATGCATAAAACGGTTCTCGAAGATGTTTTCGGTGATGATGGAAGTGCCCTCGGCTTGCGTAGCTAGAGCCATATACTGTGCCTGCACGTCGGTGGGAAAGCCGGGATACTCTTCTGTGACCATGTCAGCAGCTTTCAGCGGATTGTCGCCCATCACGCGAACCGACTCGGCGTTTTGGGTGGTCTTGACACCAACTTCGCCGACCTTGTCCAGCAGCGCGCCGAGATGAACTGGATCGCATTCGGTAACATTAATATCTCCCCCGGTGAGCGCGCCGGCGATAATGAATGTCGCCGCCTCAATGCGGTCGGGAATGATCCGGTGCTTGGCGCCGTGCAGCCTGGCAACGCCCTTCACCCGGATGGTCGCGGTTCCCGCACCTTCGATACGAGCACCCATCTTGTTAAGCAGATCGGCCAGGTCGGCAACTTCGGGCTCGCGGGCGCAGTTCTGCATGACAGTTTCGCCCTCGGCTAGAGCGGCAGCCATCAGCAGATCTTCGGTGCCGGTGACGGTGATTTTGTCGAACACGATTTCCGCCCCTTTCAGCCGCTGGGCGCTGGCTTCGACATATCCATGTTCCTGCGTGATCTTTGCTCCCAAGCGCTCCAGACCCTTGATGTGCAGATCAATCGGCCTCGCGCCGATGGCGCAGCCTCCGGGCAGTGATACCCGAGCCCTTCCGCAGCGGGCCACCAGCGGGCCGAGCACGAGCGTCGAGGCGCGCATGGTCTTGACCAGTTCGTACGAGGCTTCGGGCGAAGCGAGATTGCGGCAACAGAGCGTGGTGCGGTGCTGGGCGCGGCCGTAGCCGAGTTCGACTTCCGCTCCCATCGCCGCCAGCAGCTTGCGTGTGGTCTCAATGTCGCGCACTTGCGGAATGTTTTCCAGAATGACCGGCTCTTCGGTGAGCAGAGCGGCAGCCATGGCGGGCAAGGCGGCGTTCTTGGCTCCGCTGACGCGAATTGTTCCCAGCAGCGGATTGCCGCCGCGAATCACGAATTTATCCATTGCGAGATCTGTGCCCCAGAGACCATGAGCAACGGCAATGCTCATCTGGACCGTCCCCTCTGTGGCGCTGTCCTATTCTAGCGGGGGAGAGTGCAGGTTGCGCGAGGGAGGTGTTAATCGGAAGGGCACGGTCCTGTCGGACGAGGCGGTGGTCGCCGATTAACCGGCTGGCGGAAACGTCTGGAGATAGTCCCTTATCTGATCTCGCACCCGGCGAAACAGGGCAAGTCTTTCTTCCTCGGAGGCGTCAAGGGCTGGCGGATCTTCGAAGCCGCGATGAAGCCTGACTGCTCTCCCCGGAAAGACCGGGCAAGTCTCTCGCGCGTTATCGCACACTGTGAGTACGTAGTCGAACTCCTGATCCCGGAACTCGTCCACGTGTTTGGAACGATGGGTGGTGAGGTCAATGCCGATCTCTTTCATCACAGCAATCGCCTCAGGCCGGACTCGGCTCGGTCTGGTCCCAGCGCTGTAAACCTCGAAACGATCTCCAGCATCGCGGCGCAGGATCCCCTCTGCCATCTGACTACGGGCGGAATTGCCGGTACAAAGAATCAGGACGCGCTTTTTCCTCATGCCGGCTCCTGCGATGGATCGTCACCAGTCGGCTTTCGCTCCGCAGCCAGCAGCCATCGAAAGAGAAATGTCGCGGCGAGTGCTCCCGCGAGCTGTGCGAGAACAAAAGCGGGAACGTCGGCGGGGAGAATCCCTGCGAACGTGTTGCTGGCGGAACGGGCAATGGTTACAGCCGGGTTGGCGAACGACGTTGAAGCAGTAAACCAATAAGCTGAGGTGATATAGGCTCCGACCGCGAAACTGACCAGCGATGGACGCAAGCGAACGCACCCCCAAATGACCGTGAGCAATCCAAAGGTCGCGACGAATTCACTCCAGACTTGGGCTGAGCCGTGCCGGGCGTGAGTTGAAGCAGAGAAAAGCGGCAGGCCAAACATGAGATGGGCCGCCGCGACCCCGGCAAATGCCCCAACCAACTGGGCGATGAAGTACGCAGGCACTTCCCGCCACGGCATGCGGTCCTCAACAGCCATAGCGAGTGTGACAGCTGGATTGAAGTGCGCCCCTGAAATCGGCTCGAAGACCAGAATGAGGACAACCAGGATGGTGCCTGTCGAAATGGTGTTCGCCAGCAGTGCAATCGCTACATTTCCCCCTGCCAATCGTTCGCCCATGACCCCGGACCCGATCACTGCAGCCAGGAGAAAGGCTGTGCCTAATGTCTCACTTGCAACACGTCGGACCACAGCAAGGCTCCTTGGCATGATCTGGCTTCACCGCACGAATAAAGGCGCTCATGAACCTTCCGTCCACCTGAGGCGCGATGGCTTCTGCATCAATTCCAGCAGAAGAGAGGAACTCCTGAGCGTCAGCGGCACGGTAGATTCGCGTGGGTTCAACGTCAACCTGCGTGAAACCGGCTGACTCCAGCCTCGCCCGGTAGTCTTTTTCATCGAGCGCCCCGGCGACGCACCCGATCCAGAGCAGCACGCTCGTCCGGATTTCTGGCAGGATTTCGCCGCGCGTCACGACATCGGACACCGCAAAGCGGCCACCGGGCTTGAGCACGCGGAATGCTTCCCGAAGGACTTGGTCCTTGTCCGCAGAGAGATTAATGACGCAATTGGAAATGATCACGTCCACCGAGTTATCCGGCAGCGGGATGTGCTCGATCTCGCCTTTCAAGAATTCGACGTTGTCCACGCCGGCTTTTTGCTTGTTTTCGTTGGCCAAAGCAAGCATCTCCTCAGTCATATCCAAGCCGTATGCCTTGCCCGACGGGCCAACCCGGTTGGCCGAGAGCAAAACGTCTATCCCGCCGCCTGAGCCCAGATCGAGCACGACCTCGCCGGGATTCAGCTTGGCCAATGCAGTAGGATTGCCGCACCCGAACGATGCCAGCACCGCTGCTTCGGGCAACTGACTCGTTTGTTGCTCCTCGTAAAGATTGGAGGTGATGGGGTCGGGACAGCCGCACGATGCCGCGGTTCCACAGCAAGAAGAACCTCCGGATTTGACGCGAAGCGCTGCCTCACCATATTTCTGTTTCACCACTTCCTTGATGTCCGGTTCACTCATGGTGGTTCTCCTATTTGCAAAGCTGAACGATGTCTTCCGGCTTGAGCGTTTTATTGCGCGTGCAGCATTCAGCATAGAGAAAGCTCAAAAGCTCCCGCAAAACCTCGGTGTTCGCCGTGTAGCGAAGAAACGTGCTTTCCCGCCGAACCTTTACCAGGCCCTCGGCACGCAGTTTCTCGAGGTGATGAGAAAGAGTGGAATTAGGAATCTCGAGTTCCGCTTGAATCTCGCCCACCACGAGCCCTTCCGGATGAGCGCAAAGCAGTAGTTGCATGATGCGGAGTCGAGGCTCGGTGCCCATGGCGGAGAACATGTCAGCGTATCTTGCCACCTGATCGGGACTGCTCTTGCGGGAAGCCGAGCTCATGTTTCGATATTTGCAGAAATATAGAAACGAGTCAAGAAGAATATATGCCACAAGAGCCGAAATATGGGAATTTGTCGTGGGCCGCTATCGTGACCGCGCCGACGCAATTGCACGCCTAACGTTGCCCGCGGCCGATCTTAGGGCGCGTTTTGCTTGTCGGCGCCCGACCTTCGCTCGCAACATGACGAGCGCGACTGGAACGCTGTTTCCGCCTGCTTTTAGCGCTAGCTTAGCCTCACTGGGCGCGACCCTTGCGGCGCGCTGAAGAATCGAGACTCCGCGTGCAAGCAATTTCTCGTTCTTCAAATGCACATTGACCATCAAGTTGCCAAACACGCGGCCCAGCCGGGTCATAGCTCCGGTGGAAAGCATGTTGAGCACCATCTTCTGAGCTGTACCGGCTTTCATGCGGGAGGATCCGGAGATGACTTCCGGGCCCACCTCGGTCACGATGGCGACGTCGGCGGCTTTGCCTAGCGGAGACTTGCGGTTGCAGGTCACGGCAATCGTCTTTGCCCCGTGCTGCCGCGCATATTCGATTGCGGCCACGGTAAAGGGAGTTCGTCCACTGGCGGCGATGCCCACAACTACGTCGTTCTTCCCCGGCTTTTTCCTGGCAATCCCGCGCTGGCCGAGTTCGCAGGAATCTTCATTAGCTTCGACCGCGCCAGCGAGGGCTTTTGTCCCTCCCGCGATCACAAACTGCACGGTCTTCGGACTGACGCCAAACGTCGGCGGGCATTCGGCAGCATCGAGCGCGGCGATGCGGCCGCTGGTACCAGCGCCGACATAAATCAGCCGTCCACCTCGCTTGAGTCCTGCGGCGATCAAATCAATGCCGCGAGCAATCTGCGGCAGAGCACGTTTCACCGCCGCCGCAACCTTGGCGTCTTCAGCATTGATGATGCGTGCGATCTGGAGTGGTGACTCGAGATCCAGAAGGGTAGAGGCGGGGTTCCCCTGCTCGGTTGAAAGTTGGCTAATGTCGGTCCGCTTCTTGCCGGTAGGTCTCAAAGATTTTTCTCCAGCACCTCGACGATTGCATCGTGAAAGGCGGGCCGCACCTGCTGAATGGCGTCGTTGCCGTCGTTGGGCCAGGTACGATTGGTCAACAGGGTAACCGAAAGCTGGCGCTGCGGGTCAATCCACAGCGAGGTTCCGGTGTAGCCGAGATGCCCAAAGGAACCGGCGGAAAAATACTTGCCGGACTGCGAAGGCCAGGAAGGCGTGTCCCATCCCAACGCGCGCGAGCTTCGCGGACGCGGTTCGCGGCGGGTGAATGTCGCCAATGTCTCGCGTCGAATCAGCGGTCTACCTCCCTGAAGCATGGCGTGGGCAAAGGTCGAGAGATCTTCGGCAGAAGCAAACAAGCCCGCATTGGCGGCCACGCCGCCAAGCGCACGCGCGTTTTCGTCGTGAACCCCCCCTTGAACGATGCCTCCCTGAGATGAGTCGGGACCAGCTGTTGGCGGAATGAGAGGGCGCGCGGCTGGCGGTGGATTGAACATTGTGTGCGTCATGCCCAGCGGTCCGAACACTTCGCGCTGGCAAAAGCGATCTAACGGCTCAGCAGCAACACGCTCGAGCGCCGCTCCGAGGACAATGAATCCAATATCGCTGTACTCTGAGCGTGTTCCGGGATCAGCCGTGAGAGGCATCTGCAACGCTGCTTGCAGCAGTTCATCGTGGTTTCGAGCCTGCAAAAATAGCTTCTCGTAGGCGGGTAACCCCGAAGAGTGGGCCAGCAACATGCGGATGGTGACCTGGCGGCGGCGAAGGTCCTCTGTGTTGAACTCCGGCACAATCTCGCAAGCTGGCGTCTCCAAATCGAGCAGTCCGCGCTCGTAAAGCAACATGGCCATGGAAGTCGCTGCCACAACTTTGGTGACAGAAGCGAGATCGAAGACCGATGAGGGAGCCACTACGGGAGAGTTAGGGTCGTAAGTAAAGTGGCCCACGGCTTTCAGCGCGACGAGTTGCCCTTGATGAGTAACAGCGAGAGAAGCGCCGGGAAACACCTGGTCACTGATGGCCTTACGCAGCAGATTAAACGCGCCGACAAATATCTCATCCTGCGGCTCGTGGGCAGGCGCCGGAAGGCTCCGGGCATCGGCGGTTTCAGCGTTTTGTGAAGTACTTTGGGGCAACGGGCGGCTCAGTTCGGTTTATAGCAAAGTTTGGTGGAATGGGAAAGTAACGTATGTGAGCGTGCCTATCGGCAAAACTCCGCCATTACCTCTTACTTCAGTTTCTTGAGCGATGGCGTACAGGTTGTGTAAAGTCGGATTATCCGCTTATTCAAGATAAAATCGCTCTCCTCCGGCCGCTGCGCTCTTGGTCTCGCAGTGGTGCTTTTGGCTGGCGTTTCCCGTTGCTTCGCAGAAAGTGCCACGCCCCCTCGCCCGCCAGGTCACCTCGAAGTGCTCGACGAAATTGTGGCGCAGGCCATCCACGACGGCCAGACTCCGGGCGCGGTTGTGCTGGTGTGGCACGACGGCGAGGTGGTTTACCGGAAAGCAATAGGCCATCGCTCGCTGGAACCCCGGAGCGAGCCGATGACCGCTGACACGATTTTCGATCTGGCGTCACTCACCAAAGTAGTGGCTACAACCACAGCCGTGATGCAACTGGTGCAGCGAGGCCAGGTCCGGCTGAATGATCCGGTCGCAAAGTACATTCCAGAATTCGCACAGAACGGCAAAGAAGATATTACAGTTCGCGAGTTGCTGACCCACTTCTCCGGATTGCCCGAAGACTTGGACTTGACCTCGCCCTGGGATGGCCGCGAAGCCGCGCTTAATATGGCGTACGCCGAGAAGCCGATCTATTCTCCGGGATCGCGCTTTCTGTATAGCGACATCAACTTCATTGTTCTCGGCGCTTTGCTTGAGCGGGTCTCGGGGATGACGCTGAATGCCTACTGCAACCAGCACATTTTCATTCCCTTGAAGATGACGCACACGCGTTTTCTTCCGCCCGCGGCGTGGCTGCCAAAGATTGCTCCCACGCAGTATGACGAGCACGAAAGGATGCTGCGCGGCGTGGTCCACGATCCGACCGCTCGGCGCATGGGAGGAGTGGCAGGTCACGCCGGGCTCTTCTCTACCGCCGATGATTTGTCGAAATTCGCTCAAGCCTTGCTGAACGGCAGCGCGATTTTGTCGCCGCTGATGGTCGAAAAAATGACCACGCCGCAGCAGCCGCCGACATCAACGGTGCTTCGCGGTTTAGGCTGGGACATTGACTCTCCATTCTCCAGCAATCGCGGGGATTTGTTCCCCATCGGCTCATTCGGACACACCGGTTTCACCGGAACTTCCATCTGGATTGATCCCACGAGGCGCACATTCGTCATCATTCTTACGAACGCTGTGCATCCACGCGGCAAAGGAAGTGCGGTGGCGTTGCGCTCGAAGATCGCAACCGCGGTCGCGGCTGCCCTGCCGCTCACGCTGACGGAAAAGGAGCGGTCGAGCTGGAAGAGCCTTACCGGATACAACGAGGCCCAGACTGCGGCGCGCCGCGTAACCTCTCGCAATGGGAACGTGCAGACCGGAATTGACGTTCTCGAAGCCCACAACTTTGATCTGATTCGTGGAGCAACGGGCAAAAAGAAGATAGGACTCTTGACCAATCAAACCGGAGTGGACTCGCAAGGACGCCGAACAATTGATGTGCTCTGGCAGGCTCCGGGAGTATCGCTTGAAGCAATTTTCAGCCCGGAGCACGGCGTTACGGGCACGCTGGACACAACAAGCATTGAGGATGCGCGGGATGTAGCTACAGGGGTTCCTGTTTACAGCGTTTACGGCGGGACTGAGGCGGCACGCCGTCCGTCGGCCGAAATCCTCAAGAAGCTGGATGCCGTAGTAGTTGATATTCAGGACGTAGGCGCACGTTTCTATACCTACGAAACCACATTGGGATATTTTCTGGAAGCGGCCGCGAAAGCCGGAATTGAACTCATTGTGCTCGATCGTCCCAACCCGATTACTGGATCGTTCGTGCAAGGACCGATGACCGATCAGGGACGCGAGAGTTTTACCAATTATGCGGGAATTCCGGTACGCCACGGCATGACGATGGGTGAACTGGCGAAGATGTTCAACGCCGAGCGCAACATCAACGCGCACCTGACGGTGGTGCCAATGGACGGATGGATGCGCGGCGATTGGTATGACTCGACGGGATTGGCCTGGGTGAATCCCTCGCCGAATCTGCGCAGTCTTACAGAAGCCGCGTTGTACCCCGGCGTAGCGGTGGTGGAAGGCACGAATGTTTCAGTAGGACGCGGCACGGAGACTCCCTTTGAACTGCTGGGCGCTCCCTGGATCAAGGGACGCGAGCTGGCGAACTATCTCAATGCCCGGGAGATTTCCGGCGTGCGCTTTGTGCCAGTCAGTTTTGCTCCGAATGCCAGTACCCATGCCAATGAGAAGTGTGAAGGCGTGAACATCATGGTTACTGAGCGCAATGCCGTTGATGCACCCGAACTGGGGATTGAACTGGCTTCAGCCCTGCACAAGCTATACCCTGACCAATTTCAATTGGACCGGATGATGGCGCTGCTGGCGAACCAGTCGGTTTACGACGCGATCTCACAGGGGGAGAATCCGCGCCGCATAGCGGAAGACTGGCAGGAGCCGCTGGAAAAGTTCGAGCAACTCCGGCAACAATACCTGCTCTACAAGTAGCTCTTTCGAGCTGAGCTGATAGCTCGCACAAATCGCCCGATCTCGCTGTGGTCAGGGCTTCGCATTGTTGATCGATGGCTTTGTATTCCTCGAAATTCTCTTTGCGAAACGTGTCATATCTCTCCTGAGAGGTCCAGACATCAAATGTGAGGCAGCGGTTCGCATTGGCGGATTGATCTGATTCATTTCGCGCCCTCATTGTTGTCTTTTGTTCAGGTTGGCGCGTTCTCACGCCGGGGCGCGCGGTTTCATGCCAAACTCGGCCAAAATGCCGCCTTCCGAAGGTACCTTCGTAATGGCGTTCATGGCTGCTCGCGTCGGCGCTGCAGGCGCGGGCGAAGTAAAATCTAACAAACCCCCATCAGTTAAAGCCGGTACGGGGCACGGCATGTAGGGCCACTTGTCAATAAAACTACCCACGCGCTCACGGCTTCCGATCTTATATGTGATCCTCGGCGTACTCGTGTTTGTGAGCGTGGTCCCAATGTATTTCTATTCGGCACAGGTAGAGGCTATCAATCGCGACCGCCTGATTACCAACGAAAGGCTGCTGCAAAATACCGTCACCCGGTCACTGGCCGACGACATCTCCCAACATCAACAGTCCCTGCGCATGATACAGGCGAACCTGGCATCGGCGCTGCAGGTGGCCAGTGGCGGGGATATTACCGGGGAACACGTGCAGGCTCCCGAGTTACGCGCACTGCTGGAAAACTTCGTTTCTTCGTCGGATGATCTGGCCTATGCCACGCTCTTGAACTCCGAGGCCAAGGGCATCTCCGCTGGACGTATCGCGCCTGACGCGTTTCTGCAGCGCGAACTGGAACGCGCCTACGCCGCAGCGCGAGAGGGTCGCATCTACAACGGACAAGCCTTAGCCGTTGGAGACGGGAAATCTGCGCGCACGGTAATGCTGGTCAGCACTCCGGTTACGCACGGCGGGCGCTTTCTAGGCATGATTGGCTCGGTGGTGGATTTGCAGTTCCTGATCCGGCGCCTGCGTGAGGTAAACCGCGGCGGACTTACGCCCTATGTGGTGGACAGCCAGGGGCGTCTGGTAGCCGGCGCCACGGCCGACTATGCCACCGGTCAGGATATGACCAATCTGGAGATTGTGCGCAACTTCGTGGAAGAAGGCAGCAAAGCCCAGATGGTTGCCGCCACCCGCGAATTCAACATGAAGGACGGCAAGACCGTCGTCAAGATGCTGGGAACGTACAGTCCCGTCACCAGCCTGGATTGGACGGTGGTGGTGCAGAAGCGGCGCGACGACGCTTATCGCGGGGTTTACGAAATGCAGCAAACGGCGGAGATTCTGGCGGAGATGGCCATCGCACTCAGCGTCGGCATCAGCGTCATCGCGGCCAAGCGGATTACCAATCCACTTGCCGTGCTGGCTCGCTCCAGCCGTGCCATTGCCCAGGGCGATTTTTCGCAACGTGTGCAGCTCAAGAGCCGGACGGAAATCGGGGAACTGGCGGAGACCTTCAACATCATGTCGGAGGAAATCGAACAGTTTGTCGAAGATCTGAAGCGCGCCGCGGAGGAAAACCGCGCCTTGTTCATGGGCTCCATCCAGATGCTGGCAGGCGCGGTTGATGAAAAGGACCCCTACACGCGCGGCCACTCCGATCGCGTCACCCGTTATTCGGTGATGGTCGCGGGTGAATTGAATCTCGATCCGGGCTTTATCGAAACGGTACAGATCTCGGCGCAACTGCACGACGTAGGCAAGATCGGCATCGAAGACCGGATTCTGAAGAAACCGGGGGCGCTCACTCCAGAAGAATTCGATGTCATGAAAACTCACACCACCAAGGGCGCGAATATTCTGCGCACCGTGTCGCAGTTGAAGGAAATGATCCCCGGCATCGAATTGCATCACGAGTCACTGGATGGACGCGGCTACCCGCATGGCTTGAAGGGAGACGAAATTCCCTTGTTGGCGCGGATCATCGCCGTGGCCGATACCTTTGATGCGTTGACCACCAATCGCCCGTACCAGCATGCCCACGATCCTAAGGATGCTTTGCGCATCATTCACAACCTGTCCGGCAAGCGCCTGGATCCGGCGGCGGTTGCAGCTTTGAGCGCGCTTTACGAGCGCGGAGAAATTCGCATCCAGCGCCCCTCGGTCGCCGTTCCCGCATTGGCGGTCGCGGCCGCCGCCTCAGCCTCGACATCAGATTCAGCGCTCCCCGAGCCTTCGCCTGCGGCGAACACCACCGTTGGCTAAACCACGCTGTCATGAGCATGCGGCAGTCGCATCACTCTGGCAACTTCTCCCCGCCAGCATCAATTCAGACCCACCGCTATAATTGTTCTTGGTTTGCGCAGCCTGCGGAATCGCATGATTCAGACCCTTTTTGGCAGCTTGGACGAACAGCAGAGGCCCAGCTTCCTGGAGCGCATGAAGGAAGCGGTTACGCGCACCCGGGAGAACCTCGCGGAGCGCATTGAAGAGGCCGTTTCCTTCAGCAAAGAGATTGACCGCTCCACTCTTGACGACCTGGAAGGCACACTTCTCGGCGCGGACTTGGGCAGCACAACCACGCACGAGATTCTGCAAAAGCTGCGCGACAAAGCCGATCGAAAACAGATCAAAGACGTGGACGAACTGAAGCGGCTGCTTAAAGAGGAATTGTTGGTCATTCTCACTTCGGCGAACCTTCCACCGGTGCAGAAAGTCGAAGGCATGCCCGAGGTGATCCTGGTGGTAGGGGTGAACGGCACCGGCAAGACCACCACCATTGGCAAGCTGGCACAGGTGTTTCGTGCGCAAGGCAAAACTGTGCTGCTGTGCGCAGCGGATACGTTTCGCGCGGCGGCTATTGAACAACTGGAAATCTGGGGACAACGCACGGGCACAGAGGTGATCCGCACCAAGGCGGGTGGCGACCCGGCAGCCGTGCTTTACGACGCTCTGCAAGCCGCGATGTCGCGGCATACGGATTATGTCATCGTGGACACCGCGGGAAGACTGCACACAAAAACGAACCTGATGGCCGAACTGGAGAAGATTCGCCGCACCGCACAACGGATTGTTCCTGGCGCTCCGCATGAGACGCTGCTGGTCATGGACGCGACTACCGGCCAGAACGGCCTGCAACAAGCGCGCCAGTTTACCGAAGCGGCGGCCGTAACCGGCATCGTGCTCACCAAACTGGACGGCACGGCCAAAGGCGGTGTGGTGGTGGCGATTTGCCGCGAATTGGGCTTGCCCGTACGCTACGTTGGAGTCGGCGAAAAGGCGGGAGATTTGTTGCCGTTCGTGGCGAAAGATTTCGTGGACTCCTTGTTCGCCTGATTTCCTCCGTCTAAGCTGCGGTCACGGTCGTTAGAAATAATCGCCACAAAAGACACGAAGAGTAAACCAAGGCCTGCGTCCGATTTTCATTCAATGGCTGATTTTGGCACTGACGAACTTTTTCTTCGCCGCGCGCTTGATCTGGCGCGCGAGGGCATCGGTTTGACCTCGCCCAATCCCTGCGTCGGCGCGGTCATTGTGGACGCAACTGGCGCGGTCGCCGGGTCTGGCACCCACACTTACGAAGGCGTACAGCACGCCGAGATTCTCGCGCTCAAGCAGGCAGGGGAAAAAGCGCGGGGCGGCACTCTGTACATCAACCTCGAACCTTGCTGCCACCAGGGCCGCACCGGGCCTTGTGTTGACGCCTTGATCGCCGCCGGCCTTCACCGCGTGGTCGCCTGCATTCAGGACCCGAATCCGCTGGTTAGTGGACAGGGGTTTGCCAGGCTGCGAGCTGCCGGAATTTCGGTTTCTTCCGGCATTCTCGAAGCGGAAGCGAAGTCTCTGAACGAGTCTTTCGCGAAATACATTCGCCATCACACTCCTCTAATTATCTTGAAGGCCGCGATGACGCTCGACGGGAAGATCGCACCGCCGCCGGGCAAATCGCACACTCCCGCCGGGGTGGCATCTGGAAACTCTGGTGCTCGGTGGATCACTGGCGAGGCTGCGCGGGCTCACGTGCACGAGCTTCGCCATCAGAGTGACGCCATCGCGGCAGGAGTGGGAACCGTAATCGCGGATGATCCCCTGCTCACCGACCGCAGCGGACGGCCACGCCGGCGCCCGCTGCTGCGGATAATTCTTGACTCGCACTTGCGCCTGTCGCTGGAATCACGCCTGGTTGCGAGCGCCCATGATGACCTGCTGGTAGTCTGTTCGTTCGCCGAAGAGAACAAGAAACGGCAACTGCTTCAGCGCGGCATCCGGGTGCAGCAGATTCCCACGACGTCGCCCGATGGTCATCCCGATCTGGCCGCCGTGGCACGACATCTGGGCGATATGGAAATCACCAGCCTGATGATCGAAGGCGGGGCGACGGTGAATTGGGCTGCGCTGGCATCTGGCATTGTGGACAAAGTTTTTCTGTTCTACGCTCCCCGGATTTTGGCGGGGACTGAATCGGTCCCCTTCGCGGCGGGCCCGGGGTTCGCCAAGGTCGGCGATGCGGTGCATGTTAAGTCAATTCGCTTGCATCGCTTCGGCGAAGATTTTGCGCTGGAAGGATACATGAAAGATCCGTACGAATAAGCGCGGGCGCTTTCCAAGCGCGGTTCGAGATTGTGGAGGTTCTCATGTTTACCGGAATCATTGGAGAAGTAGGAAAGGTCGCTGCCCTGAGAAACAAGCAGGGAAACCGGCGGCTTACCGTTTCTTCCTCGCAACTTGTTAAGGAGTTGAAGACGGGCGACAGCATTGCAGTAAGCGGCGTGTGCCTGACGGCGGTTGAGATTGGGTCCGGCACATTCGCCGCCGATCTCGCGGAAGAAACCTGGAATCGCACGTCGTTTTCGCGCATCCAGCCGGGAGCGTTGGTCAATCTTGAGCTTCCCATGCGCGCCGATGGCCGCTTTGGCGGCCACATTGTGCAGGGGCACGTGGATGGCACGGGCAGGTTTCTGGCGCTCGATCCGCTCTCAGGAACGGACAACTTCTGGCTGCGCATTGAGATTCCGCCCGAGTTGGCCCGCTATGTCATCTACAAGGGATCGCTCTCCATTGAAGGAATGAGCCTTACAGTGGCACGAATTGAGGGCAGGGAAGTGACCGCGGCAATCATTCCGCACACTGTGGAGATGACCAACCTGAAATCACTCAAGCCGGGAGACCCGGTAAATCTGGAAGTGGATATGATCGCCAAGTATGTTGAGAAAATGTTACGTGGTGATGCCGGAGGCACCTCGATCACGCTGGAAAGGCTGGTAGCGGAAGGGTTCTAGGGGGCAGCCTCCATCATGCCAGCGGCCCGCGTCTAGCGCACCGAGCCCACATCTGCCAAACTCAGCTCATCCAGCTTCAAGAATTCCTGCACGATGGGCACCTCGCATTTTTCCATGTCCGGGTAGGTTCCAAAAAAAATCACTTTCGCCTCGTGCAAAAATACCACCCGGTTGGCCAGCTTCTGAGCCAAGCGCATGTCGTGGGTTACCACGAGGCTGGTCAAATGCAAGTGCGTTTTGAGCCGCTTGATGAGATCGCCCAACAGTTGCGCCATGAGCGGGTCCACCATGGTGGTCGGCTCATCGTAGAGAACGCATTCCGGTTGCGCGGCCAACGCTCGGGCAATGGCCACGGAGCGCTTCATCCCCGTGGACAAGTCGGAAGGAAGCAGTTCGCGCATTTCCCGGACCCCCACCAGTTCCAGCATCCCGTCCACGATTTGGTATATCTGCTCCTCGGTAAAATCACGGCGTTCGCGCAAAGGAAAGGCAACGTTCTCCCCCACCGTCAGCGAGTCGAACAGGGCGCCATTCTGGAATACCATGGTGACTTTCTTGCGAATGCGCTGCAATTCTTGTTCGGGATAGTCGGTGATGTCTTCACCGGCCACGATTACCCGCCCGGAATCGGGTTTCAGGAATCCCATAATGTTATGCAGGGAAACCGATTTGCCCACGCCGCTCCGCCCCAGGATGCAGACGGTCTCTCCCGGCATGACATTGAAGCTGACGTCGTCCAACACGTGGTTGTCGCCAAACGCCTTCGAAACATCTATGAACTCAATATAGGGACCGGGATTTTCGCTGGTGCTCATAAAGTCTGGGTGCTCATAAATCTGGCTGCGGAACTCAGCGGTTACGGAGAGTGATCATGCTCCGATGATAGATGATAAATGATGTTCAATCGCTTTTCTTGATGAGACTCAGGTCAGACTTGGCTTGTTCCCACTCCTCCGGCGTGTTCAAGTTGCGGAACATGCCGGCAGGAAATGCCGCTCGCCGCAGTTCATCCTCTTCGATGATTCTGGTTGGAACTTCCGCAAACAACGAATCGACCTTGTTTTTTCCCCTGCGCAATGCGGCTTCTGCCACCTCGCGGAACTCCCGCCGATACACTGCACACAGCGGCTGAAATCCACCATTGGCGCGAGGCACGGTGACGGTCGCCGAGGAATCCCTGGCCTGCAAGATCAAGTACTGCAGAAATGCCTGCCGAACAAAAGGCAGATCCACGGCCAGCATGAGATTGAAATCAGTCGCGGCACTCAACAAGGCCGCATGAATGCCGCCGAGCGGACCCCGATCGCGGTACACGTCCTCGACGACCAGCCCAAAGGCGGCAAACGTCTCTGCTCTCCCGACAATGCGCACTTCGGAGGTCACGCTGGCCGCCAGCTTCAGCGCATGCGACACGAGCGGCACGCCCCCTATATCGAGAAAAGCTTTGTCGGCGCCCATGCGCGAGCTCTTTCCGCCCGCTATGACAAAAGCTGTGACCCCGTTCACGCGCCCATCATACATGCCCGGGTATTCGGTTTCAGCCGTTTTGCCAAGGCCCGCGCACTTATCGGTCCCACCGACACGAAAGTAACCTGTTCAAGCGAACGCTTCCGTTAGATGATGTTTTCGTCGGTTGATTTGGGACGGAAAAACGAACATGCCACGTAAGTTACTGGACGTTCTCATGCTAGGCCGTTGTTCCCACGAGTTTTCCTGGCCCAGACGGGCGCCGGACGGCCATTACTACCAGGTTTGCCTGCTGTGCGCGGTCCAATACAAGTACGACTGGAAGTCCATGCGGCGTATCGAACGCGTGGAGCAGGAGGAAGCCTCCAACGCCGAAACTTCCGCTTCCCGGCGTCGCAGCCATGCCCGCAAGCCCACCTGGGTCCCGCGAGCTCGCCGCCTCAAACTCCATCTGCCCGTGCGCTACCGGGTTAAAAACTTGGGAAGCTGGTATGAGGGCACGATAGACAACCTCAGCCAGTCAGGAATCCTGTTTCATGGCACACAGCGTTTCCCTGACAACACGCTGGCGGAAATGGTTTTTGAGATGCCGGAAGAAATCTCCGGACAAAAGAATAGCAGTGTCCTCTGCCAGGGGCGGATCATCCGCACCAAAGATGCGAAGGACGGTTCGGAAACGGTGGAGCTCGCCGCCAGCATCCTGGACTACAAATTCTTGCATCAGAAGAAGTGACCACTCGTTAGGGGTAGCTGCTCCTACGCCGGTTCCCTCGGCTTCTCCCCGCAATCCCGCACCAACAGTGCATCCTCGGCCGGCTGGCCGAGGTCCTACCGGACAGTGACTTTGGTACTCGGGTTCCGGGTTGGGATCGCCGTATAATCGAGGCAATTTCAGCACTATCGTAGCGTTCCAGAAAAAGGTACGGTGGACCCTGCTTTGGCATTGGCGATTTTTGTCTTGGGGCTGGCATTCGGCAGCTTCCTGAATGTGTGTATCTACAGGATGCCGCGAGGTTTGTCGGTGGTGCGCCCCGTTTCGGCTTGTCCCCGGTGCAAAAAGCCCGTTGCCTTCTATGACAACGTCCCCATCCTGAGCTGGCTGATTTTGCGAGGACGTTGCCGCCACTGCAAGGCGACAATCTCATCCCGTTATCTCGTTGTCGAATTGCTGACCGGGGCATTGTTTCTAGGCTGCTACTGGCATTTCGGACTCGCTTGGGCCGCATTGAAGTGTTGCGCCTTCGGCTTCCTGCTTCTCGGCTTGATCTTCACCGACGCCGAAACTCAGCTTCTTCCCGACCAGTTGACATTGCCCGGACTGGCACTGGGCTTGCTATTCAGTCTGATTGTTCCGGTGAATGATCTGGCATCGCAACTTCTGCCGGGGCTGGTCTCTGTGCCCGCGTCTCATTTTTCGCCACATCTTCTGTCTCTGCTGGATGCACTGCTGGGAGCGGCGGCTGGCGCTTCGTTCCTCTACGGCGCTGGAGCGATCTATTTTCGGGCTCGAGGCGTGGAAGGGATGGGATTCGGTGACGTAAAGCTGATGGCGATGGTGGGAGCGTTTCTCGGGATCAAACTCACGATCTTCACCATCTTCGCAGCTTCGATTGCCGGATCAGGTTTTGGCCTTTGGACCATGTTGGCGGTCTGGGTGAAGCGAACCCGGCGGCGGATGGCGCGCAATCATGAGCCCGCGGGTGAAGCGCGCCGCCATGCCTGGGATTCCGCAGTGATCGCCCTGCGCCGCCATCAGATTCCTTTCGGCGTTTTTCTCGGCAGCATGGCGATGATCGCCTTGTTTTTCGGCAACCAGTTTCTGCGCTGGTACTGGGGGTTGCTGTGAAGCTGCTCGGCAACCCAATCTTTTTGCGCATGGGCCTGCTGCTGTTCGTCGGAGCCTTCGCCTACTGCATGGGAGCGATTATGGTGCGCCGGATGCGGCGCAGCCTGCTCGAGGAAGCTGCGGACCTGGAAGTTTCAACCCCGCGCGAATTGTTTCCCTTGCAGACCTACAACGCGGTGATTCAGCAGCTCAAGCAGCAAAAATATGAACTGTTGAACCAGCAGCAAGCCGAGCGGAGGCGGGCCAAGACATCAGAGAATCTGAGCGCCGCGGTCCTGTCGCACCTCTCCAGCGGGGTGCTGTTTGTGACTCCGAATGCGATCGTCCGGCAAGCCAACGCGGCCGCAAGGCAGATCCTGGGCTTCGCTTCGCCCGCTGGTATGAATCTTGCCGAACTGTTCCGCGAAGCTACGTTGGTTTCTGCAACTGGGTGGAATGCAAATCTGGCGCAATCCATCGCGGCCTGCGTGGGTGAAAACGTCCCCTTCCGCAACCTTCAGGCCAGGTACCTCACCCCGGCAGGCGAACAACGCCTTCTGGAGATTACGGTTAGTTCGGTAAACGCGCCATCCGGTGACGTGGTCGGGGCGGCTTGCCTCATCAACGACAACACAGAGGTAGCCATGATTCGCAGACAGCAGGAGTTGCGCGGAGAGATGTCGGCCGAAATGGCGCTTGCGCTGCGTACCTCGCTCAACACCATTTCGGGCTACGCGCGGCAACTGGCGGCCAACCACGATCCGGAGTTGGCGCGGCAGTTGGCCGCTGATATCGCCTCGGAAGCGGCGCACCTGGACCATACGATTGGCGGATTTCTGGCAGGTGCAAGAGCTGCCAGCGCCGCCGCTGAAGCTTAAATTGATGAATGCCGATTAGGACCACGTCAGGACTAACGGCACAAACACTGGAGAAACTATGAAGAGCATGGGGCACGTTCTGATTACAGCAATCGTTCTTATGGCAGTCGCCGTCCCGCGGGCAAGCAGCCAGGCCAGCACCCAACCGTCTGGCTCATCGGCGGGTACTAGTCAGGTAATCAGCCAGAATGAGTCGCTGGGCGACTATGCCCGCAGCATCCGCAAGGACAAAAAGCCGGCGGCTCCCAAGACGTTCGACAACGACAATTTGCCCACCAGCGACAAGTTGAGTGTTGTCGGAAATGCCCAGCCCACGCCGCCAGATTCGCAGGCCGCACAGACCGGTGACCAGAGCCAGCCCGGAGACAAACAGGCCGACGATTCCGCCAAAAAAACCGACGGCCAATCACCCGAAGATCGCCAAAAAGCTAACGACGACTGGAAGGCGAAGATTGCCTCTCAGAAGGACAAAATTGATCTGCTCTCGCGCGAACTGGATGTGGTACAGCGGGAATACAAACTGCGTGCCGCCGCCATGTACGCCGATGTCGGAAACCGTTTGCGAAATTCCGCTGAATGGGACAAGGAAGACGCCCAGTACAAACAGCAGATCGCCGACAAACAGAAAGCTCTCGATGACGCCAAACAGCAACTGGATGACACGCAGGAGCAAGCCCGCAAAGCCGGTGTGCCGTCTTCGATGCGAGAATAGGCGAATCAGGCTCTAGGCCCCAAACTTCACCGTAGCTCTATCCGAGAGCTCAGAGCCTAACGCCCAGAGCCCAACGCCAGCTTTTTCAGCCGTAATACCTGTTTCACGTGATGCTTCCCGTGGACCCAGTGGAATCTGCACCACTGCTGCGTGGTTAGCGGCCCCAGGATGGGATGGTCCAGCACCTTCGTCGCTTTGCCAAAGCGCGCCCGGCAGCGCGCGATAATCTCGTCCATGGCGGCAATCTTCGACCCGATCTCTGCCAAAACCTGCTCTGGCGGCATTCCTTTCGGCGTGGTCTGCTTGGGCGCCTTGCGCCCGTCAGGCAAATAATTGAAGCGTGTCACTACCAGTGTCCGGATTCGGTCTTTGAGCGTCCGCGCCCGGACCATCGGTTTATCCTGCTGCAGGCAGCGTTCGAAGCCCTTCGTCGTGCCAGTGTAGGTGAGATAAAGATGCTCCAAAATCTCCGCCGCGCACCACTTCCCCTCCGGGTGCTGGGCGAGTTCTTCGGCGCTCATGCCCAATGTAGCCGAGCGGATTGCCTCGTCCAGTCGCTGCAGATCAGAATCCACCGCACCCCTCCAGGTCTCTCTAACTAATAGCATGGTCTCTCTAGTAGCTGATCTCTGGTAGCTGATCTCTAGTAGAATGAACCGCGTCGTGCGCGGTTGCAAAATTTCGCGCCGCGAGGAGAGTGGAATGAAGAAGCTGCTGCTGGTCGTGACTCCGATCGTGAGCCTGACGATTCTGGTGACGATTTTGATAATAATGCCCGGTTGTAGTTCGGAAGCGCCCACGCCCGCCCAAACTGAGAAACCGAAGCCCAAGGGGCCAGAGTTGGTCACCGGACGCGTTCCCTTCCAGAAGCTCTACGTAGCCGCCCGGGGCTGGGCTCGCGACGCGCAACCCTTTCGGCTGGAGTCGCAAATTACCGGCGATTCCAAAGGCACGGATGGCAAGGCCGACGTGTGGCGCGCTTCTTTCGCCTCCGCCACGCAGCGCAGCGTAAAACCCTACCTGTGGTGTGGCACCGATGCCAGCGACGCGCCGCCCCGGGGAATCAACCCCGGCTCGGAAGACACTTATAGCCCTACTAACTCCTCAACTCAGGTTTTCGACATCGGATTTCTCAAGGTGGACTCAGATAAAGCCTTCGAGGTCGCGCAGAAACACGGCGGAGACAAACTGCTGGAGAAGACTCCTGATACGCCGGTTCTCTACCTGCTGGATTGGAGCCGCAACACCAATCAACTCACCTGGCATGTAATCTACGGCGCCAGCCGCGACACCGCCAAGCTCACGGTTTCCGTGGACGCAACCACAGGAGAATTTGTGCGGGTAGAGAAGTAGCCTGGGATCGCTCCGCGGTAGAGCGTGGCCGGTGGTCCATTCAAGCCCAGGTTTGGCTTCAGTCTCAGGACATCCTTTACAAAATATCCCGGGACACTTTGTAAACCATGTCGTGGGACTAGTCATCGGGTTTGGCTTAAGTGGGGATGTTCAGATCTCCCAAAACTCTGTCATCCCGACCGGAGCAAATCATCGCAAAGCGATGATCTGCGAAGTGGAGGGACCTTGTGCTTCTTGGGGCGAGGGAGCGTCGAGATCGAGTCGGAATAGACGACGCGAAAACGCGAACGAGCGGCGCATAGACCCTTGCTGGAGTCATCCCCTTGTTTTCGATCCCGCCGTAGGGGAGCCAATTAGAATCGGAGAATTGTTCTAAGCCGAACACTGTAAGAGCGTCGGTCACGTCTTCCTCGCGCTCCGCCTTCAATAAATCGGTAAACAATTCTTCGTGTGCCATAGTCTTCCTGGGCTGTGATTATTTCAGCCACTGAACCTTGATTTCCTTTTCGAGCGGCCTGAATTCCGGATCGCCGGTGATGAGTTCAGTTTTCCTCTCCTTTGCCAACGCGGCGGCGAAGGCGTCGGCCAAGCTCAATTTGAAACGCGCCTTGAAATCGGCCGCGGTGTCGGCCAGCGCGCGGGTCGTGGAATGAAAATCAATCGGCAGGCCCTGAAGCACCTTCGCGGCCTCCGCCCACGCCTCCGCGCCGTCTTTTTTCACAATAGAGTACTTCACCTCGGCGTAGTTAACATCGGTCATGAGGAGCGGGCTGTCCTTTTTACCGGCGGAGACGAGCAGATCTTCCATCGTCTCCGCGCCCGGCTCGTCGCGAAAGTAGGCGATAAGTGCGAAGCTGTCGAGCACCTTAGCCGGCATGGCGCTCCTCGAGTGCCCGTTCCTGCTTCTTGTGCTCGGCCCAGTCCTCCGTAAGCGGCTTGCCTCCCGGCCTGCGCTTGAGGATACCGCGCCCGCGCTTGATGAGCGCCGCGGTCATGGGTTTGAGAAGGATTCCCTCCGGTGTGGCTTGGACCACGGCTTTTGTCCCATCCTCGATGTCGAATTGTTTACGCAGGCGAAGCGGGATGACGACCTGCCCCTTCGTCGTGAACCATACGGTTTCGAGCTTCTCAGTTGTACTCATATGTAGGAGTATGACATGGTTAATAAAGTCCGTCAAGATATCAGAAGTAGGAGTATTGCTTGATAGGAGGAGTGTCATAGCAATTCCAACCGGGGGCTGAGCCAACCTTGGGAAATGTGGGGACTGGGAAACCTGGGTTCAGGAAGATTCTCTCCTACCGATGAAAAACTGTTTAAACCCCACACGCGCCGCTACCTCTCTCCCATTCTTTTCTTGCCCTCCACCATCACTCTCCGCAGGATCCGGTTGATACGCGTCTGGTAACCCGGTCCCTTCGACTTGAACCAGTCCACCACCTCGCAATCCACGCGCAGGGAGACTCTTTCCTTGCGCGGACGGCTCCGCGCCTCAGATACCTTACCCTCCTCCGCCAGCCGCAACAGCTCATCCTCAATCGACGCCGACGCGCGCAGCCGCGCGATTCTTCCCCTTCGCAAACCGGTCTTCTTACCCTTTGCTTTCTTGGACTTGGATGTCATGACCGTATTGTACAGCTCAGATCGTTATGACGATGTGTTCCACGTGGAACATTTTCATTTTCGCACCGAGGCCGCTAGGATTTATCTGCAGCGCCTTGTCAGGCCGGTCTCTTCGAAATAAGTCGTCTAAGGACGTGGCCTTTCCACATCCACAATCCCGAAAGGACCATGACAGGAAAGAAGACAAACCGGGTTGCGGGGGCGTAGTCCGGAAGTTTCTCAAACGGACTATAGATATACCCGAAAATCGGAATGGCAACGACGATGTGAATCCAGCGAACGATCGAACGTTTGGTGGCATCTTTCATGATTAAGGCCTTAGCGGTGAGGTCGGCCCAGCCTCACTCTTCTGCCCGGCACCCTTCAATCTTTGCAACGCCTTTTCCGCATCGTGCGATAGCGGTCCGTGGGGAAGAATCTTTAAGTACAACTGATAGTGAGTCACTGCGTCGTCCGGTTGGCTCAACTTCTCATAACATTCCGCCAGGCGGAAGTTGGCCACCGCGTCATTGTCTTTCCAGAGCAGAGCGTCCTGATAGCGGGTCAGGGCGGCGCGATAGTTCTTCTTCTTGAAGTAAAAATCTCCGACTTCCACATCCTGGTTAGCCCGGTGGGGATTCCAGGGATGGAACTCCTGCACATCGGTGGGAGCCGCATCGGTTTCCGGCGCTGCCTTTCCTACTTCTGACACGGCTACGCCGCTGTTGGGGTGGTTCTTGGAGTCATCTTTGGGCGGAGTTATATCAATTCGGGTATCGCGGCTGGAACTCTCGTTGGCTTCCTTATCGCGGTCAATATTAGACCGCGACGAAGACTGATCTTGCGCGGGAGGACTCGCAGGCGGTTGCTGGGCGAAGGCCCATCCCACTACACAGAGCAAGAGACAAAGCAAGAAGATCAGCCGGGCTATCAAGCAACGCATGGAATGATTCTAGCGCGTCGCGGCGCATGGTTACACACGGTCGAGACGCGGCGCGCCTACATCGTTGGTAGGTGGGGGAGCAAAAAACCAGGCCGCCCAGAAACGGCGGCCTGTGTTGGCGAAGTCCTCCGGGGAGGGAGGAAACTGGTTTACATCGTGGGCGGATTTGCGCTCGTGGTGCCCGTCTGCTGCGCTGGATCGCCGCCTTCAGCAGTATTGGTCATCAGGCGAACATCTACGCGGCGGTTCTTGGCGCGGCCTTCGCGGGTCTGGTTGCTGTCCACCGGCTTGTCCTTGCCCAAGCCGATCAGGTAGATCTTGTGGGCAGGAATACTGTACTTGGAAGCCAGATACTGAATCACTGCATCAGCGCGGCGCTGGCTCAGAGCGTAGTTGTATTCCGCGCTGCCTACCGAATCGGTTCCGCCTTCCACCGTGATGAGGTAGCCTTTGGTGCTGGAAACCTGGGCGGAAAGCTGGTCGAGCGCTTCTTCAGCCTCCGTGGTCAAGTTGTCTTTGTTGAAGCCGAAACGCACCGAGGTCTCAGTAACCACGTGGTAGTTATCCAGATTGGCGACGGTGTTCTGCAGCACGTCCACGCGCGTCGTCGCGTTGTTTGCCAGGGTTTGGGCTTGATCAGCCTGCTGCCCGGCGGCCTGAGCTTTCTGCTCCACTTCCGCCGTCTTCGCATTCACTTGCTGGATACCCGCCTGCGCGCGCGCATCAACGTCCTTAATCTGTCGCGAATTCTGCGCCGTCATGTCGTCCAGTTCATTGGTCTTGTTGATCAGCGGCGTGGTTTGCTCACGGACGTAGTTTTTGCTGGCGCAGCCTACCGTCGCCATAAGTCCAACGGCCAGCAGGAGTGTTAACGCAATCCGATTCATATTCAGAAGTGCTCCTTCCTCGAAACCCGCTCGTGTTCGCAATTCTCGAATCTTTGACAATCTCGAGACTCGCTGGTTGTCACTAGCGCTCAAAACCTGGGCCAAAATGGATCGTGTTGCTATTGTACTTGAGCACGAGAATTGCCAACCCTCGTTCCGCCCGACGTACACCGTAAGTTATTGCTGGCGGATAGGTTGCACAAGTGTCGCCATGTGATGGATGACCGGGCAGGGAAAGTCAAGGCGATTCGACCGAGGAAATTTTATACGGCGAGGAGAGGCGCGCGGCCCGCGGAAATCGGCAGGGCAGGTGAGACACCTGCTCTTACGTAGGTCGGGCTAGGCGCAGAATCGTCTAAAGCGGGATCATCTAATATTGAAGTACACCACAATGGATCTCCAGCAGAAAATCCGCAGCTTGCCCACCTCGGCGGGCGTGTACCTCTACAAGAACGCCGAGGGCGAAGTCATTTACGTCGGCAAAGCCAAGAACCTGCGCAGCCGGGTCAGTTCCTATTTTCACGAGGGGCGCATCGCGGACGCGAAGACGGGAACTCTGGTCCGCGAGGCGGCGGATGTTGACTACATCGTCGTCGCCAACAACAAAGAGGCGCTGGCCCTGGAGAACCATCTCATCAAGCAAAAGCAGCCGCGCTTCAATATTCTGCTGCGGGATGACAAAACTTACCCGTATGTGAAGCTCACGCTAGGCGAGCGCTTTCCGCGTGTCTATGTGACGCGGCGTCTGCGGAAGGATGGGAGTTCATATTACGGCCCGTATTTTCCCGCCAATCTCGCTTACCGCATTGTGGATTTGATCCACCGGCATTTTCTGATCCCCTCGTGCAAAGTGGATTTGGGCCATTTCCATCCACGAGCTTGTCTGCAGTACTACATTGGGCGGTGCTTAGGGCCATGCGTAGAGGGTTTCACCACGCCTGAGGCCTATCAGGAAGCGGTGCGCGACGTGAAGTTGTTTCTGGAAGGCCGGCCGACGGACTTGTCGCGGTCTCTGCGCGAGCGCATGGAGAAAGCGGCCGCGAGTGAGGAATATGAGCGGGCGGCCAAGTACCGCGACTTGATTTCCACCGTCGAACAGTTGCAGGAGAAACAGAGAATTGCGTCGGTGGAAGGCGATGATGCAGATGTGTTTGGCTATCACTACGAAAGCGGAATGCTGGCGGTGAATCTGTTCCACATGCGCGAGGGCCGCGTGCTCGACCGGCGGGAGTTTTTCTGGGAGGACCTGCCAGAGTTCGCGACAAGCAACGTATCTGCGGAAGGATCGTTTCATTCCAGCGAATTCTTTTCTACCCTTCTACAGCAGCTCTACATCGGACAGCCTTATGTTCCCCGGAATATCTATTTGCCAGCCGACTTTGAAGATCGCGAGATGCTGGAGGAGTTGCTTTCCGAACAACTAGCGGCTGAGGGCGGCCGCGCCACCCGGGTGAATATTCTGGTGCCTCAGCGCGGGGATAAACGGTCGCTGATCGATCTCGCCGGCAACAATGCCAAGCAATCCTATGATCAGCGTTTCCGGGTCATGAAACCGAACACCCGGGCCATCCAGGAAGCATTGCAGGATGCTCTGGGCATGCCGGAGGTGCCGCGGCGCATCGAATGTTTCGACATCTCGCACATCCAGGGCGCGGAAACTGTGGCCTCGATGGTGGTCTGGGAGGATGGCCGGATGAAGAAATCCGACTATCGAAAATTCATTATCCGCAGCGTGGATGGAGTGGATGACTTCGCCTCGATGCGCGAAGTGGTCACGCGGCGCTACAAGCGAATTCAGGATGAAAAGAAGAAAATGCCCAGCTTGATTCTGATTGATGGCGGACTAGGGCAACTGCACGCCGCTGCCGAGGCCCTGGCGGAGCTTGAGATCATCAACCAGCCACTGGCGGCGATCGCGAAGAGGGAAGAAATTATTTACGTACTTGGCCAGGAAAATGAGCCGGTGGCACTCGATCATCACTCGCCGGTGCTGCATTTGGTTCAGCTCATCCGGGATGAAGCGCACCGTTTTGCGGTCACGTTTCATCGCAAGCGGCGGCAGATGCGCGACCGTTCGACCGAATTGCTGGAGGTGCCAGGTGTCGGAGCGCGGACAACGCGGCGATTGCTGGAGCATTTCGGCAGCGTACAAGCAGTGAAGCAAGCCGACTCCGCTGCGCTATCGGCGGTAGTGACTCGCGCGCAGGCAAGTGCCATCGCAGAGTTCTTTAGGAAGTAAAGCTATCCTGTGTCCTGCTAGACTGGTCTCCATGAAACGCGCGGGTTTCTTCTTCTCGACTCTTGTCTTCTCGATGCTTGCCGCCGGGTTCGCGCTGCGGTTGGCGACTGCTCAACAAAGCTCTCCGACGCCGGGCCTGGCTACACTCCAGGAGAAGCACCTGCGCAATGTACGCCAGCTTACGTTCGGAGGATCGAATGCCGAAGCGTATTTTTCGGCGGATGGCAAGAAGCTGATCTTGCAGTCCACCCGCGACGATCTGCAATGCGACCAGATCTTCACCATGAACGTGGACGGCTCCGACCCTTACATGATCTCGACGGGCAAGGGCCGCACCACGTGCAGCTTTTTCTATCCTGACGGGAAGAAGATTCTTTACTCCTCGACCCACCTCGCCGACCTGCAGTGCCCGCCGCGGCCCGATTACTCGAAGGGATACGTGTGGGCCGTGTACGCCGGTTATGACATATTTACGGCGAATCCGGACGGAAGCGATCTCCAGCAACTCACTCATACGCCGGGCTATGATGCCGAAGCTACGATCTCCGAAGACGGAAAGAAGATTACTTTTACTTCCATGCGAAACGGCGATCTCGACATCTATAGCATGAATGCTGACGGCAAGCACGTGAAACAGCTCACGCATGAACTGGGATACGACGGCGGACCGACTTTCTCGCCCGATCGAAAATGGATTGTGTATCGCGCCTACCATCCCACCAGCGAGAAAGAAATCAGCGAATACAAAGAACTGCTGAAGCAAAACCTGATTCGGCCGACCTATCTGGAGCTTTGGATCATGAAGGCCAATGGCAGCGGCAAGCGGCAGATCACACATCTGGGCGCAGCCAGCTTCGCCCCGGCATTTTTTCCCGATGGTCAGAAGATTATTTTTTCGTCAAACCAGGGATCCACGGGCGGCATGGGCAACTTTGAGCTTTACGCCATCAACGCCGATGGCACGGGGCTGGAACAGATCACGTACAGCCCGGGCTTCGATGGCTTTCCCATGTTTAGCTACGACGGAAAGAAACTCGTCTGGGCCTCGAACCGCAACAGCAAAGCGCCGCACGAGACGAATATCTTTATTGCGGATTGGGCGCCGTAGCTGCCTGCCTAAACCGCCACTCCCCTCCGAAATGGCCCGTTGACTCGTAACTTGGGTCACCACCGTTTGGTTACACCGGTTAGGTCAAAACCCCAGCCGGGCCATTGTCCAGAACCCCCGCAAGGCTGCACTATCGTGCCAATGGATAAATCCTGAGGGCGGAGGCTAAACGATGACTCGCATTCTTCGCAAGCTATGGATTGAGGACGAAGGCCAGGATATTGCCGAGTACGCGGTGATGCTGGCGGTCGTTCTGGTGCTCGTCGTGGGCACGATTCGATTGATCGGATCGAGCGCCAACAACGTGTTCTCCAGCGTGTCCAGTTCGATCGGCGGTTAAATCTTGAAGGCATAAGCCTTCGCATGAGGTGAAGTGGTGACCACATTGCGTAAAGTATGGTCGTCAACGCTGGTCGAAGAGATCGCCACAAACGCGGTTGTAGCGTCGGTGGTTACAGTGTCCGCGATTGGCTTGCTACGGTTCATGGGCTTTGTGATGTAGCAGTTCGGGCGCATTGGCTTGGTCCGCGAGGTCATTGTCGGCTGTTTGCCGCGGTTACGGAGCCATTCTGCGCGCTATCGCCAATGCTCCTCGGACCGGTTCAATCACCGTCGAGTTGAGCGAGGACTGTGGGTGCCGCGAACGGAGATTATTGTAGAAACTCTGGCGGGCCAGGGCGCTGCTACGAAAGATACCCCCCGCCATGGCCACGGGGATGGTCGCAGCGTCTTGAAAAAGGCGGCGGATGACAATGTCGGCCAGGGCGGCCAGTTCGCTCCCGGCCTGGGTCAGCACAGTTGTAGCAAGGGTATCTCCAGCATCAGCGGCTGACAGAACTACCGGCGCCAGTTCCGAGAAATTGGGCGCAGGGTCGGCGTTGGCCGTCAGCACCAACTGGTCATGCGTCTTCACGCCCCAGGTTTTCATAATGCGCTCAAGTAGCGGCGTGGACCCACCCTCGTCATGCGCTCGCATCACCACGGCGACCGCAGAACGTCCGATCCAGTGTCCGGAGCCTTCATCCGAGATGGCGGATCCCCAGCCCCCAGCGCGCGCCGTTTGACCAGGCAGGTTACGCCCGTAGGCAATCGAGCCGGTGCCCGCGATCACAATTGCTCCCGGGCCAGCTCCGAACGCCGCTTCCAGCGCGATGACCATGTCTCCAACAATCTGAATTTCGCCGGGAATAAGTTCCGCAAGAATTCGTTGAATCGTGTTGCAGATTTCAGGACGCGCCGCGCCCGCCATTCCGACACACGCTCGTGTGACTTGGTCAGGGACAATATTTGCGGCGGCGCAAGCTTGCTCGATGGCCGTAGCCAGAGATTCCCTCGCCTCGGATTCGCTCACGCGGACGAAGTTGCTGCCCGCGCCGGTACCGCTGCCCAGCACGGACTGTTCGTCGCCGACCAGGCAGGAGGTCTTGGTGCCACCGCCGTCAATGCCGAGGAAAATGGGCATAAACGTAGTTCTATCACGTCAGGGCAATCACCATTCCCGTCGCCGGAGTGCCATCGGGACTTTCCTGTTTCCAGCTCAGCGCGGGGTTTCCAGACTTTCACTACCGCAAACCTCCGCTTCCCTGCATAATGAAACGGCGTCGCCCGTTGCGCACCGGCCCGAATGTCCGCGCCGGTATTGAACCGATCCGATGGGCCTTGACAAGCTCGATCTCGCCATCATCGCGCTCTATCTCGCGGGGATCACTTTGTTCGGCCTGCGCTTCCGCAAGCGGCAGCGTTCTCTGCGGGATTACTTTCTGGCGGATCGTGATATTCCCTGGTGGGCCATCTCGCTCTCGATTGTCGCTGCCGAAACCAGCACCCTGACCATCATCAGCATCCCCGGCCTGGCGTATGACACCAACCTGACTTTCCTGCAGGTGGTGCTCGGGTATGTGGTGGGCCGGGTGATTATCAGTTTCGTTCTGCTGCCGCATTACTTCCGCGGCGATCTTTATACCGCGTACGAACTGATCGAGCGCCGCTTTGGGCGCAAGTTGCGGTCGCTTACCGCGGGGCTTTTTCTTCTTACACGCGCTGCGGCGGAGGGCGTGCGGGTGTATGCGGTTTCGATTGTGGTTGCGATTGCCTTCGGTACAGGCGAGATTGCTTCGATCGCAGTGATCACTGCATTGACCATGATCTATACGTTCGAAGGCGGGTTGGCAGCGGTGATCTGGACCGACGTAGTGCAAACAATTATCTACGTGGGCGGAACGCTGGTGGGCCTGTTCACCATTCTGCACCTGGTTCCGGGCGGATGGCCGGCAATTCACAGCGCGGCCGAAGCGAGCGGAAAGTTGCGGATATTCGATTTTGCGCCAAACTTCTGGAAACCTTACACGTTCTGGGCTGGGCTGATTGGCGGCGCGTTCCTGACCACGGCCAGCCATGGCACGGATCAACTGATCGTGCAACGGTTGCTGGCGGCTCGCAATCAGCGTCAGTCGGCGACAGCACTGATATCGAGCGGTGCACTGGTCTTTCTTCAGTTCGCGCTGTTCCTGCTGGTGGGAGTGATGCTGTTCGCTTACTATCGCGTGCCATCAGTGAACTTCGGCAAAGCCGACCGGATCTTCCCAACGTTCATTGTGAGCCGGATGCCACCCGGGATTTCGGGTCTGTTAATTGCAGCCATTCTGGCGGCGGCCATGTCGAATCTGAGCGCGGCGCTCAACTCCCTTTCTTCGAGCTCGATCATTGACTTTTATCTGCACTATAAGCCGCAGGCGAATGAACGGCGGCGAGTGCGCCTTTCGCGTTGGGCCACATTTGTCTGGGCTTTGGTTCTGTTTGGCTTGGCCGTGCTCTCGCTGCATAAGGTCGGACGTGTGATCGAGGTCGGATTGCAGATTGCGTCAGTTACTTACGGCGCATTGTTGGGCGTATTCCTGCTGGGCGTACTGACGCGGCGAGCCACCCAGAGCGGCGCGATCGTTGGCATGCTGTGCGGGTTCGCGGTTGAACTATACATCTGGTTGTGGACCCCGGTCCCCTGGACTTGGTGGGTGGTGATCGGGACGGTGGTGACCTTCGGGGTGGGATTGGGCGCAAGCGCGGTCATGGGGAAGTCTCACGCCGCCTGAGAAGACTGTTGCGTAGCCGAGTGCCGTCCCTGACGGAGTGTGTGTCATGGCTCCTCTTTCGCCCTGTTGGGGCTTGCTCTCCGTTCCACTTTCTACTTACAGCTTGCGCTGTGGGCTGCATTCTTGCGCCGCTTCGCGGCTGAACCCAGGCCAACAGCGGATGAGCTTGTCGCATTCATTCGTCAATCCAGCACTTCGCTATAATCGAAGTAAGCCATGGCAGCAACAACTCTTCCTAACAACACGCCTTCATCAGCCATAGACTTGGGCCAGGTGCGCGTCGAGTTTGACGCGCTCGTGCATGGGTGTGGGGTGTACGACCTAAGCAACCGGGCCCACATCACCCTCACGGGAAGTGACCGGGTCCGCTGGCTCAATGGCATGGTCACGAATAATGTTCGAGATTTGGCCGTGGGACGCGGAGTTTACGCTTTCCTGCTGAACCCGCAGGGACACATTCTGGGTGATCTCTACGCCTACAATCGCGGAGACTCGCTGCTGGTAAGTACCGAGCAAGCGCAGAGGGAAAAGGTTCTGCAAGTCTTCGACAAGTACATCATCATGGATGATGTCGAAGTAGCGAATGTGAGTAACGGGCTGGCGGCAATAGGCATTGCTGGTCCGGGATCGCGCAGAGTGCTGAACGCTGTGGGGATTGAGCATCCGTTACTGGAGAAGTTGCAATTTGTTGACGTGACTTGGCAGGATGCGAACATCACTGTCGTGCGCAGCGATAACCAGAGCGTTGAATCCTATGAACTGTGGCTGGAGCCTGCAAAAGTTTCCGCTGTCTGGGAAGCGCTGGTCAAGGCCCAGTCCGAGCCGGTGCATGGGATCGCGGTGGAACTGCTCCGCATTGCGTCGGGAATTCCGCGCTATGGGCAAGACATACGCGAGCGCGACTTGCCGCAGGAGACTGACCAGGCGCGGGCCTTGAACTTCAGCAAGGGATGTTATATCGGTCAGGAGATCGTGGAGCGTATTCGATCCCGCGGCGCCGTGCACCGCAGGTTTACCGGATTTCATGTTGAAGGCCGGCTGCCGGCGCCTGGAACAAAGATCCAGGCGGACGGCAAAGAAATTGGCGAGATCACCAGTTCGGCGTTGTTGCCTACCGCGAAGGCTGAAATCGCGGTCGCGCTGGGTTACATCCGGCGGGAGAAGGCCACTCCCGGAACGCAACCCGTTGCCGGCGACGCCAAGCTTACCGTGGCTAATCTGCCATTCGGCGAAGTCTTTGATGCTTGAAGGAAAAACCATGCTTGAGAAGAAACAAGAAAGCTTTACCGTAACTGACCGGCGTTTGTTCACGGCCGACGGTGAGATCCGCGAGGAGATTTCGCAGGAGGAAGTTTCTTCTGCGAAACCTGCTGCAACAGCTGAACCGACACCCGAACCAACTCCGCCAAATCCGGACGCGACCATGCCTCCGACTCCCAGCTTGTCAGAGCAGCAGAAGCAGGCTGACGCATACCGCAAGTCTTCCAAGGACCTGGATACGCGCGTGGAACTCAGCGGCCATTCAGCCAAAGAACTTCAGATGACGTTCGAGCGCTTTATGGCTTCCCTGTATATGACCGCCATGTTGCAGCTTGGCCTGATGCACGAAGAAGGCGGGCAGCCGCGGGTTGACCTGATCGGGGCGCGCCAGACCATTGACACGCTCAGCCTGCTCGCGGAGAAAACCAAAGGGAACCTCACCAGCGCGGAAGAAACCTTTCTGCAGAACTGTCTCTACGAGTTGCGCATGGCCTATGTCGAAGTGACCAATGCCCTGGCCCGACCGCCGCAGGCGACCGGGCAAAGCACCGGAACCGCCGGACGATGAAGGCGACGCTTACCGTGCTGGGCAGCGGGACATCCATGGGCGTTCCCACGATAGGCTGTGATTGCGCCGTTTGCCGTTCGGCGGACCCGCATGACCGCCGCACCCGGCCGTCAGTGCTGGTGGAGTACGGCGGAAAAGCAGTCCTCATTGACACCACGCCGGATTTCCGCGAGCAAGCGATCCGCGAGCATATCACCCATGTTGATGCGGTGCTCTATACCCACACCCACGCCGACCACATTCTCGGTATTGACGATTTGCGCCCGCTGACCTTTCGTCACAAGCCGAACAAGCTGCCGTTGTATGCGCGTCCGGAAGCCGCGGATTTTCTGCGCAGCATGTTCCGCTACATTTTCGAGCCGGAATACAAGTTCGGTGGTTTGCCCCAGGTTGAACTCAAACTGATTGACGGCCCCGTGGAATTGTTCGGCGCGGTCTTCGAGCCGGTGACGGTGATTCATGGTGAGAGCAAGATTTACGGGTTCCGCTTCGGTCCGGCGGCGTATTTGACGGATCACAGCGAGATTCCAGAGACTTCGTTCTCCAAGCTGCAAGGTCTGGACATTCTTTTCCTGGACGCGTTGCGGCATAAGCCGCATCCGACGCACTCGACTGTGGACAATTCTTTGCGGATTGTGGAGCGGCTGCAACCGGGGCGGGCATTCTTTACCCACATTTGCCACGACCTGCCGCACGAGGCAACCAATGCATCACTTCCGCCCAATGTCCGGCTTTCGTACGATGGCATGAAACTGGAGTTTGAGATTTAGACCCCTGATCCTCACGATTGAGTTGTCAGACTCTGACGATGCAGGTCTTTCACAGACTCGACGACATCCCGGTGGGCTTCGGCCCCACTCTGCTGAGCGTGGGCAATTTTGATGGCGTGCATCGCGCTCACACTCGCGTGCTCGACAACATTGTCCGCCGTGCGCGCGAACAGAAGCTTAAGGCGATGGCCGTCGGCTTCGAACCCCATCCTGCACGCATCTTGCGCCCTGACTCATCCTTGAAGCTGCTTACGCCAATTCCTGAGAAATTGCGCTTGCTAGAAGCTACTGGACTGGATGCTGTGCTCTTACTTCCCTTCACGCGTGACCTGTCCATGATGACACCGCGCCAGTTTGCAGAACGAATTCTCAAGAAGCGGCTGCATGCTCGCGAGGTTCACGAAGGCTACAACTTCCATTTCGGACACAAAGCCGCGGGCAACGTGGAAACGTTGACCGAGCTGGGCCGCGAGATGGGCTTCGAGGTGAAGGTCTATTCGGAGATGCGCTTGCGCGGCGAACCGGTATCCAGCAGCCACATCCGCAAGCTGCTGGCGGAAGGCCGCGTAAGCCGGGCGCGGCACCTGCTGGCGCGTCCCTTCAGCATTCTCTCAACTCCGGGCCGCGGGCGCGGATATGGCTCGAAATACACGGTTCCGACCATCAATCTTAGCCACTATCAAGAGATGGTCCCCAGGGACGGCGTATATGTCACCCGCACGCGAGTAGGGCACGAATGTTTCGATTCCGTGACTAATGTCGGCAGCCGCCCGACCTTTGGCGCAGATTTATTTGCGATTGAAACTCACTTGCTGGATTTCCATCCCCTCGAGCTCACGCCGGAAACGGAAGTCGAAATCTATTTTTTGCAGAGACTACGGGATGAGATCAAATTTCCTTCGGTGGAAGCCTTGCGCGAGCAGATCGGGAGAGACGTCAGCAAGGCCAGACGCTATTTTCAGTTGTTGAAGCTCTCGGGCGAATAGCTCGTACACTCAGTGAGGAAGATAGCCGTCTTCCATGGGCAGCTTGCCATCCACCCTCACCACATTGACGCGGTCGTCGATAGAGCGAACCTCGACCAAACCAATGGCGCCGGGAGTTGATTGGATCAGGGTCAGCAGTTCGGCGTCCGAATTAACCATCAGGATCGAATCCTTATGAGCGTCAACAAAGGACTTGAACTGAGCTGCTGACATCTTGTTCAGACGTTCCAGAGTAGCCATTTCGCCGCTGGACGACTTGTGCAGCACCAGCACCACATCCTTGCCGTCTGGCCACTTCTTCACCTCTGATTGGAAAATCCTCGAGAGGTGCGCCGCACTCACCTCGCCGACATTGTTGTCTTTGTTGACCACCACCGCCAGGTGATGGGCAAAGCAGGGAACCAGAGAAAACAGGATGAAGGCAAAAGTAGCGCCGATACGACGTTTCATGCCTAGAGTTTGGACCTACTCTCGCGGTGCAGCAAGTGACCAAAGTGATGATGTGCAGGTGGGTGCCGATTTGTCAAAACTTTGTAAAACATTTCCGGATAGTCCAGGCTTTGGAATGACGGGGCAGCAGTCGGCAGCGGAATCGGGGGTAATTCGTTCCCCGCCGAAACCGTTCATTCCGCCACCTTCCAGCGTTTGCTGCTACAATCGCGGCCCATGATCGCACGCCTGTTCCCGGCGCAGGTCACCGCGGCGCAGCGCAGCACTCTGGTTGCTGCCTCCCTGGGCTGGATGCTCGATGCCTTCGACGCCATGCTCTATGCCCTGGTGCTAACGCACGTGATGCGGGATCTGGGCATGAGTAAGGCGACGGCAGGATTGCTCTATACCCTCACACTGCTGGCTTCCGGCATCGGGGGAGTATTGTTTGGGTTCATCGCCGACCGCATCGGACGCAAACGGGCGCTGATGCTGAGCATCCTGACCTATTCTGCCTGCTCATTCGGGTCTGGCCTCGCCACCTCGGTACTCATGTTGGCCGTTTTTCGTTTCGTTCTTGGACTGGGAATGGGTGGTGAGTGGAACACCGGGGCGACGCTGGTCGCTGAGACTTGGCCTACGAAGCTGCGCGCCAAGGCCATCGCGGTGGTGCAGAGTTCCTGGGCCATCGGATACGCCTTGGCAGCTCTCGTCGCTGGAATCGTGCTTCATTACGCTGACTGGCGCAAAGTCTTCTTCGTAGGCATTCTGCCGGCGCTGGTGGTTTTCTGGATTCGGAGGGGTGTGCCGGAATCAGAAATGTGGCAGAAGGGGCAGCGGCCAGCCGGAGAGCAAGCGCATTCTGAAAGAGGTCATTCCGAGGCCCCGCGTCTTAACCAGCGGGGCGAGGAATCTCGCGCGGACCATCCGGAACCGATCCACGACTCACGCGCGCATCATACATCCGGCAGCTTTGCCGCGATTTTTCAGCCACCGTTGGCCAAATCTACCTTCGCGCTGCTGTTCGCGAATTTCTTCGGCATGTTCGCGTGGTGGGGACTGTTCACCTGGATTCCGCCTTATCTTTCTCTGCCGGTCGAACAAGGCGGACGCGGCTTCGGCATGATGGGCACTACGACGCTGCTGATTGTGCTGAACCTGTTGGGAATGTTTCCCGGCTATGCCAGCTTCGGATGGGTTGCAGATCACCTGGGCCGCCGCCGGTCTTACGTTCTCTACACGTCGGTCGCGGCAGTTCTGGTTCCGCTTTATGCCCTGGCGCGGCAGCAATGGATCGTGTTGGTGTTGGGCACGTTGGTTGCTTTCTTTGGAACCGGATTCTTCTCCGGCTCGGGAATCATCGGCAGCGAGGTATTTCCCACGCAAGTCCGCGCGCGAGCGTTGGGATTTACTTACAACGGCGCTCGCACCATGAGTTCGATTGCGCCGTTTGTGATCGGGCGAGTGGGACAGGCAAAAGGATTGGGCTGGGCATTTTATCTGTGCGCCGCATCGTTTCTGCTGGCGGCGCTCACCGCGACGCAGTTGCCGGAAACGAAAGGAAAGGAGTTGGATTGATGGTGAGATGTTTTCCACGATCACGCGGGCAATAGAGCCGAAAGTCGCCCTTGCCGGGGGGGGGGCAAGTCGTGGTACAGTTGTGCGCCTGTTTTAAGGAGTACCCTAATGAGGCGTCTATTCTCGCTGTTAGTGACCGTCGCTACCCTGTTGCTCGTATCCGCGCCGCTGGCGCCGGCGCAAGGGACCTATGCCCAGATTGATGTGCCGGGCGCGACCTACACCGCTGGAGTGGGCGTCGACACCGCAGGAGACATCGTTGGCGTTTACGGGGGCACAAGCGGCAACCAGGATGGCTTTCTTTTTAGCGGGGGAACCTACACCACTATCGCCTATCCCGGTAGCCCTATCACACGTCTGTTTGGAATAAACGATCTGGGCGAGATTGTGGGCGACGCCTCTATCCCTAATACCGGTTTCCTGTACGACCTGCAGAGCCAGACATTCACCACTATAAACCGTCCGGGTGCAAGCTTCACCTACCCTTTCGCCATCAACAACACCGGCGCGGTCGCTGGTCAGCTCGGCAAGGGAGCTTCTTTCCTAGGGTTTGAGCTAGTTGGCTCCCAATATAAGATAATTTCGCCACCACGCACCTCGACTAGCTACGTCTTTGGAATCACAGCCTCTGGCGCGCTCTTTGGCGTGGCAGGCACCAAGAACGCCACGTTTAATTTCTCGTTCAGTCAAGGCAAGTACTCCCAATTTTCGATACCCAACGCCCCCGGCGCCATCGTGAACGGAGTCAACCCTGCGGGAACTGCGCTCGTGGGTTATTACAATCCTTCTTCGGGAGTGACCGCAGGGTTCATCTACCAAAACAAAGCCATCACGACGCTGCAATTCCCGGGATCCAATTTTACGCAGGCATACGGAATCAACGCAGCCGGAGAAGTGGTGGGCGTCTTCGTTGACGCCGAGGACGGCTATCACGGCTTCACGTGGACGCCTCCCGCTCCCGCAGAGAAGAAATAGCCCATAACCAAGCTCCCAGGCCACGCTCATTCAATCGGCTCAACCACCGTGACCGGCTCGCGCAGCTTTCGGTCTGGCGACTGGACCACGAGAATCGCCACCAGCACCAGCGCAATTCCGATACCCTGCGCCGGACGCATTACTTCGCCCAGCGCAATCGCAGCAATGAGAATAGAAAAGACCGGCTCCAGGCAACTGACCACAATGGCTCGCGTTGGCTCCAGATGTTGCAGTCCGGCGAAATAAAACGCAAACGGCGCCAGCACAGAGATAAGCGAAAACACCTCCAGGAACAGCCATTGCGCGCCGGAGTAGTGCGCGGCGGCAATTTTCCACGGTGGATTGATGATGACCCAAAACAGAGACGCGCTCATGATCACGTAGAGCAGCACCGTCCAGCGGTCGTAACGCGCCAGGACGCTGTGGCCCCCAATGTTGTAAAAGGCAAAAGAGAACGCCGCCAGCAGAGCCACAGTCACTCCCAGTTTGTCGAGCCGGAATTGGCTGGAGCCAAAAATTCCGATGACCAGAGAGATGCCTGCAAGGGCGAGCGTGACCGCTGCGATCTTTTGCAGCGTAGCCTTCTGCTGGCCGCGCGCGACCGCATAAATCAAAACCCAAACCGGGGCCGTATATTGCAGAATAATCGCCGTAGCTACGTTCGTCCGCTGGATCGCAAGATAATAAAAGTAATTTGACGCGGCCACTCCAAGGACGCCGAGCAGGAACATCCTCCCCAGGTCCGCCCCCGGCAGTCGCAATCGGGCTCCTCGCCGTAGCAGAAGAAGAGCAACCAGAAGCACGACAAAGGAAAACGTGGTGCGGGTCTGGGAGAGGATTAAGGGATCGATGGGATGTGATGTTTGTCCGGCGAGAGGTAGCCTGCCGGTGAAGGCGGCGCGTCCTAGTGTGGCGGCGACACCCCACAAGAAAGTTGCGGCGGCGATGTAGAGATATCCGCGAAGCGAATGGGTTCTATTGGGCAGATGAATCGCTCTTATTCTTCCAGATACTCGATTTCGTAGTTGATTTTTGCAGTCTTCTGCAACATCGCCGCCACAGAGCAATACTTTTCTTCCGAGAGTCGCACCGCGTCTTCCATCGCTTTGCGCGACACCTTGCCTCCCACTTTGTAGATCAGCCGAATCTCAGTATAAACAGTGGGCGGTGTCGCCGCCCGCTCCGCTCGCGCACTGACTTGCAGACTGGTGAAAGGCTCGCGCTTTTTTCGCAGGATGCTGGCGACATCGTAGCCGGTGCACCCACACAGGCCGATCAGCACCAACTCCATGGGGCTGTTCCCGGCTTTGCTGTCGCCATCAACAACAATCTCATGGCCGCTGCTTGCGATGGCTGTGAAACGGTGGTTTTCAATCCAGATGGCGCGTGCTTCGATCATGTTATCTCCGGTTGTCGGTGCTGGGTTCGGGGTGGATAAGAACCCGGAACAGTTCCGGGGCGGCGTGCTTGAAGCGAATCTCGATCTCCGTCTGCACGTCGTGCACGCGCGAAAGCGGCAGGTCGTCGGAGAAGGTGCAGTGGCAGGAGAAATATAAGCGCCCGCGGACCCGCTTGATCTCGGCCTCGTGCACGTCCACGACTTCGGGAAATTCCGCGGCAATCGCCTTCAGCTTCTTTTCCAGAGCGGCGTCGCGGCGAATCTCGTTGCCGGGTTCAATCGTGGCAGGCTCACTTTCGATGTGAGTCAGGATGGAATGAATCTCCGGCACTTCTTTTTGAATTTCAGATTCCAGCAAAGTCACGCGATCATGGGCCTGCTTCATGGTAAGGCTCTCGTCCAGTTCCAGGTGTTGTTCGACGTGCAGGCGTCCACTCAGATTTTGGACGCTTACATCGTGCACATTGAAGTTGTGGCGCGTAGCGACGGCCCGCACCCGGTCGAAGATGTTTTCCGCGCGAGCCGGTCGGGGCACCGAAGTCACCACCACATCCGCATCCGGCAGGACACTCTGCACCGCAGCGGTAACGGCCTCGGCAACCTGTTCTGAGCGCTGAAAGGTCACATTGCGCGCCAAACCAATCGAAAGATCGGCAAAATAACGGTTGCCGGCGCGCCGGATGCGCACCCGGTCCACTTCCAGCAAGCCGTCAACCTTGCGGACTGACGCCAGAATCCTTCCTCGCACGCCCGCCGGAGCGGCGTCGATCAAGGCATCTATGGTCTTGCGCGCGAGCCGCGAACTCACCCACACAACCACTCCTGCCACGAAAAGGGCAGCGATTGGATCGCTGGAGTGAAGCTCCCGGATGTTGTAGGCGCGCCCCACCAGCACCAGCAACAATCCCAGCACCACCACGCCGCTCGACCAGATGTCAGTCGAAAAATGCAGGGCGTCCGCCTCCAACGCCTGGCTGTCGTACTTGGCGGCAATTCTCCCCAGAGCGCGGGACCGCCAGAAGTCAACCCCCATCGAGATGAACATCACGACGAATGCTGCCGTACTAGGCTCGATTTCCACATGATGAAAGAACAAGCGCCGGATCGCTTCAAACACGATCCAGATGCAGGTCAGCAAGAGCAGGCCGGTTTCGATAAACGCGGAGAAATTTTCGACTTTGCCATGCCCGTACTGGTGTTCGGCGTCGGCCGGCTTGTCGGAAACGCGAACCGAAAGCAGCGTGACTACGGCACCCACCAGGTCAAGACCCGAATGCGCGGCTTCCGACAGAATGCCCAGGCTGCCCGTCGTAATCCCGACGACAATCTTCAGCAGCGTAACGGCGACCGCGGCGAGAACCGAGTTTCCCGCCACTGCGCGTTTCTCGGCGCGCATGGAATCCGGGCTGTAGAGTGCAGACGTTCCCGCCATAGCGGCATTATCGCCGCACCCGGTGCTTCCGGCAAAGTGAACTCTTCCGATTCGGACCCACGATGGTACCCGGCGGATCTGTAGCCGGCCCGTGTTTAGCTCGGCTACGTCTCCGGCCCCCGTCTGTGCTAGGATTTCAATGCATCTTTATTATCTTCCTGGAGGAATTCATCAATATGACCCGATATGGGTTGGTCTGCCTGCTGCTTGGCGCCATGGCATGGGCACAAGCGCCGAACTCAACACCTGCTCCGGCACAGAAACCGGCTGCGGCGCCCGCCACTTCGCAGGCCGGAACTGCGGCCGAGAACAAGGAACCAGATTTATCCAAGGTTGCGCCGGACGCTACCATCATCACCATTCAGGGAGTCTGCGACAACCCGCCCGCCGACAAGACCAAGTCCCCAGACTGCAAAACCCTCATTACACGCGCACAGTTCGAAAAAATTGTGGATGCGGTTCAGCCGCAAATGAACCCGCGGGCGCGGAGGCAATTCGCCAGCCGCTACGCTAATGCGCTCATCATGAGCACCAAGGCACACGAGATGGGACTGGATCAAGGCGCCGAATTCGAGCAGCGCATGCAACTGCAACGCATCTCGGTCCTGTCGCAGATGCTGGGTCAAGCCGAACAGAAAAAGGCCGCTGAGATTTCTGACAAGGAAATCGAGGATTACTACAAGGCAAGTGAGTCTTCGTTCGAGGAAGCCGACGTTCTGCGGATCTTTATCCCCCGCGTTCAGCAGTTACCCACTGCCAAGGAAAAGCTCAGCGATGCGGAGGAGCAAAAGCGCCAAAAAGACGCGGAAGAAACCATGAAGAAGGAAGCCGACACGCTGCACACGCGCGCGGTGGCGGGCGAGGACTTCGACAAGCTGCAGGCAGAAGCGTTCAAGGTCGGGGGAATTCAGAGCAAATCTCCAACCTCGAAGATGGACAAGGTTCGCCGTAATCATCTGCCTCCGGGACAGGCTTCGGCCATGGATCTGAAGGTGGGCGAAATCTCAGCCGTACTCTCTGACCAAAGCGGATACTTCGTTTTCAAGATGGTGAAAAAGGAAACCCTGGCGCTGGACGCGGTTAAGGACGAGATCAAGGGAACCCTGCGTTCGCAGAAGCTGCAGGACCAGATGCAGGCGATTGAGCACTCCGCGACGGCCAATCTGGATGAAGCCTACTTTGGCCCCGAAGCGCAAGTGCCCACCCGCCCCATAATGCCACCCCCCGGCAGGCCTGGATCTAAATAATGGGCGAAGCAGGCCCGAGCATCCTGGTCACGGGGATTGCGGGCAATCTAGGGCTTCGGCTGCTGCCTCAACTGGCGGATTATCAGGTGATTGGTGTGGACCTGAATCCGCCAGAAACCAATCTGCCGTTGCGCTTCGTGCGCCTTGATTTGGGCAGGGAAGAGTCTTGCCGCGAGCTGTTCCTGCTGTTGCGAGAATCCCGGCCGGCTGCAGTTGTGCATCTGGCCTTTGTGCTGGACCCGGTGCGCACCGGAGTGCTCGATCTGGAGCGCATGTGGCAGATCAATGTCGCCGGGACCGCGCGGGTGATGGAAGCCATTACCGAAGCCAACCGCGACGCCGCGATTGTTGAGAAGTTCATTTTCCCCAGCAGCGTGGCGGCATATGGCCCGTCACTAGCGGGTCCCGCCGGGGAAGATACCCCTCTGGCCGCCCACACTCTGCCTTACGCAATCCACAAAATGGAATCCGATAGAGTGGTGCAGCAACGCGCTCCGGCGCTGCGCGGTTGCAGCGTGTACATGCTGCGGCCCCACATTTTTGCCGGCGCCAGCATGGATAACTACATGGTCGGAGCGTTTCGCGGCACGCCGAACGGCAAGAGCCCGCGAGCGGCGAAGATGCGCGCGCGCGGCCGGCGGCTGCCTTGCATGCTTCCCTTCGGGAAACGCTATCTCACAAACCGCATTCAATTTGTGCACGTGGACGACGTTGCCCGGCTGATCGCGCACATGGTGCGCCGAGCGGAACCCGAGGCGCGGCGTCTCACCGTCGTGAACGTGGCGGGACGAGGCGAGCCACTGACGTTCGCCCAGTGCATTGAGCTGGCTCACGCAAATCTCCGGCGAGTCCCGGGCAGATGGGCTTTCCGGCTGGTTTTGCAGTGCCTCTGGCGCCTGGGCATCTCGGCCATTCCACCCGAAGCCGCTCCCTACATGACCAGCGAGTACATTATGAACACTGACCGCCTGCGAAGCTTCCTGGGACCGGATTACGAGCAGGTCATCCGCTGCACCGTGGCGGACGCCTTCGCTGACAGCTTTCGGCTAACTCCCGTTTCGGCCCAGGCTGCCAACGCCAAGTAGGCCTTCTGCGGGTGTGGCGGAACCCACGAGCAAAATGCCCTATGCCAGCACAGACGTGTCCTTAGATTGCTTTCGCGGTGAAGCGCCGATTACTCGAGCCGCGCCGTCACGTTCTTTCGCCTTCTTGAGCAGCGCATCCAGCGACCATCGTCCCGGCCCATTAATCAGCAGGAAGAGCACCGTGAGGAGTTGCGCGTACTCCGACCGCACTTCGTGCAGGACGGCCCACAGTCCAACCTTGGGTGGCGACGGCGGTAGAGGCAGCGGCGAAGTCCCCAGATAGAGCGAGATTTTGGTCGAAAGTATGGCCACGATCATCTCGATGACGAAGGGGATTGCTATCAAGCGGGTTAGCAGTCCGGAGAGCAACAAAAGGCCGCCGATGATCTCAAGGCCGGCGACGAAGTTGGCGGTGAGCCCAGGCAGGGGCATCCCCAACTTGGTGAAGCGGCCGACCCCTTGATTGACATAAACGAATTTCAATATTCCCTCCCACAGGAAGACCCCTCCAGCCATGCATCTCAGGAGGATGGTTGATTTCGGGCCTTCCGTAGGCGGATTCATAAGCCATGACAGAATGTTTTTCATGTCTTTCCTTTCCTGGCGTTCTTGTCGTTCGCGCGAACCCTTGGGCTGCGAGATTCTTGCGTGCATTGTCAATAACTGCGAAACTCGAACCTTATTCCAAATAAATTTGCCGGGGATGAGGGAATAAATTAGCGTGTCAGCGGTTTAGTTATGAGTAGGACCGAAGACCATTTGACGACTGCGACGTTCGAAGAGCTGGCGGTGCCGCTGTTCGACCAGCTTTACAACTTTGCGCACTGGCTTGCCCAGGACCGTACGGAGGCGGAAGATCTGGTGCAGGAGACCTACGTCAAAGGATTGAAGGGGTTTGGCTCTTTCCAGCCGGGAACGAATTTTCGCGCCTGGATGTATCGCATTTTGCGGAACACGTTTCTCACCTCTCGCACTGGACTCAAGGCCAGCGCGACCGTGCCGCTCGATGCTGAAGATAGCCCGGAGCTGCCGGCCGCGACAGGTACGCCGGAGACCATTCTTATCGAAAATTCGCAGCATCAGGTTCTTCAGGAGGCGATGGAAACGTTGCCGCTGCATTTCCGCGAAATACTGCTGCTGTGTGAGATGGAGGAGATGTCGTACCAGGAAATTGCGGAGGCGCTCTCCATACCCATCGGCACAGTGATGTCGCGTTTGTCGCGTGCCCGCAAGGAGCTTCGTGGAATTCTGCGGCAGAAGCTGGGGAAAGGCTGAGATGGCTGACCTTTGGACCGCAAAGCTGGACATTTATCTTGACGGGGAGCTTTCCGCCAGCGAGATGCATGATCTTGATGCGCATGTGCGGAGTTGTCCGGGCTGCGCAGCCGATGTGCTTCGGCGTGTCCAGCTTAAACGTGGCCTGCAGGCTGCCGGCAGGCGTTACACCCCCAGCCGGGAGTTCCGCGAGGGCGTACTCCGACAGATTGCGGCACCATCACGTCGTTCACCGGCGCGTTTGTGGCTCACCTTGACGGCAGCGGCCGCGGTGCTCTTTGCGGTGGGCCTCGTAGTGACGAGAGTCGGACAAAATCGCAGCGAACGGCAGCGAGCCTTCAGCGAGATTGCCGATCTCCACGTGGCCACGCTGGCCAGTTCGAACCCGGTGGACGTGCTGTCGTCGGATCGTCATACCGTGAAACCGTGGTTTCAGGGAAAGATTCCCTTCACTTTCAACCTGCCCGAGTTGCAGAACTCGGAGTTTACATTGATCGGTGGCCGCATAACGTACCTGGATCAGACGGCCGGGGCAGAATTGATCTACCAGGTGCGCAAACACCAGATTTCCGTGTTCATCTTTCAGGATCGAGCGTTGAGTCCTGCCTTGCGACCCGAGTCGAATCCACAGCGCGAATTGTCATTCACGGTTGAGAGCTGGAGTCAGGATGGCTTGCACTATTTTGTGATCGGCGACGCTGGCGCGGAAGATATTGCCAAGCTGGCGGACTTAATGAAGCAAGCCGCGCGCTAGGCTGGCCCATGGCGCGTCAAGCTACTTCCTGCCGCGGTACAATCCCGCGATTCCGAAGGTGTAGGGCGTCCATGAGGCTTCGCGAAACCCTGCGCGGCGCATACGCCCTAGCATTTCCCCAGGTGAGGGAAAGCGTTCGACCGAAGCCGGCAAATATGCATAGGGCCCTTTCACGCCGGAAACGATAGTGCCTACTGCGGGCAGCACTCGCTTGAAATACACCCGGTACAGTCTTCCGATCAGGCCCTCGGGTTCGCCGAAGTCGAGAATTCCGCACTCGCCGCCGGGACGCAGCACCCGCAAGATCTCTCGCAGTCCGGCGTCGTAGTCTGCGAGATTGCGAAAACCGAATGCTGTGGTAATCAGATCGAACTGCGCCTCCGCAAAGGGAAGATGTAACGCGTCCGCTTCGACCCAGCGTAGCGCGGTTCCTGCCGATTTTTGACCAGCCCGCTGTAGCATGGCATGAGAGAAATCTGCACCCAGAATCCTGGCATTTGAGGATATTGTCTGTCGCAATAGTGCAAACGTCATATCGCCCGTTCCACAGCACAAATCAAGTACCTGAGCATCTGCACGCGACAGGATATGGACAAATGTTTGCGCCGTCCTTCGCCACCACATCCGGTCCACGTTGAATGAAAGCACGTGGTTCAACAAGTCGTAGCGCGGCGCGATCGAAGTAAACATCTCGCGCACCGCGCGAGCGGCGGTCTGGGGATCTTCGGCTCCTTCGGGAGAAGCGCCGAGAACGCCGGCTTTGGATTCTTCGTTCAATGCTTTCTCTGGGACCCGGTGTCCCGTTGGGACTACGCTATCTGCCTTGCCTTCCGGACAATCGCTTCATTTCATCGACCGCCTGCAGGACGATTGCTGGAGGAACATCGCGGACAACCTCGACGCTGCCAATCCTTGTGGGCACCACGAAATGGATGACGGCATTCCGCGTTTTCTTGTCTCTCTTGAGAAGACGCAGGATGCTCTCCCTGCGCGCCGTCACTCCTGGCAGTGAACCAAAGCTGAGGACGGCATTGCTGATGCGGTCAAGCTCATTCTGGTCCAGTTTCCCAAGAGCTGCTGCAATGTAGGCGGCGGCGATCATTCCCCAAGCGACCGCTTCGCCGTGCAAAAACCGCCGGTACCTGGATTCAACTTCGAGGGCATGTCCGATGGTATGGCCGAAATTCAGCACGCGCCTCAAGTCACCTTCCCGCTCATCGGCGGCAACGACCTTCGCCTTCAGCTTTACCGATTCAGCGATCACCCACTGCAGTTCCGCGGCATTCTGGCGCAATGTCTTGACTCGAGTCTTTTCCAAATACTCGAACAGTATGCGATTGCCTATCACACCGTACTTGAGGGCCTCGTATAATCCGGCGCGAAACTGGCGGTCTGACAATGTGGAAAGCACGAGCGGGTCAATCAATACCACCCTGGGTTGATGGAACGTTCCAAGGAGGTTTTTGCCGGACGACAGATTGACGCCGGTCTTGCCGCCAATCGAGGCATCTACCTGTGCCAGAAGGGTAGTGGGTATGTGCGCCAGATCCACGCCGCGCATGTAAAGCGACGCCAGCAAGCCCGCCGTGTCCCCCACCACGCCGCCGCCGAATGCCACCACCACGCCGTTTCGATCGGCGTCCCGCTTCGCCAGGTTTTCAGCTAAGGCCTCGACCGTCGCCAACTTCTTGTGTCGTTCGCCGGCGGGCATCTCGATGAATTTCGCTTTAAACCCCGCCGCCGCAAGTGAGTCCATCAGCTTCTTGCCCCATCGGCGACGCACCGGAAGCGCGGTGACTACGAACAGGTGTTCCCGGTCGTCCAGCACCTTGCGCAGCTGCGCACCGGCTCGCTCCAGCAAGTGGTTTCCGATCACCGCTTCGTAGGGATGCTGCGGGACTGCTACTCTTACCCGCACTGTTCCGTGGCCGGCCATTGGCTTCTCATCATAGTACGACTACCAGCGTAACGATTAGCGCCGCAGCCGGGTCATAGCGGTGATAACATTTTTCCTCTATGACATCCCTGCCAGCCGAGACTGATTTCCTGGTGATTGGCGCCGGGGTCGCCGGGCTTCGAGCAGCCATCGAACTGGCGTCTGCTGGCAGAGTCGTCGTCCTCGCCAAGCGCGAGGTCACTGACTCCAACACCCAATGGGCACAGGGCGGAATTGCCGCCGCGCTTAACGACGAGGATGAGATCAGCCTCCACTTGCAGGACACATTGGCGGCGGGAGATGGCCTGTGCAATCCGGAGGCGGCGAAGGTGTTGGTGGAGGATGCCCCGGAACGCATCGAGGAGCTGATTCAATGGGGCACAGAGTTCGACCGTGAAGGCACAAAACTCACCTTCGGCCGGGAGGGTGCGCATAGCCGAAATCGCATTCTGCATGCTCACGGCGACTCTACGGGGCGCGAGATTCTGCGTGCCCTTTACGCGAAAGCCAAGACCCTAAAACACATTTCGGTGCGGGAGTTTGAGTTCTCCACCGACCTGATTGTCGAGCGCGGCCACGTCTGCGGCATTCATCTGCTTGGCCCGAAAGGTGAGCCGCAGCAGATGACCGCATCCGCGGTGCTGCTCGCTACTGGCGGCATGGGACAGCTCTACCGCAATACCACGAATCCCAGCGTCGCCACGGGAGACGGCGTTGCCATGGCTTTTCGCGCCGGCGCGGAAATCAGTGACATGGAGTTCATCCAATTTCATCCCACGGCGCTGTATTTAAAAAACGCGCCGCGCTTCCTGCTCTCCGAAGCCTTGCGTGGCGAAGGCGCATATCTCCGCAACATGGAGATGCATCGTTTCATGCCGAAATACCACCCCATGGGCGAGCTTGCGCCACGTGACGTGGTGGCTCGCGCCATCGTGCACGAACTGGAGGTGGTCCGGGCCAAAGACCCGGTCGTGTATCTCGATCTCACTCATCTTGACGCAGCTCGGGTGAAAGCGCGCTTCCCTCGTATTTATGCGACGTGTATGCAGTACAACATTGACATCACCGAGGAAGTTGTACCCATCCGGCCGGCGGCCCACTACGCCATGGGCGGTGTGCGGACCGACCTCAATGGGCAAAGCACCTTACCAGGGCTGTATGCGGCAGGGGAAGCGGCAGCAACCGGTGTACACGGAGCGAATCGGCTGGCCAGTAATTCGCTGCTGGAAGGCCTGGTCTTTGGAGCCAGGGCCGGACGAGCGATGCGGGAACAACTCGGGAACCATGCAGCGAGGCCGCTGAAACAACGACGTGCCGCTTCATCCAACGGACCGGTGGATGCTGGGAAAGAGGAGGTGATCGGAGAGGTCCAGGACCTGATGTGGCAGGACGTGGGTATCGTGCGCGCCGGTCCCGGACTAAAGCGGGCCATCGAACGCTTGCACCAGTTCGCCGCTCGCGTGGCGCATCCACAGACCCGCCGGGCCTACGAGGCCCAGAATCTTCATGCCCTGGGCCTGCTGGTGGCGCGCTCTGCCCTAGCGCGCGAGGAGAGCCGCGGGGCCCACTACCGCACGGACTTCCCCTTGCACAACGATGCCACGTTTCTGAAGCACAGCATCGTTCAAGGGGATTCCATTGGTTTTGCCTAGATAAGGCTGATGCGCCGCGGTCAGCGCTTCTTCGCCTTAGGATGCACCGCGGAGACCACCACCGAAGTGATCAGCACTCCAGCTACGACCGTTAGCGTCGCCAGGGTGGGAATCTGATAGTAGTGCGAGAGCAACATCTTTACGCCGACAAAAATCAGAACCACCGACAGACCGTAATGCAGGTAGTGAAATAACTCCATCATTGCGGCAAGAACGAAATACATCGAGCGCAGGCCGAGAATCGCGAAAACATTGGAGGTGTACACGACGAACGCATTCAGCGTGATGGCCAACACCGCAGGGATCGAATCGGTGGCGAACAGCAGATCGGTCGTTTCGACGGCCAGAAGCACTATTAGAAGAGGCGTCGCGTACAAGCCCATTCGCCGCACAAAGAATCTTTCTCCTTCGTAATCTTCCGTTACGGGCATGAAGCGGCGGAACAACCGCAGAACTGGATTCTTCTCCGGTTCGACGCTGGCGTCTTCTCCGCGAAATAGTTTCAGGCCGCTATATACCAGGAAGACTCCGAAAATGTAGATGATCCAGTGGAACTTGCGAATCAGGCCAATGCCCAGCACAATGAATGCCCCGCGCAAGACCAGCGCTCCCAGAATTCCCCAGAACAGGACCTTGTGCTGGTGAGCGGCCGGAACCTTGAAATAGCGGAAGATCAGAAGGAAGACAAAAAGATTATCCACGCTAAGCGAGAGTTCCAGAATGTATCCAGCGGCAAAATTCAGCGCCGGGACGCGTCCGCGCCAGAAGTAAAGCCAGCCCGCAAAGGCCAGCGCCAGTGCGATCCACAGGGCGCTCCACACCACAGCTTCGCGGAACCTTACGGCATGGGATGGCCGCTGGAGGATTCCTAGATCCAACGCAAGCATCGCCAGCACGAAAACATTGAACAGAATCCAGAAGACTAGCTGGTGCAATCAGAGCCTCGGAAGATGATCACTCGAAAATCGACCGTCGCAAAATGCTATTCCGTTCTTCCCCGCTTCCGGCCTTCCCAATCCTGCCACATGCCGAAAGCCTTCAACTGCTCGTCAAGATGAGTCTCGCGCATGGTTTGTTCGACCTGCGCATGCGTCAAACGCGGACCGATCCTGGCCGGGTCATCGGCGATGCCATAGGTCACGACTGCCGTTTCGGCGACATGCTTCTTGAGTTCGGCGATATCCACCTTGTCAAAGGTATCGGACATGGCATGATAGTTGATCAGGTAATTGGCTTCTTCCTGATTGGCCACAAGGGTGGGCACGCCTTCCAGCAGGAAGTCGAAATTGTCGGTTCCCACCTCGGCGTCGGTGGTAAGCGTGGCCGCGCCAAACTGCTTCAATGGCGACACCAGCGGAGTCAAAGCTGCGACTACGTCGCTCCTACCAAGAGAAAACCCGGTAATACGGCCGATGCCGGAGTCCACGATCACCACTCCGGCCGCTTTGTCCAGTTCGCTGCGATGAGCCACGGCGTAGGCGTGCGAACCGATCATGCCCTCTTCTTCGCCAGAAAACAGGATGAAGCGGATGCTGCGCCGGGGCCGCAGGCCGGAAGCTTTAATCGCGCGCATCGCGTCAATCACCAGGGCGGCGTTGCAGCCATTGTCGAGGGCTCCCGTGCCCAACTCCCACGAGTCGAGGTGAGCGCCGAGAATCACAAATTCGTCCGGCTTTTCGCTGCCGCGAAGTTCGCCCACCGCGTTGAACGACTTGATTGGGCCGCCAATTTGATTGGGAATAGACAGATCCGCGTAAAGTTTCTGTCCGGCAGCCAACAGACGCGCCATGCGGCCAGCGTCCTCGCGGGCCACCAGCACCATCGGAATGCGATCGACTTCGCCCTCCAGGGAATTGGTGTGGCGGTAGAGCAGATCGTTAGGCCGCGTGGATTGGAAGGCAATGGCCACGGCTTTCCCCTTGACCGCCAGATCAATGATTGCGGGCGCTTTCAGATACTCCGCAAACAAGTCATCCCATTTGGTCATCTCTTCCGAGTGGACGAGCACGATGGCTCCGGCGACCTCGCCAGCTTTGCTGAATCCCTGTGGATCACCATTGCCAACATCAACAATGGGCGCATGATGCAGAGGCGCGAGCGGCGGAGCCCAAGCCAGCGAGACCAGGCGGAGTTTGAATTGCTCCGGCGCAATCACGTTCATCTGCGTGACGCCTTCGGCCCAGGAGTTGCGGATGGTGAACTCCTCAGTGTGAACACTGTCCGCGCCCGCGGCCCCGAGCGCCGCGACGCCCCATTGCACTGCGCTTTCCATGGCGGGCGTGCCGGGGACGCGGCCGCCGATTTCGTCTGTGAGGCGCTGCAGGTTGGTGGCGATGGGGGAGGGCTTCAAAGCCTCAGTGATTAACCGATCCGCCGATTGTTGCGCCGGCGCTGGTACGGCAAACAGGATTGCAGCAAGGACGGTTTTGATTGTGATCCGCATGGACTTGGATTAGAAATGAAATCGCAAGAAAGTGAAAGAGTAAGGCGCTTTGGACGCCAAGATATGCCTCTGGTGCACAACCCACGAATGCCCCATTTCCAAGCGAGCCCTCGAGCCATCTTTCATGCCTTATATATCTATTGACGATACATCCGTACCGGATATATAATGCCAGGCATGGCGAGGACATCTGACCGGATTCCATTGACTCCCGCGGTCTTTCACATCCTGCTCGCTCTGGCTGATGGCGAGAAGCACGGGTACGCCGTCATGAAGGAAGTGGAAGCCCACACTCAAGGACGCATCCGCCTCGGACCGGGCACACTCTACGGTTCGTTTGACCGGCTCCTGGCGGTCAGGCTAATCGAAGAATGCCCAAGCCCGCCGAATGATCAGGCATCCAGCCATCACAGGCGCTATTATCGGCTCACCGCACCTGGACGCCTAGCTCTGCGAGAAGAAACGCAGCGCTTAAGGAGTGCGGTTGCCCATGCCCGCCGGAAGGGCGTGTTCGGCGAAGCGAAGGCGGAGCGAGCATGACTGAGCGCTTCTACCGTGCTGCCATCCGGCTTTATCCGCCTGAGTTCCATGCTCGCAATGGCCAGGAACTTCTCCTGGCTTTTCGCGATCTGCGTGCCGATATGGCAGGCCATCGGTTCAGGTTTTGGATTCGAGTCCTGAAAGATCTGGCAATTTCCCTAACCAAGGAGAATTTTCGTATGTTCAATGACCGTGGAATCAGGCGCGTAATTGTTTTGCAATCGGCTCTGATGACGGTAGTCGTGACCCTGGTTGCGCTGATGGGTTATGTCATCGCGCAGCAGGCGCTCCGCCAAGGTGCGAATTACCCCCAGGTGCAAATGGCCCAAGATGCAACATTTCGTCTGGCGGCTGGGGGCGACTTCCACATGGCTGGGGATGATCTCGTGGATCCCTCGCGCAGTCTGGCCCCGTTCTTGATCGTGTTCGATGCCAGCGGCCATCCCATTTCTTCTTCCGCGGCGCTCAATGGAAAGACTCCAGTGCCACCCCCCGGTGTCTTCAGCTACGCACGCGATCATCGCGAAGACCGTGTTTCGTGGCAACCGCGTCCGGGCGTCCGCATCGCGGCGGTGATTATGCCATTCGGTGGTCAGCATCCCGGGTTCGTGCTCGCTGGTCGCTCACTCTCCGAGGTCGAAGCGTCTGAACAGAAGATTTGGTATTTGACGATTGTGGGATGGATCACCCTGTTGTTCGCTCTCGGGATCGGAACAGCGGGCGTCCTGTGGTCGGCGCGGGAGTCAAAGCAACAGCTGGCGATCACTGGATGCAGCTTCCGCGCTGGTAACAAACCCTGAGTAGTGCCCAGAGAGCAGGGTTCTATTTCCTGTCCAGAATCCTCACAGTTTCTAGCGTTACGTCGCCCACAATTTCCAAGCTTTTGGGACTGAGCTTGTCAACCGTATCTTGCGGCGTGTGCCAGAAGACGTTGTTGTAGCCGTAGCTGAAATCAATCAGGTCGGCGCAAGGCACGCCGCGCTGCATGAAAGGAAGATGATCGTCTTCCACGGCAATGGTGCGAGCGAAAAAGTGAGATTGATATCCGAGCCGGGTGGCGGCCTGATAGACCACGCTCTCAAGCCATGGTGTGGAGTCGCTGTCTTCATCAACCTCGAGATCGGCGTCGCCGATCATGTCCTCCAGCAGAAACGCTTTGATCTTTTTGATGGTGCCGTCTTTCTCCCACTTTTCGGCCAGGTGGCGCACGCCGTAAAGATTGTCAAATCCAGTCCATCCTCCGTAGCGCGCGGGCTGCAGCGCACTGCCCCACGCTTTGACCGCTTCTTCGGCATCATCCCATAAGAGCCAGACGCTATAACCTTCCAGTTTCTTGCCGCGCAACTGGTTGGCGAACTCAAGCAGCAGCGCGCTGGAAGACGCGCCGTCATTGGCTCCGACATAGCTGGTGTCCCGAAAAGAGTAATTCGTTTCGTAATGGCTGGCGATCACAATAATGCCATCGCGCGTGCCGGGAAATTTCGCAATGATGTTGCGTCCCGGAAATTTCCCCGCAGGTGTATCTGCGGTGAAAAAGTCGTCTTCCACGGTATCGCCCTTCAGGTGGGAGACGATGTAGTCCTCGACTTTCTTGTGATTGGCGCTGCCAATCGGCCGCGGACCTAAGGCGACGATTTCTTTCGTGTATTGCATTACCCGGTTGCCGTCAACCCCGGGCGGATTGGGATCTGTGCCTACGGAAGCCAGATCCATCGCCCCAGGAACAAAAGCCGACGCAGATGCAGTTTCCTGCGGTGCCGCAGCAGCATCTTTTTCGTGAGCGCATGAAGTCAAAATCAAAGACACGCACAGGCACACTCCCAGCAGCAACCTGCCGTAAGCCTGCCACGCGATACTGTCTTTCTTCATTTCGCCTTTCGTTATTTAGCCTTACTTTTCCTGGCGCGCCTGGCGCCGCTTGGGATGCACCAGCCACGCGATGCCGATGCTGAGCAGGTAGAGCGCGACCATGGGCGCGGCAAAGATGCACATGTTCAGGATATCGGTTGTCGGGGTCAAGATCGCAGCGATGATGAAGATCACCAGAATGGAATAGCGCACGTTGCGCCACATCCAGCCCGCGCTTACCACTCCCATCAGAGCCAGAAAGAACACCAGAATCGGCAGCTCAAAGACGACCCCTAAGCCGATAATGACCGTCAAGAACAGATCCGTGTATTCGCCAATTGTGATCATCGGCTGGAACTGTTTGCCGTAGCCGATCAGGAACTCCAACGCCGCGGGGTACACCAGCTTATAGCCGAAGTAACCGCCTGCCAGAAACAACCCGATGGTCGAAACCATGAACGGCAAAACGTAGCGCCGCTCGTGCCGGTACAAACCCGGCGCGATGAACAGCCAGACTTGGTAAAGGACAAAAGGCGAAGCCACGAACAACCCCGCCAGGAATCCGATCTTGAGATAAAGATTGAACGGCTCGGTCGGGCTAAGGTAAACGAGCTTCTCCGCCATGCCGTTGTTCTTGAGAGCCACCATGATGGGCTTCTGCATCAGCTCGAAAATGCGCTCGGCATAGCTCCAGCAGGCGAAAAAGCCAATTACCACGGCAATTACGCAGTAGATGAGCCGCTTGCGCAGTTCCTCGAGATGTTCGAGGAAGCTCATTGCCGGCAGGTTGGCTTTGGCTTCTGGTCCAGAAGGCAATGCGGCGGCAATCTCAGGCATCGGGGGCCTTCGCCAGCAGGTTTGGCTGGGACCCAGTCTCTTGGCCCGCGACCGCGACAGAATCCGGGCTGGCGGGGTCTTGCCAAGAGGACGGCGAAGATGACGGCAGCGCCGTCAGGGTTCCCTTCACTGGCTCGGCGGGGGGCAAAATCGTGCGCCGGTCGTCCACTTCCAGCTTGTTAATCTCGGTCTCGATCTGAGCCTTGAATTCGTTCGACGCCCGCTTAAATTCGTTGAGCGCCTTGCCGATCTGACGCCCGATCTCCGGCAACTTCTTGGGCCCAAAGATGATGAGAGCCAGCAGGAAGATAAAGATCATCTCTGGCATGCCCAGGTTCATGCCCTCATGATACTGCCGCAGGGCGTTGCCAGCAACGTTCGTACTCGACCTAACTTTCCCGTACCTTAGCGGCTTTCGTCGCATCTTAACTACCAGGAGAGCGCGGAAAAGTCTGAGGCCTTGTCAGGCTGGTTACCTAGGGGCGGTAAGTCCCTCTGAGGCAGTGGCAAGGCGTGTTATACTGCGCTCACCAGCGGTTACGGGGATTGTTATGCCCGAGCCCAAGGAAGCTTAAGATGGCCCGTGGTTCGCGTCGAGCTCTGTTTCTCGTTTTTTTTGTTCTCATCACCTGCGGCTTTCTGGGCATGCTCTTCGGCCAGAAGATCAACCCCGCGGCCGCGCCCGGCGGCGATTCTGACGTTCGCGACAGCCTGCGCGAATTCACCCAGATTTACGACGTGGTCGAACAGAACTATGCCGAGCCGGTGAATGCGGATAAAGCCATTTACAACGGCGCCATTCCCGGCATGTTGCACGTGCTCGATCCGCACTCCAATTTCTTCGATCCCAAGCAGTACGCGCTGTTGCGCGAAGATCAGCGAGGCAAGTACTACGGCGTGGGCATGACGGTCGGACCGCGTAACAACAAAGTGATCGTGATCGCGCCTTTCGTCGGGACCCCGGCGTACCGTGCCGGCATTCGCCCCGGCGACATCATTGTCGCGGTGGACGGCAAGCCTACGGATAACATGGGCACCAGCGATGTCGCCGACATGCTCAAAGGCCCCAAAGGGACCACCGTCCACATCACCATCCTGCGTGAAGGCGCAGACAAGCCCCTGGAGTTCGCAGTGGTACGCGACGAGATTCCGCGCTACAGCGTGGACCTCCATTTCCTGATTCGACCGGGCATTGGCTATATGCACGTCACCGGGTTCAATGAGACTACGGAAAAGGAAGTCTCCGACGCGCTCGATGAGATGGGCGATTTGAAAGGATTGGTTCTCGACCTTCGCCAGAATCCTGGTGGTCTGCTCAGCGAAGGCGTGGGCGTAGCCGACAAGTTCCTGCGCAAGGGGCAGCTCATCGTCTCGCATCATGGCAGATCGTCACCTGAGAAGCGCTATACGGCGACTCACGGAAACGGCGGCAAAGAATATCCGCTGGTGGTGCTGGTGAATCGCGGCACGGCTTCGGCGGCTGAAATTGTGGCGGGCGCCATTCAGGATCATGATCGCGGCCTGATCGTCGGCGAGACCACCTTTGGCAAGGGATTGGTGCAGACGGTTTATCCGCTTTCAGAAAACACCGGCCTCGCCCTGACCACGGCCCACTATTACACTCCCAGTGGCCGCCTGATTCAGCGTGATTATTCCAACGTTTCGCTCTACGACTATTATTTTGAGCGCGAGGAAGACAATAACAACACTGCCAACCGCGAGGTAAAACTCACTGACAGCGGCCGCACCGTTTATGGCGGCGGAGGCATAACGCCCGACGTGAAGATCGATCCGGTCAAGAGCACTCACTTCCAGGACACTCTCCTGCAGCACTACGCTTTCTTCAATTTCGCCAAGCATTACATGGTGAATCACAACCCGGACCAAAAAACCTTCGAAGCGGATGATGCCCTCCTGCAGGATTTTCGCAAGTTTCTGGATGGCGAAAAGATACCGTACACCGAGGCTGACCTGCTACAGAACAACGACTGGGTGCGAGCCAGCATCAAGAGCGAAATCTTCATAAACGCTTTTGGACAAGAAGAAGGCCTGAAAGTAAAGGCGGAAACCGACCCCGAGGTGATCAAGGCCCTGGATCTGCTGCCCCAGGCCAGGCAACTGGCCGAGAACGCCAAACGCATGGTTGCCGAGCGCGCCTCAGCCCACTCGCTCAGCCGGTAAGTCATCGCCCAACCGGGATTTGCCAACAGGCCCGATCTTCTCGGGCTTTTGTTGTTGGGCGGTTAATTTTCGGCCTCCGGCCTAAATGCCTCAACCACCAAGGGCACGAAGGTACACAAAGGCGTGAACTCGGGGGATTCCTTGGTTTTCCTTTGTGCCCTTTGTGGTTCGTCAGGACACACCAGTAGCCGCAGTTCGTTGACTTGGCCCTGCAGCTATGTGAGAATCCGCGCATAGCATGCTCGCCGGGCTGAGGGTTGTTTCCGCCGTCATCAAAGGGAGATTGTCCAAATGTCTCTAGCAGATTGTTTCCCGCGGCTCAGGAACTGGGCACAAATCTTGCCGCCGCGCCCTCAATGGCGATAGCGAAGGAGTTGTTATGGATGGCTCCAGCATTGCTTGCCGCCATCGCTGGATGGAGGGATTTGCGGACCCGGCGCATTCCCAACTGGTTGACCGTTCCCGGGTTAGGGCTCGGGATTGTCCTGAACAGCATCCTTGGGGGCTGGGCGGGAGCCAAAGACTCTCTGCTGGGAGCAAGTTTGGGACTCGGGATACTGTTACCTTTCGTGCTGATACGGAGTTTGGGCGCGGGCGATTGGAAATTGGTGGGCGCTCTCGGGGCCTTTCTCGGGCCCGACCATCTGATCGTCGTGCTGATGGCAACCATCATGGTGGCCGGGGTGATGGCTCTGATCCTGGTCATATGGAAACACCGCATTCGCCAGACGGCCCGCAACATCGCGCGTATGTTCCGGGCGTTTTTCACCTTTCATCTCCCCGGACCGGAGCTTTCCCTGGACGATCCGGAAGCGCTGAAAATTCCGTTTGGCGTGGCGGTCGCCATCGCTGTGCTGCTTTACGCTGCAGCGCATGCCCGCGGAGTGGCTTAGGCATCGAGCAGGATCGTGACATGAGGTGGGTATGAACTGGATGAAAAAGATAACCGCGGGATCGAGCGGCTCCGAGATTGCCGAAGCCGCCCTGGTGTTGCCGCTGATGTTTACCATTTTGTTGGGCATCTACTGGTTCGGACGCGCCTACAATGTTTACGCCACGCTGAACTTTGCCGCCCGCGATGCGGTCCGAACCGGTGTTGCTCCTACCTGTGCCATGTGCGGAGGCGGCCCTACAGGCGCCAATTCATTTCCTTCGCTGAACGTCATGGCCCAGGTGGTTCAGCAGGACCTGCAGGCTTCGCAAATCGACTGGACCCAAGTCCAACCCCTCCTCTTGGCCAACGTAGACTTGCCCCCAGGAGATACGGCGTATTTCTCTTGCAATGGCACTGGAGGCGTCTCGAACTGTTCCTTACCCAGCGGCGGATACCCACAGATTTGCGTCCTTCCGAATGTCTATATGGATTATGTGTCTGCCGATTCTGACCTGCAAAGCTGTGGCATTTCGGTGAGTTTTCAGTACCCTTATCAAATGTCGTTGCCTTTCACGTCGTTGAACATGACTCGGGTCATGCTCAAGGCACAGGCGCAAATGGCGCAGGAGAATTGATTGGCAGGTCCAAGCGGGGCAGCCAAGTGAGGCATTTCGGGCCACACCCAAGACACTTCGCACACGATGAAGCCGCCACCATGGTTGAGTTCGCCGTCTCGCTGCCCCTGTTGCTGGTACTGGTAGTCGGGATCTATGACTTTGGCGGAGCTTTCAATCTCAAGCAGGAGTTGAACAACGCTGTGCGTGAGGGTGCGCGCTACGGGGCCAGTGCTTCGACCGCCGACCTTTCGCAACAAGCCAGTGCTACTCCGCCCACCGTAGTCGCGACCGCCATTCTGGTGGACTCTTATCTGCAGACCGCCAGGATGAACGATTGCGGCCTGAACGCCGTTGTCACTACCGGAACCGCTGCATTTTCATCTCCCTTGACTTGGACCTACACTGCTTCCGGCTGCTCCTATGGAACGCTTACTCTGACGATTCAACGCGGGTATTCGCAAGTGGCAGGAACGGTTGCAAGTACCAATATCCAGGTAATCTACACTCAGGTCTCCATTAAATATCCGTATCAATGGCAATTCAACCGTGTGATTCAACTGCTGGTTTCAGGGTCCTCTTACGCTGGGACCACCCTGATTTCGACCAGTGCCACGGTTCCCAATGTCTTTTGAAACGGCAGCAGAGGCTTGGTCACTTAGGATTGAGCAATGGGATTAAGAATGAGAAGAACACTATTACCGGCGCGGCGTGAAGAGCGAGGCCAAACCCTCATTTTCGTGGCCGTCGCGTTGGTGAGCTTGCTCGGTATGGCAGCGCTGGCAATTGATGTAGTGACACTCTACGTCGCCAAGAGCGAGGCGCAAAGGGCCGCAGACGCGGCCGCGCTAGCGGGAGCCACTGCGTTCGTAAGCGCGGGCGCCACCACGTACCCCTCAGGCACCAGTCAGGCCGCTCTCTTGAACCCGCTGGGCGCGAATATGGCCAGTTCTTTCATAGCCGCCGCTCTGGCACAGAACAATGTCTCAGGCAGCCCTCCGCAACTGGTCGGATCGCCCACAATCGACTACACAACCTACCCGGGCAATCCCCACATAACCGTTACCGTGCAACAAACCAATCTGCCCACTTTTTTTGCGCGAATCTGGGGCAAGACCAGTGCCAGCGTGCAAGCCACCGCAACCGCCGAAGCCTACAACTCCTCCAGTTCCCTCAATTCAATTGGCAGCTATATCCCCGTCAGTCCGCGGTGCGTCAAGCCTATCCTGATCCTGAACAATGATCCCAACGGCACGCCTCCGGATCCCTTTGTGGTCGAGACCAGCGGCGCGGTTAGTACGCCCGCCTCCTCCCTGTGGGGGACGGGCTTCATTGGAGAGTACGTCTCTTTCTCCTCAGCCTGCAATCCGGCGGGGGCCGGATGCAGCCCTAACGTGACTGTTGGGTACGTGCCTGCGGCAATCCCGGCGCCCTCATCGTCCTCGGGTGCCAACGGCTCCTACAACTCCACCGTTTGTCCCGGCGACTGCGCAACTCTCGGAGGCTCTTCTTACCAACAGAGCATCTCATGCTGCGATACCACCCTGTACAACTTCAATCAGTGTGGGAACGGCGCTCAGAGCATGTATTACGATATCAGCAACAATCCAGATAATCCGGCCCAAACCCAGAATGGTTTGCAATGTGTTGTCCACGCATCGGCAGGGCTACCGATAGACGCGCTCAACATTCCGTCGACGTACCCGACCGATCCATTCCACATCAACCCTGGGACATACACCCAAACCGCACTCGGTTTGGGTGCTGCCACGAACATGTCCACTAGCGATTCCATCGTCACTCTCCCCATAATCGACCCCGGTATTATTACGAGCGGGGGTCCGACTGTCATTGTCGTCGGTTTCCTACAGCTCTTTGTCACCAGCGTGCCTGGGACAGTTACCGGCTCAGATTTCAGCGGCTTTATCCTCAACGTGATTGGCTGCGGCAATGGGGCCACTGCTGGAGCTATATCCGGTGGCGGCGTTTCTCCCGTTCCGGTGCGCCTGATCACACCCCCGTAGGTTGTTAAAGCACTCAGACCAACCGACAGCATCCCCGGTCCTCGGTTCGAACGGCTCGTGAAGTCGCACGCTGGGTTTTACAGGCGGGAGCTAGCCCTTGCGATATCGCAGATAAATCCCAGCGATTCCCGAGGAGACCAGCAGAATTGTCGCGGGTTCGGGAATGGTGGGAGGAGGCGGCTTGGGGGGCTTCTTCGAACACGGCTGAGTCGGTTCTTTGTCAAGCTCTTTCGAGCTCCGCCCGCCGCTCGCCACCACGCTCGTAAGCCTGCAGGGAATGGGTGGTGGGAAAACTGGCGGGAATCCGCTGCCCGGTCCCCAGATCGAGCTCAACAGGGGCGGAGGGCCAACCGGGCCTAACCCGGGGGACACCAGCGACGATTCCCCCGGAAACGGAGCTTGCATGGAGCTTCCTTCCCCTGGATTCACCGGCTGCTCAAACTTTTCCACCGGCGGCTCTTCCGGCGAAATTCCCAATTGTGCCGTGGGCGATACTCGATTTGCGCAGCGGGTGCGCCCCGTAATCCTCCCGTCGGTAATCAGCTTTTCGCCTTTGCGCAGGCGAACTTTCTTTCTTGTCCAGAAGACCTTGTTGTGCAGGCGGTAGGAGAGATAAACCAGCTCAGGCTCTTGCAGCTCGATGATGCGGGCGCTGCGGAAATCGAAGCCCTCGTAATGCTGGGCCACAACAGGATCGTGCGCACTCACCTCGCGCAGATCTTCTGGGCTGCGAACTCCTCCGGGAACCACCGAGTAGGGATATACCACTCGCGGGCCAGCGTCGGGGACGCCCGCCGATTGTGCTGCCAGCACGGCCAGATTCACGCTGGGACTCCTTTCGGCCTGAGAGGAGTTTGACCGCAGCGGGGAGAGATAGGAGGAAGCAGGAAAGTGCAGGTGCCTGCTGTCGGCGATCCACTGGGCGCTCAACGCGATCAGCGCCAGCGCCGCCAACAGCCATCCGAGGCGCCGAATTTGCCTGCGGCGGCGGTATCTGGTTCTGCGCACGCGCCTTAGCCCATGATCCAATCGAACTCCTACGACAAACCCACACCGGAACCCGTTGACAAAGCGTGGCCGGCACGGCAGCACCCTGGCTCGCACCGCGAACTGGGTGGTACCGAGGAGAAGATCATACTGCGAATGGCGTGCTTCATAATAGCAAAATAGGGTATTTCTTGCAGAAACACCGCCACAGACCCGGCTTAGCGGCACTCGCGCACCCAGATCTGCCCCTCCGACATCAACGAGATCCGTGCCTCGAGGAAGTCAGGTTACGCGCCACCTGCAAAATAAGGAGTCCGCCTGGGGCGGAATTAGGTACTAAAGTTTCTGCGTCTCGGAGGCGATATTCCTACTGACGAGGTTTTCGGCGGAGACAGAGGGGAGAAGCGGAGGTCATTCGAGAGTCGGGCCTCTCAGCAGCCTGGCGCCGGGCCGAAAGGAGCGCAGGAGTACTTATGAAAATCTTGATCGCTGAAGATGACGTGTTCTTCTGCAAACTCCTGCACAAGTTATTGTCGCCAGAATTTGAAGTAAAGACCGCCTGGGATGGCCTGGAAGCATGGCACATACTGCAAGAAGGCAACGCTCCACCGCTTGCGGTCCTCGACTGGGTTATGCCCGGCATGACCGGCCCGCAGATCTGCCGGGAGTTGCGAGCGAATCCTGGGACGGCGGGAACTTACGCAATCCTCCTAACGGCCAGAAACAGTGCCGAGGACATTGTCGCGGGGCTGCGCTCGGGAGCGGACGACTATGTGACCAAACCGGTTCAGCCAGAAGAACTTCGCGCCCGGGTAGCGGTTGGCCGCCGGATTGTCGAACTACAGGCCAACCTTGCCGCTCAAGCCAAAATGCTGGCCGAGACCATGGAGCGGGAGAAATCCTTGCAAAGCCGCCTGATTTCTTTCCAGGACCTGGGCCAGCTACAGCAGGTTGGAGGCTTTTTTCGCAATCCTCGGTGAAGAATCTTTTTGCCCACAACCTGTTTCAGCTACGCCAGACCGCTAAAGGTCTTGCCAGGGTCGGTTGAAAGTGAAGAGCCCGGCACACGACCGTAACCGACTAAATGGGTACCCTGCATTGACTTACCTTCCGCCGCCTTGCTACACTGCCCACTCAGAGTTGTGGAATCCAGGCCCCCTCCTTTCGATTCCTCGAATCGGCGAGAATTCTGTTGAAGTAATGGAACTATTACTCAATCTTTTCTGGGTCACGCTGGCGCTGCCAGCCGTCTGGCTGTGGTGTCAGAAGCCGGCTCGCGCACAGGGTTCGTGGCCGTTTGAGCGCCTTCGAGTATTCGTCCTCTTGAGCTGCTTGCTCATGCTTCTGTTCCCGGTGATCTCGGCCACCGATGATATGCGCGCCATGGGGCAAGTGCTGGAAGAAGCAGGGCCAACCGAAAGGGTGGTCAAGCAGTTCGCGGGAGGCGAGAGGTCCCATTCTCACCTGAGCGGGGATGGTACCTTACCAGTCCAGTTGAAATATGCGTTAACGCTCTATCCTAATCAGGAGATCTGCGGACAAGTCTCGGTTGATCCGACTCTGTTGCCAGAGCAGGCCCTGCTGGGTGGTTTGACTTGCCGTGCCCCTCCGCTGCTGTTCATCGCTTAAGTGCATGCTCCGCCGTTCTGCGGGGCGAAATTTCCTTTTTTCAAATCAGACCTGTGTTGCCGTGGTAGGCGATAGGCATCGTCGCTGCGGTGATACAGACAGCCGGTTCATTCGGCGGCAAAACGATCAGGGAGTGCCTGGTGTACAGAATGCTTTGGCGCTGTTCGGCCGTGTTTCTTCTTTTCGGAGGTTGCGTCCAAGCTGGGGCGCAACAGGCCTTGACCTGGGAACAGGTGCGCGACCGCTTTGAGGCGGGCAATCCCACGCTATTGGCCGACAAGCTGAGCATCGACGAATCCAGAGCGCAGGAGATCACCGCATTTCTCCGCCCCAACCCGACGTTCACCCTGCTGGCGGATGGGACTCAAATCGCTCCGGAGAAAGGCGTCTGGCGGCCGTTCGCCGGCACGTTTGAGTCGCCCAGCCTTAGCTATCTGCACGAGCGGCAGCACAAACGCGAGTTGCGCCTGGAAAGCGCCAAGAAGGGAACCATGATCGCCGAGTTTAGTCATGCCGATCTGGACCGAACCCTGCTGTTCACCTTACGCGGCGCATTCGTGTCAACCCTGCAAGCCAAAGCGGTGCTGCAGCTGGCAAATGACAACCTTGCCTATTACGACAACGTGCTCGACATCAGCAGAAATCGTTACAACGCCGGCGACATCGCGCAAATTGATCTCGACCGGTTGGAACTGCAGCGCGTCCAGTATGAATCGGATTTGCAGGCGGCCGAGGAGAATCTGGAAACCGCCAAGATCCAACTGCTTACGCTGCTGAACGATCGCACTCCGCTCGGCCAATTCGACGTGGCCGGGCCCTACGATTTCAGCGACCAGCTCATGCCACGGGACGAGTTCCGGAAGATCGCTCTGGACACACGGCCGGACTTGAAGGCAGCCGTCGAAGCCGTGGACAAAGCCCAAACCGACCACAAACTCGCGGTGGCCAACGGTTCCACCGATCCCACCGTGAGCGCATGGTATACCCACAACTCCTCCAACAATAACCCGTTTGGCGTAAATACGCTGGGCGTCAGTGTCACCATCCCGTTGCGCATCTTCGACCGCAACCAGGGAGAGAAATTGCGCACCCAACTGGACATCACGCGCAATGAGAGATTGCGCGACGCCACCACAGCGCAAGTGTTCAGTGACGTGGATTCCAGCTATGCCACGCTCGAAAGCAATCTGATTCTGCTGCGACCTTACAAAGCCAAATACCTGCAGCAGTCGGTGCGAGTGCGCGACACCATTACTTTTTCCTACCAGCATGGCGGGGCGTCGTTGCTGGATTTCCTGAACGCCCAGGCGGAGTACCGCAGCGTGCAGGTGAATTACGTGAACTTGCTGGGCTCTTACTTGACGGCTGCAGCCCAACTGAATATGGCAGTGGGGCGGGAGGTTTTGCCATGAAACACAAGATTTTCTTGCCAACGACCCTCTTCCTGGGCTTGAGCCTGGTTCTTTTGGGTTGCGGGCAAGGAAAGGCCGATCCCAAAGCGGAGGCGCCCCCACCTACTCAGGTGGTGCGGGCCGCGGACGTAAACCTCATCAAGGTGGAACATCCCGATCAGTTCCCACTGGCGACCGCAGGCGAGCACAAGGCGGCTCCGGCTCTGAATGTAACCGGAACCGTAAATCCTGACATCACGCGAAATGTACCGGCCATCTCGCTGGCCACGGGCCGGGTGGTGGAGATCAAGGCGCGCCTGGGCGACGTGGTGAAAAAGGGCCAACTGCTGTTGCGGGTGCAGAGCAATGACATCTCCGGGGCGTTCCAGCAGTATTTGAAAACGGTCAATGATGAAAGGCTGGCGCGCACGCAATTAGAGCGAGCGCAGATTCTGTTCGAAAAGGGCGCCATTTCGCAGAAGGATCTGCAAGTGGCGCAGGCCGCCGAACAGGACGCTCGGGTTGACCTCGACGCCGCAACCCAGCAGTTGAAGTTGCTCGGCGTGGACAAGGATCATCCCACGGGAATCGTTGACATTGTCGCTCCCATTTCCGGCGTCATCGTCGAACAGAACGTCACCAACGCCGCCGGCGTCCAGGGTCTGTCTTCTCCGAATCCCTTTACCATCTCTGATCTGTCTCACGTGTGGATCATCTGCGATGTTTACGAGAACGATCTGGATGCCATACATCTTGGCCAGTTCGCTGATATTCACCTGAACGCCTATCCCGGCAAGACCCTGAAGGGCCGGATTGACAACATCGGCCCCATTCTTGACCCCAGTATCCGCGCCGCCAAAGTGCGGCTGGAGGTGCCCAACCCCAATGAAATCATGCGGGTGGGAATGTTTGTCACGGCCACGTTCTATGGCAAGCAGCCTGAGACGTACGCAGTGGTACCGGCAGCGTCGATCCTTCACTTGCACGATCGCGACTGGGTTTACGTGCCGGCTGACGGCGGAGGTTTCCGGCGCGTGGAAGTAAAGGGAGGCAACATGCTTCCCAATGGCATGCAGGAAATCAGGTCCGGAGTCACGCCCGGTGCGAAGGTTGTCTCTAACGCGCTCGAGCTACAAAACACGGTGGACCAATAAATGATCCGTGGCCTGGTTGATTTTGCGTTAAACAATCGTTTCCTGGTTCTGGCTTTTGCCATCCTTCTTTTCGGCTGGGGCATCATCTCGTTTCACAATCTTCCGGTCGAGGCCTACCCGGACGTGGCCAACAACTACGTTCAGATCATCACCCAGTGGCCGGGGCGCGCCGCCGAGGAGGTCGAGCAGCAGGTCACGGTTCCACTGGAAATCCAGGTAAACGGCATTCCTCATCTGGAGCACTTGCGTTCCGTGTCTTTGGCGGGGCTTTCCAGCCTGATGCTGATCTTCGACGATCAATCGTCGAATGATTGGAATCGCGCCAAGGTTCTGGAGCGGCTGGCGCAGGTGAATCTCCCTAATGGCTTGCAACCCGTGATGGGCACGGACTGGAGCCCGGTGGGCCAGATCTATTGGTACACCCTCAAAAGCACGAACCCGAAGTATGACGTGATGGAGTTGAAGTCACTGGAAGACTGGGTGCTCGAGAAGCAGTTCAAGTCCGTCCCCAACGTCGTAGATGTAGCCAGCTTTGGCGGAGTTACCAAGGAGTATCAGGTTCGCCTTGATCCCGGCAAATTGATCTCTTATGGCTTAAGCCTCAGCCAAGTCGAACAACAACTCACCAATAACAACACCAATGCGGGTGGCAGTTTCATCGAAGCGGGCGAGCAGCAAATCAATGTGCGTTCCCTGGGGTTGTTCACCAGTGTGCAGGACATCGAGAACACGGTCATCAAAACCCAGAACGGTACGGCACTGCGAGTCAAGGATATCGGCGAGGTTCTGCAAGGTCCGAAAATCCGTCTGGGGAGAATCGGCAAGGCGATTCATCGCGCCGATGGCAAAGTCGTTGACGACGATGATGTTGTCGAAGGCATTGTGCTCATGCGTAAGGGCGCTGAACCGGATCACTCGCTGGATGGGATTCACGCCAAAGTCAAAGAACTGAACGAGCACATTCTGCCGCCTGGGGTGAAAGTTGTTCCCTTCCTCGACCGTGATGACCTGGTCCACTTCACCACTCACACGGTGCTGCACAACCTTACGGAAGGCATTATTTTGGTTTCGATCATCCTGTTCCTCTTCCTGGGGAATGTGCGCGGCGCACTTATTGTTGCTCTTACCATTCCATTCTCGTTGTTGTTCGCCTCGATCTGTTTGGACATGAGGCGAATCCCGGCTAATCTTCTGTCTCTCGGTGCGCTGGATTTCGGCATGGTGGTGGACGGCGCAGTCGTAATGGTGGAAAACATTGTCCGCCATCTGAGCCGGGCCAACGGCGAGACCAAAACTCCTGGAGAAAAAATTCGTGAGGCTGCTCACGAAGTGCAACGTCCGGTGTTTTACGCGATCGGCATCATTATCACCGCGTACATGCCGATCTTTACGCTGCAGCGCGTGGAAGGCCGTTTATTTAAACCGATGGCTTGGACCGTGGCCTTCGCGCTGCTGGGCGCCCTGATTTTCTCCATGTTGCTGGCGCCGGTGTTGGCTAGCTTCGCCTTTCGCAAAGGCACACACGAGTGGCACAACCCAGTTCTGGTATTTCTCACGTCGCACTATCGCTCGGCTGCGAGATGGGCCATTCGCCGCCGGTATCTGATCGTGGGACTGGGAGTGGCCAGCCTGATTCTGGCGCTGTATTTGGCGCTTGGCGGCGTCATCGGCTCTGAATTTCTGCCTCACCTGGATGAAGGCGCCATCTGGGTACGCGGCACGCTCGCACCCAGCACTGGACCGGCCGAAGGCACCGAGGTAATGAATCGCGCGCGCGTAGTGCTTTGTTCTTTTCCCGAAGTCATCAAGGTCGTCAGTCAGGTGGGACGCCCCGACGACGGCACCGACACCACTGGCTTCTTCAACACTGAATACTTTGTTGATCTAAAGCAGAAAGAGGATTGGCGCCCCGTTTTCCACGAGAATAAAGAAGAACTCATCTCGGCCATGAACCGGGAACTGGAGAAGATGCCCGGCGTAATCTGGAACTTCTCCCAGCCCATTGCCGACAACATGGAGGAAGCGGTCAGCGGAGTGAAGGGCGAGCTCGCCATTAAAGTCTATGGCGATGACCTGAAGACCCTCGAAGGCAAAGCCAACGAAATTCTCAACGTGATGCACGGAGTTAAGGGTGTGCAGGACCTGGGAGTATTCCGCGTGATCGGCCAGCCCAATCTGAACTTTGTAGTCGATCGGGCGGTGACCGCCCGCTACGGTATCAACGTCGCTGATGTGCAGGATGCCATTCAGACTGCGGTGGGCGGCGGCGCTGTCAGCCAGGTCCTTCAGGGCGAGCAACGTTACGATGTGGTGGTGCGCTATCAGGAGCCGTTCCGGGACACTGCGGAAGCCATCGAGAAGATCCGTTTGCTCTCGCCCACCGGCGAGCGCGTATCGCTCGCCCAGCTTACCGGAATGAATGTCGCCGACGGCGCGTCCGAAATCTACCGCGAAGGCAATATGCGTTATGTCGCCATCAAGTACAGCGTTCGTGGCCGCGATCTCGGAAGCACCGTGGAAGAAGCCATCAAGAAGGTGGACGAGCAGGTGAAGTTGCCCGCCGGTTACACCATTGACTGGGCGGGCGAATATGAAAGCCAGAAGCGGTCTGAGAAGCGCCTCGCCATCGTAGTACCCATCACCATCCTGCTGATTTTTATCATCCTTTACACCATGTTCGGCTCCTTCAAATGGGCGGGGCTGATCCTGGCCAACGTCGCCATGGCCAGCATCGGGGGGGTGTTGGCGCTCCTGATGTCTCACACCAATTTCAGTGTTTCCTCCGGCGTGGGTTTGCTTGCGTTGTTCGGAGTGTCAGTGCAAACCGGAGTCATCATGCTCGAGTACATTAATCAGTTGCGGGCCCGCGGTAACACCATCATGGAGGCCGCTGTCGAAGGCGCCGTCCTGAGGCTGCGTCCCATCATGATGACCATGCTGGTGGCAACCCTGGGCCTTTTGCCTGCAGCCTTGTCGCACGGCATCGGCTCCGATTCGCAGCGCCCGTTTGCCATCGTTATTGTCGGAGGTCTGCTCGCCGATCTAGTGATGAGCATCTTTCTGCTGCCCACGTTATATGTGTGGATGGCCGGCGATCGTGATGTTCTCCCCGCAGTGGATTCAGCCGAAGACTTGTAGGTGACCCGGTTACCATCGTGACCGCATGGATGGTGACCGAATTCGCATTGCTTCATCGATTCCCGATGTGCTAAGGTCTCTCTAAGAGTAGTTAGCTATTGGCAATCGATGGGGCGTTTTTCCAAAACTGCGATCGCTCTTCTGGCCGCCTTGGGCGTGCTCGTGGTGTTAATCACGCCTGCCATGGATGAGCTTCCCAGTACTGCTCCCCATTCGCTGCACCACACCATCGCGCTGTCGGTAAGTGGCACCACGTTTCTGCCCAAAATCCTGCTGCACGAGCAAATACACGAGACTACCTTAGCCAACCTTGTGCGCGGCGCCGACCTGATTAGCCTCAATTGCACCCGCCTTTGCTAGATTCCTCGTTGTTCTGTCTCACTTCTCCCTTTTGCGAAAGCCGGTGTTCGCGATCTTAACTGTCGTGCTCCGATCGAGTTTTATTGGGGCCGGCAACCGTTCTTTCGAGCATTTCTTGGAAAGCGCTGAAGCTGAATAGGCAAGAACCGGAATAGACGAGTCATGACATTTTGGCTTGTCTTCTGGTTCCCGAACTTCAGCGCTGCCGCAACCAGGGCATTTGAGGCCCTCATTTATACAGGAGAATAGAGCAATGAAAAACAGGAGTCTATGGTTCGTATTTCTAACTTTTCTGTGCGCCAGCACAATGGCGTGGGCGGGACAGGCTTCTTCGGTGGAAGTAGTGGCTGCCGGAAATGGAACCGCCGTCCCCAATCCCGACTGCCACTCCGACGGAGTGTACTGCAATTGGGTAAATGTAGTGGTGCCGGATGGTTCTCAAATCGACCACGTGACAGTTCTTGCCAGCGTTGATGGGCAGTCCTGGACCCAATGCACCGAAGCCCCCAGCGGAACTTACATGAATTGCGGCCCGGGAGTCCGTTTCCTCAACAACAAGCCTGGAATCGCACCCAGCACTGGCGGAACCAACATCACTTGGAGGATGCTCAACGCCACCAGCCACAAACAATGGGGGAAGCTGGTGGTTGATTATCACTAAGAGGATTACCGGCCATGAGACGGCGCCTCAAGCCGAACGAGTGGAAGCGTATGGATCGCATGTTCTGGATCGTGCTTGCGATCGCCATCCCGCTTCTGCTCGTTCTAACTCTGCTTGATGCCTACTTTATTGGCTTCAAGTAGGGTATAAGCGAGCGGACTGACACAACCGAGTGATCATCCCCCATCACTCGCTTCCCGCTACTTGTTTTCCTTCTCTTTCGCTTTAGTGTCTTCCGGAGGTTCCACTGCTCCCGGCATCACCTTAAGCGGAGCCGAGCGCTGCTCTTCCAGTTCGGGATGCGGCCGCGGCTTGCGCGGCAGCATCTGGTCGCGCATCGCGGCGTTGTACACGAAGATAGCCTCCACGGTTGCGGCTTGCGCCAGATCCGCGGGCTGCAGGCGTTCGTAAGTATCCATGTTCGAATGATGGGTGCGCGAGCCGTAGTCGAGGCGGTCCTGGATGAACTGGAAGCCGGGAATCCCGACCGCATCAAACGATTCGTGGTCGGTGCCACCGGTGTTGCGCGCGGTGATCGTGCTGACGCCGAGATCTTTTAGCGGCTCCATCCACTGCGCAAAGATCGGGCCGACAGCGGCGTTCTCCTGCAGATAAATCCCCAGGATCTTGCCGGTGCCGTTATCCACGTTGAAGTAGCCCGAAATTTTCGGCTGCTCCGGCATTAGTACAACGGGTCCGGCGGGTTTACGCAGCCAATCCGGTTTCTCCAGCTGATCGGGAGCGGTCGAGAGTGGCACGGATCCGAAATGCTGCTTCACGTAGCCAATGGAACCAAAGAGACCCTGCTCTTCTCCCGTCCAGAGGCCAATGCGGATGGTGCGCCGCGGCTTGACCTGCAGCGCGTTGAAAATCCGCATGACTTCCATGGCTACAACCGTGCCGGCGCCATTATCGGTCGCGCCTGTCGCCGAAGCCCACGAGTCAAGATGGCCGCCCACCATGACCACTTCATTTTTCAGCTTGGGATCAGTGCCGGGAATCTCGGCGATAGTGTCGAAGCCATGTTCGTGGTCGCCGAAATACTTGACATCAACGTTCATTTCAATGTTAACCGGGACATTGGCTTTGAGCAGACGATAAACGCGTCCGTAATTCTCTACAGCCGTCACCACCACCGGAAGTGGATCGGCGTGATCGCGCTTATAAGTGAACCACCCAAATCCGCCATCGTCGAAGATCGTGCCGCCGGAGCCGCCGTTGTCGCGGCCGTCGCGGCTGGGAAGAATAACCGCCAGAGCATGCTCCGAGGCCAGAAATTGCCCGGTTTTGGCGAGCAGCGTGATCCGCTTGACAAAATCCTGGATCCTATCCGCGAAAGGCTTCGGCTTTTCCAGGGGGAAATCCGCAATCTTGGCGAGATCCTTGTCATCCATGCGCGTAAACAGCGGCTTATCCACCGGATTCACCTCGCGCATATCTCCCAGCAAAACGATTTTTCCTGCCAGCTTGCCTTTGTACTTGTCGAAATCTTTCTCGTCCTTAACATCAACCCAAACAGCTTGGCCATTGACTGCGCCGTTGGTGGAAGGCGACCACGGAGCGGCCTGAGCGATGAAAACAGCCGTGTCCGGCGAACTCATGCGCACCCAGGTGTTGAGCTGTTGCCAGGCCATGCCAAACTCTCCCCAGTCTTCAAGATGGGCATTGCTGCAACCCATCGCAGCCAATTGGTCGCGCGTCCACTCGTTGGCCCGATGCAGGTTGGGTGAGCCGGTGAGGCGCGGGCCGATGCCATCCATGAGGGCGGAAGCGAAATCCATCACATGCGAATGGGTCAAGCCTTCGTCACGAATGCGCTGGTACATGGTGTAGTCGAGATTCTCTCTTGCCGGCTGTGGCAGTTCGTACGATGGCTTGTCAGCTTCGGCCGCGGCTGTTTTCTCCTTGTTCTTGTCGGCTGCAGAAATAGAGAGTGGCAGGGCGAAGCAGAGTAACAACGCGAATCTAATTCTGAAGAAGTTACGGAATCGCATGTTTCGGTTTCCCTCCGAAAAAAGTTCCAAAGCAGAGTAGCAGATATGGAATCGCCTTACCAATCGGTGTAACCGGTCGGCGTGAACAGAACCTCTGTTATTTTTTTCGAGGCCAATCTTTAGCCCCTGATCGAAGGTCACCTTCGCATATCTCCACGTTCTGTTTATTCTTGAAGGGCCGACAGATTCTGAGCGGCTCCCCGATTAATCCGGTCGCACCCCTGCGTCCGCCTTCATAACGAGCGTTGTGCACAACACTGAACAACAAGCCGGATTCCAGAGAATCCTTGACACTCCAATCCGCGAGCTGGGACTGGCCATCGCCGGTTCGCCGCTGGAGCCTTTCGTGCAGCGGCTGTACTGTGAACTCGAGCGCAAGAAGCTTTTCAAGTTTCGGCCGGTGTGTTACCTCAGCGACGAATGGGGGTGCCCGTCGGGAGAGCCGGTGATCGGCATCCCTTTCTATCTTGCCAACCATGATCTCGCGCTCTACGAAAAGGAAAAGAACGATTTGGAAGACGCGCGCGAAATCATGATGTATCTCCGTCACGAAGCTGGGCACGCCTTCAATTACGCCTACAAACTCCACAAGACACCAGAATGGAAGCAGCTTTTCGGGTCATTCCGGCGTCCTTATCGGGATGTTTACCGGCCCACTCCCTTCTCGCGCGACTTCGTGCGGCACATGGCCGGCTGGTATGCGCAGAAACATCCCGACGAAGACTTCGCCGAGACGTTCGCCGTATGGCTCACCCCGCGCTCCGGCTGGCGCAAGCGCTACCACGGCTGGGGAGCGATGGCGAAACTTCGTTATATGAACCGCATTGCCCGCGCTGTGGGCAACAGCGATCCTCTCCGCCGCCGTGGCCAGACCGACATCACGGTGGAAGAAATGGAGTTGACGGTTGCCGAGTTTTACCAGCACTCCAGCGAAGACATCTCGCTGGTGGACGTGGTCCTCGACGCCGACCTCATGGACATTTTCGATGCCTCCAAACGGCGCAAATCCGCGCAGCCAGCTCACCAGTTCCTGAGTCAAAGACGGAAAGCGGTCATTGACAAAGTGGCCTACTGGTCCGGCGCGCAGCGTCCGCTGATCAAGCGGGTCATCGAATTGGTCGGGAAAAGGGCGTCAGAGCTTGGCCTGTTCGCGGATGCAGAGCGCGAATCGGAGCACCTGATCAATATCACCGTCTATGCCACGGCGTTGGCCATGAGCTACCTGGCACGAGGAAAGTTTGTCCAGAAATGATGCAGAAAGTCCCGGATCCCGCCAACCATGGCCGATTCGGGTGCAGGGTTTGGAGGACAAGATGAACGGCCGGAATCTAAAGATCGCGGTGCTTTACGACGTGTTTGGCGACGAAGACCCGTCGCCGGTCGTGCCGGAAAAGACGACGTCACGAAAGGGCAAGCGGCAGGCCAAGAAAAGAAAAGAAAAAGAAGATCGAGAAGAGATTTTTGAAGCTCTCGCCAAACTGGATCACCAGCCGTTTTATCAAGTGCTGGACGGCACGCCGCGCTGCCTGGAGCTACTCTCCAAATGCGGTGCGGATTTGGTCTTCAATCTGACGGAATCTTTCGCCGGCGATGACACCAAAGAAATGAACATTGCCGCCTATCTCGACTTGCTGGAGCTCCCCTACACCGGCGCCGGTCCCCACGCCCACTTTCTGGCGCAAGACAAGGCCGTAGCCAAAAAGATGTTTGCCTTTCACGGCATAAAGACGCCGTATTTCGCCACCTCCTATCGCGGCCGCATTGAGCACTCCCATGACATTTCGTTCCCGTTGATCGTGAAGCCGGTGTGGGAGGATGGTTCCATCGGCATTGATTCCAACGCTGTGGTGGGCAGCGTGAAAGAATTGATGCAGCGGGTGGAATACATCCAGGACGAATTCGACTCCCCGGCCCTGATTGAGGAATACATCGAGGGGCGCGAGATTTATTCCGCTATTCTGGGCAGTTATGAACGCGCCGAGGCGCTTCCTCTGGTTGAACTGGACCTCTCGCGCCTGCCCAAGGGCACTCCGAAGATTGCCAGCTATGATGTGAAATTCGAAAAACACACCGAAGCCCACAAGCTCACCAGATCTGCCCTGGCCGAAGATCTGGACGACAAATTGGCCGCTCGCTTGACGGAAACCGCTCTGGCCGCCTACCAGGCCGTTAAATTGCGCGACTACGGCCGCATTGACATGCGTCTGACAGAAAAAGGCGAGGTGTACGTGCTTGAGGCCAATCCCAACCCCTGGCTCTCCAGCAAACATGAGTTCGTCATGGCAGCCAGAAGCTCCGGCCGGCCCTACACTCAGTTGATCGGAGAGATTGTCGAGTTGGCCATGGCCAGGGCTGATGGCGCGGGTAAGGCCAAGGCAGCGGCGGCGACAGCTTGATCAGTCAAACCGATGGAAAATTTCCTGCTGCGCAAAGAGTCATTCTCCCTTAAGGCCAGTTCTACTGTTTGTGCGCGAAGGAGCGCCTCAACCGCTCGGAGCTAATGATCGCATCGCGATTCTCCTGCCGAACTTGCAAAGCCTTGTCTGGCTGATCGATTGGGAAACGGCCCTGCGGGACGAAGAAGGAACCAGAATAACCCGGGACTTGGCGGGCTTGCTAGCCGGAACTCTTTGCTGTCGAATAAGCAAAGCGGTAGATCTGTGCGTCGATCTCTTTGCGCAAGTCTCCCCAGATGTTCTCTGGCATTGCCAGAAAAGTCTTCACTACTTCGGGATCGAACTGACGTCCGGACCAGCGTTCAATTTCCTCTCGCGCCGCGGTCAGGGATTGCGCCGGACGATAAGGGCGGTCAGACGTAATCGCGTCCAAAGTGTCGGCCACTGAAAACAGCCGGGCTCCCAGCGGGATTTGGTCTTCCTTCAGGCCGCGCGGGTAGCCGGTCCCGTCGTAGCGTTCCTGGTGGGAATAAACGATCTCCGCAGCTTCGGCCAGAAAAGGAATCTTCTTCAGCATCTGGTAGCCGCGGTAACAGTGCTCCCGCATGATGTTCACTTCCTCCGGAGTCAGCGCACCCGGCTTGCGCAGGATCGCATCGGGAATCGCCATTTTGCCGATGTCGTGCAGAAAAGCGCCGCGCGCAATCACCCGGATTTGATCCGCCGACAGCCCCATGGCGCGGGCAATCGCAATGGTGAAGGCGGTTACTCGTTTGGAATGGCCTTCGGTTTCAGCATCTTTGAGGTCGAGAGCATCGCCCAGGGCCTCGAGAGTGATGTCATACGAACGCTCCAGCGTTCCCATCGCCTTGCGCAACTGGTCAGTGCGAGCTGCCACCAACGATTCCAAATTCGTCTGATAGGCGCGATTGTCGAGCTTGAGGCGGCGGTTCTCCAGCGCGCGGCGCACCGTGGCCAGCAGTTGCTCGCGCTCAAACGGTTTCAGCAGGTAGTCGTAGGCGCCGTTGCGGATCGCCGCCAGGGCCACCGATATGTCATGCACGGCGGTCACCATCACCACCGGCATGTCGGGAAATCTTTCTTTGGTTTTTTCCAGCAGCCCAATGCCATCCAAGTCGGCCATCATCAGATCGGAGAGCATGAGTTCAAATTCTTCGCTGGAATCGAGCACGGCGAGGGCAGTCAGGCCTGAGGAAGCCTGGCTGCATTTGTAATTGGCCGCCGCCAGCATGGAGCAGACGATTTCACGGATAGCTTCTTCGTCATCTACAACCAGGATGCGGTCGGAGGGCATGTCTGCTTGAGTCTAACGCCCATTCTACCGCAAGTGCGAGGTTCCGAAAGTAACCATCGGGTTCGCAAAAAGTGCATGGTTATGCATTCCAAGGTGATATCAACAACTAAGCGTTGACCCCTTTTGTCGCGATGAATACCGCTGCCCTCTGCGTCTGGTTCGCCGGCGGGGACTCTGCTGTCCCCAAGCTGATGGCTGTAGAATCGTCTGCGCTGGTCATTCTGGCCGTCGCCCTGCTGGTTTTCCGAACCTTCCGCGAACGCTACCTGTTGATGTGGATAGCGGGTTGGCTAGCCTACTTTGTCTGCGGCTGGACTCTTTCCGAGTTCGGCGCGGGGCTTGTCCCGAACTATGCCACGGCTGTTTCGCACGCGCAATTCATTCTGGCTGTGAGCTTGTTCGCCGGCGCGGTTTTCGTCTATTCGCACAGCACAAGAGTACTGTTCCCGCTGTGGCTGGCTTCGCTGGCGGTGATGAGCTATGCCGTGGCCCGCGCTCTGTGGTGGTCCGATGCCGCCGGACCGCGCCTGGCACTCGAGATCGCATACCGGCTGATCACCCTGGCGGCGGCCATTCAGATCATCCGCTTCCGCTGGGCGCGTTGGGAAATCGGGCCGTGGCTGCTCGGCGTCAGCTTGCTGCTGCTGCATCTGGACTGGGACCCGCTGAATGCGCATCTCCCTGCCGGATTCAGTCTGCTGGGAGACCTGATGCTCGGGTTCAGCATGTTACTGGTGGTGTTTGACGATTCCCGAACACGGGCGCGCCGCCTGGGCGTAGTCAACGCTTTAACCGACAGCATTGCATGCGCCCAGCAGCATGGCCCCATGCTCGCGACCGCCCTGCAGGAGTTGCGAGGCCTCATGCTGGCCAAGGCAGCCTGGTTCCGCTTGTTCGAGGGCGACCAGATGGTCCTGGCCCAGCAGATTGGGCTTTCCGAGGATTTTCTGCGTGACCGAAGTTCGGTCCCCATCGATGACAAGTTCGAGCGCACTCTGAGCGGCGGTGCGCCCATCCTGCTCAAGACTGCTTCCGCCGACGACTCTGTCCGTCCGCATCTGAAACGAGAAGGTTTTCACCATTGCGTTCTGGTGCCAGTGCTGGGAAAGAAGTCAGTGATCGGAGTTTTGACTCTGGGGAGCAAGCATCACCTCGCCTACACTCCCGAAGAGTTGGCATTCCTCGAAACCAGCGCTCACCAATTGGGGCTGGCAGTCGAAAATCTCCGTTTGGTGGAGCAGATTCTACGTTCTCATCGGCAGTGGGCTAACACTTTTGATTCCATCCAGGACATCGTCCTGCTACATGATTCTGAATTCCGGGTCATGAAAGCGAACCAGGCATTGCTTCAGCATCTCGGCCTGGCGCCGGCCGATGTGACGGGCAAGAGCTGTGAAAGCGTACTGCCGCGTGCAGGAGAATGGAGCGGATGTCCATATTGCACCGGCGTAGAGGAAGGCCTGCGGGAGGCCCCCGATCCCTGTTTCGGCGGTCATTCCATGGTTTCCAGTTCGTCCTACACCGAGCAGGGAACCAAGCAAAAAGGCACCATCCACGTGGTGCGCGATATCTCCGACCGCCGTGCCGCGGAAGAGAAGTACCGCCTGCTATTCGAGCAGATGCAGGAAGGCGTGTTCGTGGCTACAGTCGAAGGTAAGCTCCTGGAATGCAACGATGCCTTGGTGCGCATGTTGGGCTACAGCAGCCGCGAGGAACTAATGGCGGTCAACATCGAACAGGGACTTTACACCTCTGCCGAGCAGCGCGAAGCATTCCGGCGGGAGATTGGGCTGCGCAATTACGTCCGCAACTTCGAGGTTACGCTGCGGCGCAAGGATGGCGCATTGCTCACTGCGCTGGAGAGCAGCTTCGCCAGCCGCGACAGCAGCGGCAAGATCGAGCGCTACCAGGGCTTTCTGCTTGATATTACCGAAAAGAAGCGCGCCGAAGATGAAATCCGCCGCCGTAATCGCGAACTCAACGCGCTGAATGCGATGGCCGTGATCGCCACTCAATCCTTTGATCTGGACGAAATCCTGAACTTGACCCTGCGCCAGGTGGTTTCCTTGATGGGTGTGGAGGCGGGTTCCATTTATCTGGCTGACGCGAGTGAAGCCATTTTCCGCCGCCGCGCAGGCTGGGGACCACGCAGCGTGGAGCGCGCCCGCTTTTCTGAGATGCAATTTCCGGATGGCTTTGGGGATCTGGTCATGCGTTCCCGCACCGAGGTGATCACGGCCGAATACCTGCCCCATCTTCCCCAGTTGGTCGCCGACTTTATTCGCGCCGATGGACTCATTTCCTGGATGTGGGTGCTGCTCTGGAGCAAGGACAAACCCATCGGATTGATGGGGATCAGCAGCCGGGAGCCGCGCGAGTACACCAGCAACGATGAGAACCTGCTGGTGGCGATCGGCCGGCAGTTGGCAACCACTATTGAAAAAGTCCGCCTCTACGAACAAACCTGCCGCGCCTATGAGGACCTACGGCTCACGCAGGAGCAGTTACTGCAAAGCGAGAAGATGTCCGCGGTGGGCCAGCTGATCGCGGGCGTGGCCCACGAACTGAATAATCCGCTGACCGCGATTCTCGGGTATGCGCAGCTCCTGGAAAGCGAGGGCCTGGGAGAGCGGGCCGCGGACTTCGTCGGCAAATTGTTCAAACAGGCGCAGCGCACCCATCGCGTGGTGCAAAACCTGCTCTCTTTTGCCCGCCAGCGCAAGCCGCAGAAGCAGCAAGTGGATATCTGCAAGGTGCTCGATGAAACCCTGGCGCTGCGCGACTACGACTTGAAAGTGAACAACGTCAAGCTGGAGCGCCAGATTGAAGCCGGCATCCCTGCTGTGACCGCTGATCCTCACCAGTTGGAGCAGGTGTTTCTCAACATCATCAACAATGCCGTGGACGCCATGCTGGAAGCGAAACACGGCGGTGCTCTGAAAGTGCGGGTCCATAGCGCCGGGGGGCAAGTGTTCGCGGAATTTCACGATTCGGGTCCGGGGATCAAAGAGCCGGGCCGGATTTTTGAACCGTTCTACACCACCAAAAGCATTGGCAAGGGCACCGGGCTCGGCCTCAGCATTTGCTACGGCATTGTCAAGGAGCACGGCGGAGACATTTGCGCCCAGAATCCTTCCGGGGGCGGAGCAACTATTTCCGTGCGCTTGCCGGCAGCAGGGCAAACTGCCGCGCCGGAAAAGCCCTTGCCGTCTCCATCTCGTGAAACGGCGATCGAAGGGCGTATCTTGCTGGTCGAGAATGAAGAAGCGATTCTCGAATTCGAACGCGATGTGCTTGCTGGAGCGGGTGCCGAGGTGGTTACGCTGACCAACGGGGAAGAGTTGAAAACCCAGCTCACCAACCAGTCTTTCGATGCCTTGATCGTGGACGGAAAAACCCGGGGTTGGACGCCTTCGGAGTTATATTCCTGGCTGACGCAGAATCATTCAGGAATGCAAAAGCACCTTCTGTTTACCTTTTCCAACGTGCCGGACCCTGAGACCCGCAGCTTTCTGCAGGAAAACAACCTGCCCCATCTGGTCAAACCGTTTGAAGTTGGCGATCTCATTTCCCACTCTCGCCGCCTGCTGCAAAAGGCTCATGCCGCCAGCGCAGAGTAGATTCTGCGATACAGCTCAAAATATGCGGAACTTATAGGCTCTCTCTGAGCGACCGCGCAAACTCACGCAAAGCGGCCTCATTCCTCCGGTACCACATCCACTGGCCGAGTTTTTCGGCTTCGACCAATCCGGCTTCTCGTAGAACCGACATGTGATGAGAAATTGTGGGCTGCGAAAGATGAATCCTCGTCTCAATGTCCGACGCGCATAAACCCACTTGCTTGTCCAGTGAGCACCCGCCGCGTTCTTTGAGAGCCTGCAGTATCAGCCGCCGGGTGGGATCGGCAATGGCCTGCACTCTGCGACCTAAGCTATTTTCCGGATCAGTCATGATGAGATCAAGATGACAGCTTTAGGATATAAACTGGAGATTGATCGTTGTCAATCTAAGAATTGAGAACACGGGGAGCGCGGAAAGCATGGCGCTACTAGAAGGAAAAGAACGCAGAGAGCTTGAGCACTTAATGAAGCGCGAGGGACGGCTTCCGCCCGGTCAATCTCTGACCCTGAAGTGGCCGGTGCTGCATTATGGCACTGTGCCTCGCTTCGATCCTGAAACGTGGGACTTCCAGGTGTACGGATTGGTTGACTCGCCGTTGCGGTTCACTTGGCAGGACGTCACCAAACTGCCCAAGGTCGAGCGCACGAGCGACTTTCATTGTGTCACGCGCTGGAGCCGATTCAATAACCGGTGGAATGGCGTGGCATTCCGCGAATTGTTAGAGCGCGCCCGGCCAAAGCCTGAAGCCGCCTACGTTCTGGTCCACGCGGAACAAGGTTACACCGCGAACGTCCCGCTCGCCGATCTCGACCGGCCAGAGGTGCTGCTCGCCACGCATCATGACGGCGATCCACTCACTGCGGAACACGGTTATCCCCTGCGCCTGATCGTTCCGCATCTTTACTCATGGAAGTCGGTGAAGTGGGTGCAGTCACTCGAATTTCTCGCCCACGACATGCCCGGATTCTGGGAGAAAAACGGCTACCACATGTACGGAGATCCGTGGAAGGAGCAACGTTACAGCGGAGATTTGTAAAGTTAGAACGCAGAAGGAAGAATGCAGAAATCTAATCCTGTTTTTACTTCTGCATTCTTCCTTCTGACTTTCACTTTTTCAAAATCGGGTTGTACCCGTCACTCAGCAGCTTGGCCCGCATGTTCTCTGCATCCTTAACGTCGGCAAAAGGTCCGACCTGCACGTGAAATAATCTGTCGGTCGGCGCGGTAGCCGAAAAAGCGGGATATTGCTTGTTCTTGAGGGCTTCCACCAGCGCCTCGGCATCTTCCGGCTTGCTGACCGCCGCCACTTGCACAAAATAGCTACCGCCTGCTGGTGCCGCCGCCGGATCGAGGGGCGCGGGTTTGGCTTCGCCTGGGCTCGCTGAAGAAAGCGTCGCAGGCGAAGAAGCTGCTGGGGAAGAACTCGCAGACGGGCTGGTACTATCAGCGGTTGTCAGCTGGGAATCTGCATCTTTCTTCTCGACCGCTTTATAGAATGTGAGATCAGCCTGGCTCGTGCCGCTGGTTGGCTTGACCGCCGACGGACGCGGGCCGCTATTCACCGCAGTTTGTCCAACTGGAAGAGTTGCGACTGTACTCGAAGCGGAGTTCTTGCCCAAAGAAAAGCCCAGCCCAAAAAATACCGCGCACAGCGCCACCAGGCCGAAAAACAGGGCAAGCATCTTGCCCGTACCTAAAGTTATTTCCGTGTCCTGAGACGAAGCGGTTGCCATTTCAATCTCGATTTGTCGCTCCTTCCCTACGATCACCCCTTCGTTTCTCCGCCAGCTTTGTTCAGCATCTTTTGCAGCCCGGAAAAGAAGTCCACCGGAACGGGGAAGATCACAGTCGTGTTCTTTTCAACGCCGATTTCCGTCAAGGTCTGCAAATAGCGCAGTTGAATGCTCACCGGCTCCGTGGCCAATAACTTGGATGCATCAACCAATCGCTGTGCCGCCGAGAACTCGCCCTCGGCGTGAATGATCTTCGACCGCTTCTCGCGTTCCGCCTCCGCTTGCTTGGCCATGGCCCGCAGCATGGATTCGGGCATATCCACCTGCTTGACCTCGACGTTCGCGACTTTCACTCCCCACGGCGCGGTGTGGGTATCCAGAATGCTTTGCAGGCGCAGATTGATTTTGTCGCGGTGCGCCAGCAACTCGTCAAGTTCCTGCTCGCCCAGCACTGAGCGCAACGTGGTCTGCGCGAATTGCGAGGTCTGATAAACGTAGTTGGAAACCTCCACCACCGCCTTGCGTGGCTCGATCACGCGCAGGAAAATGACCGCATTCACTTTCAAGGTGACGTTGTCGCGCGTAATGATGTCCTGCGGCGGAACTTCGAGCGCCTCCTGCCGCAGTGACACTCGCACCATGCGGTCGAGCGGGGCGAACACAAAGATGAGGCCCGGGCCTTTGGCCTCGGGCAAAAGCCGTCCCAGGCGAAAAATGACGCCGCGTTCGTATTCCGCCAGGATCTTAATGGAGCTTAGGACGTATAGAGCGACGATGATGATTGCGATGGTGGTGAAGCTAAACCCAAGTTCCATCCCAGCCCTCCAAACCTGATTGTCAGGAATGACTGGATTGTATCGCAAGTAGCGGGGAAGGTGCGGTGAGGCGGGCTTACGGTAGTGGCCCCGTTTTCGCCGGGCACGACCCCCTCGTTGGGCGTCATTCCCGAATCCCCGCGCTTTCACCAGCGGGGCGAGGAATCTCGCGTGGAGCATCGCACACTGATCAATGGCTAGGCTCCCAAAAGCCAATGCGGCGCGTTCGCACAACCGCCACTTACGCCATCGCGGTGGCCGAAGTTCTCCGTACTGACGGCGCGGGGTCCACCTGTAACTGCAGCCCCTCCACTCTCCGCACCACGACTAGCTGTCCGGGGGACAGGTTCGCGGAAGAGGTTGCGTCCCAAATCTCGCCGTGGATGAAAACTTTTCCCTGGGGAGCCAACGCCGTTTGCGCCATGCCAACTTCGCCCACCAATCCCTGGACGCCCGTGACTACTTTGTTGCCTCGCGCCTTCAAGGCGATGCTCATGAGAAAAACCGTGATGACTCCGAGTGGAATGCTCACCGCCAGCGCGGTCACCAGGTGAACCCGCATTTCCGGGATGGGCGCATCCACCAGCAGCAATCCGCCCAGCGTCAATGTGACAATGCCGCCAATGCCCAGCACTCCGTGGGTGGCAAACTTGGCCTCAAGCGCGAACAGTACGAACGAAGCGAATATCAGCACAACCGCCGCGAAACGCACCGGCAACAGGTTCAGCGCGAAAATCGCCAGCAAGATGAAGACAACTCCCACCGTTCCCGGCACGACCGCGCCGGGATGATTGAACTCGGCGTAGAGAGCGAGCGCCCCGATCGCCAACAGAATAAACGCAATGTTCGGATCCATGATGTAAGCCAGGATGTGCTCTTTCAGGGTCATATCGAACCCGCGGATCGGCTCGCCCACAAGATGCACGCTAACGGTCTGGCCATTGAAGCGTTTAACCGGGTTCGCCTGAATTTGTTTGAACAGATCGTCCTGGCTGGAGGCGACATAGTCGATCAAGTGCTGCGAGAGCGCCTCCGAGTCCGACCAAGACTTGGACTGCCGCACGGCAGTTTCAGCGATCTCGACATTTCGCCCGCGTTTCGAGACGACCGACCGCATCAGCGCGGCGGAGTCGTTCTCGATTTTTTCTTTCATCACATCGTCCATCTTGCCGCCGCCGAGGGTCACCGGATGAGCCGCGCCAGTGTTTGTTCCCGGCGCCATCGCTGCAACGTCTGCGCTTTCCAAAATAAAAAATCCCGCTGAGGCCGCCCGGTTTCCACTGGGAGCGACATAGATAATCACCGGCACCGGCGATGCCAGAATCTTCTCGATAATGTCGCGGGTCGATTCGAGCAAGCCGCCGGGAGTGTTGAGCTCGATGAGCAACACCTGATCTTTGTTGCGCTCGGCTTCAGCAATGGCCCGGCCGACGTATTCGGCGGTGATGGGCTGAATGGTATCGTTGACCACGATTTTCAAGATCTCGGCGCGAGAGATGATAGAGGTGGTCAGCAAGAATATTGCGGCGGTTAATCCCAGCACGATCGGTGAAAATAGACGTTTCATAGCTTAAGCAGCCGGTGCGCTTCCTGCGGGGGTCGGCTGCGACGGCGCATCTGCGCCGCATTCGGTGATTCCGGACGCATCAAACTCGATAGAGACAGTCTCATGAATGGTTTTGGGAGGGCGCGGCTTCAGACGTGCCGCTACCGGCCAATGAGAACGAGGGCTTTAGCCCCTGAGGGACCAACTCTACAAGACGATTATAGTCGCCCTGCATTGAGCCAGTAATCAACTCTTCGACACCGAATCTCCTGGCAGCCGTTCCGCTCGTTGCGCGGAGCTGTGTCCACCGCTCAGTTCCGTCCAGCTTGGCAAAGTCGAATCCCCGGTGATGAGCCGCGCGCCACGCTCATAGGTCAGATAGGACCATGCCCACTGGATCAGCACGATCATCCGGTTGCGAAATCCGATCAGGAAAAAAATGTGAATGAACAGCCATGCCAGCCATGCAACGTATCCTGAAATGTGAAATCCGCCAAATTGCGCGACCGCTGCCGCGCGGCCAATCGTTGCAAGACTTCCCTTGTCCCGGTAGTGAAAGCCTCGCCGGGGCTCGCCGCGCAATTCGCGCACAATGTTGTCCGCGGCGGCCTTTCCTTGTTGCAGGGCGACTGGCGCAACCCCGGGGAGCATTTTTCCGCTTTCGTTTTTCAGCGCTGCCAGATCGCCTATGACAAAAACCTCAGGATGCTCCGGAATACTCAAGTCCGGATTCACCAACACTCTGCCCGCGCGATCCACCGGCGCGCCAAGTGCCTTGCCCAGCGGCGACGCGGCGACTCCAGCCGCCCAAAGAATGACGGCCGCAGACAGCCGGGCGCCTCCCACCTGCACAACAGCAGGCTCAACGTTGGTGACCATCGCGCTGGTACGCACTTCAACTCCCAGCTTTCGGAGTTGCTCTTCGGCGCTGCGCGAGAGATCCTCCGAGTAGGTTGGCAGAATGCGCGGTCCGCCTTCTAGCAAGACGATTCGCGTTTGCTTGGGGTCAATGCTGCGAAATTCGTCCGCCAGAACGCGACGGGAAATTTCCGCCAGCGTTCCCGCCAATTCCACTCCCGTAGGACCGCCACCAACGATCACGAAGTTCAGCGGTACCGGGCCTTCGCCGCTCGCCGCCTGACGTTCCGCAAGCTCGAATGCGAGTAGCACACGGCGGCGAATCTCCAGCGCATCCTCAACGGTTTTCAGACCGGGCGCAAAAGCTTCCCAATCATCGTGTCCGAAATAAGCATGACTGGCGCCCGCAGCCACGATCAGGTAATCGTACGGGACGCTCAGGTCGGGCAGTTTAACCACGCGCCGCTCAAGGTCGAAGGCCTGAACTTCACCGAGCAAGACTTCAATGTTTCGAGAGCCGCGAACAATCCAACGAATGGGCGCCGCAATTTCCCCGGGGGACAATCCCGCGGTCGCGACCTGGTAGAGCAGAGGCTGGAACGTATGATGGTTCTTGCGGTCAATCAGAGTAATATGCACGGGATGGCGGGCCAGCGCGCGGGCTGCGCGTAGACCGCCAAAGCCGGCCCCGACGATCACGATTCGAGGTGTTTTCTTGTCTTGCATCCGCGCCAACGTTCTGCGCAGCATCCCAGGCGCAGACCAACTGGATCTTAACCATTTATAGATTCCTGCCAGTGCACGCTGAGTCAAAAAGTTTTCGTTCCAGAGTTCCATAGGATGGTCGCCCGCCCGGCATGATCCCTAGTGTCCTCCGTGGTTTTTCGCTCTTTTGTGAGCATGCACCAGGACAAAACCGGGTAACATGGCCGGGTTGGGTGCGAGTAAACGACCTTGAACCGGAAACCTGAAACGACACAAACCGCTGGGTCGAAGATGACAGGAAGCCAAGAATTCCCAGAGTCGCACTCCCTGAAACAAGCTACACACGCTGTTACACGTTTTCTCATCCCTTCTGTCGCCGATCTCATTTTCCTCATTTTGTTAGTTAATCTGACTTGTGGATCGCTAGCGCCGCGTTTGCTGGACGACGCGGGAATCGGCTGGCACATCCGGAATGGGCAACAAATTCTCCAGACTCATGCCGTCACGCGAACCGATCCGTTTTCCGTCAGCACAAACGGGAAGGCGTGGTACGCGTGGGAATGGCTGTACGATCTTCTGGTCGCGGCGATTCATGCACGGCTGGGGCTGAATGGCGTGGTGTTCTTCACCGCTGTCTTCATCGCCGCAACTTTTGCCCTGGCGCTGCGGGTCGCCCTGACCAGCCGGGGAAGCTTGCCCGTTGCCGTTGTTCTGCTGGTGCTCGCGATTTCGGCTTCGAGCATTCACTTCTTTGCCCGGCCGCACGTGCTGAGCTGGTTGATGGTGGTGATTTGGTTTCGAATTCTCGATGCGCAAGAAACAGCCACCCGAAAATACGGCGGAATAATCTGGCTGCCGCTGCTTACGTTGCTATGGGTCAATCTGCACGGCGGGTTTCTGGTCGGGTTCATCCTGCTTGGGATTTATTTGATGGGTGGCGCAGTCCAGAAACTTACGTCGCGAAGCGCCGCGGAGAAGCAGTCGATTTGGCGCCGGTTGAAGCGTTTGGGGCCGGTCGCCGCGCTTTCGCTGGCCGCCAGTCTAGTGAATCCGTATGGTTACAAGCTGTACGTCCACATCTACCAGTATTTGTCAGACCGCTTCCTGATGAATCATATCGACGAATTCCTCTCGCCGAATTTTCACGGGATGGCCCAGAAGTGTTTCGCCATGCTTCTGCTCATTACGATCGCGGTTCTGGCCGGCGCGCGCGGAAAGATCCGGGCATCGCAGTTGCTGGTGGTAATGTTCGCAGTTTATAGCGGCTTGTACGCCTCGCGGAATCTTCCGGTGTCATCCATCTTGCTGACGCTGGTGATTGCGCCGCTGCTGACAGGGCAAATCTCTGAAGCTGTGACCGGGCAGGGAATTGCGCCTTGGCTGCGGCGGTGTCTCGCGCGCTACGATTCGTTTGCCTCTCGCATGACCAGCATGGAGACGCGGTTCCGCGGGCACCTGTGGCCGGTGGCCGCGATGCTGCTCGGTTTATGGGTTAGCTCCCACGGTGGACGCATCGGCTCCCGTCAGGTCATGAACGCGCATTTCCGCGAAAAGCGCTTTCCGGTACAAGCGGCAGAGTGGATCCCGCAAAGTGGCCTCCCCCAGCCGGTTTTCGCTCCCGATTACTGGGGCGGATACTTGATCTACCGCTTGTATCCACAAACCAGAGTGTTTGTGGATGATCGGCATGACTTATATGGCGACCAATTCTTCAAAGATTACTTGAAAGTAATTCTCGTGCAACCCGAGTGGGAGAAAGTTCTGGATGAAGATCAGTTGAATTGGGTGCTGGTGCCGGCCGAGTCTTCGCTGGCAAACATCTTGAAGCTGAGCCCGCGCTGGAAAACGATTCACGAAGACATGACGGCGGTTCTGTTTGAGAAGCAGCCCTGACGCCAGTTGCCGGCCTATCTGCTATCAACCTTATCTAGTATCAATATCAAATCCCAGAATCGCATTGACTTCCACTGGCTGGTCGGCACGCATCGCGGGACTGAATTTCCAGTCCGGCAGGGAGGCCAGAACTTTATTGGTCATCTCCGCGGTTCCGGCTTCCAGCACTTTGGCGTTTTTCAGCGAGCCGCTGCGGTCGAGAATGCACGCGATAATCAGCCGAGACCGCTTCAGGTTTGCAGGCAGATCGGCGCGCACGGGCTGCGGCGCGGTCAGGTCTTCCGCGTAAGGATGAGTCGCAGATGTGGGATCGGCATACTCCAGCACCGCGGTGCCCAGTCTGGTTTCGATATAGATCGTGTAAACCTTATCGCCCTTCAGCGTGCCATAGAAGTTGAAGGCTCCGCCGGACCGCGAAGAGCCAATTATGGTGATGGCAGGCCCGTGATGACCCAAATCCGCCGACGAGCGGCTGGGGTCGTTGGGCTGACTGCCGCCCGACCCAAAGCTGGGCAGGGTGATGATATTGCTGCCGCCATGAACAGAAACTCCGGGCATGACGGGTGAACCGCTGGTACCGCTGCCCGCACCGCCAGAGCCGGGATACGGAGAGATTCCGTTGCGTGCCTCGGTGTCAGAGCCGCGGCCAGTGCCTTCCTTGGTCGCGCCCGAGCCTTCGCCGGCAAGCCCGCTTCCCGGGCCATTGCCGTTGCCGATGCCGCTTCCACCTCCCGATCCGCCCAGCCCCGGTTTCGAGCCTCCAGTTGGGGACATCGCCAGGGAACCGGCGCTCCCACTGCCGGGCGCTCCCACTTTCGATCCGGGTTGGGTTGAGACCACAATTCCCGATCCTCCTCCGCTGCCTCCGGCGTTGCTCGGCGGAGCCGCCAGCGTCCCCGCGTCCATCGGCCCGCCCAGTCCTGTGCCTCGACTGCCGCTGCCCAGGCCCGAAGCCGAACCGCTGGCTGAAAATGTCGGCGGCGGAGGAACGACGGCGTTGCCTCCGCCCAAACCTGAAACCGGCTGGTGCGCCGAGCGCTCAAACGAACCACCGCTCAACTGAACCGGGGGCGGCACAATGTTAGGATTGCTCAATCCACTGCCCGCGCGCCGGTCGCTCACCGCACTGCCAATCTGAGCTGGAGGGGCAACGACTCCGGGGTTTCCTAATCCGCCGACAGTCCGCCGGTCGCTTGCGGCGCCACTTACCTGTGCGGGAGGCGGCACCACCTGTTTATGCAACTCGCCCGAATCGAAGCCCGGCCCCATAGAGCGAAGATCGCGTGAAACCTGTGCCGGCGGCGGAGCGACCACAGCCGGCACCGGAAGTGTGAGGCGGGCATTTGTATCCGACATTCGTTCCGGCGCTGAAACCGGTGGTGGCACCACGTGGACCACACTCGATCCGGGAATGCGTGCTGATGCAATATCGCGCTGCGTCAATGCCGGGCTGGGAGGGATCACGCCGGTGCTCAACAGGGGGGGGGCGTGCATCTTGTCGCGCTGGATCTCAGGCGCGGGCGGCACGGCAGCTTCCGAGAGCGCAGGACCGCGTTGGGAAGACCGTAAGCCCTCGGTCGGGGCGGGGCCGGGAATTGCCCTGTAGGCCAGTAGATTGGCTACAGCAGAATCCGACTGCGGCAAATTCAGCCGCGGGGCGTCCACTATCTTTTCGCGGAGTGACTCGCCGCGAGCCACGCGGATGGTTTGGCTACGGTGATGACCCGTTTGCCCACCGGCCCGCCCCGACCGGCCGGCACGGGCGCCTCCCGCGTCTTCCACCTGCGGCAACTCATCCCCCGAGTAATAGATAACGTCATATTTTGGCAGGACCGGGGGTTGGTAGGGGCGCATGCTCGCCAATTTTGCGGGAATCACAATCAGCAAGAACAGAAACCCAGCTTCCAGTGCCCAGCACAGCAGCATTCCCTGATAGGGGAATAACTCGGTCCGAGCTTCACCGGCCAGGCGCTTGGGAGACCGTCCGAGCGCAGGGCGGATAGACGTCACAAATTCCCGCCACGGTGACGACCACTCGACCAGAAGGTTCGGCGCATCGCTCATGCCGTTACGGCCTCCTGGGCTGGGCCCACGGTGATCTCAATCTCATCTCCCACCGTCGTTCCCGTGGATTTCAACGTGCTTCCCGGTAACTCGAGCACGGAAGCTGTGCGCCCGCTAACTTTTGCGATTCGCCACGGCCTCAGGTTCGGTTCAGTGTGAACCACCACTCTGTGGGCATCCAGGTAGATGACGTCGATGGGAAACTGCATGGCCAAGGTGTGCACGCCGTGGGAGGGCACAATCCACAGACCATCTCCCGTGCGGAATTTAGCGGCATCGGTGAAGATCAAGCCACGCAGGCGCGACCAGTGAGTTCCAGCGACCGACAAGCGTGTTGCCAGATACGCCTGTCGCGTTCGATTGAACGCATATCCCGTGGTCCCTGATGGCGGCATCGCAACTCCTGGATTCAAATCCTAGACTCCTCGGCCTTCAACGTCCTGCTGCTGGCGACAGTGTACGGACCAACTGAATCACCGCCGGACCGAGAGTGACAAAGATAATAGAGGGGAGGACGAACAAAACGAGGGGGATTACCATTTTAATCGTGGTCTTAGCGGCTTGTTCTTCCGCTCTTTGTCGCCGTTCTGTGCGCAGCGAATCGGAGTGCACGCGCAAAGCCTGGGCCACGCTGGTGCCGAAGCGGTCGGTCTGAATCAAGGTGCCCACCAGGCCGCGAATATCATCCACTCCGGTGCGCTCGGCCAGATTACGCAGAGCCTCAGCGCGGGGCTTCCCGGCGCGCATTTCCAGGGTAACCAAATGCAGCTCATCACTGAGTTCAGGGTGGGCGTGATGCAGATCCTGGCCAACTCGCAGCAGGGCCTGATCCAGTCCCAATCCTACCTCCACGCAGATTACGGTGAGATCCAGAGCATCCGGAAGTCCCAGCGTGATCCGGTGCTGGCGTTTCTTGATCATTCGTTTCAGCGCAAATCGCGGCAGGAAAAAACCGAAAGCCCCCACTCCCACCATCAACAGGGGGGAATCGAAACCGCTGATCGAAACTACCACTGCCATGCCGAGCAGGGCGGCCGCCAGGCGGCTTCCGACATAGACGGTCAGGTGTCGCGACTCGCGGTAACCGGCCTGAATCAGCCAGGCCCGGGTGCGCGAAACTTCGCTCGGCGACAACGGGATCGCTTTGCTGAAGGGATCGAGTGCCTGCTCCAGGCGTTCTTTGAATGCCGGTCTTTCCTGGACTTGAATCCGCCGCCCGCTCAGGGCGCGTAAACGGGCGCCCAGCAACGACGACGGCGCATACGCCGCTGCCCCGAACGAGAACACCGCCAGGACGACGGTCAAGAACACCACAATGGTCAGCACCAGTGTCATGCTTTCAAACCTGAATCTGAATAATCTTCCGGATCACGAAATAGCCGATCGTCTGTAAACAGATGCCGCTCACGATCAAGGTGTGGCCAATCGGATCAGTGAAGAGCGGCTGGATGAAGCTGGCATTCATCGCCAGCATAGTGACAACAATGATCGGAGGCAGTCCCATCAGCAGCATCATGGTCAGGCGTCCCTGAGCGGTATAAACCCGCACTTGCCGCATAATCTTGAAGCGCTCCCGGATCACATAAGAAAGATTATCGAGAATTTCCGCCAGATTGCCGCCGGTTTCGCGCTGCAGCATTACCGCCGTAACGAAGAACTTCACGTCCACCAGCGGTACGCGCTCGGTGAGATTCATGAGCGCATCGCGCACCGGCAGCCCGAACTTCTGTTCCTCAAAAAGCTTGCGGAACTCGGAAGCGACCGGCTCGTTCAGTTCATTGGCAATCAATTCCAGAGCCGTGGTAAAGGCGTGGCCGGCACGTACCGCTCTCGCCAAAGTATCAATGGCCTCGGGAAACATCTCCTCAAACTTCTGGAAGCGTTTGTTCCGGCGATATGAGGTGTAAGAGTATGGGGCGATTCCTCCCAGAACCGCCCCCATCATGACGAATAAAAAGGACTCATTGGCTGGCAAGGACTGCGTGGCGAAGAACGCGGCCGCGCCCACGGCGATGGCGCTGACCACGCAAAAGATGACAATATTGCCAGCCCGAATCCTCAAGCCCGCCTGTTCCAGAAAGGGTTGCAAATTTGAAATTCGGGCCGAACGGCGCAGCAGACTGTCAAACGCCGGGATTTTGCTCAGCATTTCATCGCGCAACAGGGCAAGGTCCGCGTTCGGCTGGCCCTCGGGGGTCTTGTCCATGGTGGCCAGGCGGTCCCGCAGCAAACGCGCCCTCGCGTTGCGCTGGTCCAGCAAGGACGCGCCCGCGAACACCCCAGCTGAAACCACAGCAAACACCACAATGGAGATGAGAACAGTCATAGTGTCTTCCGGCGTTTTGAGTGCGCCTTAAACCTCCATCCGCGATTCGAACAGAGCCGGGCGCAAGCGGCAACCCGCAGCCAGCAACCGTTCGGTAAATTTCGGGCGGATGCCGGTGGCGAGGAAGGCTCCCTTTACTTTTCCGCTTTCCTCTACTCCGCGGCGCTCAAACACAAAGATGTCCTGCATGGCAATGACCTCTCCCTCCATGCCAGTAACCTCAGAAATCGTAATCACCTTGCGGGTGCCATCGGCCATGCGGGCGACTTGCACTACTGCGTGAATGGCGGACGCGATCTGGTGGCGCATTGCCCGCTCGGGAAGGTTGAGGTTGGCCATGGAGAACATGCTTTCCAGACGTGCCAGCGCGTCACGCTGGGAATTGGCGTGTACTGTGGTCAGCGAACCCTCATGGCCGGTGTTCATGGCCTGCATCATGTCAAAGGCTTCCTCGCCACGCACCTCGCCCACCACGATGCGGTCAGGACGCATGCGCAGGCTATTGATCACCAGTTGCCGCTGCCGCACCGCGCCCTTGCCTTCAATGTTGGGCGGCCGGGTTTCCAGCCGGACCACGTGTTCCTGCTTAAGCTGCAATTCTGCGGCGTCCTCAATGGTGACGATGCGCTCGGAATTGGGAATATATCCCGAAAGCACGTTGAGTATCGTCGTCTTGCCGGCGCCTGTTCCTCCCGAAATCAGCAGGTTCAAGCGCCCCTTGACCATGGCCGAGAGCAACTCCAGCATCGGCTCGGTCAGCGTCTTGTTCTCGACGAGGTTGCGGGCAGTGAGCGGGTCGCGCCCGAAACGCCGGATGGAGAGGCAGGGGCCGTCAATCGCCAGGGGAGGAATAATAGCGTTAACACGGGAGCCATCCGCGAGGCGTGCATCTACCATGGGCGAGGACTCGTCCACCCGCCGTCCCACGCGGGAGACGATCCGGTCAATGATCTGCATCAGATGCTGATCATCCTTGAAACTCAAGCCCGTGGGCTCCAGCTTGCCGGCACGCTCCACGTACACCCGGTCGTAACGGTTCACCAGAATATCGGAAATGGTGGGGTCCTTGAGCAGGGGCTCCAGCGGGCCGAGGCCGAAAATCTCATCGAGAATCTCGCGCGACAGCCGCTCTCGCTCGGCGAAACTGAGTGGAACCGCTTCGCTGTTTACGGTGTTGCGAATGAGCAGCAAAACTTCATCCCGGGCCGTGTTGCTGGGGGTTCGCCCGAGCTTTTCCAGATCAAGACGGTCAAGGATCTTGCGGTGCAAGTCCGCCTTTACCTGCTGGTATTCGGTCCTTTCGAAAGTTTGCAGATTCGCCATGAGTCAGTCTAAACCGTCTTAAACAGCGACCACGCCTTCCGCTTTACGTCTAAATCGTTCTCCGTCAAGCGGGCGGCCAGGCCTGTAAACGAGCGCGCAATCTCCGTATGATTCTGTTGCAATACCGGCACCCCGCGATCGATGGCGGTGGAAACCGCGAAGTACTGGTTGGGAATTTTCCACAGCAGCTTCACGCCGGCGGCAGCTTCCGCGTCGGTTTCGCTGAAGCCGGGTATTTTGCGGAAACGGTTCAGCACCAGTTGCAGTTTCTCCCGTCCGCCGGTCTCCCCGAGATATTGCTGCACCCGGGCCGCGCTCCACAGCGAAGCCACATCGGCATGGGCTACCATGAGCACGGTCTGCGATAAATTGCACACCAGCCGGATGCTGGAGTCCATGCGCGAGGAAGCATCAACAACCACATAACGGAAATGACCCGCCAGCATGTCAAACAATCTGGCATACTCCGAGGTCGAAGGTTCCACCGCCACGGGAGCGTTAGGTCCGGCCAGCAGTTGCAATCCGGCGTTCTGCCGGGTCATAAAGCTCTCCAGCAGCGAACTGTCCAGCCGGTGCAAGTTGCGGATGGCATCCGCAACGCTAAACAGCGGTTTCAAATTCAGGTGCAGCGCGGCGTGCCCCAAAGGAGCCATGTCCACCAGCGCGGCGTGACCATGGGTGGATTGCAGTGCCAGAGCTAAATTCACCGCGACCGTGGTGGCGCCGCTTCCGCCCTTGGCATTCACCACCGTGAAAACTCTGCCCCGCGATTCCTCGCGGTGCATTTTTCGCTGTGCTGCGGTGAGCCGGACGAATGCTTCCAGCAGATCCGTAGTCGTGGTTGGGCGCTCGATGAACTCTCGCGCTCCCGAGCGCATGGCGCTCACAATGACCTGAGGATGCGAAAGGCTGCCCACGGCGAACACCGCGGGCTCGGGGATCTCCTGATGGAGCAACTCCAGGGTGCGCAGCGCCATTACGGCATTATCAGGAGGAATGTCCACCAGCACCACGTCGGGATTTGCGGCTTGGATTCGCCGTACCACCGGATCATTCGCCGCTACTGGGAAGCTGGCGCAACTGTGCACTGCGTGGGCTACGCTCGTTCCGTCCACCAAAACCTGCAATACGGCGCGCTGTTCACTATCTGTAGCGACAATTACCACCGAAAGTTCGGGCATGGTACTGCCAGGTCCCCTGCAAACTCACTACCCAATCATACCAACTGGCCAACCAGGCCGCCGGAAACGGAACTCTTTCTGCAATCCCGCCAACCCAGGCTGGTGGCCACCATCACTTGCCGCCGCCCGAGGGTTTCTTCGATCCATCGAACTTGTCCGGGTTCAGGAACGGCTGCGGATACTGTGGCAACGGCGGATTCCCCAGGCTCGGTGAAATGCGGTGCACCGTGCACAACACCATCAGCTCCGTCTTGCTCTTCTGCACATTCTTGCTGCGAAAGAGATTGCCGATGATCGGCAAATCGCCCAGGCCGGGAAACTTGTTGTAAAGCTGGGTCACGCGATTATCCATCAACCCGGCAATCATAAAGCTTTGTCCATCCTGCAGTTCGAACTCGGTATCTGCCCGGCGCGTACTCAGCGCAGGCACGGTGAAACCTGAAACCGTGAGTGCGTTGGTGAAATCCAGTTGGCTCACCTCGGGGATCACCCGCAAATGAATATTGCCGTTCGGCATGATCACCGGGGTAAATTTCAGGCGTACGCCAAATTCCTTGAAAGAAATTGTCACCGCCGCGAACCCCTGACCCGGCTGAACGATGGGAAAGGGGAATTCCCCACCCGCCAGAAAGCTCGCTTCCTTGCCGTTCACCGCGATCAAGTTAGGCTCCGCCAGGATTTGCAACAGGCTTTTCTCCTGCAAGGCCTCGATTACCGCGCCGAAGTTGATGTCGCTCCGAAACAGAAAGAGGTTCAGGGGGTTGGTCAAATTAATCGTTGGTGCGGTGCTGCTTGTCGAGGTGGTCGTGGTCCCGCCGGCCGTGGTCGTGCTGGCCGTGCTGGTCGAAACCGTGGCTCCGCCGAACTGGCCGGTGCTGAGCAGTCCGGTGGTGTGGCCGCTCCCAGGGCTGAAGAAGTTAACCCCAAGCTGGGTCACGGCGCTGCGATCCACTTCCGCGAATTTCACCTCCAGCAGGACTTCCTGCGCCCCTACCGGGCCGAATGTGAGCACGTTCACCACATTCTTCGAGTAAGCCTCCGCGATCATGCCGGCACGCTTGGCGATGTCCTCCGTGGACACATGTCCGGAGAGCACAATCGCTGAACGGGAGGGTGTGACCGCAATCTGCTCGTCCGGAAAGACTCGTTTTTCTTCCTCGGCGGCCGCGCTCACATCCACGTCCACGCGCAAGTCGAAGCTGCGCGATCGCTCCAGTTCATCCCAGATCAGCAATGACACTTCGCCCGCCGACTTCCCGTGTACCAGGATCTGAGTGGGCGTGACCACTTGCGGATCCGCCACACTCGGATCGGTTACCGAAACCCGCTTGATTCGTTCGGTAGTGTTGATCAGGATCGACTTGCCCACCATCACCCGCAATGGAGCCGCCCCCTGACCCTCTGGCGGCGCGGCTTGTGTGCTTGCCGAAGGACCCGGTTCCTGAGTCTGCTGAGGCATCGCCTGCATGTCGGATACAGGTGGAGAAGCGGCCGGTCCTTGTGAGTCAGCCGTTGTCGCAACGCACAGCAGCAATAGAACGGAAAAGAGGATTCGCACTGGCTTTACTCGCACTCTCGGGTTCTCCCACCAGCGGGAGCAGATCGGCATTTTCTTGACCTCGGATCCGGCGTTGTCTTCAGAACTTGTCTGTCTCTTTCTTGTCTCCCTTGTAAACCTCGACCGTGTAAGCAGTCGGCGGAGGGGCGGCAACGACCTGCGGTTTCTGCTTCGCGTGCGAGACCGGCGGTTTGGGAGCGGGCGCGGTCTTGTAGAGCTGGCTGGACCTTGCGGCAGCCAACTCCTCCTGCTTGGTGTCGAGCGGGTTGCGCAGGACCAGTTGAATGTGGCCTTGAGTACTGGCCAGAGTCAGCGTCTGCGCATCATCGGGCGACAGCAACAGCGTGACCACTGGAGCCGACTGCGGCTCACCCGCCGCGTTGCGCTCCAGCCTTTGCCCGGCCGCGATTACAGCCACGTTCTCCAGTACGGTCGTGGTTTGTTGCTGGTTCGATCCTTCCGGATTCCCGGTGAGCAGCACATCCACCCGAGTTCCCGCCAAAACAAACCCTGACACCGATGTGGTGTCGTTTACCCGCACCGAAACTGCGCGCATGCCCGGCGGAATCAGGGATGGCAATCCGTAAACGTTTTCCCCCGCAATTTTGTTGGGCAGCATAAATTCTCCCTTGGCGATCGGCAGCACGACGCCATGCCCAATCACTTGCGATTTCTTGCGGAAGCAATTCGCGGGCAGATCCCCCGCGGGAAAGCGCACCACCTTGATGTCCTTGTCCTCTACTTTGCTGCCCACCTCGAGGTCGGTCGCGGCCACTATAACCTCCTCGCCCGGCGGTGCGGCTGGGGCCCTCCCTTGCAGGTTGTGGTACACAACCACGCTTACCAGCGCGCCCAGGGCGAGAGCGACAAATCCAATTAGCAGAAGCCGGCTCCGATTCATCAATACTCCCCAAACCTAGATCTCAACGGCAAAGTTAACGGGTTGCGAACAGAACTTCCCCTCAAATCCCCTGCCCACTATATATCCTCCACCAAAAGAGACATTCCAAGCCCTGCCGGTTGTCACCTAGCCGGCCTTCTACACCGGAAATGTCGAGTTCTCCCAACCCTTACTGCGAAATGGCGCTGGCGACGGACGAAAAAGCATTATTGGCACTGCTGCCGATCAACTTAATCGTCCCCACCACAATCACTAGAATTACCGCCAACATGACGGCATATTCGGCGATATCCTGTCCTTCATCCTGCCCCCATAGTTTGCGGAGACGGTCCATTCTTGCCTCCCCTGAATTCAGTTACGCGTACACTCCAACCACTGGCCCTCCGGCGCGCACCGGCGGAGCCTTGCGTGGGTTTTCTCTCGTCTTGTAAATCAATATTGGTTCTTAACCACTAGTCCTTACATCCTCTTGCCCATCATACCCCGATGCGTCCCGGTGTGAGTGACAAATTGTTGCGCACTGTGGCACGCCGGGCCGGACTTCCGTCCTCATAGTTTCTCAGACCAGAACTGGAGCAGATCAAGAGAATCCCCAGGCATCCGAGCAGTAATCAGGGAGGACTGCATTCCCGCCCCAGGGCTCCGCAGGCCGAGGTTAAGCGACAGACGGAGCGGCGAAGGCTTTCACGGCGATCTGGTCAGAATTACCGTCTGATCATCGCCATAGACTTGCTTCCAATCAGACATGCTCCGCAGGGCACTAACCATCGGCGCATCGGGCGGGAGAACCACGGTGTAAATGCCCCACTTTTTGATTGGATCATCCCAGGAACTGCTGTGAAGATAATAGGTCGAGGCAAACTGATCCATGAAGGCGTCACCGTAGAGGTCTGCCCGGCCGTCAATGTAAACCCGGTATTCGGGATAAAGCTTCCAGATGAAATAACCGCCCCAGTTGTAATGATTCAACATCTGGCCCGGCGGATGATGTGCGGAAAAGAAAGACGCAGCGCCTTCTGGAAACTTCTGAGCCTCGATCTTCGACTGGTTTGCAAGGACGAAATGCACTCGCGCAACGCTGACGATCAAGAGACCAGCCAGCAGTGTTGCGTAAACTGTTGCCATCGTTGAGCTTAGTTGCGATCCCCGGTTTAATCTTCCAGTCCATCTGCCTTTCTGCAAACACGCGTAAGCCAGTCTGCTAAGAATAGGAACCGCCACCAGCACATAGATGGGTATATGCCGCACCGAGAGCAGCGCCGCAAATGTCACCAGCAGAAGCATCAGAAGTTCCCGCGAGCGCAGGCGTTGCGGTGAAAGCACCGGCAATAGCATGGTGGCCAGCAGCATTGCCAGCATCGGCAGGTACCGGTGCTCGTGGAAATTGGGCGAGGCCCACTCCGAGATGTAGTTATGCATGGCAGCGGAGCGGAGCGTCTCCAGCGGATAGGCATACATGCGAAATCCATACGGATTCAGCGGAACCGCTGCCACCGACAGCGCAGAAGCCTCTAGCAGGATGCGCGTGCGCTTTGCCGGTTCTGGCCAATCCGCAAAGCCGAATGACGAATCAAGCATGTCTCCCACAAGAAAGAGGATCAAAAGAGTAATGCCCAGAGCGTATCCGGCATGAAGATTCACCCAGATCAGCGTCAAAGGCGGCAGCCACCACAGCAGTTTTGCGTTCTGGTAGGACCGTTCGAGGATCAGCAGGAATGTACTGGCCAACAAGAAGGAAAGCATTTGCGGCCGCACGCCCCAGCTCGGGGCAGAAGCGAAAGCTCCCCAAAGCGTAATAATCCCGGCAATGTAAGGACGTCCCGGACATCGCCAAAACATTACCAAGTAAGCTACGGCAATAATGATTCCGAAGCTGACGATCAGTCCTCCGAATCCCGCAAGCCGATAGCAGGCGAACATCAATACGTCGGATAGCCACTCGTGGTTGATCCATGGCTGATCAAGCTTGGTGAAGGAATAAGGATCGGCGTGGAATATACGATGATTCTGCGCAATCAACTGCCCCGTGCGCAGGTGCCACCACATATCGGGATCGGTGGCGTTGCGCGCCGCCATGGTGAAAAGACCCAAAGCAAGGATGATCACAAATACACGACGAGTTTGCAGGAGCTGTTTCAAGATCGCGCGTAAACATCCGAAAACTGAGCCGGGAGCCCAACGCTCCAGACATTCGCAACGTAGAACCACGTGCTGAAGGCGGAGAGGATGGACAAAATCAACCAAAGCGTACGCCGAATGGTGTGGTCAATGCCGGTCATGACAACGAGGTCGCACTTCCCGACGTGCTCATGTTCCTGGCGGACCGCAATAGTTCGCGTCCATTAACAGCGACGATCGCAAAGCCTGCCACCAGCACTCCCCCAAATATGTCGACAACGTAGTGCCACTCCAGAAGCACGATCGCGCCGACCAGCAACACATTATAGATGGCCAGAACAGCCAGCATCCTCCTCCATGGTCGTAGAAACCACATCACAACTAACGGTTGGGCGATGTGCATGCAGGGGAAGGCTATGTAGTAGTCGGTGGAAATCTGGCGGATTCGTGAATGGCTCCACAACGCTTGCGAGTTTGCGATAGATGCTTTTTGCAGAGCATATGCCTTCAAACTGATGGGGAAATCCAAGAAGTGCTGCGTACACAGGTAATACGGTCCTTGACTGGGCCAGAGAAAGAACAGTATCAACGCCAGGTAATACGCCGTGAGGATGGTTCCCACGAACCGCAGCGCGAGCTTTTTTCCTGAGTAGACGCCATTAAGAATCAGGGCGGCGCCGATCTGGGCAAACATCCCGAAATAAATGAACTCAAGCAAATGGAAGAAGGAAACCGGAAATCTTCGCACTGCCCAGTGGCACAGATCGGACACCGACGTTCCGCGAAGCAGCCACTTGTCCATTGCATTGAAAGCCGGGTCCGCTGCACCGTAAAAACGCACGGATAGGATGATGTCGTTGTAGGCAAAAATCAGCAGGAACCCGGCAAACAGATAGAGTGTGGGGATTAGAACGGAGAGCACGGTTTGGTTGCGAGCCTCCGGCTTCAATCGCTCGCGAAACTCCAATACGGCGATTGCATCCACCGTCAAGACGAGGGCCTTAAGCCAAGTGAACACCCATAGAAGGATGAGGAAAAAAGCCAGGGCAAGCGCAATGCGCAATTTGTCGCGTCGAGCCCGCTCCAGAAGCGGCCCAAGCGTCGTAGCCGGGGCACCCCCGATTAAATATAAGAGAGTCGCAACGAAGATTGATTGCGCTGCCAGCACCAGCCAATACGCGGAACCGAGGCGTACCCAGTCGAGGCTTAACGGAAGGCCCAGTTTTCGGAGAAACGGCGCCACGGCAAGGGCTAACAGGCCGCTAGCCCAGTAGTGAAAATCTCCCGGCCATCGTTTGCCGCGCGCGAGGCTGGTCATTGCACGATACAACTGCATAAGTTGTAACATGAGACGATTTCGCCTCCGCCAGACTGTTGCGAAGAGATTCCAAATTTGGGTTAGCGTTAGCGCTGCTTCTCGCGGGCAGCATGTGGTTCTACGTGCAGCATGTTCTCATCGCACATCAGACGGTGTATGCAGTGCAAAACGGGACGCCTCGCGGCAACCTTTCGGACCTCTATCCGCGCTGGCTGGGCGCGCGCGAGTTGTTGCTGCGCCATCGCGATCCCTACAGCGTTGAGGTCACGCGTGAAATCCAGGGCGGTTACTACGGCCGGACGCTCGATCCCGGGCGTCCAAATGATCCACGCGACCAGCAGGGTTTCGCCTATCCCGTGTATGTGGTCTTCCTTCTGGCTCCCACTGTGAACCTGCCATTCGCGGCGGTGCAGACGGGATTTCGCTGGTTGCTGGTGTTTCTGACCATGGCATCGGTGTTGCTCTGGTTGCGCGCCTTGCGCTGGCGGCCTTCGTTCACTGGGATCGCGATCATTGCGGTGCTTGCTCTGGGCAGTTTTCCTGTGCTGCAGGGAGTCAAGCTGCAACAGCTAAGTTTGTTGGTCGCCGGATTAGTCGCCGGATCAGCCATTCTGATCGCCGAAGATGATCTCTTTCCTGCGGGCCTCCTGCTGGCACTCGCCACCATCAAGCCTCAACTTGTCGTGCCCCTGGCAGCCTGGCTGGTTACCTGGTCTCTTAGCGATTTTCGCCGCCGCCAGCGTTTCATCTGGGGATTCGGTTCCACCCTCGCGATTCTCTTCGCCGCAAGCCAATTCGTCTTGCCCGGTTGGCTGGGCCGCTTTCGCGATGCCGTTATCGCCTACCGCCAATATACGGAAGGGGCTGAATCCATCCTGGACGTGCTTGCGACGCCCTTCTGGGGAAAAATGCTGGCGGCATTGACGCTGCTGGCGCTGGCTGTTTTGTGCTGGCGGCTGCGCCGGGTCCCGGCAGGTTCGACCCCATTTGACGCCTTGGTTGTGCTGATCCTCTCTGCGACCGTCGTCATTGTGCCCAAGACCGCGCCATACAACCAGGTGCTCCTGATCCCGGCGATCCTGTTTCTCCTGCAGCATCGCAGCGTCTTCTGGAGTACTCGTTTGCGTCGAGCGGTCACAGTGATTTCAGCATTGCTGGTCGCATGGCCCTGGTTCGCTGCATTCGGCCTGACTCTGGCTTCGTTTTTCCTGCCGGTGGATTCGGTCCAACGAGCCTGGGCGCTGCCTCTTTACCCAAGCCTGGTTATTCCGCTGGCAGTCACTATTCTGATGGTGCTCTATTTCATTGGTTCGCCGGAATCCAACGCTGCTACTGCCTAGACCCCTCGCCTCACGGCGCGCCGGGCGAGTCCCGGTGCAACGCTTGCATTCCCCCGCCGCAGGCGTTACGCTTCTCGGACACTTAATGCGGGCTCATTTGTGGAGGGCGAAATGAACCTCAAGATCGAGACCAAAGCGTCCAACGGCATCACCATCGTCTCCTGCCAGGGCCGAATTGTGTTTGGCGACGAAGCTACTGCTTTGCGCGACACTCTGAAAGATGTCCTCGCCTCATCGCGGCGGATCGTGCTCAATCTCTCCGGAGTGTCTTATATAGATAGCGGCGGCTTGGGAACCCTCGTGGGGGTCTACTCTTCGGCTCGCTCCGCCGGTGCCGACATAAAATTGACCGGCTTGGGTCAGCGAATTCGCGACGTGCTCCAGGTTACCAAGCTGGTTACAGTTTTCGAAACCTATGACACCGAGCAGGAGGCGATGGCCGCCTTTCATGGCAGTGGGTAGTGGTGCAGTTTGATTGTCATCCGAGCCGGCTTTCTTTGCGACCCAAGTAGTCGCGTGTTAGGCTCGTTTCCTTGCTAAACTGCGCCACTTCCGGCAGTGCGTGAACTGGATCCTTGAAGCTATCTTCTTCTTCTCCGCGAGCCATGGTTTAAGTGGATGCTCCGATCCCGGCTGCTCATCGCTGGCCGTCATCATTTGTTATTCTTTTAATACGCAGGAGAATCGCAGGCAGCCATGGCTTTTGAAACTATTGCTCGGCCTTCCGAATCAGGCTCGGGAATCTTTCCCACCCTTGTCTTTGTGCAGGGGAACGAGCAGCGGGTGATCAATCTGGATCACTCTCCGTTTACTGTGGGACGGAAGGCGGATAAGGATCTGGTCATCGCTGACCCGCGCGTCTCTCGCGATCACGCGCTCATCGTCTCCGAGAGCGGGCAATTCTCCCTGGTGGACGAGGGCAGCAAGCATGGAACCTTCGTGAACGGAGAGCGCGTTGAGCGCAGGATTCTGGCGCGCAACGACCGGGTGGAGTTCGGCGTCCGCGACGTCGCCTACATCATTTTCAATCCCCACCACGAATCCTCAAATTCCGCCCGGGAGTTCCTCAGCCAGATTTCCAAAGTCCACATTTCGGATGAAACCACGGACCTGGAAAAGCTGGTCCTGTTCCTCGAGGCGGCTCGCAAATTGAACACCATCGGGGTGCTCGACGAAATCCTGATGACCCTGCTGGAAGTGACCCTGAAGCTGACCCGCGCGGAACGTGCTTATGTCTTCATGAAGAACGACGAAGGCAAGCTTCGTCTGGCGGCGGGACGCAATTCCGCTGGTGAGGCGCTGCTCGACGACAAGACCATTTCCCACTCCATTCTTGAGGATGCGCTCAAGTCCAACTCCGAGTTCGTGCTCACCGATACCAGCCGCTCGCTCGATCTCGCCGGACGCAAGAGCATCGTGGCTTATGACCTGCGCACCGTCATTTGCGTCCCCCTGCGCAAGCCGCAGGTGCAGACCATCCGCGACACCGACGCCCTGGTTCTAGCGTCCACCGAAGCCATGGGCGCGCTCTATGTGGATTCCCGCTTCGCCTCGCGTGACATATCCGGCGTAAGTAACGATATTCTGCACGCCATCGCTACAGAAGCCGCCTCCTTGATCGAAAATGCCCGCCTGGTGCAAGCCGAGGAATCGTCACGCCGCTACCAGCAGGAGCTCTCGATCGCCGCCTCCATTCAGCAGAGGCTCATGGCGGTAACCATCCCCGAGGTCCCGTTCGCGCGGCTCGATGGCAGAAATCTTTCCTGCAAGGAAATTGGCGGAGACTTTTTCGATGCCGTTAACACTGAAGAAGGCCTCACCATCGTTCTGGCGGATGTCAGCGGCAAGGGAGTTTCAGCCGCGCTGCTCGCGTCCACCCTGCAAGGCATGATCTATTCGCAGCTCAGCGCGGGCATGAGCCTGATTGATGTGGTTTCTGCGGTAAACCGTTTTTTCACCCACAAGCACATCGGAGAAAAATACGCCACGCTCATCCTCGCGCGCATCCACAGCAACGGCGAGTTGGAGTACGTGAACTGCGGCCACATCTTGCCCCTCCTGGTCTCAAATCATGAGGTCGAGCGCCCCTCCCATGGCAACGTTCCCGTGGGATTGCTGCCCGACGCTCAGTACGAAAGCGCTCACTGCCAGCTAAAACCGGGGGATCGCTTGATCCTTGTCACTGACGGCGTGACCGAAGCTGAAAATGCCCACGGAGACTTCTTCGAGGACTATCGTCTGGAAGCCGCTGCCAAGAATGGAAGTCTGGGGGATATTTTCACCGCCGTCTCGGGTTTCTGCGCCGGCGCGCCGCTGAACGATGACTGCACCGTGGTGGAATTGCTGTACACAGGATGAATGACCGTTCCGGTTCTCCCCACGCGCTCTATTCACTCTCTACGACTGCACAAAAATCCGTCCCTTCCCAGCGCTGTTCCTGCACCCAATAAAAAGTGAATACGATGTCTGTTCCCGCCGCCAGTTCATTCGAGGGCAAGTCTGCCAGGTGAATGCCCAAGTCGGTGCTGCGGGTGTTCGTCTCATGGGCGGTTTGCCACCCGTCAAAGCTCCATCGCACCAGAGCCGGCGCCTGCAGCGCAAGCCGTAGCTTCTTCCCTCGCGGCAGGCTGCGGCACTTGTTATTCGCCCGCCATCCGAAGTATTCCGCTTTCCGCTTCTCCACCACATAGCGCTGCACGGTTTGCGGCGACCGGTCGAAAATCTTGCCGTCGTGCAGAGAACGCCGCAGCTTGATGTATTCCGCATGTGCCCACACCAGCGGGCAAGCTGAACCCGTCGGCTTGCCAACAAACAATTCCCGCTCCGGAATGTCCCGCGCGTCCCAGACCTGCTCTGGAATCAAGCGTCCACCCTCCGTAGAGAATTCCATCACTCGCAGCAACTCCTCCGCTGCCTGCTTATTGCCAGCGGCCAACTCGTAGTGGGCGCGCTCCCCTGCCAGCAAAGGCCACGGCCGGCCAATTCCCGTGCCGTCAAATGGCGAACCATCCTCGTGCTCGCCATAGCCGTCGTCGTTGTACCGGTACCAGCATGGACCCTGCGGCAGCTTGACTCTGAGCAGGGCATCAATCACTTTCACCGTATTCAAAATGCGTGGATCATCCGGCGCGCGCAGTCCAAAGCGCACCAACGCCAGAGGATCTGCACTGATGATATGAGACGCGGCCTCGACGCTGGTACCCGGCGGCCGATTCTTGATCGGCACAAAACCATCCAGCGGAGACGCGGTGCCGTCGCCTTCCGGGGGCGCGATGCGCACGTAGTAACCTTCCACTCCCATCTGCCTCGCCAGATCGGTTCCGGTTGCATACGTCCAGCGTTCGATGCTGTCGTTCCAATCGTCCGCGGTTTCGCGCAAAACAACAGCAGTGTCCTTTTCGCCCACCGCGTCAGCCAGGTCCGCCGCCGCAAGCAAGCCGGCAATCTCAACCGCCAGGGTAAAAGTCGAGTACCCCGCGTCTTCTTCCCAACGATCCTGCTGCGTCACCGGACCATTGCGCACCAGGAAACCGGCAGCGCGGCGCACCAACGCCCACCACCGCTGCAGATCCTTAATGTAGGAAGTCTCGCGGCGAAGTATATCCACCAGCAGGATGGGAAACGCGGCTTCATCCATCTGCAAGCCCTGCCAGTACGGGCGCCCATCCAGCCACATGTTCTGCGCCCAGTGCCCATCCGCTTCCTGCGTGGATTCGAGGTAATGCAGCACGCGGACCGCGTCATCGGGGGCGCCCGCCGCCAGAAATCCGGACGCTGTCTCCACCAAATCACGCGGCCACACCAGGTGATACCCGCCCAGATCCTCATCGCCTTTGTTGAATCCCCACGGAATCGAAAGGCTGGCGATCACTCCTCCCAAAAAGTCTTTCGATTCATGCGCCCGCAGCACGGCGGTGCTGGAGCGGTAAAGATCGCGCTCACGGGGAGGATTGTCGAGCGGCAACAGTCCGTCCTGCCAGTGCTTCCAGTGCCGGATGTAGTGCTCGCTAAGATTGTCGAACGGCTCCATCAGGCTGGCTCGCACCTGCTGTCCGGCCTCCGACCAGATTCCGCCGAAGCCGATGGCCAAAACGAACTCGCCTCCGCAGGCCTCCAGATCAATTTCGCCGGTCAGGGCGATGTTGCCGTTCTCCGCCCGCGTATACTCCCAAGTCATCTCGTAATGCTGCGAGAGATCCTGCCAGCCATCGGAAGATCCAACAAAGCCCACCGACATGTTTTTCCACGGCGTCGAGCAGCCAAACGCCAGGGCGCAGCCATCATGCTCGGCCAGGAGCATTAGTGCGCCTTTGTAATCGCCTGCCCAGCCTGTGTTGTGATCGCCGCAGTTAGCCAGATGAGGCGCCAGCAAAGCGTAAAGATGATAATCCGCGAGCTTGCCTTGCAGCGGTGTGAAGCGAACCTTTTGCAGCACCACGTTCCGGTAGGGATCGCTGAGAATCTGCTTCTCAATCCGGTAACGGCCCTGCAGTTCCGTGTTGGTGAGCTTAAACAACGGAACCCCGGGCTCGATCGGCAGATTCTCAAACTTGCAGTGGCGCTTCTCCTCGGAGAAATAGCCGGCCCCGTCGGTGACCAGCAGCCCCTGGTCGCGGGTGCAAGCCTGATCCACCCGCGGATAATAAATTTCATTAAGAATGCCGTGGCTGGCGGTAAACCACACCCGGCTGTGCTGGTTCAACGCCGTGCCGATGCCGGACTTGGCGCTCGATGTCCAGCGCGGCGGAATCCCCGGCCAACCCGGCGCGAAACGATCTTCGTTACTGTCGCTCAAACGATTTCCTTCGTCATGCGGACCATTTCAAGATGAGGAGATGCGCCAGAGCATTGTATAGTTTCGCGCGGATATGTGATTCTGGCTCGGCTTACCCCTCCCGTCATGCGGGCTGCCTCACCCGCAGCCTGCCCTGAGCGAAGCCGAAGGGCGGTTTTTCGACGGGTGGGAAATTCGCGGACATCATGTCTCGCCGCTTTTGCGAGACGTGGGACGGTTTCCGCTCGGTTGCCCGTCACATTCAGTGCTTTCGCTCGCACCACAACGGAGAACCGGGACTGGCGCGCATCAACCATACCGGGATTATGGTCATGAAGGTTCGAAGGCCGGCAATTTGACAATGCCCGCGCACAAGCCTAGCATTGTAATTGAGCAAGCTACTTCCTCTTACTCTTTCAGGTCCTCTGAACTAAGTCAGCTCATCTGAAGTTTTTCCTCTTAGCTTTTCCCTCTGAAGGAGGAATTGCGTAATGACACTATTGGCCCGTTGGGAACCTTTCCGTGAGTTTTCCACCATGCAAGAGCGCATGAACCGCATGAACCGTCTGTTCCGTGAGTCGTATAGCTCCGAAGGCCCGGAAGAGGCGTTGACCACCACCAGCTTCGCACCGCCGGTGGACATCTACGAAGACGAACACACCATTACTCTGAAACTTGAAGTGCCGGGCATCGACGAAAAAGACATTGATGTCCGCATCGAGAACACCACCCTCACCGTTCATGGCGAGCGCAAGATCGAGAAGGAAGAGAAAGAGGAGAACTTCCGTCGCGTCGAGCGGCAATACGGAAGCTTCACCCGCTCTTTCACCCTGCCCAGTTCCGTGGATCCGGGTCAGGTCAGCGCCGACTATGAAAAGGGCGTGCTGAAGATCAAGCTCGCCAAGAAGGCGGAAGCCAAGCCCAAGCAGATCAAGGTTAACGTTGGCAGCGAGAGGACCCTCGAAGCCAAGGTTCAAGCCCGGGCCGCGTAAAACCAGCAGCTAGCGGGAGAAACTGGGAGGCAGCCTACATCGCCTCCCATTTTGTTCTCCGGTTCAGAACGCCATGATCGCCATCCGGGGAGCTGACCTAATCTACAACTCGATCGCACAAGGATGACAACCATGCATCTAATGCAAAATGCAGAAACTATCAATCGCCTGGTAAAACAGGGCGAATTCCTTCTGGAAACCTTCCATGCTGAGTACCAGAAAGACCCCGCGGGATATGAGACCGAGTTCCTGCGGGGCAACCTCGCGGGCTGGCGCGGCACGTTGCACACCTTGTACCACGATGGCGCCGAAGAGATCGTTGACCGCGTTCTCGCCAAGGCCAGAGCCGGAGGTCATCAAACCGTGACAGTAAAAGCGGCTACATCCCCCCGCCCCCCGTGGGTCTGCTGGAAGGCTGGAGGGATACCCATGGATTGCTTAGAGTGTAAGAGCCTGGAAGAGAGTTTTGAATCCAGGTTTAGCGAGTACATCGAAGCTTGCGATTCCGTGGCTTAGACCACGTGAAACACTTCAAAGAAATGGTTGGGGACGTGCCCGTCGCGGTTTTCGAGGGGCGGGAATTCGCGGAAATCAGGCCTCGCCCGGCTTCACTGAAGAAAATCTCGCATTCCTAACATTAAGCAGCCGCCTGTCGTCCTGAATTCTCAAGTTTCTGGCAGCTTCGCAACTCGGCCGCATGATCTACTGTCCCTGGTGGGTTCGCGTTTGCCTGCTGTTTCGTCATCTGTCCGATCTGCTTGCGCAGCCAACAGGCAAGAGCTTCTTCGAGCTCCATCTGCCTGCCCGACTGGTGAAAGTGATCTATCGTCTCCCCGGCTTCAGTTAGGGCAATGAACCGGCAAGGAGCGGTCTCCCCGCGAAACTGGGGAGGCACGAACTCCATCAGTGAACATTCAATGCACGGGTGCGGACGGGCAGAATCATCGAAATTGAGGCAGGTCGGAGAATCCTCGAAAACGTAGGAAGCCCGCCACGGCGCACGCGGCGAACGCCCGTAGCCACCATCCTCCAGAAATGTCAACTCGAATTGAAACATCTTGAGAATCTCAGCGTCGTCTCTCCTCATAAGCCACCTCGTAATACCTAGGTTCGCATGAACTCGTTTCCAACCGTCGTGACCGCGGTCACGCCAGGGCGTGATTCAGATCACTCGGCTGAGAACGCCGAGTTTCAGGATTACGCAGCAAGGGATTTTCGGGGTCTGCAGTGCGCATCCGCACTGGCGTATCCTGAGCTGGAGCAAGCAATGCGCACTGATCTCCAGAGCAAAGATCTCCGCAGCGATGCCGTGCAAGACGAGCGGTTCGCCGCCGAGCGTCAGCAGATGGTCGCATCCCAACTGCGGGCGCGGGGTATGCGGGACGAGCGCATGCTGGCGGCGATGGGACGGGTCCCGCGCCACGAGTTTGTCGCCGAGAACTATCGGGAGCAGGCTTACGAAGATCATCCCATCCCGATTGACGAAGGCCAAACCCTCTCTCAGCCTTACATCGTTGCCGTCATGCTGCAGGCGGCTGCGCTCGAGCCATCCAATAGAGTTCTGGAGATTGGGACTGGTTCCGGTTACCAGACTGCGTTGCTCGCGGAACTTGCGGCCCAGGTTTATTCGATCGAGCGGCATGCGTCTTTGGCTCAGCGGGCGCAAGCCACGCTGGAGCGGCTTGGTTACATGAATGGGATCCCACCCGTCGAAAGGCGCGACGGGCGGGGCAGCCAGGTGAGTGTGCTGGTTGGCGATGGTAGTCAGGGCTTGCCCGAGCAGGCGCCGTTTGATGCCATCGTGGTCTCAGCCGCAGCACCCCAGATTCCCGGACCTCTGTTCGAGCAGTTGAGAGAAGGCGGGCGCCTGGTGATTCCTGTTGGACCGGCGCACACCCAGGAACTTCAGTTGGTGCGAAAGCGCGGTGGGCAGCCGGTTGTCACTACGATGGAAGGATGCCGGTTCGTGCCGCTGGTTGGCAGTGGAGGATACGTCCCCGGTTGGTAGCGGTCAGCAGGCGAGCTGGTCGCGGGTGAGCTTCAGGCCATTCAGATTGCCGAGCACGGTGACGGCGATGGACTCGGTGTGGAAGAACTCATTGGCCAGTTCTTTCAGCTCGTCTGCCGTGACGCTTTCGATCTTTTCGATCAACTCGTCCATGGTGTAGAAGTGATCGAAGTACATTTCCTGGCGGGCCAGATTTGACATGCGCGCAGTCGAGGACTCCAGCGACAGCATGAGGCTGCCCTTCAGTTGATCTTTCGAGCGGCGCAGTTCTTCTTCCGGGACATCTTCCGACTTGAGCTTGCGGAACTCGGAAACGATGCACTGCACAACTTTTGCCGCCGACTCTCGCGAGGTTCCGGCGTAAACCGCCAGACAGCCGGTATCGCGATATGGGTTCAGGTCGCTGTAGATGGCGTAAGCCAGCCCCTGGCGTTCGCGGATGTTCTGAAAAAGCCGCGAGCTCATGCCGCCGCCCAGCAGGGTGTTCAGAATGTACGAAGCATGGCGGCGCTCATGCGCGATAGGATGCGACGGCACCCCGACGCAGATTTGCACTTGTTCCAGCGCCTTCTTATTGCGCATGACAATGCGGGGAACAATGGCCGGTTTCGGGCTGTGGAAGCCGTTTTTCATCGGCTGCATCTGCTGAAAGTGCCTGGCCGCGAGTTCGACAAACTGCTCATGCTTCACATTTCCCGCCGCGCAGACGATGAGATTGCCGGGGGAAAAACGCTGCCCGTAGAAGCCCAGCACGGGGTCGCGCTCGAATCGTCTGACCGTGTCTTTGGTTCCCAGGATCGGTTTGCCCAACGGATGGTCCTTCCAGAAGTTCTGGGTGAAAATCTCGTGGACCAGGTAGTCGGGACTGTCTTCGTCCATCTTGATTTCTTCGAGAATCACGCCGCGCTCGCGGGCGATGTCATGGTCAGCGAAGACCGGGTTGAGCACCAGGTCGCTGAGCACGTCCATGGCGATGGGGAGGTGCTCATCCAGGACCTTGACGTTGAAGCAGACGCACTCCTTTGCGGTGAAGGCATCCATGTTGCCCCCGATCGAGTCCACTTGTCGGGCAATATCCTCCGCCGAGCGGTGCTTGGTACCTTTGAATACCATGTGCTCGACGAAGTGGGAGATGCCATTCCACTGAGGGTCTTCATCGCGCGATCCGGTCTTAATCCAAATCCCGATCGAGACCGAGCGAATGTGTTGCATCTCCTCGGTGATCACGATCAGCCCGTTGGGCAGGACTTCGCGATGGATGTTTCGGGTTTCCTCAACCATGACTGTTCTTTCCAACGAGCTCTGTAGGGGAGAAACTGTAAGCCGGAGCTATACTTATTGTTGCACACCCACCGGGTGTCTGCGGAAAGATCGTTACTTATTTAGAATCACGTACTTAGGGGCGGACTCGTTTTTGCCGCAATTTCTTCAGCTCGCCCCTCGGAAGACTCCTCTAGAATCAGAGGCTTGATGGTTTCTGCCGATTAGATGCATGAGCCCGCCAAAACAAGTCACGCTTTTGGGGCTGTCTCTTCAAGAGCTTACAAGCTTTGCCGAGGAAGCCGGCGAGCCCTCATTTCGCGGACGGCAAATCTATGAAGCGGTCTATCGCCAACGAGTCGAGTCCACCGAACAGATTTCGACTCTGTCGCTTGAGTTGAGGAGAACTCTGCTCGAAGGCGGATCATCGATAGGATTTCCTCAAATCGAAAAAAGGTTTGTCTCCGCCGACGGCACGGTTCGCTACTTGATTGCCTTCGACGACGGACAGAGCGTGGAAACTGTGTGGATGCCGGAAGGCGATGATGGAGAAGCCGGGGATGGCAGCCAAGCCGGCAGTGAAGCGGAGCCAGCCGAGCGCAAGTGGGATCGCGCCACGATTTGTGTCTCCAGCCAAGTCGGCTGTGCCGTGGATTGCCAGTTCTGTCTGACTGCGCTGCTGGGAGTAAAACGCAACCTGACTGCAGGTGAGATCGTCGGGCAAGTTTGCGCGGTGCTCAAAGAACAACGAGTTTCGCCGCCCCAGGATCGAGTGAACATTGTGTTCATGGGTATGGGCGAACCCTTTCTCAACTACGACAACTTCACCAAAGCCGTGCGCCTGCTGGTGGAAGGAGTGGGAATTCCGGAATCGCGCATGACCGTTTCGACTGCAGGCATTGTCCCCCGGATTTACGATCTGGGATCGGAAGCTGTCCGGCCAAAGCTGGCCATTTCGTTGAACGCCTCGAATGACGAGTTGCGCAGCCGTTTGATGCCAATTAACCGGAAATGGAATATCGAGAAGCTGATTGCTGCGGCGCGTGATTTTCCTTTAAGAAATCGAGAGAGGCTGACCTTCGAATACGTTTTGCTGGATGGGGTCAACGACGGAGCCCAGAATGCCCGGGAGGTGGTGGAACTGATTCGAGGATTGCGCGCCAAGGTAAACCTCATCGCGTTCAATCCCGGACCGGGGGTTGCGTTTAGCACCCCGGAGGAGGAACGGGTTTTGCGATTCCAGAAAATCCTGACCAGCGCAGGCGTGCCCGCCTTCATCCGGCGTCCACGCGGGCGAGATATCTATGCCGCTTGTGGGCAGTTGAAGAGGACGGTGGAAGTGGCTGGTCGCTGACGATGCTCCGCCGTGTCAGACTCGTCAGGCTCTCTATTCGGCGTTGGTGGCTGCGGCGTAATGTTTGGCTGGCAGGGAAGGCGCTTCAACTGATGCCTGTGCCGCCGGCAGTTCGATGCGGAATACCGCGCCACCCTCCGGCCGGTTTTGGCAGAGAATCTTACCCTTGTGCTCCTGAATGATGCCGTAACAGACGCTCAACCCCAGGCCGCTCCCCTGGCCTATTGGGCGAGTAGTGTAAAAGGGGTCGAATACCCGTTCCGGTTCCTGAATGCCCGGTCCATTGTCAGAGAATTCCAGCATCACCACCAGACCATCCCGCAACCGGCTGCTTACACTCAATACACCACCGTGCTCTGCCATCGCGTGAACGGCGTTGTTGGTAATGTGCATGCAAACCTGCAGCAGCTGATTGGAGTCGCCCAGAACTCGTGGCAGGTCGGCCGCCAAGTCGGTGTTGACCTGAACGTTGGGACCGCGCAACTGGGGCTGGCACAGTTTTACCGCTGTCCGGATCAGGGAGTTGATGTCCAGAAGGATTTTTTCCGCCGGAACTTGTTTGGCGAAGCTGAGCAGACTGGAAACCAGAGTCCGGGTGCGGCGCACCTGGTGCTCGATTTTCTGCGTGAGTACCCGCTGTTCGCTGTTGAGCGCGGTCGAAGCCAGCAGATCGGAGTAACCCATCATGGCGGTCAACGGATTATTCAATTCGTGCGCCGCGCCGCCAACCAGTTGTCCCAGCGACGCCAGTTTTTCAGATTGCACGAGCTGGGCCTGCAGGCGTTTCAGGTTTTCAATTGACGCCCGCGAGGCGCCTAACAAACGGAGCAGCTCGCGGTCCAGCAGATGCTGTTTCAAAAAAACCAGCACTCCCATCACCAGCATGGTTGCCAGAGTGACCACCAGACGAAATTTGCGCACATCGTCCGGGACCGAAGTGTCAAACGCTGACCATGCCGCGAATAAGGGAAGAGAAAAAATTGCGATCATCCCCAGTCTTGCCACCCAAACGCCGTGGGTGCTGGGTTGCCGGGCAGGTTGCGGCTCGACTGGATCATTCCGGGCAAACAGGCCTATGCAGGTTACCCATGCCATGGACACAGCCAGGGGCACGTCATAGAAGCTGCCGGAGTGGTAAACTTTGCGGGCAATGGCCCAGTTTGCCAGATAAGAACTCAGCGCGTAACTCAGACCTGCTCCGAACCAATTTGCATAAACTGTTTTCCACCCTCTTTGACTGCGCAACCAGAGCAGCGCAAGCCCGCCGAGGAATACTGCTTTCTCCGTCAGGTACAGAATGTTGAGGTTCAGGTCGTAATAGGCTTCCCGGATATGGACATATTGCCAGGGGATCACAGCGAACAAATACAAGTAGAGCCACCAGATCAGCAGCAGCGCGAAGTCGAGGGTCCCCAAGCGGGCGGTGCGATCATCCTGCTCGAGGTGGGGCTGCAGCGCCAGAGCGGCGATCATGGGAACGATGTGAAGAAATAGAACAACATCCCCCCCAAAGGGGTTGGGCATATCTACCCGCATGGCTACTTCGTAATAGACCCAGGTGGCCTGATAGGAGAGCCAGAACCCGACTCCCATGATCATCAGGCCCCAGAACAGCCGGGTACGACCCCGCGTCCCCATGGCGCTCGGCACCAGAGCCAGAGTACCGGAGAGCAGAAGCAGGAGCTGCGTTACGTCGCTAACTGCAACCAGAGCAAAACCTTCCGGCAGCAGCAGCGATGCCGCGGCTTGGGCCAATACGAGGCCGGCGGCGGTCAGAAGCCACAATTTGAATCGGCCAGACATACCCTTCCGTTTCCCAATTCTAGAGGGTAGGCAGAATAGGGAAAGTTACTTGCGTAACCATGCTGGCCGACCCCGCCGACCCGGGATGTTGGCATGGGATGTCGGCACACTCTAATCCGCTGATCAGATACTTGATGGCCAGGTCGGACTTGCCGTTCGGCCTGATTGCCAATATCATGCGTGGCATATTGCCGGGGACGGGGCAGCTTACTGGGATTGGCATATCGAGATCGGTTCCTGTGGAGGCTCCGCGCTCCCATGAGTCCGGGCGAAGTGCGCCGGACGGAGCGTTGGCTGGCTTCCGCTCGCGTATTCCTGGCCACTGCTGCTCTCACCGCGATCCTGATAGATCCGAGCGAGATCCACCCCTCGATTTGGGTGTCCGGGCTACTTTCCTTCTACATCGCGCAGGGGGTTCTGATCATCTTGTTGTTGCGCCTGCGGCAGGAATCCACCCTGGCGTTTCGCCTCCTGGTTCATGGCGCGGATGTGGTTTGGCCGGGATTGATTTCGATTTTTGCTACGGGACAGACTAATCCTTTCTTTCTGTTTTTCGTTTTTGTGCTGGCTGCCGCCGCCTATCGGTGGGGCCTTTGGGAGACCGTAGGAACCGCAGCCGCCGCGGTTCTGTTGCTTTGGGTAGAGAGTCTTAGCTTTTACTGGGGCCTGGTGCACTGGCTGGACGGCGAGCTTGCGCTGCATCGGCTGCCCCTGCTGCGGGTGGATGTCACCGATTTCGAGCCCAAACGTCTGTTCATGCGTTCGATTTCCCTGCTGGTCCTGAGCTTCCTGCTCGGATACCTCGCGGAACAACAGAAACAACTTCGTGCTGAGAAAGCAGTGATCGCACGAGCTCTGGGAAAAGTTCGGGTTGAGGCTGGGCTGGTTGGGACCTTGCAGGAAATCGCCGGCGAAATGCTTTCCACCTACGATGCCAAACGCTTGCTCATCGTTTCTCAGGAAGCCAGTAATTATCGTGTCTTCGTGGGAGAGGTTGGGAGTGCCGCGGGAGCTCGCTCTGCTTTTCAGTGGATCGAGCCCTCTCCCAGCGACCGGGAGAGATATCTGTACGATTCTTCAGCCATCACGTGCTATGCCCGCCAAAGCTCCCACGACGGAAGCGATCATTTCAGCGTCCTAGGATTGGACCAGGATGGAGCCAGGATTCGGAACCTCACTGCCGGGTTCCTGGCTGGTTTGGCGGAGAAGCATGATTTTCGCAGCCTGATGAGCGTTTCGTTCGTGTTCGGGCGGGAATGGTATGGACGTATCTTTCTGTTCGATCCTTCATTAACCGGAGATATCGAAGACGAGCTGCGCTTTTTGCAGGAGTTGGTAAGGCAAGTGGGGCCGGCGGTTTACAACGTGCTTTTGTTGCGGCGCTTGCGGCTGCGAGCGGGAGCGGTGGAGCGGGCGCGCTTTGCGCGGGAATTGCACGACGGCGCAGTGCAGTCACTGATCGCAGTCGAAATGCAGGTGGACGTTCTCCGGCGCCAATCGGCCAGCAAGCCTGAGTCGGTGACCACCGAACTCGGGAGGATCCAGGGACTGCTGCGCGAGGAAGTGCTGAAGTTGCGGGAGTTGATGCAACAGATGAAGACGCTGGATGTCGATTCCAAGAGATTTCTGGGATTACTGGCCGATATCGTGGAGAGATTTCAGCGCGAGACTGGAATCGCCGCGCGCTTTATCACCGAACTGGAAGAACTGGACATGCCGCAACAGATCTGCCGCGAGCTGGCGCGCATCGTGCAAGAGGCGCTGGTAAACGTGCGCAAGCACAGCCAGGCGGGGCAAGTGCTGGTTCGTTTGGCAGCCGGCAACGGCGGCTGGAATGTGACAGTCGAGGATGATGGCCGCGGTTTCCCATTCTCGGGGCGGTTTTCGCACGCGGAGCTGGACGCTTTGCGCAAAGGGCCGGTTGTCATTAAGGAACGGGTTCATTTGATTGAGGGTGAACTCACGATAGAATCAAATCCGGGGCGGGGTTCACGGCTGGAAATTACCGTCCCACGACAGAGGGATGCGGCGCATGGATAACCGCAGATCACAACCGATTCGAATCGTGATTGCCGACGATCATCCCATTTTTCGCGATGGTCTGCGCCGGCTGCTCGAAGCCGAGCCTGATCTGAAAGTCATTGGCGAAGCCTGCGACGGGACCGAAGCGGTCAAGTTGGCACGGCAGCTTCGGCCCGACATCCTGCTCCTTGACCTGGCCATGCCGCGCCAGCCCGGTCTGGAAGCCCTGCGCGATCTGAGTACCGGCCCCAGCTCCAACGGGGTCCGCGTCATACTGCTTACCGCCGCGGCGGAAAAGCACCAGATCGTGGAAGCCCTGCAACTGGGAGCTCGCGGCGTAGTGTTAAAGGATTCCGCCACCCAGCTCCTGCTGAAGAGTATTCACACTGTCATGTCGGGAGAGTACTGGGTGGGACGGGAAAGTGTTTCCAACCTGGTACAGTACCTCAGAAACCTGATGCAGTCGTCCGGAGAAGAAGCGCGGCAAAAGAAGTTTGGCCTGACCCCGCGCGAGTTGGAAATAGTGTCCGCCGTGGTGGCGGGCTATTCGAACAAGGAGATCGCCGAACATTTCAAAATCAGCGAGGACACGGTAAAGCACCACCTGAGCAACGTTTTCGACAAGCTCGGAGTTTCAACCCGACTGGAACTCGCACTATTCGCGGTAAATCAGTCTCTACCCTTAAAGCCCATCGCCTAAAGATGTAGCACCTTCGTGCCATCGGTTACCTCGTCCGAGCCATTGTTTAGGGTTGCCTCCACCATTACCATTTACTGACCAGCACACAATTTGAGCAGTACTCCCCACTGATATGACTGGGGATGTAATTGATTCGCAAGAAGGCGTGTGCAGATTTAATAAAGCTCTTAGGAGGGAAGCGTGTCGAGGGTCCTACATCAGCTCTGGTCCGATGAACGTGGCCAGGACGTGGCCGAGTACGCAGTTATGCTTGCCGTGGTATTAGTCATCGTGGTTGGCACGATCCGGTTAATCGGATCCAGCGCCAATAACGCCTTTTCCTCTGTCGCGAGCACGATCACGCAATAAGAGCGCCGGTAACCGTTCTACCCTCTCCTCGCCCGCTCTCGTAGATTCCCCCGTTTTCGGCTTCAGTCTATGCAGCTGCTTTCTACCGCACAGGACCGCCCGCGCTCGCAGGTGCCACAATCAACAGTGAACTACTTTTCCGCTCTTAATACCGCGAGTGGCGTTTCGCGTATCCACCACCAGTTGTGATTCCCGCACAATGCGGTCGTAGTCATAATCGGAGTGGTCGGTTACGATTAGCACGCAGTCATACTGGGCAAGATTTTCCAGCGGCGTGCATTTCATTTGCAGATCATATTTTCGGCCCTTGCCTACGGTGGGGAAATAGGGATCGTTATAGCTGACCTGGGCGCCTTGTTTCTGCAGAAGTTCGATGATGGTCAGCGCCGGAGATTCGCGCAAGTCGTCAATGTCCTTTTTGTAAGCCAGCCCCAGCACCAGCACTTTCGCTCCATTCAGCGCCTTCTTATGCTGGTTGAGCGCCTTGGCCACTGAATCCAGCACGTGATACGGCATGTTGGTGTTGATTTCCCCGGCCAACTCGATGAAGCGCGTCCGAAAGTCCCACTCCTTGGCTTTCCACGAAAGATAAAAAGGATCGACCGGGATGCAGTGACCACCCAGACCGGGTCCTGGATAGAAAGGCTGGAAGCCAAATGGCTTGGTCGCGGCCGCCTCGATCACCTCCCAGATATCCAAACCCATCCGCAGCGACAGCAGCTTCAGCTCGTTTACCAGCGCGATGTTCACGCAGCGGTAAATATTCTCCAGCAGTTTGGTCATCTCCGCCGCGGCTGGCGATGACACCTGCACAACGCGGTTGAAAATCGAGCCATACAATGCCGCTGCCAGTTCGGAGGCTCTGGCATCAAGGCCGCCGACCACCTTCGGGATATCCTTCCGTGCCACCGTTTGATTGCCCGGATCCTCCCTTTCGGGCGAGAAGGCGACATAGAATTCCTGTGCGTTCGAATCGCTTCCACGGGACGCCTTCAAACCGCGCAGGTTACCTTTTTCGAGGATGGGAATCAGCACCTCCTCGGTCGTCCCCGGATAAGTGGTGCTCTCGAGGATGACCAGGTGCCCCGCGCGCAAATGGGGAGCGATGGATTTCGCCGTATCGGTGATGAAGCTGAGATCGGGTTCGTGATATTCATTCAGCGGCGTGGGAACGCAAATGATGACTGCATCCATCTGCTCAAGTTGTGAATAATCGGAAGTCGCGCTGAAGCCGCGCGCCTTCGCCGCCTGAATCTCGGCCACGGCTATGCGAAAAATGTATGATCCACCTTGACTCAGGGTCGAAACCTTTCGCTGATCAATGTCAAAGCCGGTTACCGGGACTCCCTGCTCAGCGTAGAGCAAGGCCAGAGGCAGGCCAACGTAGCCCAAGCCGATAATGGCGACCCGGGCATTCCTGGTTTCGATTTTGCTTTTCAGTTCAGAAAATAACGTGGCTGGGACGGTCTGAGCAGTCATAATAAAAGTTAATTCTGGGAAATTTTAACATGTCGCGGGCTGCACACTCTGTGCCGTGGCATCTGGCAGGTTCGCCGTTAGCCAGGGGTGGATTCTGGCGCCTTGTCACTTCCGTGATCTCAGAGGCAATCAGAGTTCGGCACGTGAACTCAGGGAGCGCTAGATCGTTCGTATGAAGAAATTTCGAGTGGCTCTGCTGCTGGTGTTTTTGTTGAGCGCTTTGCTGCTGTTAGGTTCTGGGCGGTTTCTCGTCCTGAACCAGCCGCGCAAGTCGGACGTCATTGTAGTTCTGGCCGGCGAAACCGAGCGTCGCCCGGCGCGCGCCCTCGAGCTGCTGGATCAGGGTTATGCCCCGCGTTTGATTCTAGACGTTCCGGGGCAGGCAAGAATTTATCAATGGAGCCAGCCTGAGCTGGCGCAAGAATATGTCCAGAGTCTGCCGCAGGCTTCAGCGATGATGATCTGCCCAATCAACGGTCTCTCGACAAAAGGCGAGGCCAGAGATGTGGGCCGCTGCCTGGAGAAGATTGAGACACGAAGTGTTCTGCTGGTGACCTCGGATTATCATACCCGCCGCGCTCTCAGCATTTTCAGCCGGGTTTTGCCGCAATACCAATACAGCATCGCGGCTGCCTATGATCCTCGGGAATTCGGCGTCCGCTGGTGGCAACATCGCGAGTGGGCGAAAGTAGAGCTTGATGAATGGATCCGACTGGTGTGGTGGGAAGCGGTTGACCGCTGGCGATGAGGGCGGGCGAAGAGGTTACTTCCGTGGGCGCGGTGACCCGGAAAGTCAATTGACGGTCAATCGCATAGCGGCTAGCATCACGCGAGAGAGAGATCGCGGTATGAGTGTGTCCAACCTAAGCATGTCCAGGCTGCGCAACGTTTTTTGCTGGACGATGATCGCGGTGCTGCCGGTTTCGTTAAGCGCGTCCGGCACGGGCGGAGGCATGCTTTATGGCAAGGGCGCGATATGGCTGAACGATGACCCACTAGCTCGACCCTCTGCTGTTTTTCCGGGGGATGTGATCGCGACCCAAAAGGATGGGGTTGCCAACATTGTGGCTACAGGCTCGAACGTAATCATTCAGCCGGACACCATCATCAAGTTCGAGAACAACGCCCTGGAACTGGAGCACGGAACGGTCAGCGTGGTCACCTCGAGCGGCATGAGAGTACATGTGGGTTGCGTCGAGACCACTCCTGTGGTAAATGACTGGACCGAATTTGAGGTTACGGATGTCAACGGAACGGTACACATTTTCGCGCGCAAGCTTGACGTCAACGTGAGCGAGAGACCAGCGGGCAAACTGGTCTCGACAGCTCAGTCGAAACCCGGCAATGCAAGGCGCGCCACCTTGCCGCAGGGGCAGACGACGGATCGTGACGAACACTGCCAGGCGGATTCCGCTCGGAGGGCAGGTCACCAGATTATTACTGACAAGGAACTCAGGAATGCTGGGTTGGCAGTGGCGACCGGCTTGGGGATCTGGCTGATATTCCCGGATGAGGACGCTGTCAGTCCATGGCAGCCGTGTCAAAATCCTCAGACATGCTACTGATTCTAGGGGACCCCCACGCTTGATCGCGATGTTTTCGGGTCCGTCCGAAGCGCGGTTCCATCGCAGCAATCGCGCACAACACAAAAAAGAGCGCGGCGTTCGCCGGAATCTGCAGGTTGAAATCGAAGAAACTATGCGCCAGGATCCCCGTAACTCCCAGCAGCGCCGCCAGAGTCACTGCATTATTGGTGTCGGTTCTTCCGCTTAGCTTTTGCAGTGCAGAACGATAAACAACCGCCAGAAACCACAACATGATTACCATTCCCACGACGCCGGTTTCCACCAGCAACTGCAAATAATCGTTATGAGCGCGGTCCACCGCGTAATTGCTGTAGAAACTGCGAAACCGTGGATAAATGTCGGGAAATACGCCCAGTCCCCACCCCAGTACTGGCCGGTGCGCAAACATCTTTAAGCAATCGCGGTCAATGGCCGAGCGCATTCCACCGGAAAGCTCCTGGCGAGCTTCGCTGTGGATGCTGGCCATGCGTTCCGTAACCTCGCTACCACCGAGCCACGTCAGCAATGCAATCACAACCAGTGCGAAGATGCCTAACACCAAGGCAGCTTTGCTACGTTTTTTTTGCCAGATCAAGAGTGCCGTCAAGAGCGCCATCTGTACGGCAAACGCCACCATGCCCCCGCGCGAACCGGAAAGAAAAATTGTGCTGGCCATCACCGCTGCCGCGAACGCCGCCATCGCTTTGCGCGAGCCGTGCACTTGCCGCGACAGAGAAACGACCAGCGGAATCGGAACCAGCATTTCCATTAAACCGGCGTAGTGATTATGGTTGACGTAGGGCCCGTAGATTCCACTGTCGGAAGGCACCGTCCTGATCCAGTACAGTTTTCCGTTGGGAGCGATGCTCTGGATCAGGGCAAATGTCGCGAGAAGAAAACCATATATCGAAAAAACAGTGGCGAGAGCTCTTACCTGCCATGTGCGCCGCAGAACCTGAACGGCGAGGAAGCAGAGCATGCCATAGGCGCAGTACATCAACGCCGAGGAAAAGGTCCGGTAGCGGTAAGCGGTCCACCCGGTTGCGAGTTGCACTACGATCAATGCGGCAAACGCAAGCAGGGGCAGGAATAGGGGGTTGGTTTCGATGCCCACTTCGCCAGACGGCATTCGCCGGACGATCCAGAAAATCAGTAAAGCGGCCGCTCCCGCTTCCAACCAAAAAATGGACCAGGGCTCGGTTTCGCCAAATGCCAGAGGTCCCAGCAGCAACAAGCCGAACACTCCACAGAAAAACGCCCCAGCCGCTTTCGGGTGGGAAGATTGCCCCGGCGCAACGGTTGGCTCCAGCGCCGGCGTGATGGGCAGGGAGGAAGTCAATGCGTGCCCTCCGTCACTTGCTTCTCTGCCAGCCGGACGCCATCAATCCACAGTTTGCCGCGAATCGCATTGCCCGGGGGGAAGCGCTGAATGCGCAAGATAAATAGCCCGGCGTCTGGCCCGGTGCTGAATCGTCCCTCCACCGGCTTCCAGAAGTCGGCTTCTTTCAGATCGTCGCTGGCAAAGTAGAGGTTGCCAGTGAAAGCGTCCTGAATTACAAATCTGGGAGCCCCTGCGCCCTGCATCTCCCGCGCCTTGAAATAGGCGGAAAATTCATAGTTTGCATGCGGTTCCGCGGGAATCAGTTGGCGAATTCCCGCGTCTTCCATCCCCCGGCTATCGAAACTAACGGATAACGAACGGTGACCGGAATGGGACTGCGTGGAGTCCAGGGCAAGTGTTACATCGGACGACTGTTCGTAGAGCCAATCAAAACCGCCATTGAGCATGGGCAGACTGAAATCACCGTTCACCACCAGGTTCCCGGGCGAGGGTTGATAGCCCGAAAGACCGGCCAACTCGGCGGCCTGCTGCCAGACCAGCCGGGCCTGCGCGACGTCGCGTTGATCAATCAAGTAGTGGATGTAAACGAAAACATAGCGAGTTTCCACCGGGCGCTGAAGGGCCGCGATTTGATTCCAGACTCTTGCTGCATCCTGGCGATTATTGCCGGCAATCAGAAAATCCAAAAATAACGACAGGGAGCCGGCATCGTGCGGGACCACCTCCTGCAACAAAGTTTCGGCATCAGGCCGAATCCTCCAGCAGTCCTTCAGTGCCGCGCCCGATTGCGCTGGGTCATTCTCCAGAACGATCCGGAATTCCTGCAATGCTCTGGAGTCATCGCCCCGCGCCCAATAAAAGTTCGCTGCCTCCCACGCGACGCTGGGGGATGTGGGCGCGGCCTGGAGTGCCTGTTCCAATGCTTCCTTCTGCTGATTGGTGTCGCCGAGCAACTCATCGGCCGAGGCCAACTCAAACCAATAGCGAGCTTCGTGGGGATCGAGCGCAACCGCCGACTTGTAAAATGGCAGCGCAGCTCGCGGGTTTTCGTCTCCCATCAAGTAGTAGCGGCCGAGCCGGTAGCGATACTCCGCGTTTCCCGGTGCCAATGCGGCTGCCCTTCGCAAACTTGACAGATTGGGTTTCTCAGCCAGAGAAGCAGCGAGATATTGAGAGCCAGCCAAAGCAATGTAGATGACAGCGCCGGACAACCATGCAGCGGCGACAGCTTTTCTTGCCCAACTTGTTAGCGGAATTTGTATCGAATTCACGTGGGCGTATAGCCATCCGGCGGTGCGGGATTATGCTCCGCTGGAAGCTGCCATGGGAGCGGTGTCCGCCTGCTCGCTCATAATGTCTTCCCGGTAATACTGGCCGCCATATTTGCCCTGGTATTCGTAGTAGTAGTAATAATCAGGGGATTTCAGATCCACCGCATTCAGCAGCACGCCGCTCAGCCGTGAACTTACCTGGGTCAGAATTTCACGCGCCCGCCGCAAGGCCTGCTTGGTAGTTTGTCCCGACCGAATTACCAGAACCACCGAATCCGCGGAGGGGGAGAGCACAACGGCATCGGTGACCGACAGGGTGGGCGGAGTATCAATCACTATGTGGTCGTATTGCTCGCGCAGTTCGGTCAGAACGTCCCGCATGTTGCTGGAAGCGAGCAGTTCTGCAGGGTTGGGCGGTGGAGTTCCCGCGGGAAGCACAAACAAGCTGGGAAGAATCGTGGAACGAATGATCGCCTGTTCCAGAGTGGCGTTGCCGGTCAACACGTTGCTCAAGCCGGCGCGCGGACCCATGCCCAGGGTTTTGTGAATGCTGGGCCGGCGGAGATCGGCATCCACCAGCAGCACCCGCGTTCCTCTTTGTGCCAGCACAATGGCGGAGTTAATGCTGGTAGTGGTCTTGCCCTCCTGGGGCAGAGCGCTGGTGATCAGAATTATTTTGGGCGGCCCTCCCACCGAGGTAAGCAGCAACGAGGTGCGCAATGCACGGTAAGATTCCGCCATCTGCGATTGCGGACGCGATTGCGTGACCAGTTCCACCGCCTCGCGCGAGCGGGCGACCGAAAGGCGCCGCCCTGCGCCGTGGTCCGCACCCAGTTTCGAGCCCAGGGGAATCATTCCCAGCGACGGCAGGCCGGATATCGCCTGCGTCTGCTCCGGTGTGCGCACGGTGTTGTCCAGGCTCTCCAGCGCGAACGCCAGGCCGATTCCGGTGGTGAGACCCAGCGCCAGCGCCAACGAAAGATTCCGCGGAAGGTTCGGCTCCGAGGGCGCCGTGGGCACGCGGGCAACGTCAACCACGCGGAAATTGTTGGACCGCAGACCGGCGGTGACTCCGGCTTCCTTCAGCTTTTCCAGCAGTCCTTCGTACAGTGTGCGGTTGCTCTCCACATCGCGCTTGAGCAGGCTGTATTCAATCGCGCTCTCGTTGAGCTTGTTGGCTTCCTGTTTCTGCCGTTCCAATGCGCCGCGCAACAGGTTCTCGCGCTGCAGCGCGGCAAAATAATCGCTGCGCACTCGCGCCGCAATCTTTTTCTTTTCCAGCTGGATTTGCGATTCCACTTCCTTGAGTTGGCTGTTGAGTTGCGCCACTTTCGGAAATGAAGGGCCGAATTGTGTGCTGAGTTGCGATGCTTGAATGTTCAAGTCGGCTTGTTGCTCGCGCAGCTTGTCCAACAAAGAGGACACGGAGACGGAGGTCTTGGCGCCCTCGCTGTTGCCGGCCGCTGATGCCGAAAGCGGCTCCAAGTCACCGGACTGCGCGAGGCGGTAAATAGATTCCCTGTCCATCCGGGATGATTCCGCGCCGGTCAATTCCTGGTTTAAGGCATCGAGCTTGGCGGTGGTGATGTTTTGTTTTTCGTCGCTTCCCAGGATTTCGTGTTCCTTCTGGTACTTGACCAGTTTTTCCTGGGAAGTTTCCACCTTGATTTGCAGATCAACTAATTGTTTGGAGAGCCAGTCGGAAGCCTGCATGGTGGATTCAAATCGAGTCTTGAAGTTCTGCTCGACATAAGTGTTGGACAGAGTATTCACCACTCGAGCCGCCAAGTTCTTGTCCGGGCTGCGGTAGTGGATCTCTATGATTCGAGTGTTGGGAATTAGCGTGACTTGGAGGCTGCCTTTGAAATTGGCTAAAGCGGAGGCGGTACCGGCCGAATCCGAGGCCATGGCGTCCGATGTCAAATCCGGCAGGGATGATGCCGGTTTTCCGGCGGTTGCGTAGGGTTTGTCCAGATTCAACTGCTTGATCACCTGAAGCGCCAACAGATCGCTGCGCAGAATTCGGACTTCGGTATCCATGTCGGTGGGATCGTAGTAGTCCACGCCGGCATTGCCAGAGTCTTTGAAGCTGATGGTGACGGGATCAACCTTGTTGATGGCGATGCTTCCCACGGCGTCATAGATCGGCTGGCTGCGCAGGGTGGAAATCGCAACTACGGCGAAAATAATTGCGACGCTGCCAAAGATGACCCACTTGCGCTTCAGCAGAACTCGCAAGTATTCACGTGCCAGCGAATCGTGGCCTTGAAGCGGGAAAGGGGCATGCGCAGCCATTGGCTGACTGAAGGGGAGCGCAAAGGCGGGCTGAACCTCGCGCTTGCCCGGACCGCTGGCCGGAATGAGCGCTCCTGATTCCATCAATGCTCCTCGCCAGGCGCGGCGGAGAGAAGAGAGCAAATGCCGCAGTGGCTGTGCCGATCTGGTGGTTCGAGCGAAAGCACACCGGGCAGGATCTGTTTTTTCATGGATTCGCGGATACGATTGCGCCGATTCTAGCATCGCTCGCGGAGGACAGATGGCTCCTAATTAAGCTGGTTCCCAAGATGTTAACGGGGGTTGAGCAAGACTCAGTCTCCGCTATACTCCGATTACCCAAGCAGTTTTTCGTGAAAACGCAGACGCCAGCCATGGCAAAATGCCGCGGCCAGTGTCTTTTCAAGAGGAAGGTGCCGGGAATGAACTGGCTGGAACAGGTTGTGCTGATCACGGGTGGTACGGGCTCCTTCGGCAGGAAATTCGTCGAGTTCATGCTGAGCGAGTTTCGTCCACGGAAGATTATCGTCTTCAGCCGTGACGAGTTGAAGCAGCACGAGATGCGAGCAACGGGACTTGACCACCCGAGTCTGCGCTACTTCATCGGGGACGTTCGCGACCCGCAGCGCCTGCAAAGAGCGTTATCCGGCGTGACGGTGTTAGTTCACGCGGCTGCTCTGAAGCAGGTTCCAGCGTGCGAATACAATCCCTTCGAAGCCATTCAAACCAATATCATGGGTGGCCGGAATGTGATAGACGCGGCCATTGATCAGGGCGTCCGCCGGATTCTGGCCTTGAGCACCGACAAGGCCGTCAACCCCATCAATCTCTACGGCGCAACCAAACTCTGCGCCGAAAAAATGTTTGTGCAGGCCAACGCTTACGCGGGTGCGCAGGACACGCGCTTTAGCTGTGCCCGCTATGGCAATGTCCTGGGCAGCCGGGGCAGCGTCGTCCCGGTTTTTCTGGAACAGCGGAAGCGCGGCAGAATTACCATCACTGATCCCCGCATGACTCGCTTCTGGATCACGCTCGACCAGGGAGTCAGGTTTGTGGTTCGCTGCATTGAGCAAATGCATGGGGGCGAGATTTTTGTCCCCAAAATTCCCAGCATGAGCATGGTGGAAATAGCGCAGGCGGTTGCCCCGGGATGCGAGATGCAGGATATCGGCATTCGACCCGGAGAAAAGCTGCACGAGGTGCTGGTGTCAGAAGATGAAGCGCGGCAAGCGCTGGAAGTAGAGGACATGTACGTGATCCAGCCGGCGCACTCCTGGTGGCGCAAGGAAAACTGGAAATTCGGACGTCCGTTGCCGGAGGGGTTCAGCTATACCAGCAACGGCAATCCGCAATGGCTCACGCCGGAGAAGCTGCATGATCTTGTCGAGGAAGGCTTACTTGACTTGAGGACCGTGCCCGAGGAACACGCTCATTTCGCGCGTGCATGAGACGGGGACAGGATGAAGATTGTCGCGATTGTTCAGGCCCGAATGGGCAGCACGCGGCTTCCAGGCAAAGTGCTGAGAGATCTGGGAGGCGAAACGGTCCTTGCCCGCGTGGTACACCGCCTGCGCCGCTCTGTCCTGATCAGCGACATTGTAGTGGCTACGACGATTTCTGCCGCTGATGATGTCATCATCCGGGAGTGCCAGCGGCTGGGCGCTTCCACCTTCAGGGGATCGGAACTTGATGTGCTGGATCGCTATCATCAGGCCGCGCAGTCGGCAGGCGCCGAGGCAATTGTGCGCATCACCTCCGACTGTCCTGTGATTGATCCTCAACTCGTGGATGAAACCATTCAGGTTTTTCAGCGACAGTCCGCAGACTGCGCCAGCAATGTTTTCCGGCGGACTTATCCGCGGGGCCTGGATACAGAGGTCTTTACCACAGATGCGCTGGAACGGGCCTGGAGCGACGCTCGCGAACCCTGCCAGCGAGAGCACGTGACCCCATATTTTTACGAGCACCCAGAATTATTCCGACTGGTTTCGCAGTGTGGGCTGATCGACTGCAGTCAATATCGCTGGACGCTGGACACGGCCGAAGACCTCGAATTACTGCGCAACATCTATGCGCGCTTCGACGGCGGGGATGATTTCCGCTGGGGCGACGTCATTCAACTAATGGAGCGTGAGCCGGAACTTGCTGAACTGAACTCAAGAGTGGCGCAAAAAGCACTGCAAGGAGCCAGATACTGACCAGTAGCCTCATTATCCGAGCCGACGCCAGCCCTGCGATCGCTACGGGCCACGTGATGCGCTGCCTGGCATTAGCTCAGGCCTGGCAGGATGCCGGTGGGAACGTCGTATTTGCCATGGCGGAATCGACTCCTGCAATCGATGCACGCCTGCGTTCTGAAGGCATGGAAGTAGTTCAACTGAGTGTCTCTCCCAATAGCGTTCAGGACGCCCGGGATGCAGCCGCGGTGGCGCGTCACTGTGGGGCGAACTGGGTAGTCGTGGATGGCTATCGGTTCGACTCGGGGTATCAGCGCAGCCTCAAGAACGCCGGACTGAAGATATTGTTCGCAGACGACCTTGGTCAATGCGAGCACTATTCCGCCGATCTGGTGCTCAATCAGAATGTGCACGCCAGCGAGAAAATGTACGCGAGCCGCCAAGCTCACACCAGATTGCTTCTCGGTCCTCGTTTCGCAATGCTGCGGCGGGATTTCAGGCGCTGGACTAGATGGCAACGCGCAACTACTCCGAATGGACGCAGAGTACTGGTTACCATGGGCGGCAGCGATCCCGACAACGTTACAGCGGTCGTACTGGAATCGCTACTTACCCTGAAGGTTGCCGGACTAGAGGTCGTTGCCGTCCTCGGGGGCAGCAATTCGCACATTGATTCTCTTGGACGGTTTGCCGATCAATCGCCTTCAATCCGGTTCCTGCGGGATGTAACAAACATGCCAGAACTTATGGCCTGGGCTGACGTCGCTGTGTCGGCCGCCGGCACGACCTGCGCAGAGATGTGCTTGCTTGGACTTCCGGCGATTTTGCTCGACTTGGCCGAGAACCAGGAGCCGGTTGCGCAGGAACTTGGCCGGCGGCGGGCTGCGATTCATCTTGGTTCAGGCAAAGAAGTAACTGCCGCCGAGATCGCCGGGAAAGTGCAATCGCTTCTTTTGTCGGCAGAACTTCGGGTCTCTCTGTCACAACGCTCGAGAGAACTGGTGGATGGCGAAGGCGTGGAAAGGGTTCGGGCGGCAATTCGCGGCGAAGACCTGCTTTTGAGGCGGGTCCAGGAAAAAGACTGCCGGCAGTTGTGGGAGTGGGCGAACGATCCCGACGTTCGGCCAGTATCTTTTGCGACCGAGCCGATTCCCTGGGAGCGGCATGTGGAATGGTTCAACTCCAAGCTATGCGATCCCAGCGCGGTGCTTTACCTGGTGGTGGACTCTGGCGGAATTCCAGCCGGGCAGGTGAGATACCAGATCCATAGCACGAAGGCGGCAGTGTCCATCAGCCTGGCTCCCCAATTCCGCGGCAAGGGTTACGGCGAAGTGGTCCTGAAGATGGCGGCCAGGGATCTGTCCGGGACAACCGCTGTGACGCAGATTGATGCTTATGTGAAGCCGAATAATACCGCTTCGCTACGCCTCTTCGCGCGCGCAGGCTACACCCGCGAAAGAGACGCAATGATCAGGGGTCAGCAGGCCATTCACTTCGTTCTGGAAAAAGAAATGGGCCGTGACCGGCATCAAGAAGAGATGAATTTGGGCAAGCTGGTTCTGGCAGATAAGGTCGGAGTGAAATGAAGGCAGCTATTTGTCAGCCAACTCCCTTTTTGCCAGACGAAGGCGGCGAACTGGTTTCAGCCAGGTGTGGGAGCACGGTGATGAGCTTCGCAATTGGCGACCGGAAAATCGGGACGGATCAACCGGTGTACATCGTCGCCGAGCTTTCTGCGAATCACAACCAGGACTTCGAACAGGCGGTTCGCCTCATCCAGGCTGCCAAAAAATCTGGGGCTGACGCCGTAAAATTGCAGACCTACACGCCGGATACGATTACGATCCGCAGTGATCGTGAGGATTTCCAAATTCGCGGGGGTACGCTCTGGGACGGTCGCACCCTGCATGACCTTTATGGTGAAGCCTACACGCCATGGGATTGGCAGCCCAAGCTGAAACGAGTGGCTGACGATCTCGGGCTCGGTTTCTTCTCCTCAGCCTTCGACTCAACTGCGGTGGACTTTCTGGAAAGCATGGGGGCGCCAGCATACAAGGTCGCATCCTGCGAGCTGGTGGACATTCCGCTGCTCCAGAGAATATCACTCACCGGAAAACCGCTGATCATTTCGACGGGCATGGCTACGATAGAGGAGATCACGGAGGCCGTGGGTACAGTTCGCCAGGCTGGCGCCGGGCCAGTTGCATTGCTCCGGTGTAGCAGCGCTTACCCCGCTCCCCCCTGCGAAATGAACCTGCGGACCATCCCCGAGCTGGCGCGAAGGTTCGAAGTCCCGGTGGGACTATCGGATCACACCATGGATAGCGCCGTTCCCGTCGCGGCAGTAGCTTTAGGTGCATGCATCATCGAAAAACACCTGACCTTATCCCGATCGTTGAAGGGGCCGGACAGCGCTTTTTCCCTGGAGCCGGCAGAGTTCAACACCATGGTGGGAGCGGTTCGGGTTGCGCAGGAATCTCTGGGGAAAATTCACTTCGGCCTCACTGACAGCGAACGCAGCAGCCGCGTCTTTCGCCGGTCGCTCTTTGTTGTCCGGGCTGTGAGGCAGGGAGAAACTTTCAGCGCACAGAATATCCGCTCGATTCGGCCCGGTCACGGATTGCACACCCGGCATCTCCCGCAGATCGTCGGCAGGCGTGCATCCCGTGACATCGAACGTGGTACCCCGCTGAGCTGGGACCTGGTGGCCAAGGCATGAGGCTGGTCAGTCCGTTGTTGAAGCACGTTGTTTATCCAGGTCTCTCCAAAGCGGGGTATCTTCGTCGCGCGGCCGGGGCTGGACCTATGGTGCTGACCTACCACGGTATTTTGCCCGCAGGATACAGAACGGTTGATCCGGGTCTGGATGGCAATCTGCTGAGCGCGGATTCATTTCGCCAGCAACTCCGATTGGTTAAAGATCAGTACAACGTGATCTCTCCTGAGGAATTCCTGCTCTGGTGTGAGGCCGGGCATGAATTGCCTCCGCGTTCCGTGCTGCTGACTTGTGACGATGGGCTGCGGAACTGCCTCGATATGGTACCGATACTTCAGGAAATGAGTCTTCCCTGTTTGTTCTTTGTAACTGGTCTGTTCGAAACTCCCGCGATGCTGTGGCACGAAAAACTCTACCTGATGTTTCTAGCCGCCGCTGACACGTTTACCGTGCAGGTACTCGGCGAAGATTCTTCTGTCAGAGGGCGTCAGCAAAAACGGTGGTTGTGGTGGAATCTAGTTCTGAAGCTGTCGCGCTTCGGGATGAGTGAGCGAAAGACAGTGATTGAGGAGATTAGACGGCAGCTTCACCTCAGCGAGGGTTGGCAATCGAAGTTTCTGGAGGAATCCGGCTCGAGAAGATTCTTGCTTTTGAATGGTGCGGAAGTCCGTCATTTGGCGGCGTCAGGAATGTGCATCGGCGCGCACACCATGTCTCACCCCTGGTTGCCGCAGTGCTCGATGGAATTGGCGTGGCAGGAGATTTCGACATGCAAAAAGGCCATCGAGCACGAATTACGCCAGGAAGTATGGGCCATGGCGTATCCCTTTGGCAGCGCTGGCTCGGTGACATCACGAGAAATCATGCTGGTGAAGCAGGCCGGGTTTAGGTGTGCGTTTCTCAATGTTGAGGGAACGGCGGCGGCGGATGCTGAATTTGCTTTGCCACGCGTGCATGTAACCAGAGACATGAGCCTCGGCGAACTTGAGGCCCACATCTCGGGATTTCACTGCGCACTGAAAGAAGCTTTGACTGGTGTGACCGCTGTCATCAGCAACTAATGCTTTGGCCGGTGGAAAATCTTGCGTCTCGTTCTGCATAGTGAAATTCCGGAGGATGCGGCTCTCGGACGCCAGTGGAATGAACTGGTGCTGCAAATGGGGCGCCCGGAGGTTTTCTATACCTACGAGTGGGCGTTGGCGGTTTCGCGTGCGTATTGCGAGTCCATAACCCCTCTGCTCATGCTTGCCTACGATGGAAGTAGCTTGGTCGGACTGTCCGCTCTGGCCACTGATCGGAAACGGCAGCAGGCGTTTTTTCTGGCGGGTGCAACCGCCGACTATGGTGATTTGGTTTGCCTCGACGCCTGGCGACAGGAACTGGTGAGCAGTGTTCTTGCCGAGCTACGAAGTCGGAGCATCCCTGTGCTGGTTCTCGCCAATCTCCCGGCCGATTCCGCCACTGCGGGGATCGTGACCCGCGCGGGCGGCCACAAGGTGTTCTCCCGGCCTGCATACCGGTGCTCACAGATCCAGTTGCGTAGCGCTGAGCAGCGTCAATCCGTCCTTCGCTTGGTTCGCCAACGAGGACGCCGCTTAAAAACGCCGAAAGTCCCTGTCAGTGTGGATCACCTGAGATCCTGGGAGGAAATCGCTCCGGCCCTCCCAGGGTTCTACAACTGCCACATCGAGCGATTCCGCGCCACTGGGCGGATTAGCAACCTGGCGTCCCCGCAACGTCGTCGATTTCTCACGGAACTGGCGGAATTGCTTTCGCCGTTCGGCTGGATCACGCTGAGGCAACTGCGGCTGGCGGAGCGTCCCATAGCTTGGTCATACAGTTTTGAGTTCGCGCGCCATTGGTTCTACTACCTGCCTACTTTCGACACCAACTTTGGCGGATACTCCCCGGGTTTCAGCCTGCTGCTGCAGTTGATTGAGGAGGCTTGCGAGTCTGAGGAGACCGATTTCGTGGACCTGGGCTTGGGTGACGAAGGTTATAAGAATCGGCTGGCCACAACAGTGCGCGAGACTCTGCATATCACTGGCACGAGCTCGGCGGCAGAATGCCTGCGCGTGGCCGCGCGCTACCACGCGGCGACGGCCATCAAGTCTTCTCCACGCCTGGAGCGCGCGGTGCGACGATTACTGGGGCGTCCTTCGGCGGCGAGCGTACAAGCATGAAAGTGCTGCTCCTCCATCCTGCGGATCCCCTTAGACAACGCTATTTGACCCACCGTTGGGACTGGGTCGTGGATCTTGGCCGTGCACCCGCCTCCACCTACGACCGCTGGCGACAACAGGCGAACTGTCGCGTAACCAGCCTCTATGACATGTCAGTGGAAATCGAGGATCTTTATTGCATCAAGCAACTGCTGCAACTCGCCACGGGCGCGATGGTGGACCGATGGGGAATCGATTGGTGGGACCTGCTTTCCCTGGAAATTCAATCGGACGTGCATCAATTCATCCTGGTGAATCGCCTGTCGAAGGAGTTGGGTCCTGGCTGCGAGATCTATTCGAGTCGCTGCTCTCCGCTGGCGGCGGCATTAGGCGATTTGCTCGGAACGCGACCAACAGTCATGAGCGGCGGCCTTGAAAGAGCGCTTCGCCGGATCCAGCATTACCATCAGATTCTTTCCGGACTCGATCCTTCGCAAGTGGCCCAGGTCCTCGAAGACAAATTGCAAGGGAGGCATTCGTTTCTACAGTCCTTTGTCCCCCGCCGCCGCAGCTCAATGCGCCCTGTGGTATTGCTTCCGTCGGCCTACATCAACGTTTCCCGCACTGCCCTGGCGTATGCCGCGCTGCTTCCCGATAAACAATTCTTGTTGGTCATCAACCGGACCAGCGCCAAGCCGCCATCGCTGCCTGCGAATGTTGGGCTGGCTTCTTTGACCTCGTACCGCGGCACGCCGGACCGGAAGGAGATGCAGTCTCTGCTCAATTCCTGGCACACTCTGCACAGGCAACTCACGGCAGGCTCCGAGGAATTTCGGCTGGCCGACGCGGCCGGGATACTGGCACGTATTCCTAAGCTCCTCGATTGGGGGATCGGTCTTCGCGATGCCTGGATTCGAGTTTTTGAAAGCGAAGAGATAGTGGCCTGTCTCAGCGCCGATGACAGCAACCCTCCGTCGAGCATTCCGCTGCTTCTCGCCAAGGCACGCGGACTTCCGGCGCTCGCTTGTCATCACGGCGCCTTGAACTACCACATGGCACTTAAGGCGAACCACGCCGACTCGTACCTGGTTAAAAGCGAAATGGAAAGAGATTATCTGCGACTCGTAGCTCGCGTGCCGGCGCGGAGAATCATAAGGGGAGGGCCGAAGGGGCCTGATTTATACAGGTCAGAATCGCTTCCCCGGTCTGATGCTCCGGGGATGGTTTTCTTCACCGAGCCCTATCAAGCTTTGTCGTGGCGCGCTGACGAGATTTACGCCGACCTTTTGCCGAGGCTGTGGGCGCTGGCTCAAGATTGCGGCTTGAAACTGGTTCTCAAGCTGCATCCTTTCGAAAGCGCGAAGGAACGAAGGCGCACAGTGAATCGGCACTTGGGCGCCAAGGCAGCTGGCGAAATCGGCATCATCTCAGGCCCGCCGTCGTCGGAAGTGTGGTGCAACACGCGGTTTGCGCTTACCGTGCAATCCTCGGTGGCTTTGGAGTGCAACGCGCTGGGCATCCCGGTGTTCCTGCTTTCCTGGCTGCGGGACCACTATTCAGGATACGTCTCGCAATACGCCCGCTTTGGCATTGGCCGTGTCCTGGACTCACCGGAGCAGATCTCGGAAATCCCCCACTTGCTGGCAACCTGCAACCCGGGTTCGGACAGAACTGCGCCTTGGGCGACGTTGGATTCTGGGGAGTTCGAACGCCTGCTTTCCGGGACAAGTTCGGCGGAGAAGGCTGGTCACGATGAAGAACTGGAGTCTTTTTCGCATTCTTACACCGCATGAAAACTGATGGTCACAAGGAGCGGATCACAATTTTTACTCCTTCGTTTGCCGACGAAGACGATACCAACGCTCAAAATCTTACCGTGAAGGAGATTGTTGCCCGCCTGCCCGCGGAACAGTTTCGTGTCATCATGATTTCCGAAGGCAAACCTGATCCGCGCATCGCCGCGCGCAAGCATACCAAGCTGTTGCCTTACTACAAGCACGGAAACACTGCACAATTACTGATGCGGTCCCTTGCATTCCGTCCTGATGTTTACTTTTACCCGAGGTTCGGGCCGCTCGATCGGGCGGTGTTCTCGCTGCGCAAAAACCTTGGTCTCAGGACGGCAGTAGTCACGCATATTGTGTCGGTAATGACCCACGCGGCGGGAGAGAGCCTGGTCGCGCGCTCCATCGTCGAAGGCGATGCCGTGTTCGCCAACTCAGCCTACGTCGCGGAGACTGTGCGACAAAGGTTTGGGGTCAGAGCAGGAACGATCTACAACGGGATCGACCGCCGGTTCTTCTTCGCCCGCGATGACCCGGGATCCACGCACAACGCCCAACCGCTAACCGTTCTTTATGCGGGCTCCTTTCGACCGTGGAAGCGAGTCGAATTGGTGATCGAGCAAGCCGCCCGCTGGCCGAATGCGCAGTTCCGTTTGGCGGGCCGCGGTGAAACCGAAGAAGGCTGCCGCGTCTTGTGCCGAAAGTACAAGTGCCGCAACGTCTCTTTTTTGGGGCATCTGCAACCGATGCAACTGGGAGAGGAAATGCGCAGAGCGCACGTGTTTCTTTTCCCAAGCATGGTCGAGGGGCATCCTCAAGTGCTCGGACAAGCGGCCGCTTGCGGCTTACCGGCAATCGCTCTGAATGTGTACCACCCCGAGTACGTGTTGCATGGAGAGACTGGCTTGCTGGCGGAGTCGGATGTGGAGCTAGCCCAACATTTGGAGCTGCTGCTGGGTAATTCGGAGATGCGGCAATCCATGGCGTCGGCCGCCGTCCGACATTCACGGAAATTTGATTGGGATCGAGTCACGGAGGAGTGGGCAGGAGTTTTTCAAGAAGTAGTTACTCAACGTCAGAATGGCTAATATGTGTGGAATCTTTGGCATGCTCGATCCGGTCCGTCCTTTAGCAGATTCTGGCAGAGCTTGGGCAGAGCAAGCGCAGTTGCGCCTTCGGCACCGAGGGCCCGATGGCCAGCAGTGCGTGACGCTCATGAATGGACGCTGCCTGCTGGGTCATCTAAGACTGGCGATTATCGACATCGAGGGTGGTGCTCAGCCGATAAGCAACGAAGACGGAACAGTCTGGGTGGTTTGTAACGGCGAGATTTACAACTATCTTGAGTTGCGGGAGAAATTGGTAACGCAAGGCCACCGCTTTGCTACCCACAGCGATACCGAGGTCCTGGTACATCTCTTCGAAGAGAAGGGAGCCTTGCTGCTCGAGGATTTGGAGGGCATGTATGCGTTTGCCATCGTTGACACTCGCAAAGAGCAGCTGTTTCTGGCCCGGGACCGTTTTGGAGAAAAGCCACTCTACTGGGCGCCCATTCAAAACGGCAGAGGTCTGGCCTTCGCCTCGGAATTGAAGGCCCTGCTGCCCCTGGAGAACGTGGATCGTAGCCTGGACGTGGCGGCGGTGGCTCAGTTCCTGGCGCTAGGTTACATTCCCGCGCCACGAACTCATCTTAAGGGAGTTTCCAAGCTTCGGGCCGGCGAGGCCATCGTCTTCGGACCGGGATCAGACAAGCGTACTTTTCGATATTGGCAACCCGAATTTGTCCATTCGAATGGCCACCGGCCTTTCAGCCAAGAGGAAGCGATCGAGGCACTGCGGCATCGCTTCCGTGAAGCCGTCCGGTTGCGGCTACGCAGTGACGTGCCCGTGGGCGCATTCCTATCTGGGGGCATCGATTCCACGCTGGTGGTTAGCACGATCCGGGAGCTTCTGCCCAGCACTTCGCTCACGACTTTTTGCGCGTCCTTCGATGACGAAGAACTCAACGAAGCGCCGTACGCCAAGCAAGTCGCGGAACATATCGGTTCCGATCATCAGGAAGTCCGGTTCGCTTCGACGGAACTGCTCGACATTTTTGACGCTCTCATTGACCACTACGACGAGCCCTTTGCAGACGCTTCGATGTTCCCCACCTTCGCGGTTTGCCGCTCTGCGGGTCAATACTGCAAGGTCATGTTGTCTGGGGATGGCGGAGACGAATGTTTTGGTGGTTACCGGCAATTTTTTTCGTACTCTCGTTGGCACCCTGTGCGCCGCTTGCCGGGGGTCCGTCTCGCCGCCGACTTGCTGCTTCGCGGTTGGAATACTCGATGGCGTGGCGCCGGTCTGTTGAATTTTCTGCGTAAGAGTGATTGGCAGCTTCTCTATCCTGAACCGGAACGGGCTGCGACCCTGGGTTGCTTCCAGCCGGAATATCAGGAGCGCGCACTCGCAGGGTTACAAGAACTGAAGGATGCGGCGGTACAACACGCGCGTTTGCGCTATCCGCTTTCGGCGATGGAAGACATGGCCAACGGATACTTGCCGGAACAGATTTTGCCAAAGGTGGACCGGGCCAGCATGTTCAGCGCGGTCGAATGCCGGACCCCATTCCTGGATCGAGGCCTGTTTGCATTTGCCGCCAGCTTGCCGCTCGAGTATCACTTTGCGCAGGGCCAAGGCAAGGCACTGCTGCGCCGGTGCCTGCCGGATTGGGTTCCGCCGGCGATCCGCTGGCGCCGGAAGCAAGGCTTCACGCCGCCGCTCGATACCTGGTTTCGTACCAGCCTGCGCCGGCAAATGGAGGAGGCAATCGGGGCTATCTCGCGGCGGCTCCACGATGTGATCGTGCCTACCCGAGTTGTGGATCTTTATCAACAACATCAGGCTGGCGCCGATCGAAGCCTTCTGCTGTTTCGCTGGCTGGTTTTAAGCAGGAGCCTAACCCAAGCCAGGGGGGTGCAGGCATGAGTCTGCAACGTGTTATGCCGGCGGGTGGCGCAGGATTCCGCAGTTTGCGAGCGATCGCGCTATGAATGCGACCGCTCAGTTAACACGGGAGCAGTCTTCTCCAAGGGTTGGCGGCCAGCGTTCATTTGGTTTCGCTCCTGACCGCCCGAGTAGAGCATCGTGAAACGAAACGTACTGTTGCGCTATGGTGGCTATTTGTTCTCCGTGGGCGGAGCCCGCGTAACGAGTGTCTTGATCAGTTCTGTTACCTTTCCTTACCTCGTCCGGCAGCTTGGCGTAGAGATGTACGGACTCTGGAGCTACGTGGTGTCGATCGGAGCCTTTCTCGATTGCATCGCCGACCCGGGACTCACTGTGTACGCGACGCAACATGTGGCGACACGGCGACGGGAGGGGTTCGGTCTGCTGCCGGACGTGCTCGCGCTTCGCCTCCTCTGTTCCCTGGCAGCCATCGTCATCCTGCTGGTTATCGCGTCGTTCGAAGTGCGTCCGGAAGTCCGCGAACTGCTCCGGCTGTACGGCGTGGGATTGTTTTTCGTGAATCTGCTCGGGTCGGACTACCTTTTGGGAGCGCTGGAAATGTTTCATGCCCGCTCGTTGCTGGCGGTGATTCAGCAGGCCGTCTGCGCAGTTGGATTTTTCGCGTTCGTGCATTCGCCGCAGGATGTCTTGTGGCTTCCCGTCAGCATTCTGGGTTCATCTATTCTGTCCGGCGTGGCGGGTTGGATCATCCTGTGGCGTCAAGGTTTCCGGCTTCCCCTGACCCTGCGGCCGTTGAGCTGGAAGGGGATCCTGGTTCCCAGCAGCCATTATGCGGTTTCTTCTCTCATGTCCAACTTTTACCACCGCACCGGGCATGTCGCGGTGCGCTGGTTTTTGGGCGACCATGCGCTTGGCATTTACTCCGCCGCAGTTCGTTTTGTGGACATTCTGAGACACTTCGTGGTTGTGGTGCTGAATGTATTGATGCCCCGCATGGCGCTTGAGGCTAAGTCTGGTCCCCGCCTGGGTCGCTTGGCGAGATTCGCGGCTGGGATTGTCGCCATCATAAGCATCCCGTTCACCGCAGGTCTTATCAGCACGGCTCATCTCGTAGTGCCCTGGATGCTGGGGACAAAGTATGACGAAGATGTTTCGTTATTAAGGTGGATGTCGTTCTATGTGATTAGTGCCTCCGCAGCGTCCCTGCTTTCGGGCACCATTCTTTACGCCATGGGACGGCATCGTGCTTATCTGGTCTCCACTGCCGGCGGAGCGGTGGTGGGAGTGGTGCTGTATCTGCTTCTAACTCCCATGCTGGGCTTGGCCGGTGCCGGACTGGCATTTGTGCTGGCGGAAGTTGCCGTGGCCGCGATTGCCTATTCACTGCTGCCGCGCGTCCTGCGTGATCTTTGGAAAAACCCGATGATCGCGGTTGCATTGCTCGCTAGCCTGCTGATGGTTGCGGCGGTAAGGTTGGTGGCGAGTTATGACTCGCAGGTTCTGATTGTGATCTCCGCGGGCGCGTTTGTGTATATCCTGAGTTGTGGATGGTTTGTCCGAAAATGGCTCCTCGACCAACTGGAAACGGCGCAATGACCTCCAGTCTGAGCTGATCGCCGGAGCAACGCTTGCGGCAACTGTCTGGGTTGAGGGGTATTTTTGCGATGGGCTGGCGTTCTGCAGCCTTTTCCCCATAAGGAGGAATCCACGAACCCCGTCGGTTAAGAGTAGCTGGAATTGTTCCTGACGCTATCCGCTATTATTTTGCGTGATAGAGTCTGATTCGTGAAGGTCCGAGAACCGGTCCAAATCGTGTTCCTGTGGTACCGGTTAGTCCACTATCCTTACTCCAAAGCAATCAGTCTCCCCGGTCCATGCACGTCCTGACTCTCACCCCGTTTTATCCGAGCGCATTGAATGATGCCGGGGGATGTTTCATAGCCGAGCCGCTTGGCAAGGCGGAGCAGTTCGAGGTGAAGAATACCATCTTCGCAGTACAACCGGTTCATCACAGACGAGCGCACTCCAGTCAAGACGCACCTCCCGCCTGGTGGATTCGCTATCCCGCTCTGCCGGGAGGAATCGGTCTCGCATCGGCTGGCACATTGCTTTACGCGGCCCTTGTCTCGAGAATACGCAAGCTGCACGGTTTGCAGCCGGTCGATCTGATCCACGCACATGGGGCGCTCCCTTGCGGACATGCTGCGGTCTTGTTAGAGCGCGAGTTGGGGATACCCTTCGTGGTGACGGTTCATGGACTGGACGCATTCTTCACGAACCAGGTCAAAGGCCGCGCAAGGCGATGGTGCGAGCGGGTTTCGCGCAGGGTGTATCGCTCGGCGCGGCGAGTGGTCTGCATCAGTGAAAGGGTCTGTGACGAGGCGGTGAAGGGTGCTTTGGCGCCGCTGCGCACCGCTGTCATCTATAACGGCGCGGACCCGCAATTATTTCTCCCTTCTCAGGATGACAGCTCCCAGGCCACCATTCTCAGCGTGGGAAATCTGATTCCAAGCAAAGGCCACGAACTCCTGCTGCGAGCGATTGCCGCAATTCATCCTCGCTGGCCAAATCTGTGCTGGGAGATTATTGGCGAAGGTCCGGAGTGCTCCAGGCTGCGCAGGATCGCGGAGCAATTGGGGGTTGCCCGGAACATTCGTTATCTTGGACGCCAAAGCCGGGCGCAGGTTGCCGCCGCGATGCGGCGCTGCACACTGTTCGCTTTGCCCAGCCGCTATGAAGGCCTGGGATGTGTGTATCTGGAGGCTATGAGCGCGCAAAAACCGGCGATTGCCTGCCGCGGGCAGGGGATTGAAGAGATTATTCAGCACGGGATCAACGGCTGGCTGGTAGATCCGGGCGATCTGGAGGGATTGACTGAAGCGCTCTCCGGATTGCTGGAGAATGCCCAGCTTAGAACCGATGTGGGCAGGGCAGCGCGCCACACCATACTGCGCAACTTTACGGTAGAGCATCAGGCAGAAAGACTGGCCGAACTTTACCGGGAGTGCGCGGCATGAGCCGACGATTGACGGTAATTACCGAACTTATTGCTCCGTATCGTATTCCGGTTTTCAATGCGCTTGCCCGGTTGAACGGCATCAACCTGCACGTGATCTTCCTGGCTGAAAACGACCCCGCGCAACGTCAGTGGCTGGTTTACAAGGACGAGATTCATTTTTCGTGCCAGGTGCTTCCATCATGGCGGTGGCGGGTTGGAAGCAACCATCTGCTTTTCAACTGGGGACTGGTTCAGGCTCTCAGACAGGCAGCGCCCGATGCGATTCTCTGCGGCGGCTACAACTATCCTGCCGCCTGGCGGGCATTGTTCTGGGCGGGACGGAGCCATGTCCCTTTTCTTCTCTGGGCAGAGAGCAATACTAGGGACTTCCGCCGCGGCCGGGCAGAGATAGAATTCTTGAAAACAAGGTTCCTGCGCCATTGTGATGGTTTTGTCGTGCCGGGGGAATCTTCCTTCGAGTATTTGAGCAAGTACGGAGCGCGGAAGGAAACCATCTTTACCGCGCCGAACGCAGTTGACACGCAGTTTTTTGCGCAAAGGGCGGAACAGGTTGGTGCAGATGCCACTGCGCGCAGCAGGTTCAACTTGCCCGCTCGCTTCTTTCTTTTTGTCGGGCGACTGATGGATGGAAAAGGAGTTTTCGACTTGCTCCATGCGTACCAGACTCTGCCGGCAAAACTCAGGGAAGAGATAGGGCTGGTGTTCGTGGGCGATGGTGCGGCCCGATCGGGCCTTGGCCGGTTAGCGGCAAAGATAAATTCCGGAGTGGTCCATTTCGCCGGTTTCGTGCAGCGCGAAGACTTGCCGGTTTATTACGGGTTGGCCGATGCGCTGGTCTTTCCTACGCACACGGATGCGTGGGGACTGGTGGTGAACGAAGCCATGGCTTGTGGACTGCCGGTGATTTGCAGCCGGGCCGCAGGCTGCGCCGAGGACCTGGTACGAGATCATTGGAACGGGCGGCTGGTTTGCCCGGGTGACACAGAGGGTCTGGCGTCGGCCATGCAGGAACTGGGCCGTGATGCCTCCCTCCGGTCAATCATGGGTGCGCGCAGCAAGGAACAAATCGCCGCCTACTCGCCTGAGGCTTGCGCTGCCGGCATGGCCGCGGCTGTTCTGTCGCGTGGGGACCCAGCGCATGGATAGCAGAGCGTCCTATAACCCTTTCCCCAGAATGCTGCCGTCCGTGATGCTGGTAACGGCCTGCATGTTTGCGGCGTACTTCGTCATGGTTCGTCCCGGTTACTTCAGCACCTCGAAGCATCTGGGTGTGCTGATCGTGCTTCAAGGCTTGCTGGTGGCGGTTTGGAATTACCGCAGGGCATTTCTGCTGGCGGTGATGTCGGTTTTTTTCTGGGCCGGAATGGACCTACCCCTTGGAGGCGAATGGACATCAGGGCGATGGCTGGTCCTGGCAATTGGCGCGCTTGCCGGGATCGTGGTTTATACCAAAGATCGTCAGTACCAGTTTGCCTTCTTCGACGGAGTGGCAGTGGTATGCATTTTTTCAGCTCTGGCATCTATTTATTGGTCGGCGTATCCCGGCCTGGTTTTTCTCAAAGCTGTGAGCTTGCTGCTGTTGTTTCTTTACGCGGGCTTTGGCGCTCGGGCCGCCGTCAGGGGCCGGGAAGCACAGTTTTTCCCCGGATTCTTGCTGGCCTGCGAACTCCTGGTCTATGGCACCGCTGCCGCCTATTTCATCTTGCGCACTGAAATCTTCGGTAATCCGAATTCACTGGGCGCCGTCATGGGAGTGGTCGCTGTGCCGGCGATGTTGTGGGGAGTTTTGGTAAGTGACCGCCTCTTGCTGCGCCGGCGTCGCACGTTTGCCCTGGGTTTGTCCCTCCTGCTGCTGTTCAGCAGCTACGCCCGCGCCGGAATAGTGGCCGCGGGGGTTGCTTGTATGTTGTTGTGCGTTGGTCTGGGGCAGTACCGCTTGCTGGCAAAGGTGGTTGCGGCATCGTTAGCACTGGCCTCGCTGGCGGCAGCCTTGTTGCCGCTCTCCTCGGGGCCCGCCGAATCGCTCACTTCCGCATTTCTGTACAAAGGCCACCGCGAGGAAGGGATTCTGGGTTCGCGGAAATCAGTTTGGGATCAAACTCTTTCGGTTATCGGGGAGCATCCCTGGTTCGGCAGCGGATTTGGGACGAGCGTGGTGACGTTCGAAGACCCGGCTGAACCCGGCGGAGAATTCAAGTCTGCTGCTGAAACGACTCGAGAGCACGGGAACAGCTATCTGGCAATTGTGGAAGGGACGGGGATTCTGGGGGCGTTGCCTTTCCTGATGTTAGTCATGCTGACTGTCGTGAATATCATGCGTGTGACGGTGTGGATGAGACGGAGCCGCGATCCCTGTTTTCCTTCCGTCTTATTGGCTGCAGTGCTGGCAGCAGGTCTGGCGAATGCGGCGTTTGAAGACTGGCTTTTTGCCCCCGGCTACTATCTCTGCGTTCTCTTCTGGGTGTTTGCTTTCATGCTGATCAATTTCGTTCCGGCAACCATGCCGCCCGAAGCGCCGCAGCCCCATGCTGCCCGGCAGACGTGGCCAGCCAGCCCTGGGATTGCTGCGCCCGCCCCATGATTCATCTATTTCTGAACTGCTCCGCAGCCAGCGCGGGCGGCGGGCTTACCTACCTGCAAAATGTAGTTCCTCAACTCTCCTCTCGAAGCGACGTGCTCACGACGGTCGCCGCCAATCCTCAACTACGCCGGCAGATTGGAGATCTGCCAAATATTTCGTGGATAGATTTTGGGGGCGAGTGGGGTGCAGCACACCGGTTCTGGCGGGAGCAGACCGTGCTGCCCAGGCTTGTTCGCGAGTGCGGCGCGGATGTCTTGATCTCGGCGGGCAATTTCGCCTTGCGGAAGTCTCCCGTGCCTCAGATTCTTTTGTCAGGAAACTCGCTCTACACCTCAGAGGACTTTGCGCGGGATCTTCATTCTCGCGGCGAGTATCGGCTCAGGCTGGACACTTACCTGAAAGGCCTGGTCGCCAGACGATCCATTTATTGGGCTGACTGCACCGTGGCGCCCACCCAGGCATTTGCCGAAGATCTCCGCCGGTGGACTGGGGCGCCGGTCACGGCCATTCATCAGGGCTTCGATGAGGAGGCTTTTTTCCGTAGCAGCGATCAGCTTTCCCACGATCTCCAACAGAAGCTCGCTTCTGGCAAAGACTCGCTAAGGCTCTTGCTGGTCAGCTACTACAACTACTATCGGAATTTCGAGACTCTCATTCGCGCCATCCCGATACTCCGCGAACGTTTGGGCGGCCGTAGTGTGAAGTTGTTTCTCACCTGCAGGTTGAATTCAAAAGAGAATCCGGGGTTATATCGAGCCGAAACGGCGGCGGCTTTGGTTCGCCATTTGGGCATCGCTGATCAGGTTGTCGAACTCGGGACCATTCCGTACAACCTTCTGCACCGCGTTTATCGAGCCTGTGATATTTACGTCACGCCCGCTTATGCGGAAACATTTGCCCACCCCTTAGTGGAAGCCATGGCGAGCGGTTTGCCGGTGGCATCGTCGGATCTGGCTGTGCATCGCGAGGTGTGTGGCGAGGCTGCCCTATATTTTTCACGGTTTTCCCCCGAAGATCTTGCCAGCCAAGTTCTCAGGATTGCAAACTCACCCGTACTCAGACGTGAAATGAAAGATTCTGGCGAAAAAAGATCACGGGATTTCTCCTGGTCCCGGCATTTAGACCAGCTCATTGCCCTTGCCAATCAACTCCTCCCAACGAACGCAGGTAAGGCAGGTATCGGGCAGCGGAACATACCTGGGTAATAGAAATGCAAGATTGCGCTTTAGGGCGACAGAACTTCGACTTTATACTCGGTCAGCGGTCCCGAGGAATTCTGCTTGCTCCATCAGCGCTACAAAGATTTTTGTTTTCTCGCTATCGCGCAGGCGACACTGCCCAATTATTGGGCGCGCCGCTGCTTCTACTCGGTCCGGCCCGCCAACGGAGGCAGTCGAAATCTGCATCTGGGCTGCGGCAAGAAATACCTGCCCGGTTTCGTAAATATTGACGCCAATCCTTTCCACAAGATTGACCTCTGGCTGGATGTGCGCCGCGGGCTTCCCTTCGCCACGGAATCGGTTGATTCGATCTACTCGACGCACATGGCAGAGCATTTTTACCCGGACGAACTGAGCCGGCTGCTTGCCGAGTGTGCGCGAGTGCTAAAGCCAGGAGCAGGGTTGCGTTTGATCGTTCCCAGCCTGCAAAGCGCGATCCTCGCCTACCAGCGAAATCTGCACGATTGGTTCGACGACCGTTTCCCTCGTCACTTCGATTCCCTGGGAGGACGCTTCTCCAACTTTGTGTTTTGTGATGGACAGCACCGTACCGCATTCGATCTCGGATATTTCGCTGAAATTCTTCACACGGCCGGATTCCAGCAGGTGGAGCAAGCAGCGGAAGGGAACAGCCGGCTCTATGGCGAACACGTCCCGCCCTTCGAGCAGGGGGACAACCCCGAGTTGCCTCACTCCTTGTATGTAGAAGCCTTCAAGTAGATCAGTTCTGCCATTGAGATTTCCCAAAGGGCTGACGGAGCTTCTTCGCGAATCTCGAGGGCTAATGAGCGAGCATGTGCAGCACATTGTTGATGCCGACCGCAGAACAAGCGGCCAGTACCGGCGAGATGGCTCCCAAAACCCAAAGAGCAGGGCGCGACTTGGGAATCCAGGCGTATAGAGCGACCGCCACAAAGGGAATGACTGGGACGGCAAACCGGGCGAAGTTTCCACGGGCGAAGATCGGGGAGTTGTAACAGAAAAGCAAGAACAAATAGCCGCCGGCGAAGATCACCTCGACCGGGTAGGCCTTCGCATAGTCGCGAAAATGTTTCGTCATGAACATCGCAAGGATTCCGGTCAGCACAAAGAGAATCCATCCAAAACTCAACACTAGATTTGTCCAGGGCGACGGATACATCAAAGTTCCCTTTATGATCGCGTAGAAAGGGAATCCGAATATCCAACGGGTGGAGGGATCAACATACTGGTAAGCGGTGACCGGCGCCAGGGGATTTCCAAAATAGCGCCAAAGCGGCCAGATGTATAGCGACCCGATCACCAAGGCCAACAGGGCCGCAGACGCGAGCTTCCGGTATTCGCGTCGCCAGAGCAGTGCAATTCCAACAGCCGCCAGCGCCAGAAAACCCAGGGGCCGCACTATCGTGCTCAGCGACGCCAGCAGCGCGGCCGGCAGCCATCTCTGCCGTCTCACCATGAGGAACGAAGCCAACAGCAGAGCCACAAACAACGGCTCCGCTCCGCCCAGAAAGGCGCGCTGCATCCAGTCAAAATTGATCACAGCAAAAAAACCGGCCACCCACCCGCCCCAAAGCCGGTGCGCAAGCCAGATGCTGACGAAATACGACACGAATGAGATCAACAAGAGGGAAGTGCGGTCGGAAGCGCGGGTCAGGATCGAAGTCAAAGCCATCAAATACGGCAAGCCCCAGAACTGCAGTATGGACAACCCGTGGAAGTCCCAGCGTCGAATCGCCGATCCGACCGACATGTACGCCGAGCTGTCCGCAAACCCATCCACCAAAACGAAGTAGTTCGTGAGCAGGCTAATCACCCCCACAAAAATAACGCAGGCCAAGCCTGCCAGCATGATGACTTCCCCTTGCGATGGTCCGCTGGGGGACCGCGCTGCTTGACTTTCATCCGGCGGTGTCATTGCTGACGTCCTCGTGGGAAGATGCGAAAGTGGACCGTAAACCCGGCATCGTACCACCATTCTCGCAGGTCGCCGGAACACCGAACCTCAGCGCATCAAGTCAGGTAACCCCAGAGTTGTTTGCAGCGCCTGGCCGGGCGTTGATGTTCCCGGCGTGAATCTCCGCATGTGCCTCATCCGTAATTAGCAGGCGCGAAGCTTCAGAGTAGTATGTTGCCAAATGCTGACAGCGGCGGTGCAGAGCTTGGAGGAGGCGCAGCCCGCAGACCCGAAGGTGGAGGCAGCCAAGCTTCCCGTAAGCGTCATCGTGGCAGCCCGCAACGAAGCGCGAAATCTTCCACGCTGCTTGGAATCGCTGCGCGACGCCGCGGAAATCTACGTAATCGATTCCTACAGCACTGACGGAACAGTTGAGATTGGGCGCTCGTTCGGCGCGAAGGTCGTCCAGTTCCACTACCGGGGCGGCTGGCCGAAAAAACGCCAATGGGGTCTGGATACGCTCTCGTTCGGATGTGAGTGGATTCTGCTCATGGATGCCGATGAGGCGCTTACTCCGGAACTCGCAGCAGAGATCCGACATGCCATTCAGGATTCCCGGCACGATGGCTATTACATCAAGCTTCAGATGTACTTTCTGGGCCGATTGCTGCGTCACGGTGGCGCCAGCTTTCAGAAGCTGGCATTATTTCGCGGCGGCAAAGCACGATTCGAGTGCCGGTTGCCGGAGCAAGGCACCTCCATGTGTGATATGGAGGTGCACGAGCACGTGCTGGTTGCCGGAAAAACAGGTCGCCTGAAGAACGCGCTTCTCCATTGCAACTCCGACTCGCTCACGCGCTACATAACCAAACACGATCAATATTCAAATTGGGAGGCGCAAGTGCTGCTCGGTGGTGACGAGAGCATCGGCGAATTGCGCCCTTCGTTGTCTGGGAACCAGGCCCAGCGCCGCCGTTGGCTGAAGAAAAAGTTCTTCAGAATTCCCGGATCCCCGGCGCTGCTGTTCGCTTACCGTTACCTGTTTTGTCTCGGATTCCTGGATGGCGTCCCCGGGCTGATCTATTGCGGCTTTCAGGCTGTTCAGATGTTTCACACCAAGGCAAAGATTTACGAGTTGGGTGTTCTCAAGGGCTGACGGCTCCTTTCCGCGATGCTGATCCTGGGCTTGAACATGTTTCACGCCGATGCCTCGGCTGCCCTGGTGCAGGACGGCGAAGTGATTTTCGCGATTGCCGAAGAACGCCTGAACCGCATTAAGCACTACGCCGGTTTTCCTGCGCTCGCAATCCAAGCTTGCCTGGATCACGTCGGGGCAAAGATCACGGACGTGGACCACGTTGCAATCGGCCACGATCGCAGCGCCAACCGATCGAAGAAAGTTCAGTACGCCCTAGCCAATCCGGCGAATATTCTGAACTTCCTCCGTCTCCGCCAGCGCAAGAACGCCCTGCGTGATGTGCGCTCGCTGATTGCCGGCGCGCTTGAGGTGGACGTCAACAGCCTGTCTTTCCAGGAGCACCGCCTCGAGCATCATATGGCGCACATCGCCAGTGCCTATTACTGCTCACCCTGGGAAAAATCAGCCGGATTCAGCTACGACGGTTCGGGAGATTTCGTCTCCACGATGCTGGCCCGCTGCGAGGGGAATGACATTGCGGTGATGGAGCGTGTCTTCCTCCCGCACTCGCTGGGCAGCTTCTACACGATGATTTGTGACTTCATCGGATACAAGCAATACGGCGATGAAGGGAAGGTGATGGGGCTAGCACCCTACGGGAGTGATAGGTACTGCGGTCAGGTTCGCGAGATTGTCCAAGGCAAAGATGGAGGTCTTGAACTTGACCTGACCTGCTTCAAAGCCTTGGGCAGTAATGCTGGAATGCAGGTCTTGGCGGACGGCAGGGTTCGCCTGGCGCGGCATTATTCGGACCGCATGTCGCATCTCTTCGGCGCTCCCCGAGAGCCGCATGCTGAGATCACGCAACGCGATATGGATCTCGCTTTCGCCATGCAACACAGGTTTGAAGAGATATTCTTTCAGCTTCTCAACTCCCTGCATCGGTGTGTTCCTGCGGACGACCTTGTGCTGGCGGGGGGGTGTGCACTGAATAGTGTCGCGAATGGCAAAATCTTCGAGCAAACGCCTTTTCGCAGCACTTGGATCCAACCCGCCGCCGGCGACGAAGGCCTGGCGGTTGGGGCGGCCTTGCACGCCTGCCATTCCGTTTTGCGGCAACCGCGACGATATTCGATGAAAAATTCATATCTCGGCCCTGAATTCTCCGATCCGTGCATCGAAGTCGCCCTGAAGGGAGCAGGCCTGCGTTATCGCAAACTGGAGCGCGAAGCGCTGTTGCAGGAAGTTGGCGGAAGACTCGCCCAAGGCGACATCGTGGGGTGGTTTCAGGGCCGCATGGAATGGGGACCGCGCGCTCTGGGAAACCGTTCAATTCTGGCGCATCCCGGTTTGCCCAGCATAAAAGAAACTCTAAACGCGCGCATCAAGCACCGCGAGTGGTTCCGTCCCTTCGCGCCCTCGATTCTGGCGGAACGGCAGCATGAATACTTTGAGCACGATCATCCTTCGTCCTTTATGCTGCACGTGTACAAGATTCGTCCGGAAAAACGGGCGCACCTCTGCGCGGTGAATCATGTGGACAACACGGGCCGGCTACAGACAGTCAGCCGTGACGAGAACCCGCTTTACTATGACTTGATCCGCGCCTTCGAGCGGAAAACCGGGATTCCGGTTGTGCTGAACACCAGCTTCAACGAAAATGAGCCGATTGTCTGCGCCCCGCGGGAAGCTATTGATTGCTTCAAACGCACCCGCATGGATGCGCTGGCAATTGGCTCTTACGTGATTCTGAAAGCGGAGAACTGAGCATCGGCATGGCTTCGCAAGCGATTAGTCTTCAGCCCGAGGGGGAATTGCAGCTCTCCAAAGTCGCTTCTTTCCATGGCCTCCGGGCCCTCGCCTGGCACGAGAACCTGTTGTATGCGTCGCGTGGTTACGAATTGCTTTGCGCCCACATCAGGCCGGATGCGCGAGAAATCAGGTGGCAGCATGTCGCACGGTATGATGCTGCTCCGCCGCGGCAGGTCAGTTCTCGTTCGCGCCTGGGTTCGCGTCTGTTCCGCGATGGTTTTCACGCGCTGACTGTGCTGCCTTCAGGGTACCTGGTAGCCGCGGTTCCGCGCGCCATTGTTACATTAGCCCCGGGGGAAAAACGATTTCGCGTCTCGCATCAAGTCTTGCGCGGTACTCGACCTTTGCACATCGCGCCTACACCCGAGGGTCATGTCTTCTGGGGAGAATACTTCGATAATCCGGGCCGCGACGAAGTACATATTTACGGCTCGACTGATCGCGGCCTCACCTGGAATGTTGCCCACACATTTCCCAAAGCCGCGATTCGCCACGTCCACAATGCGGTGTACGACCGGTGGGGAAAGTGCTTCTGGGTGCTGACCGGGGATGATGGCCGGGAATGCCAGATTCTGCGCGCTTCCTGCGATTTCAAGACTGTGGATGTGATTCTGTGCGGCAGCCAGCAGACCAGGTCCGCCGCAATTGTGCCGACCGCGGATGGGCTGTATTTTTCTTCGGACACGCCGAGTGAAAGCAATCACGTGTACCGTATCGATCGCCGGGGAAACCTCGCTACAGTCGCGGATTTGCCCGGTTCCTCCATCTACGGGTGCCGGGTTGGAGATGCCGTTTTTTTTTCGACCATGGCCGAGCCAAGCGAAACCAACGCGGAAGAGAGTGTAGGTCTTTATGGCAGTAGCGACGGACTCCGCTGGCAGCGTCTGCTGTTATGGAAGAAAGACTCCTGGCCGATGCGCCTCTTTCAGTACGGGAACGCTTTTCTGCCGGATGGCCACAATGCTACTCACCTCCTAGCCGTCAGCACAGTGGCAGTTGAAAATGACGACTGCAAACTAAACCTGTTTGCGGTGTAGATGTTTGACTCGAGCACGCTCCAGGGACTCTCTCTCGTTATCAGTCCGGCGTTTTTCCAGTGCTATATTCCGATTCAGACTACATCATGTCTTTTCTCGACCGGTTGCACTATTACCAGCGCGTGTTGGATGCCTATCTGATTTCAGGCAACAGCCAGCTCAGCTTCTGGCATGACGAGCCGCAAATCAATTCCACTTCCTCTCTCCACGAACTCGGCGAGTATTACATGGATTTCTCCGGCAAGGCCGGGTACTCGGGGCCCCACGATTCTGCCGGCCTTCCCATGTTGGACTATCGTGGCCGAATCGGTCTGCAATACAACCCGATTGCCATCGCGCAATGGGGACTGGGGAACTACAACCTTCTTTGCCGCACGGCAGATCAAGAACACAGACGGAAATTTGTTGCCGCCGGCGACTGGCTGCTCGCGCACCTGGAGCAGAATTCCTCCGGGGTGTGGGTGTGGAATCACTACTTCGATTGGGAATACCGCACTCTGCTCAAGGCGCCATGGTATTCCGCGCTGGCCCAGGGGCAGGGGATTTCTTTACTCGTCCGGGCTTTCGAGGAAACGCGTTCGGGCGAGTATTTAAGGGCCGCGGAGCGAGCCTTCGCCGGCTTTCTGAAACCGACGACCGATGGCGGGGTCTGTTTCACCGACGAACAGGGAAATCTCTGGTTTGAGGAGTACGTTGTTTCGCCACCCACTCACATTCTCAACGGATTCATGTCGGCGGCATGGGGTGTTTACGACTATTTCCTCGCAACGCGGAGCAGCGCCGCGCAGCACCTCTTCGCCGCTGCCGTTCAAACTCTCAAAACAAACCTTGCCCGGTACGATCTTGGTTTCTGGTCGCTCTATGAGCAATCGGACACGCTGCTGCCCATGTTAGCCAGCCCTTTTTACCATCGGCTGCACATCGTGCAATTGAAAGTCATGCATCGTCTCACCGGAGAAGAAATATTTGCCCGGTTTGCAGACCGATGGGAGACTTACGCCCGTAGCCGCGCCAAGCGCGGCCGGGCTCTTTGCTACAAGAGCGCGTTCAAGCTTTGCTACTACTAGGCATCGCATGAAGATACTCTACGTCTCGCAATATTTTCCGCCTGAGATGGGCGCCCCCGCAGCCCGGGTGGCGGAGCTGTCGCGCCATTGGGCGCAGGCCGGACACAGCGTTACGGTACTCACGGGATTTCCCAATCATCCTACGGGAGTTGTGCCGCTTCCATACCGCCCCAAGCTTCGCCGTTTGATTGCGCGCGAAGCCACAGATGGCGTGCATGTGGTTCGTACCTGGCTGCTTCCATTTCCCAACCGCAAGTCCTGGGAGCGGATGTTGAACTACATCTCGTTTTTTCTTTCGTCTGCGATCACCGGCCTTTTCCTTCCCAAGCCGGATGTGGTGATAGCCACCTCGCCTCAACTAATGGTCGGATTGACAGGGTGGTGGTTGGCCCGCATGAAACGGGCGCGATTTGTGTTCGAGGTCCGGGACCTATGGCCGGAATCGCTGGCTGCAGTCGGCATCGGCGGAGAAAACTCAGTGCTGCATCGCTTCCTGGCGCGAATCGCAGGTTTTCTATATCGGAGTTCCGATCGCATCGTAGTTGTCGCGCCCGCATTAAGAGACTATCTCGTCGAACGCTGGCGAGTTCCGCAGGAGAAGATCTCCGTCATCACCAACGGTGTGGAATCCGATCTGTTCAGCCACGAGAATACGGACGCAAACCTGCGAAAGCAGTTGGGAGCGGAGGAAAAGTTCGTCGTCTCTTACATCGGCACGCTGGGAATGGCTCATGGGTTAGAAACTCTGCTGGAATCCGCTGCTCGTCTGCAGAAGTCCGCCCCCAAAGTGCTTTGCCTGGTGGTCGGGGAGGGTGCTGAGAAAGAACGGCTCAACTCCCTGGCGCTCGCGCGTGGCCTGCACAATGTGCGTTTTCTTGGGGAACAGCCGCGGGAAAAGATTCCTGTTTACATCTGCGCCTCGGATGTTTGTCTGGTGCTCCTGAAGAAGACGGAACTATTCAAAACTGTGATCCCCAGCAAACTGTTGGAATTCATGTCATGTGCGCGCCCGGTGATTCTTGGCGTGGATGGACAAGCACGGCAGATTCTAGAGGACGCCCGCGCCGGAACTTTTGTCGAGCCGGAGAACTCTGAGGCTCTCGCGGATGCTGTTCTCCGCTTTGCCGGCGATCCCGAGTTATGCCGATCCTGCGGCGCGAATGGGCAGCGTCACGTTTTGCAGCACTACTCGCGTCAGCAAACCGCCAATGACTATCTCAATCTCTTGCGCAGCTTAGCTGGGCAAGATCAGCCGGCCACTGCTGCCTGGGAGCAAAGGGCTACTGTATTGCGATGATGCTCACGGCCGTGGCCGCCTGGATTGCAGCCTCCAGCGTACGTCCCGCCAAAGCTTTGCCGGCGCTGGTGGGAACAAACAGGATGTCATCCGCTTGCATGGGAAGATCTGGGGCCTTGGCTTCGAGAATCTGTTTCAAGTGCAGAGGAGTTTCCGTCATGCCATCCGGACCTTTGCGGATTATTCTCGCGCCGCCTATCTTCGCAGTTCTGCCGGTCCCGCCGGCCATCGCGATGGCCTGCAGCACTGTCAAGTGACCACTGTCCATAAGAAAGCCGCTTGGCCGACCGACATCCCCTACCACATAAACCACGTCAGCCTTGCGCACGATAATCGTATCGCCTGGAAGCACTGGAATGTTGCTCTCCGGATTGTCCGCCATATTTCGTGAGAGCGCGACGGTCGCCGGTTGGTCCGGCTGATCGCGGTGAGTCACGGTGGCGCTGCGGCCAGCTTTGTCGGTCAACCCACCAGCGGCCGAGATGAGATCGAAAAGCCGCCGTTGCCCTAGCACCGGGTAAATTCCTGGCCGCGTGACTTCTCCCATGACACTGGCGCTCCTTGAGGCGGACTCTTCCACAAACACTGAGGCATGCGGATTCTTTACAAAGCCGCCGTCCGAAAGCCGTCTCTGGATCACTGCTTCTGCTTGCTCGGTGGTCATCCCGGCGATATGAACATAGTCCACCAGCGGGAGATAAACATCTCCAGCGCTGCTTATGCGCGACTTGGTGCTAAGTTCGGGGACGTTGTAAACGCTGATCTGGATCAAGTCCCCCGCCTCCAGGTGCAGAGCGGTGCTTGAGACTTGGTCAAGTCGTGTATCCTCGGGCATCGGCGCGGCCCTCTGCGGAGCCGTGATTGGCGCGGGCGTCGAATCGGCAGCAATCTGCGCCTTGGCCGTCTGATCCTGAGCGCCGAGTCCGAGCACCAATAAAATTTCGATCGGGAACAACAGCCCCAGAACGCGCCGCAGCTTGAACCCCACTGACCAGTTCACGTCACTCTTTGCCATTTTGCCGAAAGTCTAGCATGACAAAGGCAAAGCCATGGGCGCGCTCTTTGACGACGTCCATAGTTCGGAAACATTTGCCGGAGGTAGTTGCGTGTCAATCAATACGGCAGTATGCCGGGGTACCAAGAAAGAGAATAGCGGAATGGCCGTCCGCAGGTTAGGATTCCAAAAACTGGACACGGTGTGCAATGTCCAACCATGAGACATGCGGGCAGGCGTAGGCTGGCTTCGGAAGTTGCAGCAGGTGAGTTTCGGCAGGCTCAGATTAGGAGGGAGGAGCTAGTTGACGTTTTTCTACCTCGCGATCTTCGTGGCTTCACTGCTGCTGTCATTTGTTCTAACAAAATATGTGCGTGATTTGACCTCGGCCCACGGATGGGTTGCGGCGCCGTTTCTGGATCGCCATCTGCACCGGGTGCCCGTGCCACGATTGGGTGGTGTGGCCGTTTTTCTTGCCTTCCTGCTGAGTCTTGCCGGCGCCTTTTTGGTGGCTGGATACAATCCCGGTTTGGCTTTTGGAATCTCCATCAAAACCGTAGCGACCATTCTGCTGCCGGGGCTGTTGGTTTTCCTGCTAGGTGTGTATGACGACGTCCATCCGGTCGGGCCATATGCCAAGTTCTCTGTGCAAGCCGGGGCTGGCGCCATGTTGTTCGCCGGAGGCCTTCGCATCCAGAATATTCCGCTCCTTTTCGGCAATCATCACTTTCCCTGGTTCGTAGGTCTCCCGCTGACAATTTTGTGGGTGCTTGCCATAACCAACGCGTTCAATCTGATTGATGGCCTCGATGGGTTGGCGGCAGGCTCCGCGCTCTTTTCGACCGTCGTGGTTTTTGTCGTGGCGTTAGTCTGTGACTCCGTCCTGGTTTCCCTGATGTCTTTGGCGCTCGCAGGCGCGATTCTTGGCTTCCTGCGCTTCAATTTCAATCCCGCGACAATCTTCCTGGGGGATTGCGGGAGCCTCTTCATCGGATTCATATTAAGCGCCCTAGCCTTGGAGGGGGCGGAGAAGGCGCCGACCATTATCGCGGTGGCCATACCGATAGTTTCCTTCGGTCTTCCGATTCTCGATACCGGGCTGTCTATAATGCGGCGCCTGCTAAGCGGACGCCCGGTGTTCATCGGAGACCGCGAGCACATCCATCACAAGCTGCTGCAGCGCGGGCTCTCCCACCGGCAGGTGGTGATTACTCTGTATGCTGTTTCGGCCATGTTTGCCCTGCTCAGCCTGTTTCTGCTTTGGCCGACGGGAAAAACCCTCGGTCTTGTGCTGGCCGTGGTGGGTGCCGGAATCTGGATGGGAGTACAGAACCTCGGCTATCTGGAGTTTGGCGAACTGCGGCGGGTGGCGCAGCGCACCATTGAGCCGCGCCAAATGCTGATCAACAATCTTGCGATTCGCAGAGCGGTGGAAGAACTGAAAGTCACGCGGGATTATGGGCAGCTCGGCCCCATCCTCGCGGCTGCGCTGGGCGCGAGTGATTTTGACGCCTTCGACTTGTATTTGTACTGGCCGGGCGCGGAAATCTCCAGCGCCAGCGGCTTGCAGTTGGTTTCCTACAGCAGCGAAGACTCCCTTCTGCGCTGGAGAAAGCAAGGCAGCGATTTCGGCCACGAGCTTGCCACTACGTGGAGCTTGAAGCTTGATCTGGTCACCAGCCGCAACCGGCGATGGGGCTCGATGACAATTTACCGCATGTACACCGAGCGTGATCTGCAACTAGACATCAATCTGCTCACTTCTACCTTCCCCGTGGCCTTGGCGGATGCTCTGGAGCGCACTTTGATCGGAGAGGTGGCAGTTATACCCAGGCGTGAGCAGCCCTCCGAATGGGTTGCCGCCCACGCCGGGTAACTCCTGGCCCTGGTGCATTCACGATCTACTTTGCTTTTTCTGCGCCGAGCAATTGGTCCATTCCTTCTGAGGTTTATCCACAGATGCGAACCAGCAGTGCCACTTTCTGATTCATCAGCACCCATTTACTTTTCCTTTTCGCGCAGCGTCGGAGGGACACTACCGGGATGGCAGAAAAACTCACTCACCAGGACATCAACTTCATCGAGTTGCAGACGGCGGTGTTTTGCGTGGAGTGTGAGTTGATCAGCAAGAACAACACGCCGCATTGCTTTGCCTGCGGAAGCCAGGCGGTACTCAGTCTGGCGCGAGTCCTCGGAGGATCGCTATCCGGCCAACAGACGGCACATCTCATCGCCGACGCAGAGCTCGACCGCCTGGTGCGTGAGCTGCTGCAAACTGTCCCTTCATCTTCCCCGGCGGAGGGCAACCGCGCTCCCGCTTCATTCGCAGTGCTGGCGCCCTCACGGCACCACGCGCGCACCATGGGTGCGCCCGCCGCTCACGGCATGGCCCTGATGTCGGTAGGTAATGAAATCCATCCCGGCGAGCTCGATCTGGAGCCAGCCATTAGCGTAATCGCGGAGCGCGCTCAGTCTTTGACCGGCGCCACCGGCGCTGCCATCGCTTTGCGGCACGGCGATGAGATGGTGTGCCGTGCCCGAACCGGCAGAACGGCGCCCGATCTGGGTGTGCGGTTGCAGACCGATTCCGGGATTTCGGCCGACTGCATTCGCACCGGCGAAATCATGGTGTGCCATGATGCCGAAAGAAATCCGCGTGTCGATCTTTCCACTTGCCGGCGCCTGGGAGTGCGCTCCATTCTGGCTGCCCCGCTGCGCCACTCTCGTCGAACCCTCGGCGTGTTCGAGGTTCTTTCCGCGTCCCCCCACGCGTTTGATGGCCGCGATGTGGCCACTATGCAGCTTCTCTCCAGCACGATGGTCGCGGCCATGTCGCGGTTGTCCGCCATGCAGCCGGTTAGCAAACCTCGATTGGCCTAAATTCGCCGACTTGCGCAGGCATAGTCGCTCCCGATGCATTTACGCTGCCTTGCGCAGCACAAGCACCGAGTTTTTCGATCCGAACCCCACGCAGTTGCAGATGGCATGTTCAATCTGCACAGCGCGGCCCAGGTCAGGCACGTAGTCCAAGTCACACTCCCGATCCGGCAGGTCCAAGTTGATGGTCGGCGGAATTTTGCCATGTTCCATGGCGACCAGACTGGCGGCCAGGCTGGCCGATCCGCAGGCGCCCTGCGCGTGTCCGATCTGCGATTTCAGCGCGGACATGGGAATCCTGCAGGCCCGCTTTCCGAGAGCCAGTTTTAGAGCGCGGGTTTCCACACGGTCGTTCATCTCAGTGGAAGTCCCGTGCAAATTTACGTACTGGATATCTTGCGGGGCGAGCCGTGCTTCCTCAAGAGCGAGTGTAACTGCGCGCGCCGGTTCCTCCGGAGAATCGCTCATGCGCACACGATGAAAGGCCTCGCACGTGGAGGCGTAGCCAGCGATCTCCGCGTAGATGGGAGCCCCGCGCGCGCGGGCATGATCGTAGTCTTCGAGAATGAACATCCACGCGCCCTCGGCGAGCACGAATCCGTCGCGGTCGGCGGAGAACGGCCGCGAGGCGCGCTCAGGAGCATGATTCCATGATTGCGTGAGAGCCCTCAGCAAGGTGTAACCCTTAATGATGCCGGGAGTAATCGTGGAGTCAACCCCGCCTACCAGAAACATCGGCTGCACTCCAGCCTGAATGTGCTGGTAAGCATAGCCAATGGCATCGGTGGACGAAGTGCACCCTGCCGTGACTACGTGGCTGTATCCGCGGAATCCGAAGCGCATGCTCACTTCGCTGGGAATGGTGCCCATGGTTCCGCTGGGAATGCAGAAGAGGCTGACTTGTTTCACGTGTCCCGAATGCCAGAGCCGGTACTGCTCCTCGGAAAACTCCTGCGCGCCGCCGCCCGTGCCCAGAATCACGCCAATCTCACGCTTTTCATCCATTGACATCGAGGTGGGATCCAGGCCGGCATCTTTGATCGCCTCAGCGGAAGCGGCAATCGCAAGCGGCACGACTCGGGAGACGTGCTTGCGCTCGCGCTCCTCCACCCAGGCAAGTTCATCGAATTCCGGTATCTCACCGGCGACATGGACGGACAGCTCTGAGGGATCGAAACGCGAAATACGTTTTACGCCCGACTTGCCAGCCAGGATCGCTTCGCAAAAGGCTTCTTTGCCAATGCCGTTGGGGCTGACCACGCCCATGCCTGTGATAACGACGCGTGGAACCATAGAGTTGATGGATCTTTTCTCCGGCCTACTCATAAGAGCGCCATCCCGGGTGCGAAGTCGAAGGATTTTATCAGGTTGCCTCCGAATTCGCTGGCACCATGTTAAATGGCTGAGGTGCAAGTTAAGCCGTTCATGTACCTTATCATGGGATAATCGTCTCAGTGCCGCTCGGCCTCTATATCTCGATCCCCTTCTGCCGCACCAAGTGCAGCTACTGCAACTTTGCCTCGGACGTGTTCGGGCGCGCGGTCTTCCAGAATTACGTGGACCGCGTGTGCTCTGATTTGGACAAGGCGCGAGCCCACCAGATGAACGCGTGGTTCGATGCCATCGCCGACTCCGTCTATCTTGGCGGTGGAACTCCCACTGTACTGGATATAGAGCAACTGGAACAGATATTTGTCACTATCCGGCAAGATTTTGGTCTTCGGCCGGATGCGGAAATCACCGTGGAATGTGCTCCGGGCACACTCACCACCGCCATGATCGATGTCCTGCAGCGGAGCGGCGTCAACCGCGTGAGCCTGGGAGTGCAGTCGTTTGTGGACATAGAAGCCGCTTCTGTCGGACGCTTGCATAAACGAACCAACGTGCTCGATGACATCACCCGCCTGCGCGCCGCAGGAATTTCAAACATCAATATAGACTTGATCGCCGGATTGCCGCATCAGACAGCCACGAGCTGGAACTTGTCATTGCAAGACACCATCGCTGCGGGAGTTCCGCATGTCAGCGTTTACATGCTCGAGGTGGACCAGGATTCCCGTCTGGGGCGCGAGTTGATCGCAGGCGGCACAAAGTATCATGCCCACTTCGTCCCAGATGAGGACCTGATTGCCGACCTCTACGAAACAGCTCGCGAACAGTTGGGAGCGGCCGGCATTTCGCAATACGAAATTTCGAACTTCGCGTGCCCGGGGCGCGAATCGAAACACAACTTGAAATACTGGACCCGGCAGCCGTACTTGGGTTTTGGCGTGGATGCGCACTCCATGCTGCCGTCTTCCACGGATGGAATGGATGCCGTGCGGCTTTCCACCCCGGATTCGCTCGAACAGTACCTCGCCGGAGCACAGCTCAAGCCCACTGCGATTAACCGGCGGGCTGCCTTGGAGGAGACATTTTTCCTCGGACTTCGTCTAAACCGGGGAATGGATCTGCGAACGGTGGAGGCTGAATTTGGCAAAGCAGCGATCGTCGAGTTCGGCGAGGCGATCAATCAGCTTCGGGCGGACGGGCTTATCGAGTTTCATGGAGATGTCGTTCGCCTGACGCCAACGGGAAGGCTGCTCTCGAATGAAGTATTCGAACGGTTCATTTCGCTCGAACCAGGCAATAAAGATTGCGATATGGAGAAGATCGGAACATGAATACTGAAACCAAGACGGAAGCCAACGTCAAGCAAGGAGTGCCGTTCTTTGGCGTGTCAGACATGCAAGCGTCCCTCCGTTTTTATATGGATGGGCTCGGCTTCGAGATGACCAACAAATGGATTGACGAAGGAAAGCCGCGCTGGTGCTGGCTCGAGCTGGGAAACGCCGCGCTTATGTTGCAGGAATTCCGCAAAGAAGGTCACGACTCTTGGGTGCCAAGTTGCAAGCTGGGTGAGGGTGTGTCTATTTGCTTCATGTGCGAAGACGCGCTGGCCATCTATCGTGAACTTCGAAGCCGCGGAGTTCAGGCGAAGAAGCCTTTCGTGGGCAACCGCCTCTGGGTCACAGGCGTGGCGGACCCGGATGGATACAGGCTCTACTTCGAAAGTCCCACGGACGAACCAGAAAAGACGGAGTACAGCGGGCCGGAAGAAACGAAGTGACCGACCTTAACCCCCAAGCCAAGCAGATGGCGGACGAGTCCATGGTGCGCGGACTGGATGCGCAGGCCCGGGCAATTTGGCCGCAGGAAGTCGAATTGATTCGTCGCTATGTGCTCCCATCTGAGGCCCACGTTCTTGATGCCGGCTGCGGCACTGGCGAGGGGTCTTCGCGGCTGGCCCAACTTTTTCCGCGAGCGCGAGTGCTCGGAGTGGACATCATTGACCACCATCTGGCACTCGCGCGGTCACGCTATGCCAGCCTCGCGCCCCGGTTGAGATTCGAACACCAGAGTATATTCGAGCTCAGCGTCCCGGACCATAGGTTCGATCTCGCCGTGTGCCGCCACGTTATGCATTCCATTCCGCACCCCGACCGCGTGCTGGCCGAGTTGGCGCGAGTCACGCGGCCGGGAGGCTACTTGCACCTTATTCCCGAAGATTATGGGATGCTGCACTTCCAGCACGCCAAGCTCGATCCACGCGATTTTTGGCAGATCGTGCCAGCGAGCTTTGGCGCAAAGACTGAGACGGACCTATTCATCGGTCGCAATACTTTCGGGATTCTCGCCGCCATGAACCTTGACCAAATCAGGGTGGACTACGTCGTGGTGGACACCGTGCGTGTACCACGCCAGACTTTTGCAGCCATCATCGAGGCCTGGCGTGACGGATACGCCGAACCGATCGGCGAGTTCACGCCGATTTCACGCGAGTCAGCGGTGGCGTACTTTGATCAGATGATCGCCAACATTCGAGATCCCCGAGGGTATGCAGTTTGGATGGTTCCAGTGGTGAGCGCGCGCGTGCCGTTGGCGAAGTCCGTATAAGCTCGGCGTCTCTTGTCCCGAGGGTAACTTTCCCTCCTTCCCCCACTATGTTCTAATCAAATGTTTTGCAGGCTAAGCCCAGCGCATAGTTTTGGGCAGCATTTACGATAAATCTGGCCGGAGGAATCTTGGATTTCCAGCTCAATGAAGAACAGCTTCAACTCAAAAAGAGTGTGCGCCAATTTGCCGAGCGCGAAATTCTTCCCAACGTCATGAAGTGGGACGAAGCCGGCGAGTTTCCTTTGGCCACTATCAAGGAATTAGGCAAGCTCGGCCTTTTGGGCTCGATTTTTCCAGCCGAATATGGCGGCGCAGGCATGGGTTACGTCGAATACGTCACAGCCATCGAGGAACTCTCGCGTGTGGATGGTTCGGTAGGAATTATCGTGGCGGCGCACACATCTCTGTGCTCGAACCATATTTTTCTCGTCGGAACTGAGGAGCAGAAAAAGAAATATGTCAGCAAGCTAGCGACGGGCGAATACATCGGCGCGTGGGGGTTGACCGAACCCTCCTCCGGATCAGACGCGGGCAGCGCCCGCATGACCGCCGTTCGCAAAAAGAATACCTGGGTCCTGAGCGGAACCAAAACCTTCTGCACTAACGGCCATTACGCCGATGTTCTGGTCGTGATCGCGGTAACCGACCGCGCCGCTCACACCCATGGGCTCTCCGCGTTCATCGTGGAAAAAGGCGCCAAAGGGTTCCGCCCGGGCAAGAAGGAGAACAAACTGGGATTGCGGGCAAGCGATACGGCTGAGCTGATTTTTGAGGACTGTGTCATTCCAGCGGAAAATCTGCTGGGCAAAGAGGGCGACGGATTCATTGATGCCATGCAAGTGCTCGATGGCGGGCGCATTTCGATCGCTGCCTTGTCGCTGGGCATGGCCGAAGGAGCTTTTGAAGCGGCCCTGAAATATTCCAAGCAGCGCAAGCAATTTGGCAAAGCCATCAGCGAATTTCAGGCCATTCAGTGGAAGCTGGCTGACATGGCAACCGAAATCGAAGCCGCAAAACTGCTTACGCTGCGGGCAGCATCCATGAAAGATGCCGGCATGAAGACCACGCAGGAATCGTCCATGGCGAAACTGTACGCGAGTGAGGTCGCGGTCCGGTGCGCCAACGAAGGGGTGCAAATTCACGGCGGTTACGGCTTTATCAAGGACTATCCGGCCGAGAAGTTCTATCGCGATGTGAAGCTGTGCACCATCGGCGAGGGTACCAGCGAGATTCAGCGCCTGGTGATTGCCCGGCAGTTGATGAAAGACTAGCTTCCAGCTCTGAGATCAGGGTCTTGAGCATCTCGCAGACGCGGGCAGTGGCGGCGTTGCCGGTGCGTGCTCGTCCTCCAGCGAGGCAGATCCCACCTAGTTTTTCGGGCAGCCCATAGAGATGCGAACTGCATCAGCGATCTGGCACACTCGCGTGTTGCTCAGAGTGCGCAGCGGGAACTTCGGTTCGATCAGGAACTCTTTTTTCACCACCGTTAGGTCCTCGCATCGGATGCTGGAAGCGTGAAGGCCGGTCTCTCCCGGCGAGAGCGGGATGTGGGTCTCGAAGTCTTTTTCCACAGAACCGGTCAAGGGTGCGACCAGTACTGTGCTTGCGCCCGAATGTCGGTTTCTGGCATCCAGAGAAACGATGATCACGGGCCTCGCGGCCTTTTCCGCCGGATCGGTGGGCAGCTTGACGTACCAGATTTCTCCGCGCAAAGGCATTCGCTTCATGGCTAGTCCTCGCTGGGAAATTGGGTCGCGGCAAACTCGCCCCAGGCGCGATCTTCGGCGATCTCCTCAGCGGTGAGAGAATCGTAGTAGCGTGTAACTGAGGCCGAGATGCGCTCCATCTCTTTTGTTTGCTGCAGCTGGCGGATGACATCCTCGAGCACAGAGGACATCGAATTGTTCTTTCTCTCCCTGCGAAGAGACTCGAGGTACCTCACGGTTTCCCGTGATAGCGAAAAAGTCTTCCGGGCCTTGCGCGGGCTTCGGATTCTGGGCATGGGGTCGTTTGGTTCAGCCGAGAACAGATAGACGTATCATACCACGTTAGGGCAACAAGATGAGAGTAGTATGAGCACATTATGATCCTCGTACGCAGGATTGGGGGCAGCCTTCCTCAGCCGGGGTTTTTCGGTTCATACCTGTTTTCGCGCAAGCAAACCTGTTCTACACTGGTCGGTTGAATCAAGACATCCAGACATGGATTAACCAACTCCGCTCGGGCGACTCCCGCGCCCTCGCCCGCGCCATCTCCACCGTTGAGAACCGTGCTTCGGGATGGACCGCACTGCTCAAGGCCTTGTTCCCGCACAGCGGAAAGGCACGCATTCTCGGGCTGACCGGCCCACCGGGTGCGGGCAAAAGCACCCTCGTCGATCACTTGGCGCGTTATTATCGCAAGCAGAATCGCACGGTTGGCATCATTGCAGTCGATCCCACCAGCCCCTATACCGGCGGGGCAATTCTCGGTGACCGCATCCGCATGCAGGAGCATTTCTCCGACCCCGGGATATACATCCGCAGTATGGCTACGCGTGGCTCGCTGGGAGGATTGGCGCGCACCACCGCCGATGTCGCCACGGTGCTTGATGCCTCCGGACGCGATCTCGTCATGATCGAAACCGTGGGCGTCGGTCAGGACGAAGTGGACATCGTGCGGCTGGCCGACATCACGATTGTGATTCTCGTGCCGGGCATGGGCGACGATGTGCAGAGCATCAAAGCCGGCATTATGGAGATTGCCGACATCTTCGTCATCAACAAGAGCGACCGCGAAGGGGCAGAACGGGTGGAGCGCGAGATACGAACCCTGCAATCCCTGGCGATACGAAGCGACAAATGGACTCCGCTGATTGTGAAAACGGTCGCCACCGAAGGCAAAGGCATCGAGGAACTTGCTGCTGCCATAGGCGAATACGGGGCCTATCTGCAGAGGGAAAATCTGGCGCTGAAGCGTAACATCGAGAATTGGCAGGAACGGCTGGTCGAGATGCTGCGCGATTCGCTGCTGGTGAAGGCTCGCGAGCAACTGGGAGACGGCAGTGTCGCGCGCTATGCGGCTGAAGTGGCCGAGCACAAGCGTGATCCGTACACATTAGTGGAAGAGATAATCAGCAAGCTGGGAAAGGCAACGTAGGGGCAGAGCCTGTCCGCTTTGCCGAAGCCCCGAGCGAAGCCGAGGGGGAAGTCGAAGGATGTTCTCACCTGCCCAGCGGAGCGAAGGGAAGAATGTTCAGCATTGACCATCTCGGAATTGCGGTGAACTCTCTGTCGGCGGCAAAAGGCATATACGAGAAGCTCGGCCTGAGCATCTCGCCGGAAGAAGTAGTCGAGTCCGAGCAGGTCCGCCTGGTGATGGTGCCTGTGGGCGAGAGCCGGCTCGAACTGCTGGAGCCAACGTCGGAGAGTTCGGCCATCGCCAGGTTTATCGCTAAACGTGGCGAGGGGCTGCATCATATTTCGCTGCGTGTGCCGGATCTGTCGGCGGCAGTCGACCGCCTGAAAAAGGATGGAGTCAGGTTGGTTTCGGAAGACATCAAGATCGGCGCTGGTGGGCATCGCTATGTGTTTGTGCATCCTTCGAGCGCAGGCGGAGTGCTGCTGGAGTTGGTGGAAGGCTGATTCAAAACGGCCGCGATCCTTACGGATATCTCGCACCATCCTGACGAAATTCAATGCTTCTACTCGCCGTTGACACTTCGGGCAAGCTCGGCAGCTTCGCACTGGCGAAATGCGAGCCGGATGGCGCTTGCAACGTGCTTGAGGTAGCTCCACTAGTCGGGGGGACATTCTCCGCGCAACTGGTTCCACAGGTCGCGGCTTTGCTCGAAAAGCACGGATTCAGCAGACATGACATCGCCGCGTTCGCCGTGGCGGCCGGCCCAGGTTCTTTTACCGGACTGCGCGTGGGCCTGGCAGCGATCAAGGCCCTGGCAGAAGTGCTGAGAAAGCCGATTGCAACTGTTTCAATGCTGGAAGCTGTTGCAGTCGCTGCCGGCTCACCAGGAAAGATAACGGCTGCGCTCGATGCTGGACGGAATGAAGTTTTTGCGGGCGAGTACGAGGTCGCTAGCTCTGGCAGTCGTTTGATTCGCGAACGCCTGGTGAGTCGGGCTGAATTTCTGGACTCCGCGAACGATTGGGTCATAGTCACGCCGGACAAAGCCATAGTCGACGCTGCTCGATCGAATGGCCTACGGGTGCAAGAAATCGAGCGCCCCCGCAGCGATGCCATCGCGCGTCTTGGCTCGAAGAAGATTCAAGCAGGAGAAACGGTTTCGCCCGAGGCTCTGGATGCCAACTACATCCGACGCTCAGACGCGGAGATTTTCTCTCGAAGTAAGCCTTGACCGGTCATGCCCGTCCTTTTTGGGCAAGCTGGCGAGAACTGGAACCGGATCGTGCCCATTCGTTTCGCCACTCGCGCCGACATACCTTCCCTCATGGCTTTGGAAAGAGATTCGCCTACCGCAGCGCACTGGTCCAAGGAGCAATACGAAGCCGCATTTTCCAGCGTGGCTCCACGCCGCGTCACATTGGTTCTGGAAGAAGATGGCTTACAGGGCTTCCTGGTCGGGCAGGCGTCAGACAAAGAGTGGGAGCTTGAGAACGTCGTCGTCGCCAACCATGCACGCCGTTGCGGCTTGGGAACCGAATTGGTGCGCGAGTTTCTGCGCCTGGTGAGTAGTACCGGTGGAGAAGACGTCTTCCTCGAAGTGCGCGAATCGAATCTCGCTGCCCGGAAGCTCTATGAGAAACTGCAATTTGCGGAGACAGGACGGCGGAGAACTTACTACCAGGAACCAGAAGAAGACGCCATTCTGTATCACCGGTCCCTTGCTGGAAGTGCATTCCTCCGACGAACCAATGGAAGCTATTGATAATTAAGGATATCGAGACCGCGATTTCCAATTGAAGCGGCCGAGGTGGTGTGGTAAGTTTAGGTCGAATCTCCCGGTTAGGAGGCCTGCTGGATGCTCACTGCTAGAGACCAGCTCTTTGCCAGCCATGAAGGATTCCGCAAGCTGGCGTTGGAGCACACACAGTATGAAAAGCGTCTCGATTCACTGACCCAAAAGCGTTATCTTACCGACGACGAAAAAGTAGAAGAGGTACGGCTGAAAAAGCTAAAACTTCGATTGAAAGATCAGATGGAGAGCATTGAGCGGCAGCACCGCCAACATCTCCAGACCAACCAAGTAGCTTAAGTCAGTTCGCCAATCAGCGCGGTCCACGCGCTTGAGGGAATTATACGTTCGCAACAACGGCGCTCGTAAGCGCCTTTTTTATTTGCATTTAACACCGCGTGTTGAAGTGTGAACTATAATTTCCTTATCTTCTGATGGTTCGCGATGCCTACTACTACGCGCTCCCGCTGCTCGGTGCAGCGCTGCTCATCGCCTGGCTGGCGTCTCCCGCATGGGCTGTGCCGACAGTGCTTTTGGCCGGTTTTTTTCTGTGGTTTTTCCGCGACCCCGAGCGCACAATTCCGGACGGCGCCGATGCTATAGTTTCTCCTGCCGACGGTAAAGTCACGGATGTTTCGCCGATCACCATTAACGGGATCCGTTGCGCCCGCGTTAGCATCTTCCTGAGTGTTGTGGACGTGCATGTCAATCGTTCGCCCATTGGTGGTGTGATTCAGGAAGTGACTTACCACAAGGGCAAGTTTCTGAACGCAATGAATCCGGCTTCCGCCGAACAGAACGAGCAAAACGTGGTGACCGTGGAAGGCGACGGCCAGACCGTGGTTTTCAAGCAAATCGCCGGCCTGCTCGCACGCCGGATCGTGTTCAATAAGAAAGTTGGCGACCGGGTCGAGCGCGGAGAACGGGTTGGCCTGATCAAGTTCGGCTCAAGAGTGGATGTGTTGTTCGACGCATCCGCCAATCTAAGCGTCAAGGTGGGAGACAGGGTTAAAGGAGGATCCAGCCTGTTGGGCTACGCGCACAGCCCGCAATTGGTGGCTTCCAGGCCCGGTCGCCTGAACAAGGAGCGCGCTAATGGATGACGACGCCGAGGTTCCAGTACTCCCGAAAAGGCGCAAAGAAGACCGGGCTTCAAAGCGGCAGCGTCGGGGCATGTATATTCTGCCTTCGCTATTTACGACGGCAAATATTGCATTAGGGTACTACGCCATTCTGCAGGTCACGCACGGCACCGTTCAGGACTCTTCGCACTTTGACAATGCCGCGAAGGCCATTGGATTCGCCGTGCTTTTCGACGGTCTGGACGGGCGGATCGCCCGCATAACCAATACCAGCAGCGCCTTTGGTCGCGAGCTGGACTCGCTGGCCGACGTTATCACCTTCGGCGTGGCGCCCGCGCTTCTGGCGTTGATATGGGGGTTCCGGCAACTGCCGACATTCTTGTCCTCGACCGAACTGACCGGAAGAATGATTCAATTCGGAGCTATCGCCAGTTTTCTATTTCTGATGGCCGGCGCCAGCCGCCTGGCGCGCTTTAACATTACCTCTAACCCGCAACCTTCCAATCCAGGCCGTCCCGGCAAGAAATATTTTGTAGGTATGCCGATTCCCGCGGGCGCGGGGGTCATCGCCGCCGTAGTGCACTTTTCGGGAGGCGATCCCATTTCTGCATGGTGGACGGCAGTCACGTGGATGGCCGTGATTGTCGCTGCCGGATATCTGATGGTGAGCACGTGGCGTTTTTACAGTTTCAAAGACATTGATTTTCGGTCGCGCCACCCGTTCCGGCTCATTGTCTTGTTTGGCCTGCTTTTTGCGGGGATCTGGTTCTTCTCCAGGCCGCTGCTTTTCGTGATTGCCCTGCTTTACATGTTTTCGGGAGTCTTCTGGCGATTGCAGTGGATTTTCCGCCGCAAGAGCGCTCCGCCGCCTAGCTATAAAGAGGCATCGCAAACTTCATGAGTTCTAATCCAAAGTCTGCTGTACTGTCACATGCCGAGCCTGCGCTGGGAGGCAATCTTTATCGCTTGGCGATTGTGGGAGCGGCTACTCTCAAGGGCAAAGAGGTGGCCGAGATTCTCAACGACCGAAACTTCCCCGCAGTGGATATCAAGCTGCTTGACGACGACGAGTCTATGGGAAAACTGGAAGCTGCCGGCGACGAGATTACATTTATTCAGAGCGTGCGTGCCGAGCAATTCGAAAACATAGACTTCACCTTCTTTGCCTCCGACCCCGACTGTACTCGCAAGAACTGGAAGATTGCGCAACAGGCAGGCAGCGCCATCGTGGACCTTTCCTATGGGCTCGAAGATGAAGCCGGCGCAACGGTCCGATCCCCCTGGGTCGAGCGGCAAGTGGGCCTAGCGCCAAGCCTGGAATTGCAGCCTGGTCCTGCGGTGGTTGCCCATCCCGCCGCCGTGGTGCTTGCACTGCTGCTGCTGCGTGCCGGGCAGGCTGGGTCATTAACTCGTGCCGTGGCCACCGTATTTGAACCTGCATCGGAACACGGTCAAAAGGGCATGGACGAACTGCACGAACAAACCGTGAATCTGCTTTCCTTCCAGCAAATGCCCAAGCAGATCTTCGATACGCAAGTCGCCTTCAACATGGTGTCGCGCTATGGCGAACATTCGGCGCCCGCGCTGACTGTGGTTGAGAGCCGCATCCGTAAGCACTTTCAGAGAATTGCCGGCCAGCACGTGATCATGCCTTCGCTGCTTTTGCTGCAAGTTCCCATTTTTCACGGACACGCTTTCGCCATCAATTTCGAAGTGGAGAAACCCGTGGACCTCGAGGGCATGATGCAGGCACTGGCTGGTGAGCATGTCAACATCAGGCTCGGCGCTGAAGATGCTCCCAGTAACGTGAACGCTGCAGGCCAGGGGGACATTCAGGTCTCTGTCGTGGCGGATGCCAGCCGGCCAAATGGATTTTGGGTATGGGCTGCGTCCGACAATCTACGCATTGCCGCTGCAACCGCCGTGGAATGCGCAGAAAGCATGGCTGCAACCCGGCCCAGAGGCAAGATTCAATGAATTGGCGGGCGGGCGCGCTGGTGCTGATTTCTTTGGCCGCCGCGGGATGCGGTTATCACACCGCCGGCCGCACCGTAACCATTCCTGACAATGTCCGCACTATTGCCATTCCAGCCTTCGCCAACGACACTCAGACTTATAAAATTGAACAGATGCTCACCTCGGCGGTGGTGCATGAAATGATTGCACGAACTCGTTACCATGTAGTCAGCCAAGCCGAGGGAGCCGATGCCACGCTGCGCGGAACCGTGCTTGCCACCTACACCACGCCGCTTACCTACGATTCACAGACCGGGCGCGCAGCGAGTGTGTTGGTGGTGGTAAGCATGAAGGTTTCTTTGACAGACAGCCAGGGCAAGGTTCTTTATCAAAACCCGTCGTACCTGTTTCGGGAGCAGTATCAGGTATCGCGCGATCTCAACAGCTTTTTCGAGGAAGATTCACCGGCCTTCGAACGCTTATCGCGCGACTTTGCCCGTACTCTGGTCTCAAATGTTCTCGAAGGGTTCTAGCAAGGTGAGTCTCTGAATATGGAGGGTTTCTAGTGCGGCCGTTTGCCCAGACCGACCGCTTCATGTCGGAAGTAGAGGCGCACAAGCTCCGTCCCGCTTACGTGTTCGTAGGCGACGAGGTGTTTTTCCGCAAACGCTGCCGCGAGGCGATTCTTCAGCATCTGGTCCCGCCAGACCTCCGTGACTTCAGTCTTTTTGATTTTGATCTGGGAGAAACCGATCTGGCCGAGATTTTGGATCGGGCCCGCACTCCTTCGTTGATGGCGCCATTTCAGGTTTTCTTCGTTCGGGGTGTGAAGAATCTCTTTTCACGGGGGTCCAACGAAGAAAAACTGGCCGCAATCGAAGCCTATTGCACAGATCCAAATCCGGATGCAGTGCTCATTTTTGTTGCTGATCACATCAGCATTCCCGCCGACGCGCGCCGCATGGACATGACCGACAAGGACCGCTACGAGCGCATCCGTGAAACCCTTGGGCAGTACTGCGCCATCGTCGAATTGGCGCGGGTCGAAGAAGGAGAGGCTATCCGCTGGATTGGAGAATATTGCTCCACTCAAAACGTGAAAATTGACCCCGACGCCGCCCGCGAACTGGTGGATGCCCTGGGCGGCGACATGATGATGGTTTCCAATGAACTGGAGAAGTTGATTCTGTACGTTGGAGAAAAGAAGCGCGTCACGCTCGGCGATGTGGAGACTATGGTGCTGGCCGCCAAGCAGCGCTCGCTCTATGAACTAACCGATGCCATTTCCGCCAGAGACCGCGTGCGTGCCCTGGAGATACTCGATGCGATCCTGACCACCGGCGAAGGCGAAGAAGCCGCCATTGGACATCTCTATATGCTGGCCAAGACATTTCGCCAGATGCTGGTGATTCTGGAACGCAATGTTCGCGATCAGCGCATGTTGTGGGCTGCCCTCTGGCAGGGATTTCGTGTCCCGCCGTTTGCCGCCGATGACATCATCAAACAGGCGCGGCGCTACAAATCCAAGCGCGAGCTGACACGGGCCATCCGTCTGGTAGCGAAAACCGATCTGGCCCTGCGTTCCAATCCTCCCAGCAAGCGCCTGGTGCTGGAAAAACTGGTGCTTGACCTAACCGCCGAGCCAAGGCCAGGGGTTCCGGGGTGGTTGCAGGAGGAGTTGCCAGTGTGAGCGGCTGGAAGCTATTTCGCAAGCGCGTTCAGTCGCGCACTGAGGCGGGATTTGTAGCGCGAGGCCGTGTTCTCGTGGATCACGCCTTTCTGGATGGCCTTGTCCAGAGCCGAGACTGTCTGCCGGAAAACCTGCTCTGCACCGGGTTTGTCTCCCTCGGCCAAACTTTCGCGGAGGTCGCGCAGCGCAGTGCGCAGGCGGGAGGTATTGGTGCGGTTTCGCGCGGAGCGTTTCTCAGTCTGCCGGGCGCGTTTCAGCGCGGAAAAGTGATTTGCCATGTCGGTCGTTTACCTGGTTTCTATTGATTTCTCTTAAGGAACCTTCGGGTAGGTGCCAAAAAACCATTTTACGGGAGCACATGCCGCCGGTCAAATGCAACTTGCCTTTGGTAGAGCCTACCCACATCTTATCCCACGAAGGACGGTTGCGGCCTCCTTACACCCGGTGGCGCGAGCCCAGGCTTTTCAGAATATCGGCCGGTTCCGCTCGCTCTGTGTAGTCTCCACTTGCCGAGGCGTAAAGCACCGTACCGTCGCGGTCAAGGGTGTACGTCGCGGGTATGGGAAGCTCCCAACTCTCGTCTCCGTTTACGAACGGCAGGTTGACAAAAGCCCTCCGGTAAATCTCCTGTTGATACTCCGGCACGCGATACACCACGCCAAATTGGCGAGTCACTTGATTCCCGGGGTCGCTCAGGAGGGGGAATCGGAGTTTGTGCTGATCTGTCATAAAGAATGACTGCTGCACAGTCTGCGGCGAGATGGCAATCAGTGATGCTCCGGCATCTTCGATTTGCGGCAGAATTAGATTCATGGCTTCCAGTTGACCGACGCAAAACGGGCACCAGCGTCCGCGGAAAAAGCAGATTACCAGCCGGCCTTTTTCTAAGAGGCTGCTCGACGAAACCAATCTGCCGTTGTGATCGCGTAGCTCGAACGAAGGAGCATTTGCTCCCACGCGCAGGGCGCGATTGGCGAGGCCTTGCTGCCTGAGTTCGCTGACCACTCGTTCGTGGATTGCTTGGGTTTCCTTGGGAACATACTGGGCAATGAGCTGCTTGCGCTCGGCCAAGATCTCGCGCAGGGAACGCGAGTCCATTACATCGCTGGATTCCTCGAGCGAGCGCCATTTCATAGAAGTAGGGACCCGTGCTCAGCAGACAGCTTTCTACATTCCCGGCAATTTCATTCCCGCCAGCTTGCGGGCAAAGTTGCCCTTGCCCATCTGCTTGAACATTTTGCGCATCTGGGCGTACTGACGGAGCAGGTTATTGACTTCCTGCACGCTGGTGCCCGACCCGCGTGCAATCCGCTTACGCCGGCTGCCGTTAATAAGTTCGTGATGCAGACGCTCGCGTGACGTCATCGAGCTGATGATGGCTTCTACGCGATTGATCTGTTTTTCATCCACTTTGTCGGCATGTTTTTGCAACCCGGCGAATGGCCCGATGCTGGGCAGCATACCCATCAGGCTCTGGATTGATCCCATCTTTTTCACCTGGCGCAATTGATCGCGAAAATCCTCCAGGGAAAAGCCGTCGCCGGTGAGGGCGCGAGTCGCTATGTCTTGAGCCTTTTTCTTGTCAACACTCTGTTCGGCCTTTTCGATCAGCGAGAGAATATCGCCCATGCCCAGGATGCGCGAGACGATGCGGTCGGGATGAAACGGCTCCAGGGCGTCATATTTCTCGCCCACGCCGATGAACTTGATGGGCTGGCCGGTAACCTGGCGTATCGAAAGCGCCGCGCCCCCGCGGGCGTCGCCATCCATTTTTGTGAGTATGACGCCGGTGAGCGAAAGCTTCTTATGGAACTCATCGGCCGATTTGACGGCATCCTGGCCGGTCATGGCATCGGCAACGAACAGAATTTCGCTGGGATTGAGCAGTTGCTTGAGCGACTGCATCTCGTCCATCAGCTGGTCGTCAATGTGCAGACGTCCGGCAGTGTCCACGATCAACACATCGGAGCCGGTATTGATGGCCTCGCGCCGCGCTTCCTTGGCCAGGCGCTCAACCGTTGCCGTGTTGGCCTCGCCCACCTCGCCTTCGTAGATATTCGCCTTGATCGCCTGCGCCACGACTCTGAGCTGTTCGCGAGCCGCGGGACGGTAAACGTCCACAGAAACCAGCAGCGGGCGATGGCCTCCGTTTTTGAACCAGTTGGCCAGCTTGCCCGACGTGGTTGTCTTGCCGGAGCCCTGCAAGCCCGCCATCAGGACTACAGTGGGAGGTTTTGAAGCAAACTTTACCCGAGCGGTGTCGTGGCCGAGAGTTTCGATTAGTTCGTCGCGAACGATTTTGATGACCTGCTCGCCCGGCGAAAAAGTCGTGGCTACGCTTTGTCCCACAGCTTTAGCCTGAACGTTGTCAATAAGCTGCTTTACGACTTTGAAGTTGACGTCGGCTTCGAGCAGCGCCAGCCGGATTTCGCGCAATGCCTCCTGAATGTTTTCTTCGTTGAGGACGGCCTGCCCCCGCAGGGACTTGAAGGCGCGCTGAAGTTTTTCGGAAAGATTCTCAAACATAGGGCAGAGGCTATTTTAGCAGGGGAGCATTATCGCGACATCAGGGCCAATCCTGGGCTCCATGGTAAATGCGAAGGATATCTACAACCTGGTCTTCGATCCGATAGACGACAACGTATGGCAGCCCGGAAAAAACCAATTCGCGTGTGCCTTCGATCCGCCCCGTTCGGCCACGACGGGGAAAGTCCTTCAGACTGTCGCAGCCATCGTACAGGGTACTTGCCACGCGATCGGCAGCGGAGGAATTGTCCCGTTGAATGCGCTTAACGACGCGGTAAAGGTCCTGAGCGGCGGGCTAGTCCAGCGCAGGCGCATCAAGGCTGCAACATCTGCTTGAGCTTGGTACCAACTTCCTCGTGTTCGATGAACTCCCCACGCTCTGCCGCCGCCAAACCCAAATTTACCGCCTCAATGAAACGCTTATCGTCTTCCAGATAGCGGCTAAGCACTTGCTGCGCGAGTTCGCCTGCCTTCAGGCCTCTCTGGGAAGCGATTTGGGTCAACCGCTCTTCCTTGTCGGGTTGCAAAGGAACGTCCATGGGCACAGTCTAGGAAGGTTTGCCGGTGGTGTCAAATAGCGAGGCTTCCCGAACCACAGACAAACCGCGTGCCCTTCTTCAGCAAAAAATCATCCTAACCGCTGCAAACTTCTTTCGCAGCAATCACCGTATTGCAGTGGATCGTCACCGTATCCTCGAGCTTCTGCGCATAGCCGCCGGCAAACGTCACCATGACTGGAATACTCCGGGCGCGAGCGACGCGAAACACCAGTTCGTCGCGCCGCTTGAGCCCTTCGATCGTCAGCGACAGACCACCGAGCTGATCTTCGCGATAGGGATCGGCTCCGGCAATGTAGCAGATTAATTCCGGATCGAACTGTCGCAACCCGGAACTGAGCGCGTTGTCGAGCCACGCGAGGTAATCGTCATCCCCGATCCCATCGGGAAGATCAACATCAATCGAAGACGGCGGCTTCCATGCCGGATAGTTGTTCTCCTGGTGGAGCGAAATGGTGAATACTTCACCCGCGTGAGCGTTACGAACCTTGGCCGTGGCGGAGGGGTTCAACGTCGCAGCGGGAACGGAAGGCAACGGACGGCCCGGAATCCGGGCGCCAGCGAAAATCGCGGCTGTGCCGTTGCCGTGGTGAACGTCGCAATCGAGCGTCATCGCCCGCGTGATCTTGTCGTCGCGCTGCATGCGCCGAATGGCGACGGCGACGTCGTGAATCATGCAGAAACCCTCGCCGTGGTCAGGAAAAGCGTGATGAAACCCTCCGCCAACGCTGAAAGCCACACGATCCTTCAACGCAAAGTCAGCGGCCAAGATTGAACCTCCGGCCGCCAGCCAGAACGCGCGCACCAGTTCGGGCGAATAGGGAATTTCCATCTCAAGCTCTTCCCGCGCCGAGAGCGTTCCAGTTTTTAGTTTGTGAACGTACTGTGGGGTATGGACAAGCAGAACATCCTGATCGGATGCAGGCTGCGGAGTTACGAAATCTTTTTGCTCGGCAACTCCGGTCTCCAGCAGGTGTCTGTACACGAGACGATACTTCTCGGCAGGGAAGACGTGCGCGCCGATTGGGAGGTAGTAATCATCGCTGTAAACAAGCCTGAACGGGAGCATGGGTTGCTGCGATGCCAGCCGAACCTTCCATGATACGCGATTCGGTTACAGTGCCAAGCCCGCGCCGGGGAAACAAATCAATTCAGCGGGGAAGTCCTATTTGTGCCACAAGGTCTTTGTATCCGGAATCATCGTGTAGATTGTCGAAGGCGGGGTCACGCCACAGAAACAGCAATGAACCTTCCCGCTGATGGTATGCGGTTTGTAAATACTGCAAGGCATCCTGCTTGTTGCCCAGTTGGGAATACGTTTCGGCCACGGCATAGGCGGACACGGATCCCTGCAAGGTGAGCTTCTTCTGAACTCGGAGAGTAGCGTCCAACATGCCGTGCAAGCCCCCGTCCGAGAACCCTTTTTCGGCCGCCCTCGCCACCGCGAGATCCGGTTGATCACGGAGCAGAAGAGCCGTTTTCTCCCACTCGGCGAGATAGTTTGTGTAGTCCTTGCGGTCGAAGTAAATCTCCGACAGATAGCGATGCGCGGACGCAAGCGAAGGCTCTGCGGCTGCGATTTGTTTGAGCAAAACGACGGCCTCGTCCGTCTGGCCTATGAGACGAAGAATCTGGCCCTTATCCGCCAGAATGGCGGCGGACGAAGGCTCGAGATTTCGGGCTACTTCAATTTCCGCGAGGGCTTGCTGCTCGCGGCCGCAGGCGTGCAGGAAGGTCGCGTACCAGTGATGGGCCTGAACGTCATGGGGGTTCAGGGCGATGGCTCGCTGGAACTCGCGTTCGGCTCCCGCCGCGTCCCATCTCCAGTAGAAGGTAACAAAGGCCAGGGAGGCGTGGGCTTCGGCGGAAGAGTCATCCAACTCGACGGCTTTTCTGGCTGCTGCCAGCGCCCGAGGGTAAGCTTCGCTGGCGGGCATGGCGCTGTATTCGCGCAGCAGGTTGTAGCAGTCCGCAAGGCCCACATAGGCCTTGGAGTAATTGGGATCTTGAACAATGGCTTGGGTGAAATAGTCAACCGCCCGGTTGAGATCGTCCGGGGTGCGCTTGTTCCAGTAATATCGTCCTTTAAGGTAGAACTCTTCGGCCTCCGGGTTTGCTGCGTGACCTCGGGACGCCAACACATCTCCAGCCGGACCTGTTACCGGTAAGGCCGAGTCACTGGCGCCCGCGGGCAGTTTGTCCGCTGAGGTGGGACTGCTCCGAATTTGGATCCTGTAGGTTAGCGAAGCAAGAAGCAGGACGAGCAATACACCGCCGATGATTCGTGCCGCAGAGGCACGATGCGATGACCCGAGAACGACCGGCCGAACGACTTCGGCATCTGAGGTTGTTGCTGACGACCAGGTTTCACTGCCCGCAAGGCGGATTTCCACTACGGCATTTTGACCTGCCGCAACGGTCGCTTCCACGCCCGGAGCGTCCAGCCAGCCGGAGAGTTCGTCGGTGAAAACAAAGACTCCGCCCTTCTCTCCTCCGGGCAACCGGCGGATGGGTAGGCCTCGTTCTTTTTCCCAACGCCTGACGGTACGTTCGTCCCGTCCGAAGAAACTTGCAATCTCTTTCCAGGAATTGAGACGACGGTTGGTCGTCTGCCGCTCACGAGCCTGCATAGCCGGAAATGTCCTGTGTTGCCCGGTATTGTCCCTTGCCCGGGGATGGCGAGGTTCCTAGAGTATAGCCTGCTCGCGGACCGCATGCCATCCAAAACCGCCCTACTCGGTTTTTTTGTCTTCGACATCGGCCAACCGGTGCATTGGTGGAAAGTTTTGCACACCCCTTGTCGCCCGTAGCTACGGGGTCAGGCTGTATAGGCGAAGTTCGGGACCGATTTCTCGGAAACACCACGAAAATTTTGGTAACTCTCAGGAGGTTTTTTGAATTATCTTCGGCAACAAGACAGATCTTTTCGCATGATCGCGGCATTGGTAGCCGCGATGGTTGTACTTGCGCTCAGCGTGGCAGCGATCCCTGCCCAAGCCCAAACCTACACTGTGCTCGACGAGTTTCTCACGGGGGGCCCAGGCCCGCAGTGGCCAGGAGGCCCGCTTCCGCAGGGACGCGATGGCAACCTCTACGGCTGGTCATATCTCGGCGGCGCCAATAACACCGGTTCGATCTGGAAAACCAACCCCTCTGGAACAGTTAGCGTGACCTACAGCTTTGCCACCGGCACCGGCAACGATTGCCAGAACGGCATGACCCTGGGCACGGATGGCAACTTCTACGGCACTGCTTTGACCAACTGCGCTGGCGCCGGGTACGTGTTCAAGATCACGCCTAGTGGAACTCTTACCGTGCTGCACACCTTTACCGGCACCCCGGAAGGGTATTCACCCGGGCCCCTGACCCAGTATACCGACGGAAACTTCTACGGAATCACCACCCAGGGTGGCACGAACAACTATGGCTCGGTGTTCAAGGTTACACCGACGGGCACACTAACCACGCTCTATTCGTTCGATGACACCAACTTTTTCGCCACCCCGACTTATGGCCTGACTGTCGGCAACGACGGCAACTTCTACGGCACCTTCTCGGGAGCTGACGGACTTGGAGGGGTCTTCAAGATGACCTCGGCTGGGGTGGTAACTCTGCTCCACAAGTTCGCGGGCGATCCCACCGAAGGGGCTACGCCTGGGGCCGGCGTTATCCTGGGGAAGGACGGCAACTTCTATGGCGTCACCCGATTCGGCGGTTCTTCCAACGTGGGAACGATCTTCAAAATAACCCCATCGGGCACAGTTACTGTTCTCTACAATTTTGCCACCACGGATTATGCCAACTATCCTGAAGTGCCTTTGCTGCAGGCGACGGACGGCAACTTCTATGGAGCAGCCAACAGTTGCAATCAATTTAACGGCTGCCTCAACCAGGACATCTACAAGATGACCCCGAGCGGCACTCTCACCGTTATGGAGGAGTTTACCGGCTCGAACGGCCAGTGGCCGTACTGGCCGTTAATCCAGGATACGAACGGAACCCTTTACGGGTTGGCCCAGCAGGGCGGCACGGTAAATGGAGGCGTGCTTTTCAGTTTGAATATTGGCGCTGCGGCGTTCGCCAATTTGGTGTCCACCTCGGGCAAAGAGGGTGCCAACGTCGGCATTCTGGGCCAGGGTTTTAGCGGTTCTTCGGTGGTGAAGTTTGGCGGAGTGGCGGCGACTTCCTTCACGCGTCAAGGCACGACCTTCATCAGCGCCACGGTGCCAGCCGGTGCGTTGACTGCACCGGTGACCGTGACCACCGGCGCAACCACGCTCACCACTCCTCAGACTTTCAAAGTCAGACCGACGTTCCCCAGCTTCAGTCCGGCCAGCGGCCCGGTGACAACGCCGGTCGTGCTGACTGGAACCGGACTCAACCAGACTACCAAAGTTACTTTCAATGGGACGGCTGCGACGACAGTCACGGTGAATTCCGACACCCAGGTAACGGCAGACGTACCCACGGGCGCAACCAGCGGCAAGATTGCGATCACTACCAAGGGAGGAACGGTCAAGAGTACGACAAACTTCACGGTCAACTAGGGCCGTGAGTTTTGCGCGATCGGGACCGCACGGCAAAGGCGCGGATTCATAATCCGCGCCTTTATTTTTTCTCCGGCGAAGCCTGCGCTATTTCTCAAACGATTTTTTCTGTTGAATGCCTTCGCCCTCGACGATTGTGTAGATAGAGTCTGCTGGGACCGTTCGAAGCGTTTCGGTTTTCCCGCTGGGCCACTTGATTTCCACTTCGTCGATTACGGCTTCGTTGCCCAGACCGAAGTGCAGCCGCGGATCATTTTGCGAAATGTAACTGCCGCCTCCGCGGACCTCGCTGAATTGGATCAACTTTCCAGCTTTGACCGTGACCCGAGCGCCAATCGCCGACTTGTTGCTCTTCGTGCCTATCAGCTTGAATAGCACACGGTGATTGCGATTTCCGCCTTGATTGAGCAAGAGAGTTGGCGGGCCGTCAATGTTCACGATCACAACATCCACGTTGCCGTCGTTGTTGATGTCTCCAAACGCCGCGCCTCTGCGCGAAGCCGCGGGGAGAGACGACAGAACATCAGAGACGTCTTCAAAGGTCCCATCACGCTTGTTGCGGAATAACTGGATGGGCTGCCGGTAGGGGGCGCTGTCGGCTTGCGGATAGACATGGCCGTTCACAACCATGATGTCCAGCCAGCCGTCGTTATCCATATCGAAAAAAGCTGTGCCCCAGCCCACGAAGGGAAAAGTAGGCCGGGCGAGCTTGCTGGGCCAACTGGCGTCGGAAAACCCGTCTTTGCCAAGATTGCGATACAAGGTGTCAGGCTGCTCGGCGAAATTAGTCACGAACATTGACAACCGGCCCTCGTGCAGATAATCGCCCCAATCCACTCCCATGGAACCCTGTTCCAGACCGTCGCCGCTTACCGCCGTGCCCGAGAGCATTCCGATATCTTCGAACGTGCCATCATGTTTGTTGTGATAGAGATAATTGGGCCCTGAGTCGTTGGCCACGTACAAATCCGGCCAGCCGTCATTGTCGTAGTCACCCCAAATCACCCCCAGGCCGTAGTAGCGGTTGGCGTCGTCCACGCCGGCTTTCTTCGAGACTTCTTCAAATGTCCCATCGCCGCGATTGTGAAACAACAGGTCGGTTTCCCCGGGCAGGCCCCACGGCCCGCACTGCACCGGAATCCCCTTAAACCGGCATGTCTTCTCATCCTTGCCAAAGTCGGGGAGATTGTTAATGTCAACGTGCACATAGCGGGAGACGAATAGATCCAGGTGCCCATCGCGGTCATAGTCGCCCCAAGCTGCCCCGGTACTGAAGCCGCCCGCGGCCACTCCGGCCTTTTCCGTCACGTCTTCAAACTTGCAGTTGCCGAGGTTGCGATAAAGAGCATTGCCGCCATAGCCCGTGACATAGATATCCGGAAGCCCATCATTGTCGTAGTCGGCCACCGCCACGCCCATGCCCCATCCCTTGCGGTTAAGCCCGGCAGATCTTGTGATATCACCGAACTTGAAATCAGCGTCCTGATGATAGAGCGTGATCATCGGATCGCCCCCTTGCTTGTAGCGCTCGACCGTCGAGCCATTTACCGTGATGATGTCGAGCTTGCCATCGTTGTCGCAATCAATCAGCCCTGCCCCGCCGCTCATGGATTCGACGATGTAATGCTTCTCCGGCGATGAAATATGTGGCACAGTCAGGCCGGCTTGCCGAGCTACATCCCTGAAAGCTGGGGGGGAAGAACTCGGCCGAACGCCCTGGGCCGTCACCAGAAGCAGGGGGAGTGGAATTGAAATCAGGCAAGCGAGAGCGCGCAGAATGGACTTAGTCAGACCAGGTTTTCCCAGAATGCTTGGGCGCGATAGAAACACTTTACTTCGCATCCGTGTTGTCAACAAAACACCAGTGCACGAAATCCTGAGTGTAATTGCGCACAACCGGGAGGGGAATGTCGCGCTCCTCCAGTTGCTTGAACTCGAACGTGACCGTTCCGGCTGGCCGCCCCTGCGGGTTCGCGGTTCCCAGCAGGTAGCCATAAACGTTGGTCTTTGCCACTTTGGCGGTATTGGGCTTGGGCAAGGCATAGCGATGTGCGCCGGCGGTGCCTACAATCCAGCCGGACAACACGCCGCCGTTCAGCTGCCAATACGTTGTATTGAAGACGTCTTCCATGTAGTAGTGCGAATGACTAGCAAGGACGTAGATTGTTCTTTTCTTTTGCAACTGCAGCAGGTCCTTGTACACCTGAATTCCGCTTCTTCCCCCGTCGGCTGACTGATTCATGCTGTGGTTTTCCGAGACGCTGTTGGGCAATGCCTCGTGCATTCCGACGACGACGGTACGCACCGGAGAATCGTCCCGTTGGTCGCGCGCAATTTGCTCCTCAAACCACTGCATCTGGTCGGCATCAAATTCGTCGGGCGTGGCATTGTCCAAGTAGATGAAGTCAATTCCATCCATAATCCAGTGATTGTAGGTCTTCGGCGGTTTCACCGGGTGATTCTGGGCGGAGGAGTCTTGCTGGCGCTGGTCCTTGAGTTCGGGCCGGTTCAGAAGATCGGCGAAGGTCGCGGCGAACTGATCGCGGGTCTTGAGATCCTTGACGGTTTCATGATTGCCGATACCAAGAAAGAAGGGAATGCCTCCGAAGGAAGCGATCTGGTTTTGCCTGAAATCATCCCACGCGGTTTTCTCATATTCGATGATGGTAAGGGGCTTGCCGGTCATTCCGGCTCGTTGCTTCATGTCCTCGTCGAAGTCATAGATCGCCCGAAGGTCACCCAGATGCCAATAGAACTGGGCATTATTGCGATCCGCGCCCTGGGCGATGGCCGGCATAACGACATCGCCGCAATTGCGCGAATCGCCCGAAACCGCAAAAGACCAGGGTTGTCCGGGCTGGAGTGGAGCCGGAGTCTTTGGCGTCGGCAAGGCCGCGGGCAAAGCAGCGTTTTGGGAGCAGAGGCAATTGCAGCCGAGGGCGGCGGCCAGCGTGAATACAATGAGCAAGCTCGCCAGGGTCTTTCCCATCCTTGATTCTCCTCAGTACAATCTCGAAAACTACCCTGATCGAAAGCGGGGTCCCGGAAGCGGCGATTAGCGATTGCGGCATTGTGTTCCGCCGTGGAAAGACAGTCAAGCGGAAAGTGCCGGCCACGATTGTAACTTACTCGCGCGAGGAGCATCATCTTGATTGGTGCATGATGACTAAAATGAAGGTTGTAATGACTGTTGTCCTGGTCCTTGCCGGCTGTGCGCTCATGCCCGCTTCGGACAATCCGTCTTCGCCCGGGGCTCCGGTCCTGGTTGAACTGTTCACCTCGGAAGGGTGTTCCACCTGCCCTCCCGCGGATGCTCTGCTGCAGAAATTGGATCGAGAGCAGCCCATTGCAGGCGTGCAGGTGATCGTCCTGAGCGAACATGTGGATTACTGGAACCACCTGGGCTGGAGTGACCCCTACTCCTCCAAATTCTTCAGCGATCGCCAGAGTGACTATGCTCAGCATTTCTCGCTGGGCAGCGTTTACACGCCGCAAATGGTGGTGGATGGAACGGCGGAACTTACCGGCGGCGATTCTCAACTGGCCGGCCAGGCCATCGAGAAAGCCCGCAACCAGCCGAAGATTTCAGTTCGAATTCTGTCCGCGTCAACCAGGACGCCCGCCATTTTGAGCGTTCATGTCGAAGCCGATCCGTTGACCGGTTCGTCTGCGAGGGAACGCGCAGAGGTGTGGCTCGCGGTTGCCTTGGACCATGCCGAATCCCAGGTTTCCGGCGGCGAAAACGGAGGCCGTCACCTCAGCCACGTGGCAGTTGTGCAGAGTCTTACAAAGGCGGGCGATCTGAAGAATGGAAAAAGCCTCGACCGGGAGGTCGAAGTGAAACTCAATCCGCACACCGATGCCAAAAATCTTCGAGTGATTGCCTTTGTGCAGCAATCTGGGCCAGGTCACGTGCTGGGAGCAGCTATGCAGCGGGTTGGGGAGTAATCAGAAACGACCGGGGGATTCTCAGTCAGCGGGCGTCGGAGCTGGCTCCGCCACGAAAGCTTTACCTCGTTCGCGCCAGCCCTCGATGATCAGATAAAGCACGGGAATAAAGAACAGGTTCAGCAGCGTGGACATAATCATTCCGCCGAAAACCGTCGTTCCTACAGAATGACGCCCTTCTTGCCCGGCGCCGGTAGCCACCATGAGCGGCACGACTCCGAGGATAAAGGCGAACGAAGTCATCAGAATGGGGCGCAAGCGGATGCGCGCAGCTTCCACCGCAGCCTCGATCAGAGGCATTCCGCGCTCCCGCAACTGCTCGGCAAATTCCACAATCAGAATGGCGTTCTTGCTCGACAGTCCGATCAGCATCACCAAACCGATCTGGCAATAGACGTCGTTTTCCAGTCCTCGCAAGGACTGCGCCAGGAGCGCCCCCAGCAGAGCCATGGGCACGGCCAGCAGCACGATGAAGGGCAGCACGAAGCTTTCGTACTGCGCTGACAGCGTCAGGTACACCACCAGAATGCCCAGCCCGAACAGAATGATCGTGGTCTGTCCCGATGCCAGCTCTTCCAGCGATAATCCGGTCCATTCGTAGTTGTATCCCTGCGGCAACACCTTCTTGCTCAGGTTCTCCATGGCGGCAATGGCTTGTCCCGAGCTGAAGCCCGGCGCTGCGGCTCCGTCAATCTCCGCGGAGCGAAAAAGGTTGTAGTGGTTGATCACCGGAGGCGCCGCCGACTGCGAAATGTTCACCAGATTGTCCAGTGGAATCATCGCCCCACTATCGGAGCGCACGTAGTATTGCTTGATGTCCTTCGACTCCTCCCGGAATTGCTTGTCGGCCTGAACATACACGCGGTACGACCGGTTGTTGAAGTCAAAATCGTTTACATAGGCCGAGCCCATGTACACGCCCAGAGTGTCGGTGATCTGCTGCAGGGGTACGTGCAGGCTTTTTGCTTTTTCGCGGTCAATTGTGACCAGAAACTGCGGATCATTGGCGGTGTAACTGTTGAACAGTCCGGCCAGTTCCTTGGTGGTACCGCCTTGGCGCACCATCTCCTGAGTGACATTGGCAAGGTCTTGCAGCGTGTGTCCGCCTTGATCCTGCACTTCAAATTGGAAGCCGCCCGTCTGGCCGAGACCATTCACCGCCGGCGGCAAAAACGGCAGCACGAGCGCGCCTGAGACCGAGAACAGCTGGCCCCGCAGGCGGTCCACCACCGCGTTCGCCGAGTGCACGGCACCCTTGCGCTTCGAATAGTCTTGCAGCTTGGCGTAGATCACACCCTGATTGCCCGCGCTCCCGGCGATGCCTGATCCGGTAATGGCAAAAATATTTTCGATGTCCGGATCTTTTTGCATAATGGCCTGAACCTGGTTCTCAATTCCGCGCGTGTACTCGGTGGAAGCGCCCGGTGGCGCTTGCACGGCGATCAGGAACCAGTCCTGATCCTCGTCGGGAACAAAGCCTTTGGGCACGCGCTGGAAAATGAAATAGGTGAGGCCCAAACCTGCCAGGAACAGCACCACCGCTGCCAGCCGGAAGCGCAGAAAAGCTCGCAGGGCCTTTTGATATCCGTGCGTGACGGTCGAGACTACCTTATCCACACCTCGAAAGAACCAGATTTTATCGCCATGCGAGCGTCCCAGCAAAAGGGCCGAAAGCGCAGGAGTTAGAGTCAGCGCATTGAACGCGGAAATAGAAATCGAGAACGCAATCGTCAGCGCGAACTGCCGGAACAGGATGCCGGTTGTGCCGGGGAAGAACGCCACCGGAACAAACACTGCAACCAGCACCAGCGACGTGGCGATCACTGCTCCTGCGACCTCTTTCATGGCCAACGACGCTGCTCGATGGGGATCGGTTTCACCTTCCTGAATATGGCGTTCGATGTTTTCGATCACAACAATTGCGTCGTCCACCACCAGCCCGGTTGCCAGTGTGATCCCGAAGAGCGTCAAAGTATTGATCGAGAATCCCAGCAGCTTAACGAAAGCGAATGTCCCGACCAACGAAACCGGGATCGTGACCGATGGAATAATGGTGCTGCGCCAATCTTCCAGAAAGACGAAGATGACCAGGATCACAAGAATGATGGCTTCGACCAGAGTGCTCAACACGTCCTTGATGGATTCGCTGACTGCATCGGTGGTGTCGAAGGCGTTTTCATATACCATTCCGGGCGGAAAGCGCTTCGACAACTGGTCCAACTCCGCCAGCGCCAAGCGGTCCACAGCAATGGCGTTCGCGGTGGAAAGTTGGGTGATCGCTATGCCGACCGAATCGTGACCGTTGTAAACCAGGTCCGAGCTGTAATCTTCCGCGCCCAGTTCGGCTCGCCCAACGTCCTTGAGCCGTACCAATGTGCCGTCGGCATTAGTTTTGAGAATAATGTCGTCGAATTGCGTGGGCTCGCTGAGCCGCCCGATGGCACGCACGCTGATCTGAAACTGCTGGCCCGTCCTGATCGGAGGCTGTCCGACTTGGCCGGCCGCCACTTCAACATTTTGCTCCTGGAGGGCGTTGACGGCATCGGTCGCAGTCAGTCCCCGGCTGGCCATGCGTTCGGGATCGAGCCACAGCCGCATTGAGTACTTGCGCTCCCCGAAAATGAACACGTCCGCGACACCCGGCACGCGCTTCAGAGTGTCTCGCACATAAACATCGAGGTAGTTGCTCATGAAGAGCGGCGTATAGCGATTGTCCGGAGAATACACAGCCGCGCCAAACACAAAATTCTGCGACGACTTTGCAACGGTAATGCCAGTGGTCTTGACGGCGGCTGGAAGTCTCCCTAGAGCGGTATTGACACGGTTCTCGATATCCACTGCGGCCAGGTCCGGGTCGCGGTCGAGGTCGAAGGTTGCCGTAATCGAACTGCTGCCATCGTTGGCGCTGGTCGAGGTGATGTACTTCATGCCTTGCGCGCCGTTGATCTGCTGTTCCAGAGGGATGGTTACCGCGGACTCCACCGTCTGCGCGCTCGCTCCGACGTAACCGCTGGATACCGACACCTGAGGCGGCGCCAGGTTGGGGAATTGCGCGACCGGCAGCGTGGGGATCACCGCCGCGCCCGCCAGAATGATCAGCAGGGCGCAGACCGTGGCAAACACCGGGCGTCGAATGAAGAAATCAACGAACATAAAAAGTGACATCCACCGGTTTGACTTGAACCCGGAGCTGGGAGCGCCTCACTACCCTTGCGGAGCAACGGGTGCTCCATCCACCAGGAACTGCGTGCCGGTGACGATGACCTTGTCTCCTGGTTTGACGCCCTCGAGCACCACATAGTCGTTGCCCACCATGTCGCCGATACGCAACGGCTTTTGGTGCGCCACCAGCTTGCCATTCTGATCCTCGGCCACAAACAAGAAGTACTGCCCGCCCACGCGGGAAACCGCAAGGATGGGAACCACCGGGCCTTCATGCATGCCCCAGATCACGCGGGCGCGTATGAACTGCAAATGGCGCAGCTTGTCTTCATTGTTGGCGATGCGTGCCTTCACCAAGACCGATTGCGTAGTGTTATCTACCTCGGGTGAAACGAAGCTGACACGGCTGTCAGCGACGACATTTCCCTCGGCATCGACGATCTGTACCGGCATGTTCAGCTTGAGTTGCGAGGAACGCTCAATTGGGACATACACGTAAGCTTCGAGGCTGCCGGGCTTATCCACCGTGGTCAGCATCGTGGTGGTGGTCACGCGGTCACCCACGCGAACCGGGATATCCCCTACGATTCCCGTGGCCGGCGCCGTTACGCGATAGTAGCGAAGTTGCACTCGTTGCTCTTGGACTTGCGCATCCAGGGAGTGCAGTTGAGCCTGCGCGTTATCCAGGTTCGATTTGGCCTGGTCCAGATCCTGCTTGCTGACCACGCCCGCGGCGGCCAGCGCACTGATGCGCTCGTACTGCTGTTTTGCCCATGCCAGGTTTGCTTCCTGCGCCGCCCGAGCGTGTTCCTGGCTGTTGACCGTGGCTTGCTGCTTGGCAGGATCAATCTCCATCAAGACTTTGCCGGGAGACACGTGATCCCCGGAATGCACGTAGATTTCGGTGATCTGCCCTTCCACTTGCGGCATGATGATGGCTGCATCGCGTGACTTCAGTGTAGCCACGTATTCTGTGCTGTCGCTCAGGGGCCGCGAACGCGCAACCTCAATCTTGACCGGAACCGGTGGAGGGTCCTGCGCGGCCTGACTGTTGGCCACGTTTCCTTTGCAAGCAGTCCCCACCGCAGCCAATGCCAGGACGGTGGGCAACAGAACGTGCTGCAATCTCGCACGATCCGCCAGCAATGGGGTTGTTCTTGCCATGCGTCTTCTTTGGATCTTTAACCTACCACGTCCTACTCAGTGGGAATCAACCAACCTGGCAAGCCAGAGCCGAAAACACGGCGCCGGCCCAATGGTTGAAATTGTAGGCCATGCAAGTACCTTTGGACGCGAAAAATCAGCGAAGGATAGCAGCCCGATTCAGATCATCGAGCTGGCCCGGCCGACCAAGGCCCATATCCCTACTCTGCTACAGTGTTGAGGTGACAAAGCCCGCTCGCAGCTTCGCCAGCGACAACAATGCCGGCATTCATCCGCAAGTTCTAAGAGCCATTTCCGCCGCCAACCACGGGCACGCCGTCGGCTACGGCGACGACTCCTGCACCGCAGCCGCGGTTCGCAAATTCAAGCAACAGTTCGGTTCGGACATCGAAGTTTTCCTCGTTTTCAACGGCACTGCCGCCAATTGCCTGAGCCTGAAGGCGCTGACGGAGTCCTACCAGGCCGTGATCTGCGCCGAGGGGGCCCACATTTACACCGACGAATGCGGCGCCCCGGAGAAATTTACCGGCTGCAAACTCATCCCCATTCCCACCGCTGATGGCAAGCTCACGCTCGAATCGGTCGGCCACGCCTATCACGGCATCGGCGACCAGCACCACGTCCAACCACGAGTGATTTCCATCACCCAGGCCACAGAAATGGGGACGGTCTACAAGCCCGAGGAGGTTCGTGAACTGGCCCGCTTCGCCCATGAACGAAAAATGTTCTTGCACATGGACGGCGCGCGTATCGCCAACGCCGCCGTCAGCCTCGGACTGAGCCTGCGTGCAGCCACTCGCGACTTGGGCGTGGACGTGCTTTCCTTCGGGGGCACCAAGAACGGGGCTATGGGCGCGGAAGCAGTCGTCTTCTTCGACCAAAAGCGGGCGCGTGACTTTCTGTACTTTCGCAAGCAAGGCACGCAGCTGGCCTCCAAGATGCGTTTCATCTCGGCTCAGTGCGAAGCCCTGCTGTCCAACGATTTATGGCGAAAAAACGCCAAACATGCCAATCGCATGGCCCAGCTATTGCAAGAGCAAGTCAGCCGAATTCCCCAAGTGAAGATCGTCCATGAAGTGGAAGCTAACGGAGTATTCGCACGAATTCCCCGCCCAGCCATCGCCCGGCTGCAGAAACGCTACTTTTTTTATGTGTGGAACGAAGAAGAATCGGTGGTCCGCTGGATGTGTTCTTTCGATACCACCGAAGAAGATGTCAGGCAGTTTGCGCGATTCGTCGCACAGACGGTAAAAAAGTGAGACCGGGCGTCAGGTGCCGGAGTACTATTGATTTTTTGTTCTTCTTCCACTAAAGTGCGGCCATTCCCCAGTGTTGGCAGAACGATTGGCCCAGGAGAGTCATGAATCGGACGTGGTTGGTTCTCGGCGTGGCGTTGGCGGTCAGTCTATCCTTGCCCGGTTGCTCGACCGGGCAACAACTGGTGTCCATTGACGTGACGCCGAAAGCGATCATTTTCGGATCGGCTTGCCTTCCCGGAGACACCAACTGTGGCGGCGTCTTTCTCACCGCGACCGGGACTTACACTCATCCCCCGGCAACCAAGAACATCACCACACAAGTCACTTGGACATCGGCCATCCCTGAGGTGGTCACGGTCGATTCGAGCGGCATGCTGACCGCAGGGGCGGTGTGTGGAGTTGCAACCGTTACGGCAAGCGACTCTACCGGCACCCCCAACGGGAGTTTAATCACTGGCACGGCGACCGTCACGGTGGACGGGCCCGCTGCCCCCTGTCCGACCACGCCGATCTAGTGCGGCGTCACCGGGAATGGCCATATAGAACGATGAGGGCAGGCTGGTTAATCACTCCTGTTCGTCCAGCAGCTTTCTCATCGTAGGTTTGTACTTCTCAGCGTTTTCTTGCTTCTTCTTGCGGTCAGGGACCACCCGTGATGTCGGCGGCGTGCCGATTTTCTCTCTCGCCATGGCCTTTACCGTGGCCACCGCGCTGAATCGTTTCGGCTTTTTCTTCGGAGTCACGTTCGACCAATCCAGAGTGTAACCCGTTTTTCCGTTTCATAATGCAGGCCGGTTCAGCCCGAGTGTGTCATAATTCAAACGGTTGAGTGGAGCAACCCGACTGCCGAGTTGCTCGCAAAGCCTATCTACCATGGACGAACGCGAATTTTTCGACGAACGACCGGAGAAAAAGACGGCGACTCTCAACTGTCCCCACTGCCAACAGGCCGGCGAATATGAGATCAACTGGCTCGTCCGCACCAAGAAAAGACAACTTCCCGGACGCGCCGACGAGCGCGACCGCGCCCGCTTTGCCAAGGCCCGTTCTTACATGTTGCGCCGCGATGACATGATGGCCTGCAAAAATATGCGCTGCCGCAAACGATTTGAAATTTCCGGCGTGCAATCAGTCGTATTTACCGAATAGATACGATGTAGGCGCGGGCATCCCGCCCGTGCAGCCGAAAGAGTGGCTCTCCGCGCGATGTTTTCCCGCGGCTCCTCATTTATACTTATGCGTTTCACCAGACTTGTTCCAGGAAGGCGTCTCTTGAAAATTCTGGTTTGCATGAAGCAGGTGCCGCAGAAAGACGCGCCGCTCAAGCTCAACGAGTCGGGAACGTGGATTCGGGAAGATGTTTCCTATGAAGTGAACGAGCCCGACGCCTACGCCCTGGAAGAGGCTCTGCGCCAGAAAGAGAAGCATGGCGGCGAAGTGGTGGTCATCACTTCCGGGCCTGCCCGGGCGTCACAGGTGCTGCGCGAGGCCCTGGCCAAGGGTGCGGACCGAGCCATTCATCTCGAAGATAACGCCTTCGTCGGCCTTGATGCCTGCAACACTGCCAAAGCCATCGCTGCGGCCATCAAAGACGAAACCTTCGACTTGATCTTCACCGGTCTGCAATCCGATGACTACGGCTACGCCCAAACCGGAGTCATCTTAGCGGAGTTGCTGGGATGGCCGCACGCCACCATCATCATGCAGATTGAAAAAACCGACGGCGGGATCAAAGTGAAGCGCGAACTCGAAGCCGGCTTCTTCCAGTTTGTGGATATGCCGCTGCCGGCCATACTGACCATCCAGTCCGGCATCAACAAGCTGCGTTACGCCACGCTGATTGGCATTAAGCAAGCCAAGAACAAGCCCATGCGCAAAGTCGCAATGGCTGACGTGCAATCAGCGGTGGGCGCGAACCTCCAGAGAATCGAGCGGCTCTATATTCCGCAAAAAACAAAAAGGACCGAACACATCGAAGGCTCGCCGGCTGAGATCGCGAAAAAGCTGGTGGACAAACTGCGCAATGAGTTGCGTGTGCTGTAGGGAAGCACACTCAGACCTGAGATCCGGAAAGTAAAGAGTCAAACAGAGGTACGAGCTTAAGAGCTGCATTTATGGCCGATACCATTCTCGTCGTCGTCGAACAGCGCGAAGGCAAACTTAACCGCGTCTCCTGGGAAACCATCAGCGCCGGGCAGTCCCTGGCTGCCGAAACTGCCTGGCCTCTAGAGGCTGCCGTGGTCGGAAGCGGTGTGGCCAACCTCGCCAACGAAGTCGCTGCCAAAAAGCTAGGCAAGGTTTACGCCATCGAATCGCCGAAACTCGAACCCTACACCCCGGACGCCTTCGCGGCCGCACTCAAGCAGTTTATCGAAGCAAAGCACCCTAACCTCGTGCTGATGCCGCATACGTATCAGGTGCGCGACTTCATTCCCAAGCTGGCTACAGCCATGGGACGCACTGCCATCAGCGACTGCATTGGCTACAAGAAAGATGGAGCGAAGCTGCTTTTCACCCGTCAGATGTTCCAGGGCAAGCTCGCCGCCGATGTTAGCTTTACCTCTGACGCGCCGTGGTTCGTCACCTTCCAGAATGGCGCTTTTCGTGGAGACAAAGCCGAAGCTGGATCAAGTCCCGCGCCGGTTGAAGCCGTCAATGTGGAGATCGTCGACGGTATCATCCGCAACCAGCCGCAAGAAGTATTCAAAGAAGCCAAACAAGCGGTTGATCTGACGCAGGCAGAAATTATTGTTTCCATCGGTCGCGGAATTAAAGAACAGAAGAACATCGAACTCGCCAGGCACTTAGCAGAAGCCCTGGGCGGAGAACTTGCCGCTTCGCGTCCCATCTGCGACTCAGGCTGGCTGCCCATGGACCGGCAGATCGGGTCCTCTGGCCAGACGGTTGCGCCCAAGCTGTATCTCGCCCTCGGCATCAGCGGAGCGATTCAGCACATCGTGGGCATGAAAGGCTCGCGCACAATCATTGCGGTAAACAAAGATTCCGAAGCTCCGATCTTCGAGATCGCCGATTATGCTATCGTCGGCAATCTTTTCGAAATCGTTCCCCCGCTGATCGAGGAAGTGAAGAAGGCAAAGGCGGGAAGCTAAGTCGGCCACGGATCGCGCGGATATTCACGCATCAGTGAATCGGTTTTATCCGCGTCTATCCGCGAAAATCCGTGGCAAGCTTTTTCTTATGCTGATCTTCCGCAAACCTATCGAAGGTATCGAACGCCCCCAGATGCCCGCCGACGTGGTTATCGTCGGCGGTGGTCCGGCTGGCATGGCTTGTGCTCTTCGTCTCTCCCAACTCATTGACGATCACAATGCGAAGAATCCGGACTCGCAATTAAGCAAAGAAAACATCTATGTGCTCGAAAAGGCCCGCGAGGTCGGCCAGCACTGCCTCTCCGGCGCGCTGCTTGATCCGCGCTCCATGCGCGAACTTTTGCCCGGATTTGAGACAGAAGCTCCGCTCGACGCTGAAGTTACGAAAGAAGCTGTTTTCTTCCTCACAGAGAAAAGCAAATTCAAGCTTCCGATTACGCCGCCGCCGTTGCGCGATCACGGCAACTACGTAATCTCGTTGAATCGCTTTGTGAAGTGGCTGGGCGGCAAAGTGGAAGAGACCGGCATCACCATCTTTACCGGGTTCGCCGGCTCGGAATTATTGTTCGACGGCGACCGCGTTACCGGTGTTCGCACGGATGACAAAGGCGTGGACAAAGAGGGCCATCAGAAATCGAACTTCGAGCCTGGCTATGATGTGCAAGCTAAAGTTGTGATCCTTGCCGAAGGCCCTCGCGGATCGCTGACCAAACAGCTGATCGAGAAATTCGATCTCGCGCGCCACGCCAATCCGCAAACCTATGGTGTCGGCGTAAAAGAACTCTGGGAGGTTCCCTCCGGACGCATCGCTCCCGGCGAAGTTATCTATACGATGGGCTGGCCTCTCACCACGAGAGAATACGGCGGCGCCTGGATTTACGGCTCGAAAGGCAACATCGTCTCGCTTGGCTTCGTCACCGGACTCGACTATCCTGATCCGCGCCTTGATCCGCAGCGTGTGCTCCAGGACTTCAAGCAGCACCCCTTTGTTGCGAAGCTGCTCCAGGGCGGAAAGATGATCCGCTACGGCGCGAAGTCGCTGCCCTATGGCGGCTGGTGGGCGATTCCGCCTGTCGCGGGCAATGGCTGGATGATCCTCGGCGACTCTGCCGGCTTCCTCAACTCTGCGCGCCTCAAGGGAATTCACCTCGCTATCAAGAGCGGCATGTTAGCTGCCGAGACCGCCTTCGAAGCTTTGACGAAAGACGATTTCTCGGCTGGCACGCTCGCGTCTTTTCAAAAGAAGGTCGAATCCAGTTGGATCAAAGACGAACTCTGGAAAGTTCGCAACATGCACCAGGGATTCGAGCACGGATTCTACGCCGGCATGTTTCACACCGCGCTGCAGATGGTCACCGGAGGGCGCGGCCTGCGCAACCGTTATCCCGCGAAAGCCGGCCACGAGCACATGCGCAAACTGTCAGAGCTTCCGCCCGACGGAGGCGCCGAAGCCCACCTGCTCGGCCCCGCCAAGGGCGACGGCAAACTTACGTTCGACAAGCTCACTGATCTTTACCACTCCGGTACCAAGCACGAAGAAGACCAGCCCTCGCACCTGGTCATCCACGACACCAACATCTGCAATGCCAGATGCGTGAAGGAATTCGGTAATCCCTGCCAGAATTTCTGCCCGGCCAACGTCTATGAAATGGTGGACGACGCCAGCCAGCCGAACGGCAAGCGCATCAGTTTGAACCCGTCGAATTGCGTTCACTGCAAAACCTGCGACATCGCCGACCCGTACCAGATCATCACCTGGGTGCCTCCCGAGGGCGGTGGCGGGCCGAATTACGATGGGATGTGACCGCGTCCCTTCCTGAAATCTGTCGTCTCGTAGCCCCAATCGTTCCGTTGCGCTTATAATCTAGCTGAGTTTCCGACCGCCCTGGCCTTGGGGGATACCGTGGCTGCGGCGGCGAGGGATGATTTTCTTTGCGCTCTTCCCGGCCTTTCTTAGCGCTCTTCGCGGTTATCAGCTTTTGACCGCAAAGTTCGCGCAAGTAATCGCAACGTTCGCGAAGAAAATCAACCCGAGGGTGCTGGTGGAAACGCCGGCGCCTCCCGTGCTCCGCGAGGAGCGCATTGGAAAGGAAATGCTCGCCGGGATTGCCCCGCCTGCATCCTTTCCTCGTTGCAACAGGTTGAGTCGACCGTGACTGGTTGGCCAACGACCTACGACGAACGACCTAAGACGTGGCATTAACTGACAAATTCGGCCGTCCGATCACTGATCTGCGAATCTCGATCACGGATCGCTGTAACTACAGGTGTGTCTATTGCAGGACCGGCAATGAAGGCGCGCTCTACGGAGACCTGCCGTTTGCCGACTATCTGCGCATGGCACGCGTGCTGGTGGGATTGGGAATCAAGAAAATCCGCCTCACGGGCGGCGAGCCTTTGCTGCGCAAAGGAGTGGTCAATTTCGTGCGTGAACTGGCCAGGCTGCGCTCCACAGACAACGAACCGCTGGACCTGGCGATGACCACCAACGGACATCTGCTCGCCGAGATGGCCGTGCCGCTCAAAGAAGCCGGCCTCAGTCGTATTACTGTAAGCATGGACGCGGTCGATCCCGATCGCTTCGCCCGCATCACGCGCGTGCCTAACGGTTATGACAACGTGCTGGCCGGCATCCGCGCTGCCCGCCACGCGGGCCTGTGGCCAGTCAAAGTTAACTGCGTGCTGATGCGCGGCTTCAACGAAGACCAGATTATTCCCTTCGGCATGTTCGCGCGTGAGGAGGGTGTGGTGGTTCGCTTCATCGAATTCATGCCGCTCGAAGAAGACCGCACCTGGACTCCTGCAACCGTGGTCACGCTCGACGAAATCCTGACGCGCATGGCCGAATACCGCCCGCTGATCGAAATCCCGCATGCACGTTCGGAAACTGCCCGCCGCTATCACTTCGACGATGGCGTCGGCGAGATCGGCATCATCGCGCCGGTCTCGCATCCCTTCTGCGGACATTGCAGCCGCATCCGCATCACCAGTGACGGCAAAATCCGGACATGTTTATTTTCGGCGTGGGACCACGATCTGCACGAACTGATGTGCCGCGGGGCAAGTGACGACGAGTTGTCCGAGTTTATCCGCGGTGTCGTACAGAAAAAAGAAGAGCGGCATCACATTGGCGAGCCGGATTTCGTGCCCGCGTCGCGGACCATGGTGCATATCGGCGGGTAGCGGGCCCTAATCAGAATGGACGCACGCATGGATTCGTGGCAGGTTCTTGAACCTGTGGCACTCAGACCGGCAGGTGACATCTCAGCCGCCTTCATCCGGGTTGGCTTGCTTGATTACCGGGCAGCAGCAGAATTCGTCAGTCGCCTTCCATACGGCCGGAATCTCGAAGTCGATGCCCGCGGAGTCCTGCGCGAAGGTCGCGGAACCTGCAGCACAAAGCACGCCTTGCTGCGCAGACTTGCCATGGAGCAAGGCCTGGATATCGCGCTAGTCGTGTGAATCTTCGAGATGAACGCGCATAACACGCCTGGCGTCGGAATCGTGCTCGAGAGACACCGGTTGGCAGGTTTGCCAGAGGCACACTGCTATCTTCGCTTCCGCGGAAAACGAATTGATGTTACGGGCGGGGGCGTCGGCCAACGAGAGCCTATCCTGAAGTTTTTGCATGAAGAAGACATTGTTCCGGAGCAGATCGGCCAGTACAAGGCCAGGCTCCATCGGCAGTTCCTGCAGCGTTGGATGGGCGAAAGCAATGCTGCTGGCGGGCGAGACCTGGAAGAGATCTGGCAAATCCGCGAAGAATGCATCGCAGCGCTTAGTCGCTGATCGTAGCCACGTGGATTGCGGTAACATCGTCGGCGTGAAACGAATTGTCTTCGCTCTGCTTCTTTCTGCGATACTTGTAGCCGCAGCTTCGGCACAGCAATCTCACACTGCGGAACCCGCGCGAGTCTACCTCGGTTTCGACCGCAATAACTATCCGGGCGACGAGAACCTCAAGACCCTCCGGCAGACTTTTTCTTTCACCGGATACTGGCTGAACCATCCGCCCAGCGCGCGCACCAACACCTGGGCCGGCAGACGCCGAACCCTGGAGTCGGCAGGCTTTGGCTTTCTCGTGCTTTTCAACGGCCGTCTCTACGCCGAATTGAAATCGGTCACCCACGCCACCAGACTCGGCCAGTCTGACGCCCAGGCCGCCGCCGCAGCAGCTCGCCGCGAAGGCTTCCCTCGGGGAACCATCATCTTTCTCGACCAGGAGCAGGGTGGGCGCATGTTGCCCGAACAGAGAGCCTACATCTATGCCTGGATGGACGCCGTAACCGCTTCCGGTTTCCGCGCCGGGGTCTATTGCTCCGGTATCTCCGCCGCGAAAGAAGGCGGCGAGGACATCGTTACCGCCGAAGATATCCGCCGAAATGCGGGTGGGAGAAAGATCGCGTTCTGGGTAAGCAATGACGCCTGCCCGCCGTCGCCGGGATGCGCGTTTCCCAAGCGCCCGCCAAGTCCAGCCGAAAGTGGCATTGACTTCGCCGGCATCTGGCAGTTCGCGCAGTCGCCGGAGAGAAAAGATGCCGCCGCTGGGTGCCCCGCAAACTACAACGCCGACGGAAATTGTTATCCGCCGGGAATCGATCCGGCGACCCATCTGCATATTGACGTGGACACCGCGGCGTCTCCCGATCCCTCCCAAGGAAGAGCCCGCTGACCGTGTGGCACCACACCAGCCTTGCGTTTTGCCCCTTAAACGGTGCACAATAGCCCCAGGTTGCTCAGCCAAATCGCGGTGGTGGCTCATGTCGAAAAAAAGCGACGCTTTCCGCCGCCGCTGAGCATCCTATGTAGTTGTGAAGAATTACTAGTGGCTTCAACATCCCCGCCGGTTGGGCGCGTCGCTTCAAACGACGCGCAGTGAATCGACTGGAGCCGCTGAAAGGCTTTCAACATCCCCGTTCCGGAATCGTGCTAGGCCACCCGGCAGGTGAGAACACCTGCTGATAGGTCGGCATTTCGGAGCTGAAAGCGTGACTGAACATGGCTACAGCAGCACCGGTTTGCAGTCTGGAAAATTATCTCGTCCTCCCGGATAACACTATGGACGCGCGCATTGCCGCTGCCCGCGAGGCTTTGGGCCGCGAATGCGTGGTTCTTGGGCACCACTACCAGCGGGATGAAGTCATCCGGTTCGCGGATTTTCGCGGCGATTCCTATAAGCTCTCGCAACAAGCCGCCGCAGCGGCAGGGAAGTACATCGTCTTTTGCGGCGTGCATTTCATGGCGGAAAGCGCCGACATTCTCAGCCGTCCCGGCCAGGTCACGGTTCTGCCGGATCTGAACGCTGGCTGCTCCATGGCCGACATGGCCGAAATTGCGCAGGTGGAGGATTGCTGGGAGCAACTCGTCGCCGCCGGTCTGGCCACAGACGTCGGCGATGGCATTACTCCCATCACGTACATGAACTCCACTGCGGCGATTAAGGCTTTTTGCGGAGAACGCGGCGGCGTGGTTTGCACGTCTTCGAATGCGGCTGGCGCGTTCAAGTGGGGCTTGGCGAAGAATTCCAAATTGCTTTTTCTCCCCGATCAGCACCTTGGCCGCAATACCGGCTATCGCATGGGCATCCCGCTCAACGAAATGGTGGTCTGGGACCCTTACATGATTAACGGCGGCCTCACCCCCGAACGGCTGCGCGCCGCGACTGTGATTTTGTGGAAAGGCCACTGCTCGGTTCATCAGCGCTTTCTGCCCGAGCATGTGGATAACGTTCGCGCCAGGTATCCGGGCATTCGCGTGATCGTGCATCCCGAGTGCCGCTGGGAAGTCTGCCAGAAAGCTGATGGCATCGGCTCAACCGAAGGCCTGCTGAAGATGATCCAGGACGCGCCTTACGGCACCATGTTTGCTGTGGGCACCGAGATTCATCTGGTCAACCGCATGGGCAAGGAGTTTGCCGCAGAAGGGAAAAAGGTCATCACCCTAGACGACTCCGGTTGTCTGTGCACAACCATGTTCCGCATCTCTCCGCAACACCTGTGCTGGGCGCTGGAGAATCTGGCCGAAGGCAACATCGTCAACCAGATCAAAGTGAAGGACGACGTAAAGTACTGGGCACGAGTGGCGCTGGACAGAATGCTGGAGATTCAATAGAGCAGTCGTTGGTCGTCCGTCGTACATCGTTCGCTTTTCGATGAAGCTGGCGATTTTCCGCACAACCCCTGCTTCGTCAGATTTCGCCGACGACGGACGACGAACGACCAACGACCAACGACGAACGACCAATCACGTCTTCGATTTCGTGCTATCCTTCGCTCAACTTTTCTTCATATCCAGGTCAACCCGGTGCTGGTCGAACTGCGACTCGAGAACTACGCGGTCATAGATAATCTGGCGGTCGAGTTCGCTCCACGGCTCAATCTGCTTACCGGCGAGACCGGCGCGGGAAAATCCATTCTGATTGATGCCTTGGCCCTCCTTCTGGGCGAGAAAGCTTCCTCCGACGTCATTCGCGCGGGCGCCGACCGGGCCGTGATAACCGCAGTTTTCGAGATCGAAAGCGGAGCTGAAAAACTCGTCGCGCAGATTCTGGAAAGCAACGGAATCGATGCGGAAGACGAGTCCATTATTCTGCGGCGCGAGATCGCGGCCGGCGGCAAGGGACGGGTCTTCGTGAACAACCAGCCCGCGACGGTGGCTACTTTGCGGCAGCTTGCGCCTCATCTGGCGACCATCCATGCGCAGAATGAGTCGCTTCTTTCGTTCGACGCCGCGGCTCGGCTTGATCTACTGGATGCATTTGCCGGCACTCAGCTTGAGGCGACTGAGGAGGCGTTTGCCCGCTGGAAGCATGCCGCCCGGCGCATCGAAGAACTTGAGCGCGACGAGCAGGACCGGTTGCGCCTGCTCGATCTTTGGACTTTCCAGAAACGCGAGATTGAGGAAGCCAAGCTGCAGCCGGGCGAGGACGAACGCCTCGAAACCGAGAAACGGGTTTTGTCTAATGCCGAGAAGATTTACACGGCTGCCATGAACGCTTTCGACCTCTTGTACGAAGGCAGCGCATCCACATCTTCTTCACTGCGGTCTGCCCAGAAGCACATCGAAGAACTGGCACGCTACGAGCCGAAGTTTCGGGAGGCGTTGGAGGCGCTGGATTCCGCGCGCATCAGCGTCGAGGACATCGGCGCGACGCTGCGCGACTATGCCGGAGCCATCCAGGCGTCGCCCGAGCACCTGGCGGAGGTTGAAGACCGGCTGGCGGCGCTGGACCGGCTGAAACGAAAATATGGGCCCACTGTGGGAGACGTGATTCGCCAGAGCGATGAAGTTAGCCGCAAACTTTCGGAGATGGAAAACAAAGACGAAACTCTCCGGCAGCTTCGCTGTGAGCTTGCCCGGGCAGCAGAACAATATCTTAGCGCTGCCCGTGCCATCTCAGAGAAACGTGCTGAGGCGGCGCGCAAGCTGGAGAAACTGGTGGAAGCCGAGATCAATGACCTAGCCATGAAGTCAGAATTTCGGATTGAGATCAGCGGCACGGATGAAGAAGTCAACTGGACGGCCGCAGGGTTCGATCAGGTGGTTTACTTGATTTCGACGAATCGCGGCGAACCATTGCGCCGTCTGGAGCAGATTGCGTCGGGCGGGGAACTTTCCCGGGTCATGCTGGCGCTGAGAATCAGCGTCGAGTCAGGCGCGGATACTATTCCTGTCAAACAGCGCCAGGGACGGGGCTCCCAAGGCAAGGACTCCAGCGCCCAAAAGACAATGATATTCGACGAAATTGATACCGGCATCGGCGGGCGGGCAGCGGAAGCGGTGGGCAGGAAGTTGAAAAGCTTAGCGCGCACCAACCAGGTGCTGTGCGTGACGCACTTGCCCCAGATTGCCACGTTCGCGGATCACCACTTTGTGATCGAGAAGCGAGTCTCCGGCGAACGAGCGAGAACAACCATCCGTCTCATTGCAGGCGAAGAGCGGATCGAGGAGATTGCCCGCATGTTGAGCGGCGCCAAGTTGACCGAAACCTCGCGCAAGCACGCCGAGCAGATGCTGAAAGCAAACGCATAGGCTAAAAGGATCACGCTTTGTTTTGAGCTATATACTTGCCTGAAGGCAGGCCTCTTTCGTGGTCCAATTCCAAAATACTGTTGAGTAAGGACTGAATCCTTGCTAAAGTAAGGATATGCCAAAGGTCACCAGCAAACTGCAGCTTACGGTGCCGAAAGCCATTGCCGATCAATACGGCATCCGGCCAGGGGACAACCTGCAGTGGGTTCCGGCTGGTGAGGTAATTCGGGTGATTCCTTCCCGGCGGAGTCGAAAGCAGGAGCAATTTCTCACCATCGCTGATCGCTTGGAGTTGTTCGATAAGGCGACCGATCGCCAAAAGCGCCGGACGAAGGCGCTGCGCCGAAAGGGCGGCGTCCTCGCCAAGCCGGTAGAACGAGGTTGGAAGCGGGAGGACCTGTATCGCCGTGGCCTCTCTGGTTGATACCAACATTCTGGTGTATCGCTTCGATCCCAGATTTCCTGAAAAACAGAAGGCCGCTTCGCACTTGTTGCGCGAGGGCCTGGCGAAGGATTCGCTGCGAATTCCGCATCAGGCGCTGGTCGAATTCATGGCCGTCGTTACTAGCGTGCCGCTTGGAAGCGGATTCCTGCTGTCGCCAGATGACGCGAGACGTGAGACGGAGGAATTTCTCTCGCAGTTTACCGTCCTCTATCCAAACGAAGCTTTGTTTCGGACCGCGCTGCGGGGAACCGCGGCGTACCGCTTGTCATGGTTCGACGCGCAGATGTGGGCGTATGCCGAGCATTACGGCCTGCCTGAAATTATTTCCGAAGACTTCGGCCACGGGCGGATGTATGGCAGCGTGAGGATCAGGAATCCGTTCAAAGGATGACAAGGCAGGCACGCCATCGAGGTGGCGGTTGAGCTGAGACTTCCCGTTCGCTGCCGAATATCCCCATCCGCTGCTAATCCTATCCATTTCTATGGCTTACGTTGACCAAAAGGGTTCTTTCCTATAGCTTTATAGGTAGAAATCCCATAGTGGGGAAGTGTACCCTGACAGGAACTTATTGTGTCTGATAACGGCAGCAAGACTTTACTTTTGCTAAAACCTCGGGGCTTCTGCGCGGGCGTGGTGCGGGCCATTGATATTGTCCGCATTGCCTTGGAGGCCTTTGGGCCGCCGATCTATGTCCGCAAAGAGATCGTCCACAACCGTTTTGTTGTGGAGGAACTGCAGGGCAAGGGCGCGATTTTCGTGGACAGCGTGGATGAAGTTCCCAACGGCGAACGCGTAATTTACAGCGCACACGGAGTTTCGCCCGAGGTGCGGGAAGCGAGCGAAGCCCGCAAGCTGCGCGTGATTGATGCGACTTGTCCGCTGGTAACCAAGGTTCACGTGGAGGCTGTGAAGTTCGCCAAAGAAGGCTATTCGCTGATTCTAATCGGTCATCACGACCACGACGAAGTGATCGGAACGTTGGGCGAGGCTCCGATTGTGACGCAAGTTGTAGGCTCACCGGAGCAGGTGGACTCGCTCGCGGTGCCCGACCCGGACCGGGTGGCGTATCTGACGCAGACGACATTGAGTCTGGATGAAACCAAAGACATCATCGGCGCTCTCCGGGAGAAGTTTCCAAACATTAAGGGACCAGCCGCGCAGGACATCTGCTACGCCACGGAGAACCGCCAGGAAGCGGTAAAACATGTGGCTTCCGAGGCGGATTTGCTGCTGGTGGTGGGCTCGGATAATAGCTCCAATTCCAATCGTTTAGTCGAGGTGGCGCGCAACTTGGGCGCGGATTCGCATCTAATTGACAGCTTCCGCAACATCCAACCGGAATGGCTGGAAGGCGTAAAGACGATTGCGCTGACGGCCGGAGCTTCGGCTCCGGAGTGCCTGGTCGAAGAAGTTGTGGAGTTTTTGAGCGGCAAGGGCTTCGACAATGTGAAAGAAGTCGAAGTAATGCCCGAAAATGTGCGGTTCGGCTTGCCTCCGGAGATTGTGGAAGCCATAGCCGCCGCACCCGCGACGGCAAACGCGGACTGAGAAATATTTATATGGACGAAACCTCCTCCGCGGCGGCAACCGCGCCGCAGTTGCGCTTCGGAAAAATCGACGATCTTGCCAGCCGGGTCGCGGCCGCAAGCGATGCGGCGCGTAAATACCTATTCTCGCGACAAGACCGGGAAGGATATTGGTGCGGTGAACTGGAAGCCGATACCACGCTGGAGTCCGACTACATTCTGCTGCATACGCTTCTAGGGACGGGAAATCAGGAGCGTTTCCAGAAGTGCTGCAACTGGATTCTGCGGCATCAGAACGAAGATGGCGGCTGGGGTATTTATGTCAACGGGCCATCCAATGTCAGCGCCTCGGTGAAGGCGTATTTCGCATTGAAGCTGACCGGGTATTCTCCCGACCATCCTGCCCTGGCCCGGGCGCGAAAGAAAATTCTTGAACTGGGTGGCGTGACCGAGGTCAATACCTTCACCAAGATCTACCTGTGTTTCCTGGGACAGTACGATTACGATGCGGTGCCTGCGATTCCGCCGGAGATTGTGCTTTTTCCGAACTGGTTCTGGTTCAACATTTACGAAATCTCTTCCTGGTCGCGCGCCATCCTGGTGCCTCTCTCGATTGCCTATGCCAAGAAACCGCTAAAGAAGATTCCCGATGAAATGGGCATCGAGGAGTTATTCCTGGGCGGGCGCGACAAGTCGCGGATGCATCTGCACTGGTCGAAAAAGCTGATTTCCTGGCGAAATTTCTTTTTGGTTCTTGACCGGTTGACTCACTGGTTCGAGATGGTGCATGTTCGCCCGCTGCGCTGGCTGGCTCTAAAACGAGCCGAGCAGTGGATGCTGGAACGCTTTGAGATGAGCGATGGCTTGGGGGCGATTTATCCTTCAATGCTCAACGCCATCATCGCGCTGCGCTGCCTGGGGTATTCGCTGGATGATCCTCAGGTAATTCGCGCCATGGACGAACTGGAGAAGCTGGGGATCGAAGAAGGCGACACTTTCCGGATGCAGCCCTGCAAGCCGCCGGTGTGGGATACGGCCTATGCGCTTTATGCGCTGGGCGAGAGCGGAGTTCCGGCGAACGATCCGCGGTTGGTGAAGTGCGCCGACTGGATTCTGCAAAAGCAGGTGCGAACCGTCGGCGATTGGAAAATTAAGAACAAGAAGGGCCAGCCGGGTGGGTGGTACTTCGAGTTTAATAACGAGTTTTATCCCGACGTGGATGACAGCGCCATGGTATGCCTGGCGCTCAGCCGCGTGGAGCATCCCAACGGACGCTATCAGCGTGAGTCGGTGCAGCGGGCCATCGACTGGATCTTCTCCATGCAATGCAAGAGTGGGGGATGGGCGTCATTCGACAAAGACAACGACCGGATGGTGTTCCAGTACATTCCGTTCGCCGACCACAACGCGATGCTGGATCCACCCACCGTGGACATAACCGGGCGCATCCTCGAAATGCTGGCAACCTACGGCTACGACAAGACTGACCGGCGGGTGAAAAAGGCGATCCAGTTCATTTGGGACGAGCAGGAGCCGGACGGATCGTGGTTCGGGCGCTGGGGTGTGAACTATATTTACGGCACGATGCAGGTTCTCCGCGGATTGGAAGCGATGGAAGTGGATCACCACGAGCCTTACGTTCAGCAAGGCGCGGAATGGCTGCGCATGGTGCAGAATCCCGATGGCGGTTGGGGCGAGACCTGCGAATCCTACAACGATCCCGCAAAACGCGGCGTGGGGCCGAGCACACCTTCACAAACCGCGTGGGCAATCATGGGATTGCTGGCGGCAAATGATACGCGCAGCGATTCGGTCGCTCGCGGCGTAGCCTATCTGCTGCGCACCCAAAAGAAAGACGGATCGTGGGACGAGCCCCATACCACCGGAACCGGTTTTCCGCAGGTGTTTTATCTGGTTTATACGCTGTATCGGGATTATTTCCCGCTGATCGCGCTGACCACCTACAACAAGGTGATGGCGGGGATTGGGCAGGGAAGCGTCGCGCGGCGCGGCTAGGATGGATCGAGACGTAGCTAGCTGCGTCTCTGCAGGCAAGGAGACAAATGGCTGTACCAGTTTCTCAGATGTGGACGACCGCAACCTACGTCCTGAAACAGAAGCTCAAGGGACGCAAGCAGTATCCGCTTGTCCTGATGCTGGAGCCGCTGTTCCGGTGCAACCTGGCCTGCGCCGGATGCGGGAAAATTCAGTACCCCGCCCATGTGCTGAAGTCGCAGCTTACGCCCGATGAATGTTTCCGCGCGGTCGATGAGTGCGGCGCGCCGACGGTCTCGATTCCGGGCGGAGAGCCGTTGTTGCATCCGCAAATCGGCGAGATCGTCGAAGGCCTGGTGGCGCGCAAGAAATACATTTATCTTTGCACCAACGCGCTGTTGCTCAAGGAAAAAATCCATTTATTCAAAGCCAGCAAGTATCTGACCTTTTCCGTCCACATGGATGGACAGCGTGAGCATCACGACTTTTCGGTTTGTCTGGACGGCGGTTACGAAAAAGCGGTGGAGGGGATCAAAGCGGCGTTGGCTGGCGGCTTCCGAGTGACCACCAATACGACATTGTTTGACGGAGCCGATCCCAAGAGCGTGCGCGCCTTCTTCGACGAGATGATGGAGTTGGGCGTCGAGGGCATGATGCTCTCGCCGGCGTACTCTTACGACAAAGCACCCGATCAGCAGCATTTTCTTGGGCGGGCTCGCACGCGGCGGTTGTTCCGCGCCATGCTTTCGAATCGCAGCAAAAAGTGGCGATTCAATCAGTCGGCGCTGTTTCTCGAGTTTCTCATGGGCAAGCGCGAATACGCCTGCACGCCCTGGGGTATGCCCACTTTCAACGTTTTTGGATGGCAGAAACCCTGCTATCTGCTGCAGGACGGATACGCCGATACCTTCGCCGAGTTGCTGGAGACGACGGCTTGGGAAGATTATGGGACCGAGTCGGGCAATCCCAAGTGCGCGAACTGCATGGTGCACAGTGGATATGAAGCGTCTGCGGTGAACGACATGTTCGGATCCGTGCAGGGCATGTGGCAGGAGGTGAAGGCGCGCATGTTTGGCGCATACGACGATCGTTCCGCGCTGCGGCTGCTGGATGAGCCCTCCAAGCCAGTGCATGCCTTCAATCCGCTAGTGCAGATCAATGCGCAGATCGGCGCGCCGGTGGCCGAGGAGACGCGGGTTTGAGCGGGCGGGAGGCGGGGCACGGACCTTCTGCTTCAACGGATCCGGACTCGCTGGAAGTTGCGCCGGGCACGGCTCACGAACAGCTCGAGGGGTCGGTTCCGTTATTGGCGAACGAGGAGGATCTCCGCAACGCCCTGGAGCAGGCATTCGATTATCGTGGCGATGTTTCGATCACGCGAAAAGATGGCGCGAAGATTGAAGGCTACGTTTTTGATCGCAGCAGTGGAAACACCCTTTCAGGCAGCTTCGTGCGATTGTTGCCGAAAAACGGATCCTCCAAGATAAAAATCTCTTACGCAGAGATTGCCGCCCTGGCATTCACGGGGCGCGATATGGCTGCAGGCAAGGGCTGGGAGACCTGGGTCCGGCATTACTGGGAAAAGAAAGCGGCAGGGGAGAGCGACATTTCGCTGCACCCGGATAAGCTGGAGTAAGAACAGTTAGCACTTAGCATTTGGCACTTAGTCCCTGAACGTATTGCCCAAGCTTCAGGCGCTTCGGCGCGAAACCCACTTTGGCTAAGCGCCAACTGCTAAATGCTGGCTTTGGTCACCGGCGCAACTGGATTCGTAGGCAGCCATGTGGCCCGCGTACTGGCTGAGCAGGGAGCCGATCTGCGCCTGCTGGTTCGTTCCAGCAGCGATCCGAAGAACATTGAAGGCTTGAACGCAGAGCGGGTGACCGGCGATCTGCGCGATCCTGCCTCGGTCGAGAAAGCTATGGCCGGTTGCGACGTGGTGTTTCACGTTGCCGCCGACTATCGGCTCTGGGTGCGCGATCCCGGGCAAATGTACGGTTCGAACGTGGAGGGAACCCGCGCTATCCTTGAGGCCGCGCGCAAGAATCGGGTTCGACGGGTGGTGTACACCTCCAGCGTGGCAACCATGGGGTTCACCTTGAATGGAAAGCCCGCCGACGAGAGTTCGCCCGTCTCACTCGAGGACATGATCGGGCACTATAAACGGTCCAAGTTCATGGCCGAGGCGGTGGCGCTGGAAGCGGCGCGGGACGCCGTGGATGTGGTTGTGGTGAATCCATCAACTCCTGTCGGCGAGCAGGATATCAAGCCGACTCCGACAGGCCGGATCATCGTGGATTTCTTGAAAAGAAAGTTTCCCGCATACGTGGACACAGGCCTGAATCTGGTGGATGTCAAGGAGTGTGCTCGTGGCCACCTGGCAGCACTGGAGAAGGGAAGAAGTGGAGAGCGCTATATCCTCGGCGGCGAGAATCTGACGCTGAAGCAGATTTTGGACAAACTGGCGGCGATTACGGGAATACCGTCACCGAGGGTCAGAGTTCCTTACGTGGTGGCGCTGGCCACCGGGGTGGTGGACGAAGTCGTCAGCGGGCACATTCTCGGCCGCGAGCCGCGGGCTACGATTGACGCCGTGCGCATGGGCCGCAAGAAGATGTTTGTTTCGTCAGCCAAGGCTGAACGGGAACTGGGATGGAAAGCCGGACGCGTGGATGATGCGCTGCGGCGGGCGGTAGAGTGGTTCCAGGCCAACGCGTATGCGTAAGTTTGGCTACTTTGGGACTGTACTTGCCGATGTGCTTCGAGAAAGACTCGGCGAGAATCGTTGTGGGTGACTCGGTAAAAGTCGCCATTATTGCCGCGCTTGAACGCGAAGTGCGCGGGTTGACGAAGACTTGGAGTGTCCGGGACCGCGAACATCAAGGGCGGCAATTCCGTTTTTTTGGTCACGATTCGAAGGTGCTGGTTTGCGGGGGCATGGGCGCGGAAGCCGCTCGGCGGGCGACCGAAGCTGCAATCGCTTTGTATCATCCACAGCGAGTTCAGTCGGTGGGGTTCGCAGGGGCGCTCGATCCCGGGCTGAAGGCCGGCGAGATACTTGTTCCCGAGCGTGTGATTGACGCCAGCGACGGCAGCAGCGTGGAAACGCACCGCGGCGCCGGAGTGCTCGTGACCTTTGGAGCCGTCGCAGGCTCGGAGCAGAAACGGAATCTCGCGGCGGCCTATGGAGCGCAGGCGGTTGACATGGAGGCTGCGGCGGTGGCTCGGGGCGCTTCCGCGCATGGTATTGGGTTCAGCGCAGTCAAGGCCATCTCCGACGAAGCCGGATTTGATTTTCCGGACATGGATCGCTTCGCAGGCGAAGACGGGCGGTTTCGTCAGGCAAAGTTCTTGATTTACGCGGGAGCTCGCCCGCGGTTGTGGCCCAGAGTCTTCAAACTGGCGGCGAATGCCACCAAGGCTGCAAAGGCACTTTGTGCAGAACTGGAACGGCAACAATTCTGATGCGGAATGGGTTGAGATCTGCATCGAATGAAAGAGGATACAAGACCTCAAAGTGGCAATCGCTGGTCAATTCACGATTGAAGAAACCAAGCATTCAGCGCCTGCAACCATGCAGGCGGCGGTTTACCGGGGTGTGAATGATGTTCGGGTAGAATCCGTCCCCGTGCCCAAGATTGGCGTCGGCGAATTGCTGGTCCGGGTGCATACCTGCGGAGTCTGTGGAACGGATCTGAAAAAAATTGCCACTGGCTCGCATTCAGCTCCTCGAATCTTCGGACACGAAACCACCGGAACGGTCGCTGAGGTGGGCGCAGGAGTTCGCGAATTTCAGCCCGGAGACCGGGTGGTTGTTTTTCACCACATCCCTTGCGGCGAGTGTTACTACTGCCGGCATAAAACCTTTGCCCAGTGTGAAACGTACAAGAAGGTGGGATGCACCGCGGGTTTTGAACCCTCCGGGGGAGGGTTCGCGGAATACGTTCGCGTGATGGACTGGATTGTACGTCAGGGGACGGTGCGAATCCCTGATGAAGTCTCTTTCGAGCAGGCGTGTTTTGTCGAGCCCGTGAACACCTGCATGAAAGGAATTGAAAGGCTGGGGCTGAGAGCTGGCGAAACAGTTCTAGTGATAGGGCAAGGACCTGTCGGTATCATATTGAGTATATTGGCGCTACGGGTAGGGACTAGGGTAATTACTTCCGATTTGTACAGGGAGAGGCTTACAATAGGTAAAACCCTAGGTTTGGTGAACGGGATTGATGCTTCGCGCGTGGAGCCAGTGCAAGCTGTGCGTGGAGAGACTGAAGGTCGGGGCGCCGATGCGGTTATTCTGGCGGTTGGCGGAAGTGCTCTGATCCGGACAGCCATGGATGCGGCGCGACCGGGAGGGCGGGTTCTGCTGTTCGCGCAAACCGCCCGCGGTGAGGCCACCATTGATCCTGCCGCCATCTGCGTGGAAGAGAAGACATTGTTGGGGTCATACAGCGCTTCCGTCGAGCTGCAGAACGATGCGGTGCGATTCGTGATGAACCGTGAAGCCGATTTGGAACGCTTGATCAGCCACCGCTTCTCTTTATCTCGCAGCGTGGAAGCCCTGGACCTGGCTGCTCATCCCCAGCCTGATTCGATGAAGATTGTGATTCAGGCGGGCACCGCACGGGAAGGAATCGAAGCATGACGGGAAAGATGACCGCAGCCGTCCTCTACGGCAAAGAGGATGTGAAAATCGAAAGAGTGCCGATCCCGCGAGTGAGTGACGGGGAGGTATTGGTCAAAGTCCAGGTGGCTCTGACCTGCGGGACTGATCTGAAAGTCTATCAGCGTGGTTACCATGCGCGCATGATTGTTCCTCCAGCCCTGTTTGGGCATGAGTTGGCGGGCGTGATTGAGGAAGTCGGCCAGGGAGTGCGGGGCTTCAAAAAGAATATGCGGGTGGTCGCTTTGAATTCCGCGCCCTGCCAGATGTGCTTTTATTGTTCCCGGCACCAGGAAAATCTTTGCGAAGACCTGCTGTTCAACAACGGCGCCTACGCAGAATACATAAGGATTCCCCGCCGCATCGTTGAGCTGAACATGCTGGCGATTCCGCCCGACGTGAGCTATGAGGAAGCGGCCATGGTGGAGCCGCTGGCCTGCGTGTTGCGCGGCTTGCACGAAACAGAAGTCGAAATTGGAGACACGGTCACGGTGATCGGCGGCGGACCCATTGGTTTGATGTTCATCCAGGTGGCCAGGGCCGTGGGATGCAATGTGATCGCGGTGGTAAAACGCGATTCACAAGCGGCGGCGGCTAAGCACATGGGCGCGAATGAAGTGGTGCAGATCACCAAAGTGAAAGATCCGGTGGATGCTGTCCGGGCTCTGTCGCCCGAAAGGCGGGGCAGCGATGTGGCGATCGAAGCGGTGGGGCGGCCTGAAGCATGGGAATGGGCCATCGACATGGTGCGCAAAGGCGGCACCGTGAACTTCTTCGGCGGCTGCGCCAGCGGAACCAAGGTCGAGCTCGACACCAACCGGCTTCATTATTCAGAAGTGACGCTAAAGGCGACTTTCCATCACACGCCGGAGACGGTCCGCAAAGCGTTTGCCCTGATCGCGGAGAAGAAAATCCGTTCCACGGATTACATTACCGGAGAAGCGCCGCTCTCGCGCCTCCAGCAGGTTCTACGTCACATGCTGAACCGCAACGGGGATATCAAGACTGCCATCATTCCCGGCCATTGAGCAGCATTTCTAAGACAGGGAGACGGAACTGACCATGTCATCCATTGCCAGGAACGACTCCCGTGTTCTCGCTGCTTCCGCTGGTTGGACCAGTCTCCCCCCGGAATATGCAATCCCTGAGCATGCTCCCACTCTGGGGGAGGCACAGCAGTATTGCCGAAATCTGGCTCGTTCACACTACGAGAATTTTTCCGTTGCCACCTGGTTTTTGCCGCAGCGGCTGCGCCAGCATTTCTTCAATGTATATGCGTATTGCCGGATTTCTGATGACCTGGGAGATGAAGTCGGCGATCCTGACGCTGCTTTAAAGTTGCTGGATGAATGGGAAGCGGAGCTGGAAGCATGTTATGGCGGTAGCCCGAGGCATCCGGTGTTCGTGGCGCTGGCGGAGACGGTTCGTCAGTTTGAAATTCCAAGACAGACCTTCGCCGATTTGCTGACTGCGTTTCGGCAGGATCAAACTGTGACCCGCTATGGACGTTTCGAAGATCTGCTCGGCTATTGCCATTATTCCGCGAACCCGGTTGGCCATCTGGTGCTGTATTTGTGCGGCTATCGCGATTCCGAGCGGCAGGCGCTTTCCGACTCTACCTGTACGGCGCTGCAATTGGCTAACTTCTGGCAGGACGTAAGCGTGGATTTTTCAAAGGGGCGGATCTATCTGCCCCTCGAGGATCTCAGTCGATACGGCGTAACCGAGGAAGATATCTCCGCTCAACGGAATACCCCGGCTTTTTGCGACATGATGCGCTACGAAGTGGAGCGCGCCCGGGATTGGTTCCGGCAGGGCCTGCCTCTGGTGCAAAAAGTGGACAAGGAATTGGCCGTTGACATCGAGCTATTCAGCCGGGGTGGGCAGGAAATCTTAAATGCCATCGAGCGGCAAGGCTACAAAGTCCTGGGACGGCGTCCGGTAATCTCGAAATCACGCAAACTCGCCCTGGTGACACGGGCGGCGTGGGGAAAGTTGTTATGAGCAGCGCTGTGCAGCCGGCTCCCGCCCAATTCGTCCCAACTGCGTCGCAACTGGCGGTGGCTTACTCGGTTTGCCGGGGTATTACCCGCCGGGCAGCCAAGAATTTCTATTACGCTTTTCTGGTATTACCTCGGCCCAAGCGGCAGGCGCTGTCCGCGGTTTACGCGTTCATGCGGCGCTGTGACGATATCGCAGACGATGAGAGCCTGCCGACGGCGGAACGGCGGCAGAAACTGGCATTGTGGCTGGATGCCTTTCATCGGGCGCATGCCGGCGACGCCACCGATGAAGCTGTGTTGCTGGCTCTGACCGATGCACAGCGCCGATTCAACATCCCGGTCGGGCTGCTCGATCAATTGGCTTATGGCACAGCGATGGATGTGAATGGAGAAAGAGCCCGAATTGCGGAAGATCAATCGCGACCGTCGGTTTTCGTGCACTACCCGACGTTCGAAGCACTTCGCGTGTACTGTTACAAGGTCGCATCGGTGGTAGGACTGGTCTGTATCCACGTCTTCGGATATCGCGATCCTGCGGCTGAAAGGCTGGCTGAAGATTGCGGATTGGCCTTCCAGCTTACCAACATCATCCGCGATGTAAAAGAAGACGCGGCCGCGGGACGGATTTATCTGCCCGAAGAGGATTTGGCAAAATTCGGGATTTCTCCGGAAGAGTTGCAGTCTGCCAGCGACCCGGCGCGCTTCCAATCGCTGCTGGCCTTCGAAGCCGAGCGCGCGCGTGAATACTACAAAGCGGCGGACGAGCTGATTCCGCTGATCGAGGAGGACAGCCAGCCTGCGCTGTGGGTGCTGGTGACGATCTACCGCAGCCTGCTGGAGAGAATTGCCAGCCGTCAATATGACGTATTCAGCGGCAAGATCAGTCTGACGGTGCGCGAAAAGTTAGTCATTTTGACTAAAGGCTGGATGAAGCGCCTGGCGTGATGAGCGAGCGCCGCGCATACACTGCGAAAGCTGCAATTGCCGGCGGCGGGCTGGCCGGGTTGTCGGCTGCATGCGCGCTTGCTGAAAGCGGTTTTCACGTAACTCTTTTCGAACGCCGCCCTTACCTTGGCGGGCGCGCTTCTTCCTATCACCATCCCGGCACGGGCGAAGTTGTGGATAACTGCCAGCATGTGCTGTTCGGCAGTTGTACCAATCTCATCGAGTTCTACCAGCGGATCGGCGTAAGCGGCAAGATTGGCTGGTCCGACCGGATGACCTTTGTTGAGCCTGGCGGCAGGCAATCCGTACTGCGGGCCTCGTGGTTGCCCGCTCCGCTGCACACCGCCCCCGCGTTTCTCGGTTTTCCATTCTTAAATTGGGGAGACAAACTGGCTGTCGCCCGCGCGCTGGCTGCGATCCTTCCCGCTCTCCTGACCGACACCGGAGAGTCGTTCCAGAGTTGGCTGCTGCGCCATGGGCAAACCGCGAATTCCATCCACCGATTCTGGAAGCCAATTTTGGTCAGCGCGCTGAGCGAGGATCTCGAACGCATAGCGGTCCCGTATGCCGCACAGGTGGTGCGGGAGTCGGTGAAATCGCCGGCCGCCCGGCGCATGGGCATACCCACGGTTCCTCTCACTGAGCTTTACAACGCAGCGGCGGATTACATCGCCAGCCGCGGCGGAGAAGTTCGGCTGCGATGTGCAGTAGAAGGTTTTCAGCCCGAGGACAGCGGCGTGAGTCTTACTTTCGCCGAGGGAAGCGCGACATTCGACTTCCTGGTGCTGGCTATTCCTTATACCGCACTGCCTTCGTTGCTGCCGCAGCATCCTTTTTCGCAGGGTTTGCGCGACAGGCTGGCACAGTTTGAGAGTTCTCCGATCACGGGCATTCACCTGTGGTTTGACCGGCAGATTACCGATCTCGACCACGCTGTGCTTCTGGATCGCACGATTCAGTGGATGTTTCATAAGTCGAAGCTGCTGCGGCCGGAGAGTTCAGTGCGGCAGGAAGGCAGCCACATCGAGCTTGTCGTCAGCGCATCGAAGACGCTGCTCGAAAAGTCGAAGGCGGAGATCGTTGACCTTGCCCTCGCTGAGCTGCGGGAATTTTTTTCTGGAGCTCGTGACGCCAATCTGTTGAAGTCCGCTGTCATTAAAGAAGTCCACGCGACCTACTCACCTCGGCCCGGCATTGATGCCCTCCGTCCTGCCACACAAACCGCATGGCCAAGGATTTTCCTGGCAGGAGATTGGGTTGCCACCGGTTGGCCCGCGACCATGGAAAGCGCCGTGCGCAGCGGATACGGGGCTGCCGAATGCGTGACACGTGCGTCAGGGATGGGCGATGCTTCTTTCCGAGTGTCCGATTTGCCGGCTGCGGGGTTGATGCGGCTGCTTTATCGCGGAAGGTGAACACGAAAGCCCCGGTAGTCACCCGGAGCTTAATGTTGGCACTTGACCACTGCCTGCGAAGCACCTCCAGAATAACTCCGCTGACGGCATTGTCAAGATTACCCCGCCAGCAGCACCACTCCCCCGGCCACCAGCAACGCGGCTAGCCATCTGCGGCGGTCCACGCGCTCGTGCAGGAAAATCTTTGCCGCGACGGCGTTAGCCACAAATGTTAGAGACGCTGCGGCGGGACCAACCAGGCTCACGTCCGCCCAAGAAAGCGCGAACAGCAGGCTATAAAAAGCTGTAGCCATGGAAAGCACACCGAGCAGGAAGTAGGGATTGCGCAACACGCGCCCGACTACCGCGAGCGGACCGCTGCGCCGCCAGAGTTGGTGAACATCCCCTACCTGCTTCATGGCGTGTGAAAGCAGTACGTCGCCGGTGGTCGAAGCCAGCACGATCGCCGTGATTGCGCTCCAGGTGTAGAGCGGTCTCATCGGCGGCCTCCGGCGTTTACGGTTTCCCGCGCTGGCTCTTGTTCATCGGCCTCACGATGCGTAAGCGCAGGGCCGCGAGTGACAAATCCCACGCCAGCCGAGATCAGCAGAATTCCCGCCCAGCGGGCAGGGGTGACCTGTTCATTCAGCAGAAACTTTGCGATCAGGGCCAGCAGAACATATCCCAGTGATGTCGCCGGCAGAACGTAAGTGAGGTCCGCCCAGGAAAGGGCCGTGGTGTAGCAGGCGAAAAACCCCAGCAAAAACAGTATTCCCACCGCAACCCAGGGATTGAGAATTGCCAGGAAGATGTGCGGCAGGTTGTGAAGAGAAATGCTGCCGACATCTTTCATGCCGCGGGAAAGCAGCGAGTCGCCGACGGGGGCGGAGATGGTGACGCCAGTCAGCACCAGATACTTGCGAAAGGTCACGCGACACCACACCCGCGGCTGTTAAACGTTGACTGGCTCCGCCGCCGCCGCAGTTTCCGCTTTGCGGTGGTCTTTCGTCAGCTTGTGGCGCATGGCGCGCACTTTCAAAAAGGTCTTAGCCTCCTTGTAAAGGCGCTTGCGATCATTGCTGTCGAACGCAGCTTTTCTGAGAATGCGGAACACAGCCTTGGGCCGGAAATAGTACTCGTCGTAAAAGCGATGGACGGCGTCGAGAATCTCATCCGCGGGTAGGCCGGGATATTCGATGTGCGCGAGTTGGTGGCCGCCCTCATCCACCATCTTGTTGCCTTTCACGAAGAAGCCGTTTTTCACGGCGTGGTCGTAAAGCTCGGTCCCCGGGTAGGCGTGAGCCACCGAGACCTGGATGGTCTCGACGTCGAGTTCCTTGGCAAAGGCGATGGTGTTATTGATGGTCTCGTGCGTCTCGCCGGGCAAGCCCATGATGAAGTCGCCGTGGATCACAAGGCCGAGCTTGTGGCAATCCTTGGTGAACTGGCGGGCACGTTCGACGGTGGCGCCCTTCTTGATGTTCTTCAAAATCTGCTGGTCGCCTGATTCGTAGCCAACAATGAGCAAACGGCAGCCGGCTTCCTTCTGGGCCTTCAACGTTTCGAAGTCTGTAGTCACGCGCGAGGTGCAGGACCAGGTGAGCTTGAGCGGTTTCAGTTTGGAGCACAACTCGATGGTGCGAGCCTTCTGAATGTTGAAGGTGTCATCGTCGAAGAAAAATTCCTTGACGTAAGGCCAGTATTCCTTCGCCTTGGCCATCTCGCGAGCTACGTCGTCGGTGGAGCGTTTCCGCCACGGATGTCCGCTCAAGGTTTGCGGCCACAAACAGAACGTGCATTGCGCGGGGCAGCCGCGGGTGGTGTACAGGGAGACGAAAGGATTAAGCAGAAACGGCACATTGTAACGACGCACATCCAGGTCACGGCGATAGACGTCAGTGACATGAGGCAGGGCATCGAGGTCCTGGAACTCGGGCCGGTCCGGATTGTGCACGATCGAGCCGTTTTTCAAGTACGAAATACCGAGGATTTCTTCCAGCGGTTTGCCTTGCGCGTATTCGACCACTGCGTAATCGAATTCCTTGCGGACGATGAAATCAATCGCCCGGCAAGCCTTCAACGATTGTTCCGGCAACACACTGACGTGCGGGCCCACGAAAGCAATCTTGATCTTGGGATTTGCTTCTTTGATCTTCTGCGAAAGGCCAATATCGCCGGGAAATCCGGGGGTGCTGGTAAACAGCACGAGGAATTCGTAGTCGCGGGCGATATTGATGGTTTCCTCAGCCGAAACATAGTGGGGCGGGGCATCGAGCAGCCGGGCGCCTTCGAGCATTCCGGCCGGATAAGCCAGCCAAACCGGGTACCAGTAGGACTCGATTTCGCGAGTCGCCGGCCAACGTGATCCTGCGCCCCCGTCGAAGTTCTCAAACGAGGGTGGGTTCAAAAACAGTGTTTTTAAAGGCATAGGTGTGAGTAACTTATACTAACATTTCCGGACCTTGTCCGGAGAGTGACAGGATGAATTCCGCGCTGGTTTGTGTCTTAGTCGCGCCAACGTGCAGAGCCCGGCTGATTCCAGTGCTTTGGTAAGTTTATTGGTCTAATTCAACATCAACAAAGGGTTTACGCCGAACTGGCGGTTTGACACCGCGAGAGGCGAAAATAGAGCTTGGGCGGACGCCGTCTCTGTCCCCGTTACTTGACCAACCCCACCCAATTGTCGAGATCCCCGGTGGAGCGGAGCAGCGTAATGCGCACGCGCTCAAGTTCGAAGTTTGCGTCTTGAAGCGCGTTGTAGCGGGTGTTCGCCTGAGTGCGAGCGTCCTCGCCCTCCCGCAGGGTTGCTGAGCCTTGGTCCATGCGCACCTGCACCGCGTCAAAATTCGATTCCGCAAGCTGATATTCAAGTTCGGCGACCTGCTGAGCTGCTGCCAGTTGCTCAACCGAGCGTTGCAGTCTCAGCGTTTCCTCGGAAACCTGGTTGCGGGCAATGTCCACATCCTTCCTGGCGTGCAAAGCGGCGGCATCGGCTGCCTCAGCGTGGGCGTGCTGAGCGGGGTTGAGAAAAGGGAAACGGATGACAACGCCAACGGTGGCATTGTTCTGCTGGAAGGTCTGCTTGGGGAAGAACTCGAGCCAATTGTTGAAGCGTGCCAGAACCGCGTACTGGGTGGCGAAGTCAACCGTAGGCCATTGCGCACGATGTTCAGCCCGGGCGCGAAAATCCAGTGCTATGGCGTGGGTTTGAGCTGCTTGTACGGTGGGACTCGACTGCATGGCCCTGGCGACGAGATTGTCGTCCTGCTTGATCTCCGGGAGCGTGGGGATGGAATCCGGCATGGTTTGAATGGAGGAGGCTGTCAGTCCGGTCATGGAGGAGAGACGGCTCCGCAAAACATCGATAGCGCCCTGAGCTTGAGAGAGGCGCAAGTAAACACGAGCGGTTGTTAGCCGAGCCTGGGTACGGGCGACCGGGCTGTCCACGCCTTCCTGAATGCGCTGATTGACGATCTGCTCAGCCTTAAGAGCGTCGGCATATTCCTGGGTCAGGTGACTGAGCAAGGTTTCCCATCTAGCCAGCTCGGCATAACTCAGGACCGCATCCTGAATTACCTGCTCGCGCTGATCCTTCGCCTGGAGGGTGCTGGTCTGCCATTCGGTCTTGGCAGCGCGCACAAAATCCCGCAAGGCAGGGTTCAGAAGCGCAGACTGGGCGTTGATGTTAACGAGGGATGGCGCATAGCCTTCCAGGCTGAGCGGATAGCCCCAGGTATCGCCCAGTCCTGAACCCACGGTGAGCTGGGGCAGATATTGATTTCGGGCCTCGCGGTAGGAAGCGAAAGCCCGTTGCGCATCGCTCTCAGCCCGAGCCGCCACAGCGCCGTGGGTCAATGCCAGTTCTACGACTCGTTTCAACGCCACAGGCTCGGCGTTGAGAGTGGGGGAACACGCGAGAAGCAAGAGTATGCAATAAACGCAAACCCACGGGCGTGAAACGAGTTTCATATCTTCACCTTCAAGAGAAATTTGTGGGAACGCAGAAAACGCGATTGTAAATGACGGCCGCGGGCAGGAGTGGGGAATGTTATCGGACTTTGGAAAGGCCTCGGAAGGCCGATCCGCCGGGGTCTTATTGGAGGGGGAGCGACACCAGTTGCGGGCTTATCCGGTCGAGCGCCTTTCGAGCGGGGTTAAAGCCTTTGGCGAGAGAAAGCGCGCTGCGATACTGCTGTGCGGCGGACTGTTTGTCGCCCTGCTGTTCCAGCACGGTTCCGAGCAGGTAGTGGGCTTTGAAGGCTGAAGCCGCATCCTGGTCGTCACCCCGGGAAAGATAGCGGCCAAGCAACTGCTTGGCCAGGGGAAAGTCGCGGCCGGTGCGAATCAGCAGATCGGCTGCTTCCATGAGCACGACAGATTGCCGCGCTTCGGCTGAACTGGTTCGTCGAATAGCATCTTGCATTTCTTCCAGGCGCCCAACGTGTTTATAGAAAATGGCCAGGTTAAACCAGGCGTCGGCGCTGCCTTGCGTAGCCAGGACGGCGGCGCGGTAATGAACCTCAGCCGTGACGAAGTCCTTCTTTTTTTCCGCCAGACGTCCGTTCACCCAATCAGCTTTGGCGGAGTCTTGAGTCGCGAGTATCTTGGCTTGGGTTTCGGCTTTGTCGCGGCCACCGCCCACGATTCCCGGCGCTTCCAAATAGTACTCGGCCAGGTCAGTACGAGCTTCAGCATTGCTGGGATTCAGTCTTACGGCGGTTTCAAATTCTCCGCGGACCTTCTTCGCCAGACCCGCGGCGGAAAAGAACCCAGAGGCCGAGGCCTTTTCCCCATAAACCCGGCCCAGCCACATGTGATATTGACCGTTGCCCGGATCCAATGCCGCAGCCCTCTCGCAAGCGGAAACACCTTGATCCCAATTACCCAGGGTGAAATATGCGCGGCACAGCAGGTGGTAAGACTCAGCGTCGTTTGGAGTCTGTTTGAGCTGGGCGCGCAACGAAGCGATGGCCTCGTCAAGGTTGCCCTCAGCCAGCAGCCGCGCGGCTGCCGGCTCCGCGAGGGCCACTCCAGGGACAAGCGCCAACGCAACAAGGAACACGAGTTTCTTAGTCGAAAACATTCTTACGGAACCACCTTCACGGATAAACCGTTATGAAAAGGCTTGGAAGTGATCGCCTCCAGAGCGACTTGGGCATTTTCCAGAAGTCCTCCGGTCACCTCTACCTGGGTTAGATTGGAGACGGAGGTCTGGATGTCGCGACGGTGCAGTTCACCGTTCACGACTTGATACACGTAGGTCTTGCCGCTCTCCTGATGAACTGCCTCGCGAGGCACCGTGAGCACGTTTTGGTGCTCTGCTGTAACGATAGTTACGCCCACGTTGACATTCGGGAGCAACTTGAGGTCATCGTTATCCACCACGCAGGTGGTTTCGCCTACATTGCGCGTGACCCGAAGCTTAACAACGGACGGCACTGCGCTGAGGGCGCTGGTCCAGGTACGGCCGGGCATCGCATCCCAGGTAACTTCAATCAAGTTGCCTGCGGCAAGCCTGGCGATGTCAGGTTCGTCCACGAAGGCCCGCACTCTTACTCGGGAGAGATCAGCTTCCTGCAACACCAAATCTCCGGGGTTGACGTAGGCATCCTGACGGACCGGAAGAGAATAAACCACGCCATCGAAGGGCGCCCGGATATTGAGCTGGCGCAAAAGGTCTTCGGCGGCGTCATAGGCGGCTTGCGCCTGTGCTTGCTGGGACTCGACTCGGGCAATTTCAGGCTGCGAGTAGCGTTCTTTCTTCTTTTGTTCGAGGAGATTGAGATCGGCATTGGCGCGATCAAGCTGGTTCTGAGCTTCTCGCACCTCGCCGATGGATGCCGCTCCCTGCTGTTGCAGGCGTTGCAGGGCTTCCAGATTGCGCTGCGCGGTGTCTCTGGCGCTGCGCGCCTTCGTCAGTTGCGCCTGTAGCGTCAGGATCTCCTCGTGAGCGCCTCCGCCTTGCACCGCGCTCTCGTCGGCCTCAGCTGCGCGAAGCTGCGCCAGAGCGCGCGCCGCCTGGCTGCGCGCTTCGGCGTCGTCCATCTGCACCAGGAGCTGACCTTGCTTGACGTGGTCGCCTTCCTTTGCCAGCAGCTTCTTCACAGTTGTGCCGGTCGGTGCGTGCGCTTCGAAATTGTTGAGCGGCTCAACTTTGCCGTTGGTCGAGACAACACTGCGGATAGTGCTGCGTTCTGCGGTTGCGGCGCGCACGGGAACCGCGTCGTCGCGTGACATAAACGACGCGAACAGAATCACCGCAGCGACGACCGCCAGCCATAACAGCCATCGGTTCCGCGCGAAGAATCCTTTACCGTTTTCGATTGGTGCCATGGTTGTGAATGACCGCAGCTATTTATGATTCGCCATGCTGTATCCGCTTGAGAACTTAGGTTATTGGATGCCCTGGGCGGTCTTCCGGAGTCCACATTTCGCCCGATGTGCAGTCCGCCTCTGGTTACAATGGTTTCATGCCCCGGCACCCACGCTATACAACAGAACACGCGGAAGCAGGACTCGATGCCCGGTTTCCCGAGATCGAAACCTGGCCCAACCAGTTCCCCGGATATGAAATCTCCGTGGACGACCCGGAGTTCACTTCGGTATGCCCAAAAACCGGGCTGCCCGACTTCGGTGTGCTCACCATCCGCTACATGCCCCGCAAGCGCTGCTTGGAGCTGAAATCCTTAAAGGAATACTTACAATCCTACCGCAATCTGGGCATTTTTCAGGAAAACATTGTCAATCGGGTACTGGAGGATGTGGTGCGCTGGGCCCGTCCAATCTGGGCGGAAGTGAAAGGCGAATTTCGGCCGCGCGGAGGGATTTCGACTGTGGTGGTGGCGAAGTGGCCGCGGGCGAAAGGGAAGCGCAGCTAGGCGCGGAACCGCGGCACACAGACTCTCGTCAGAATAAGGGAACAGAAAGCCCGGCAACGCAGCGTGATATATTCCTTCCCCAAGTGCCCTCGGTCAAACTCTATCCCCGCACTGCTTTGGCCCTGCTCACGGCCCTGAACCTGCTCAACTACATCGACCGCTCGGTATTGTTTGCGGTGCAGCCGCTGGTGCAGACGGAATTTCATCTCAGCAACGCACAGGTCGGCTATCTCACCAGCGCCTTCATCGGCTTCTACATGGTGGCCGCGCCGTTCACCGGGCCGCTGGCGGATCGCTATTCGCGCAAGCTGATCATCTCTCTAGGAGCGATTTTTTGGAGCGCCTTAACCCTGCTGACCGCTGTCACCCACACTTATTGGGAGTTATTGGTCCGCCATACTCTGGTTGGGATTGGCGAGGCCACGTTCGTAACCATTGCTCCAACTTTTGTCGCAGACCTTTTTCCAGAGAAGGAACGGGGACGCATTTTCGGAATTTTTTATCTGGCGATCCCAGTGGGAACGGCGGCAGGCTATCTGCTGGGCGGCAAGCTCGGTCCACACTTGGGTTGGCGGTTCCCGTTCTATGTCGCAGCGGCGCCGGGGTTTCTGCTGGCCCTGGTCATGCTTTTTATCCCGGAACCGGAACGCGGCCGATTCGACTCGCTGAAAGAGACTCCGGAGCGCGCAACCCTGTTTGGGTTGGCGCGTAACCCAGCGTTCTGGACGGTGACGCTTGGCATGGCAGCGGGAACGTTTTCGCTGGGCGGAATCCAGGTGTGGATGCCAACATTTCTTTCCCGGTTCCGGGGGTACACGCTGGAGTCGGCGAACCTGATGTTCGGGGCCATAGTTGTAGTAGATGGCATCCTCGCTTCTCTGGCGGGAGGGTGGCTGGGCGACTATCTGCTGCCGCGGATGAAGAGTTCGTACTATTTCGTCTCTGCGGTGAGCATGGGCTTGGGTGTGCCGGTCATGTTTGTCGCGCTGTTCAGCCGAGGGCGACTGATGTTGCCCGGCATCGCGGTGGCGGCGTTCTTGCTTTTGGTGAATACCTCTCCGCTCAACACTGCGCTTGTGAATTCGGTGGGCGCGCACATTCGCGCCACGGCCATCGCCATCAACATCTTTATCTTCCACTTGTTGGGCGATGTCCCCTCGCCCGCGCTTATGGGATACGTTGCCGACCGGCGTTCGTTGCAGGCCGCGTTCATCCTGCCAATCATCGCCATGGCGGTTTCTTCTGCCATATTGTTTTATGGGATGAAATTTGCTCCGGCCATCAAAGCGGAGCACATCCGCCAGGCAGCGGAAGCCAGCCCATGAGTTATTTCTACTGGATCGCAGGCATCAGCCTGGCGCTGGCGTGGTTCTCTCGGCTGGCCGACGCCGCTCTTGGGATGCCAGGCGTGGCCGATATTTCCCGTCCTGAGTGGAACCGAAAATCCTCGGAAGTAAAGAATTGGCCACGCGTAAGCATCATTGTGCCTGCGCGGAATGAACAAGAGGGTATTGAACCCTGCCTGCGAAGCTTGCTGGCTCTCGATTACGACAATTACGAAGTACTCGCGGTTGATGATCGCTCCGACGACGGCACGGGCGAAATCATGGATCGAATTGCCGCCGATGCCAAAGCCCAGGCGCGTCTGAAGGTCATCCACATCCGCCAATTGCCGGAAGGCTGGATGGGCAAGGTCCACGCCATGTGGACTGCGGCGCAGCAGGCAACGGGCGATTGGTTGTCGTTCACCGATGCGGATGTGCTGTTCAAGCCGGAATCTCTGCGGCGAGCCATCGCTTACGCCGAAGCGGAACATGCCGACCACCTGGTGCTGTTGCCGCGCTTCCTCATGAAGGGTCCCGGCGAGAAAATGATGATTGCTTTTTTCCAGATGCTGTTTGTGTTCGGGCACCGACCCTGGAAGGTGGCTGATCCGAAAAGCAAAGATCACATGGGAGTGGGCGCGTTCAATTTGGTCCGGCGGAGGGTGTATGAGGCAGTCGGCGGTTATCAGGCGCTGCGCCTCGAAGTGCTGGATGACATGAAGCTGGGCAAAATCATCAAGAACGCCGGATACGCCCAACGCAACGTTTTCGGCGGCGACTTGATCTCGTTGCGCTGGGCCAAAGGCGTTTTCGGGGTGGTCAAGAATCTGACGAAGAATTCGTTTGCCGTCCTGTCATTTCAGTGGCCGCGGGTGTTGCTTTCCTGTTTTGTGCTGGCGTTTCTAAATCTTGGTCCTTTTCTTGGAGTCTCGCTGGCACAGGGATGGGCAAGAGTTCCTTACGCCCTGGCACTCCTATTGATGTTCGGGATTTATGTGGGTATGTCCTGGAAGTCAGATGTGCCGGCCTATTACCTCGTGTTGCATCCGTTCAGCACGATATTGTTCGTTTACATCATGCTGAGTTCCATGCTGCTGGCGGTAGGTCGCGGCGGCGTGGTCTGGCGCGGGACGTTTTATCCATTGGAAGAGTTGAGAAAGGGGATGGTGTGAACCGCTCTCAGTGAGGGACGCCGGGTTCTTCGCTTGCCTCGGTGCCGGGTGCGGGTTCATCGGCGGGCACTTCAATCGGCAACGTCGCTGGGACTCGCTTCTTGGATTTCTTCTTCGAAGTTGTGGGACGGCGGATGCTTCCAGCAGAGTAGTGGCCTCTCTGCTCCACGTCGTAGTTCTTCGGCAAAGCCGGAATCCGCGCCCCTGCGCCTCCGAGTTGTCGTGACTCCTGCAGAATGATCTCCGCTCGGCCGTCATATTCTTTGATGGGACCGTGAACTTCGACGATTCTGCCTTGAAGCTCGCGCACATCTCCGACGCTTTTCAGATTGTGCGGAAAAATCACGACGGTGAAGGGACAGACGCGGAAGTCCTCACAGAAATCGAGATAATGGACGCCGCGACTGCCAGTTTGCACGTGAAAAACCTTGCCGCTAACGCACTGTGTCTCTCCAACATGCTTGCCCGCTTGGTCAAACGGGATGCAATCGGCGGCGCAGAAGGCTGGAAACAGCACGGTCAGTGAGAAAAGCGAAAATAGCCTGGGCGGGAGCATGTCGTGTCCCAGACCCATTGTAAGGAGAGCAAACGGGCGATTCGATGAGGCAGAGCAAAAATACCTGCTGTCTTTCCCAAAACAGAAAAGCCCCAATGGGCCGGTTCACCGGCCCTCGGGCGACAAGTAGAAGCAGTGGAACTAAAACGACTTGACCGCGACCGCTTCGTCGTCCTTAACGTCGAAAACGGTGTACAGCTTGGTGATCTGGAGCAGGTCGTGGACCTTCTTGGTCAGCTTGAGCAGTTTGAGTTCGCCGCCTTCCTTGCGGGCGGTGGTGAAGGCGCTGACCAGTTCGCCGATGCCTGAGCTGTCAATGTAGGTGACTTCGCCGAGGTTGAGCAGAATTTTCTTTTGTCCCTTGGAAAGCAGGTCGCGCACCGTGTCGCGCAGGATGACGCTGCCCTCACCGAGAGTGATGCGGCCGCTGCAATCCACGATAGTTACTCCATCCACCTGCCGAGTACTGGTTTTCATGGTCACTGGGAAGCCTCCTTGGCGCCCGCGGATGTTCCGTGGACGTGCTTTACGAGTTTGATTGCGGTGCCCGTTTGCGATGGCTGAATGTGTACTTCATCCATGAACGAGCGGATGAGAAAGATGCCGCGTCCCGAGGTCTTTAACAGATTCTCCGGGGACAGCGGATCGGGAATCTTGTTCGGGTCCAGGCCCGCTCCCTGATCCCGAATGGTGATGATCAAGTCATTTCCTATGGTCTCGAAATCCAGAATGACTTTCTTGTCGGGATCGTATGCATTGCCATGCAGCACGGCATTGACCGCGGCCTCGCGGACGGCCATGGAAATTCCCATGACCTCATCCTCATCAAAACCGGACTCGGCCGCGATGCGGCTGGCAGCTTGCTCGGCGCTGTCAACGGTCTCCAGCGTCGAATCCATCGTGTAGGAGACGCGGTGTTGAATCATGGCAAAGCTTTTCGTGAACCAGCCTGCGGGCCGCAACTCCGCCAGCCTGGACTCGCTCCTTGCGGCTCGTGCGCGCGGAAAAGGCCAAACTCAGCGAATCCGGTAGTTTGCCCTTAACGGTGTAGAAAAGTCAACGCGAATCGAGGACACTTGTCATACCACGGTAGAAATGTCCCCTGGTCATGGGCCGGCAGAGCTTGGCGAAGGCCCATCATGATACAAACATTCCATGCGAAAACTCGATCCCAGCGGAAGCGCTACCGGCATTTTCGCTCAGGCGCCCTGCCGGGCTGACCTGGCTGGAGGGACCATTGACCTATGGCCGCTTTACTTGTTTCATCCCGGAGCGCTCACTCTGAATTTTGCCGTAAACATTCAAACCAGCTGCCGTGTTACCCCGCTGAAAGGGAAGCGAATTCAACTACGATCGCTGGATACCGGCAAGGAGGAAAGCTTTGATGGGCTTGACGAGCTGCGGCAGGCGCGGCGCTTCCGGCTTCCCTTGGCCGCCCGGCTGCTGCAATTTTTCGCTCCCAAGGAAGGATTGCTCATCGAAACCGATTCCGAGTCTCCAGCCGGGGCTGGGATATCGGGTTCGTCCGCTCTCATGATTGCGGCCACGGCCGCGCTTGCCCGCTTCACCGATCGCAATCTCACCCTCGAACAGATGCGCGTAATTGCGCAGAACGTTGAGGCGCAGATTATCCAGGTTCCGACCGGATGCCAGGACTACTATCCCGCTCTTTATGGCGGCGTCAGCGCCATTCATCTGGATGCGGACGGAATTCACCGCGAGGCGGTTCCCGTGGCAGCGGAGGAGATTGAATCGCGATTTGTGCTGGCATACACGGGGAAGCCGCGGCAGTCCGGCATCAACAATTGGGAGGTTTTCAAGGCGCACATCAATGGTGATAAGCGGGTATTTCGCAACTTCGAACGCATCGCGGAGATCGCCTGCGCCATGCATCAGGCTTTGATTCACGCTCAGTGGGATGAAGTCGGCCGCCTGCTGCGCGAAGAATGGAAGCTGCGCCGAAGCAACGCACCCGGCATTACCACGCCACTCATTGACAAACTGATCGCAGTCGCGGCCCGGCACGGCGGGCAGGCGGCAAAGGCATGTGGCGCCGGCGGCGGGGGATGTGTGATTTTCCTGGTGGAAAAAGGGGCTGCCAGCCGAGTGGCTACCGCGATTGGCGATCACGGTGGCCGGGTGCTACCGCTGCAACTGGCACGGGACGGAGTACACGTTTCCGCAACATGAAGGTAATATCCTACGATTTTCGCCGCGCCCTTAGCGGCCGTTCTTTGCGCTCTTTGCGGTCAAAGCCTTTCGTTATTCGCTACCTAAGAGAAGACCTTCAACCGCAAAGGTCGCAAAGAAAGCCGCAAACCACGCGGAGTCTTGAAATCAGCCCAACTAGGACCGGCATGAAACGCCGGTGCCGAAGAGCGGAATTGGCGGTATAATCTGAGCAGATTTCGGCTCGGGTGTCCCATGAAGCCACGCCATTTTCCAGCGCTCCTCCCCGCCCTACTGATCTGCGTAATGGCCGGCTTCGGACAAGGCTCATCCCCCTCCCCACCACCCCATATTTCCAAACAGACGCGGATGGATTTGATTCATGCATTCGACGCGGATCTGGTGTATATCCGCACGCCGTTCCCCATGGGGAAGACTGGTTTAACGCTAAGAAATGGTGCGATCACGCCGAGCGGCGCGGAGCTGCAGCAGATGATGGTGATGTGGGGTCCGGCGGTAAAGCCGGGAGATCAGGCGAGGATTTCAGACATTCGGATCAAGGAAGACCGCATTCATTTTGAGATCAATGGCGGCCCGATCAAGAAGCAAAAATGGTACCAGCGCGTACAAGTTACCAGCGCGTCGGGTGGGTCAGCGCCGATCGTGCCCAGCGATGCCAATGCCAATCCGCGCGGCTCCTGCGTGGACCTGGTATTCGACAAATACGTGCCGGACCTGACCCCGCAGCAACTCAAAGATCTGCTCTGGCCGGTTTTTGACTTCAATGCCAAGTCGGCGCTTGAGGCTTACCTCGAGGCGGTCCCGCCGAAAGTGAAAGAGGCAATCAAGAATCATCATGTACTGGTCGGGATGAATCGCGAAATGGTGATCTACGCCAAAGGACGACCGCCCAAGAAGGTTCGCGAGAGAGAAGGCGAAACCGAGCATGAAGACTGGATCTATGGCGAGCCGCCGGAAGATGTTGACTTCGTGCGTTTCATCGGCGACGAAGTGGTGCGCGTCGAGACCATGAAAGTTGACGGCGAGAAGATTGTACGCACCGAGAAGGAAATAAACCTTGAGCAGCAGCCCAGCGTTGCCAAAGCCACCGGGCAACCTCGACCGGCAAACGCTCCCACCCTGCGCCGTCCCGGCGAAGAGCTGCCCAACAGCTCGCCCACGACGGTGCCCTCGGCAACACCCATGCCGCCGCCGCCGACCAGCCCGAATCCACCGTCGGGGCCGAACTGGACCGATCTCGTCGCCGTAAATCAGCACTGACTCAAACCCCGCTCCTGCTTGCCAAGCGGCCCAGCGTGGCATTCATCAGCAGCCGCATTCCCGGTTGCTTTCCCATCGGTACTAGGGCATAATGCGGGGCGTATTCCCGCCCTCCCAGAGAGCGGGAGTGGCAGGAGTCTTCCCCGGCGGTGCCGGATCTATTTTCGGGAAATCTCGGATAATATTTCGCTGCACGTCGGGTAGATCGCTGCTCATTCGTCTGGAGTCGCTGCTGAAGGCCGTTGACCGGGGTGCGTTTCCAGGGAAAATTGAACCAGGAAAGGGGTTGGTCTATGAAATCAATGAAACAGAAGATGTTGCCGATAACGGGAATTGCTTTCTTTGCAGTCCTGACCTGGTCCACCGTCGCCAGCGCGCAGAGCTGGAGTACCCTGACTACCCCGCCGCAATTTAACCCCGGCAACGCTCTGCTGCTCACCGATGGCACGGTCTTGGTGCAGCAAATCCAATCCTTTGGCTGGTGGAAGCTGACTCCCCAGCTGCACACCATTGATTACCAGAATGGGACATTGACCCAGGTACAATCCATGCCGACCACGCTGAACTACGACCCCACGTTTTTCGCGTCCGCCGTGCTGCCGGACGACCGCGTCATCATAGAAGGTGGCGAGTACAACAACGGATTTAAGAAATTTACCACCAAGGGCGCGATTTATGACCCTGTCGCCAATACATGGACGTCGGTGCCTCCCCCAGCAGGGTGGAAGAAAATCGGTGATGCCAGCAGCGTCGTCCTACCCGACGGCACCTTCATGCTGGCCAATTGTTGTGACAATCCACCGCAGGCGGCTCTGCTCGACGCAACCACATTGACCTGGACGGTTCTTACCAACCTAAGCGGCTTCGTAGGAAAATTCGACGAGAACAATGAAGAAGGATGGACGTTACTGCCCAACGGAGACGTGCTGACGGTTGACGCCTACTGGAACGTTTTCGATCTTAAGGGTACGAACTCCGAGATCTACAACCCGACCTCAGGCGTGTGGACCTTCGCCGGAAAAACCGGGGTGCAGCTCTGGGACTCCGACGACGATGGATGCAGCGGCGGGGCAGGCACGCATGAAACCGGGACCGGCGTGCTTCTGCCAGACGGCAGAGTTTTCGCTACCGGCTCCAACTCCTGCCCCGGATTGCCCGGCCACACCTCGATTTACGACCCGACGGCTGGAACCTGGACACCGGGCCCCGACTTCCTCGCTGGTAACGACCAGGCTGACGCCCCAGCGGCCCTCCTGCCAAACGGCAATGTACTGGTTGATACCAACACGGGAGTGAACAATTATCCCACCACCTTCTACACGTTTAATGGGACGAAGTTCCTCACGATTCCCCAGCCAAAGGGCCTCAGTACCTTAGACAGCACCGAGGGTGCCCGTATGCTTATCCTTCCAAGTGGCCAGATCCTATTGACCCAGTGGGGCCAGCCGCAAATGTGGTTCTTTACTCCTGGAGGGACGTACGAGGCAGCGTGGCAACCCACGATCTCTACTTACCCAGCGAACGTTTACGAGAATTGTACCTACACAATCACCGGGACGCAGTTCAATGGCCTTTCTCAAGGCGCTTACTACGGGGATGATGCCCAGTCCGCTACCAACTACCCTCTAGTCCTCTTTACCAATACCGGCACCGGCCACCAGTTTTTTGCCCGCACCCACGGCTTCAGCACCATGGCGGTTGCCACGGGAGCGGCAAACGTAAGCACAATGTTCGACGTATTGCCGTTGGGTTTTGAGGCGGGCAATGGCACTATGATAGTGATCGCCAACGGCATTCCGTCAAAGCCCGTCGGCATCACCCTTTATCAGGGTGGTGCCGACCATGGGCCGTGCTAGGATTCCCATGTTCCATCCTTAATGAAGGTTTTGGCAGGCTCTGGCAGCATGCTTTGAAGTAACGCTTTTTGTCGGACACTATTGCGGGCCGAGAAGCTCGAACAAAGTCTTCTCCAAGCAGGAGTCTCTTCGCGGGCGAACCCGACAGGCCAATCTCTGATTTGTCCCTCCCTGCGCCTGGCCGTTACACTGAAACTGTGAAGATCGCGCTGGGACAAATCAATCCCACGGTCGGGGATTTCGCCGGCAACGCAGCCAGGATTATCGAATTTTCCCACCGCGCCCACGCCGAGGGCGCCGGACTGATCCTGTTTCCTGAGCTCTCAGTTTGCGGTTACCCGCCGCGCGATCTGGTGGAGCGTCCGTCTTTCGTCACTCACAATCGCGAGAGCCTGGAACGCATCGCCGCGGAGACGCGCGACCTCGCCGTGATCTGCGGACTCGTGACCCCAGCCCATGCGGAAACCGGGAAATCGGTGATGAACTCCGCCGCGTTGCTCAGGGAAGGCAGAGTAGCGTTTCTGCAATCGAAGATGCTATTGCCCACCTATGATGTCTTCGACGAGATGCGAAATTTTGCCCCAGCCAAGAGGCAAGAACTGTTTCCATTCTGCGGCAAGCAGATGGCGCTCACCATCTGCGAAGACGCCTGGAACGACAAACAGTTCTGGAACAGGCGGCTTTATACGTTCGACCCGGTCGAAGCTCTGCTCAACGCAGGCGGGAATGTTCTGCTCAATATCTCTGCTTCTCCGTTCTGGCTGGGCAAGCGCAAGCTGCGCGACGAGATGCTGGCCACGATTGCCCGCCATCACAAAGTTCCGGTAGCCATGGTGAATCAGGTGGGAGGCAACGACAGCCTGGTATTTGACGGATCGAGCCTCGTACTGGACGCAACCGGAAAGGTGATCGCGCGCGGAAAGTCCTTCGAAGAAGACATTATTTATTTCGACTCCGACAAACTCACAGGAGAAATCCACGAGCAGGTTGAGGGCGAAGAGGCAACGACCTATGCCGCACTGGTGCTCGGTACGCGCGATTATGTCCATAAATGCGGGTTTCGCCAGGTGATCATCGGTCTAAGCGGGGGCATCGATTCGGCGCTTACCGCCGTCATTGCCGCCGATGCGGTTGGCCCCGAGAACGTGATCGGAGTGGGCATGCCGGGGCCGTACTCCTCGCAAGGTTCAATCGCCGATGCTCGCACTCTGGCGGGGAATCTTGGGATTCGATTCGACGTGCTGTGCATAAAAGACATTTTCGAAAGTTATCGCAAAACGCTAACCCCAGTGTTCGCGGGGCGAAAAGAAGATGAGACCGAAGAGAATATTCAGTCGCGGGCACGGGGAACACTGCTGATGGCTCTTTCCAATAAGTTTGGCGCCATCGTGCTCAGCACCGGCAATAAGAGCGAACTGGGAGTGGGTTATTGCACTCTATACGGAGACATGGTGGGCGGGCTGGCGGTGATTTCTGATGTGCCCAAGACGATGGTCTATCGGCTCAGCCACTACGTGAATTCGCGCCGTGCGGTGATTCCTCAGTCGAGTCTGGACAAGCCTCCGTCGGCAGAGTTGCGTCCCGATCAGAAGGACAGCGACACGCTGCCCCCGTATGAGGTTCTGGACGCGATTCTGGAAGATTACGTGGAAGAATCGCACACGGCAGACCAGATCGCGGCGGATCGAGGATTCGATATCGCCCTGGTTCGGCGGGTCATCAGGATGGTTGAACGCAGCGAATACAAACGTCAGCAAGCCGCGGTCGGTCTGAAGATATCGGCAAAGGCATTTGGATACGGCCGCCGTTTTCCCATCGCCGCCAAGCCGGACGTGTAAACTAGTTCCTCCATACCGCTGATCCACTCATGGAAAGGAATTGCATGCGTCTTCGCTGGAATTATCTTGTCATAGTGCTGTTAGCCGCCGTTGCCCTCGGGCAGCAGAAGCCTGCTCCGGAAAAGCCTGCTACTCACGCGGCCGCAAAGGCCTCATCCGGGGAAACTCTCCCATCCGAGCAAACCGTCAATGCATTTCTGGAGCAGATGTTTGGCTACGATGGCAGCCTGAGCTGGCGAGTGGTGAGCATCAAGCCGTCCGAGGTCCAAGGACTCGCGGAAGTGGAGGTTGTGATCCAGGGTTCGCAGGGAGCCCAGAATCAGAAGTTCTATGTTAGCCCGGATGGCCGTCATGCGGTCATCGGCGAGATTATGCCCTTCGGAGCGCATCCCTTCGACGCGGCGCGGAAAGAGCTGGCAAAAGGTGTGAATGGACCGGCGCGCGGACCCACGGATGCTCCGGTGACCCTGGTGGAGTTCAGCGACCTGCAGTGTCCGCATTGCAAGGAAGCGCAGCCCAATCTGGACAGGCTGATGCGCGAGGATAAGAACGTCCGCATGGTATTTCAGAGCTTTCCGCTCCCGTCTCACGATTGGGCTGAGAAAGCCGCCTGGTATGCGGACTGCATGGCGCGCAGCTCGAATGATACAGTCTGGAAATTTATCAACAGCGTCTATCAGTCACAAAGCGATATTACAGCTGCTAACGCCGATGAGAAGCTGAACGGCTTGACGGATCAAGCTGGATTGAAGAGCGCCGAGGTAGCGGCCTGCGCGGCCAAGCCCGAGACGGCTGCCAGTGTGGAACATTCCGTGGCTCTGGGCAAGTCTCTTGGCGTCAACAGTACGCCAACGGTGTTCATCAATGGACGCAAACTGGGGGTTGGCGGGCTGCCGTATGAGGTGCTGCAGAAGCTGGTGGATTTCGCGGCCAAGCCGGCGAAGTAGCCTCTGAACTCAGCAGGCTTCGGCGAAACAGGCAGGCTGGCGAGGACTCCGCGCCCACCTCGAATCCAGGAGTACTCGAGCTAATCCTTTGGCAGCCACACCAGGGAATTCGGACCGCGCTTAGCTTGGCTGATGATGTGAGGAGTAATCACGAGGAGCATTTCGTCGGAGTCTTCTTCTGTAGAATTTGAAGTCATGATCCTATTCAGGCCGGGGATGGATCCTAACCCCGGGATTCCGGTCATGCTGCGTTGCTCGTTTTGATCAAGCTCGCCGGCTACCACCGCGGGTTCTCCATCCAGTAATGTAATGCTGCCCTTGTATTCGCGATTGCCAATGACGGGCACACCGTTGAAGGATTGCGATTCAATGGCACGAAGCTGTAGCTCCAGGTCGAGGCTTATGTGAGAGTCACTGTTGATCACCGGTTTGGCCTTGACATTGAGGCCAATATCCTCATAGCTGAACGATGGAAATGGGGCCTGGAAACTGCCATTTTGCAAGACCGAGGAAATGGCTGCGCTATTAAAAACCGGCGCGAAGCTGGCGTTGAGAATGGGATAGCGTGAACCGACCTTGAAAGTCGCATCGTTGCCCTGGTTCACGCGAAAGCTGGCATGATCGAGCGTTCTCGCCCAACTCCGGTTCATTCCTAATTGCGCAGTGAATTGATCGAGGCTCAATCCCATAAAGGTGAGCCCGCCGCCAAACGTGGCCAGGGGCTGGCTGAAAATGGAATTCTGCCCCCCTTGAAGCTGTGCCAGCAACCCCGAGATGCTCTGCGAGTTGGCCTGGTTGATGCCGCCACCTGAGATCAACTGATTGACCAGGCTCTGGATGCTCTGTCCCCCGAGCGCGGCCAGGGCGGCCGTTGGGATGTTGTACAGGTGGAAGTCATTCGGGATATGCATGCCCAGGTTGTGCGTCAGGTTGTGGCTGATCTGAAACAGGTGAATATCCAACATTACTTGCGGCTTCGAGTCGGCCCAGTCTTCGAGGAATGCTGTGGCTGCGTTCAAAACCCCCTGGGGCGCCCGCACTACAAAGACACCAGGTTGCAATTGCTGCTGGTTGAGAAGTTTGATCTCGAAAACCGTGCGTAGCATGTTGGTGACTTCGGTGGCATCCTGCGGGGTGGCGATTCCAGGTAAGAAGAAGGTGCGCATCGCCATCTGATCATATTGACGATGATTCTCGGGCGATTCGGGAGCCACGATGATCTGTTTTTCTGCCACCGGCGCCCAGAAAGTGCGGGTCACGCCGCAGGCGGCGCGCATGGCGGTGTAGAAATCCACGCTTTCGAGGTCGAAACGGACATGGCGGGTCACGAGTTTGTCATCGAAGCTGGCCGAGACCCCGTAGGCCGCAGCCACTTGGATAAGTAGCTCGCGCCCATCGCCCCGGAAGTGGAATTCGTGACGATCCGGGCGGGGGTTGACGGTGATTTCTCCTGAGTCTTCGAGTACGCGCGGCGTCGAGTCGGGCTTCGGCGTCCATTCGCTGAACGACTCTTGCAATCGCTGGCGGGCGAAGTCGTTTTGCGGGTCCAGGTCGAGCGCGGCCCGGAACTCGCCTTGCGCCTCCACCTGGCTGCCCTTCAGCAGGTCGGCGTTGCCACGCTCCAGATGATCTAAGACCACTTGCTGACGGGTCAGCGCCAACGCGGTGACATATTCGACGTTGGCGGGAGCGAGGCGGGCCGCAGTGTCGAACTCGGCGAGAGCCTGGTCGGCGTGCTGATCCTTTTGCAGCTTCAAGGCCCTGTCGAATGCGACTTTGGCCTTCTTAAGATCGGTTTTGGAAGGATTGCATGCGGAGTTCGCCGGGGCGGCTTGCGCGCAAGACAGTATGAGCAAGTTCTGCGGTTGGTCATCGCAGTAGGCGACGAGGCAGAATGCAGCGAGGACAAAAATGATGGGGAACAGCCATCCCCGACGCGTCATGCTCAGATTGTAACCGGGATTGCAGTGGACTCGAGCCATTTCCAGTGGGCGGTGTACCTTTGGGTTGCCTTCTTATGAACGGAGCAGAAGAGAGAAGTTGCATGGGGAAAAGAGGTTTCCGGGACACGGCTGCATGCAACGCCGTGCGTGCCTCGACATGCCGAGGACTGTCGAATAAGCAAGCCCGCGCTCGCGCGCGGGCTGGAACCGCGAACACCACAGCTAGTACGAACTCGGCGTAGGCTCGGTGTTTGCGGGCTTGGGTCGTCCCTTGTTCTTCGAGTTTTTCGCTCCACCCGCCAGCTCATCGGCTAATGCGGTAGCGCCGTAAACATTCCGCAATGCTTCCTGAATGCCTCGCGAATCCACGCTGACAGCACGCGCGACCCGGTCGTCGTACACGAAGTTCCAGGGCAGAGACTCAATATTCCCGTCAAAGATAATACCCACCACTTCGCCGGCCTTATTGATGGTGGGACTGCCCGAGTTGCCGCCGATAATGTCAGGGGTGGAAACGAAATTCAACGGCGTAGCCAGGTTCAGACTCGATTTGGTTCTAATCCAGCTTTCGGGCAACTGGTATGGAGGCTTGTCGCCGTGTTCATCGGCATGTTGGTAGGCGCCGCCGATGTTAGTGTCATAGGGGATATGCTTGCCGTTCTCGCTATAGCCTTTCACCGCGCCATAGCTCAGGCGTAGTGTGAAAGTGGCGTCGGGAGGCTCGGTGAATCCGCTTTCGGAGAAGCGGGATCTGGCGATCTTGGTGCCTTCCGCGCGCTCGACCGCGTCCACCTGATCGTCGTATTGCTTGCGAACCGCGCGGGCTTCGGGTTCAATCGAGTGCATGAGCATGATTAAGGGATCGGCGGAGGCTTTAATCGCGGCCTCGCCGCCTTCGTAAAGCTGCTTGCGGACTGCGACATCATCGAGTTTAGTGCCAGCGATTAGCTGTTTCGCGGCTTCTTGCGGAGTTTTCCCGTTCAGACTGTCCTTCACCACGGGATTGTCGCTGCCCAGCGCGTGCTGCATATCAGCCAGGGAATCGCTCAAGAGCAGGGTTTCCAGCGATTTGTAGATCGGCGCGGTGGAAAACAGTTGCTGCTCGAGCGAGGGCAGGGCCGAATCGCGATACTCGCGCAGGCGCTCGCCGTTGGGCTTGGGCTTCTCTTGCGCCGCGCGCACCAAAACGCGAGCAATATTAGCCAGGTCGCCGTTGAATCCGGCGCGGCGCTCCACATAAGTCAGCGGGAGATAGATTTGCGTTTGCACCTGCATGGCTTTGGAAATTGCATCCCAGGGGTCACCGAACTCAGCTTTTTCCTTGGGATTTGAGGCTACCTGCTGGCGCAGTTTCTGTTCATCCGCGGCCTTGCGGGCCATAAGTTGATCGTCCTTCAAACCGGATAGATATCCCGTGACGGCCTTCTGCGAGTTCTGAAGCCCAAAGATATCCTCTTGCGCAACTCTTGCATTTTCCTCAGACTGGCCGGCAAAGGCTTGCAACGACTTGATACGCCCGGCGTATCTTGTGAGCCGCGAACGATAGTCGATATCCCGTAGAAACTCCAGTTGTGACATGGTGCGCAGACGCCCGGTTGAACCGGGGTGGCCGGAGACGAAAATCAGGTCGTTATCCTTGACTCCGTTCTTCGACCATTGCAGATAGTTGTCCAGATGAATCGGCTTGTCGTTTTCATAAATCCGGAAGAATGTAATGTCGAGATCATAGCGGGGATAGGTGAAGTTGTCGGGATCGCCGCCAAAGAATGCCATGTCAAACTCGGGCGCGAACACCAGCCGGACGTCGGTGTATTTCTTGTATTTGTACAGGTGATAAACCTCGCCCGAATAGAACGTAACTACATCGCAGCGCAGTCCGGTAGTGGTGGTGCAGTCTTTTTCGATAGCCGACATGGCCGCGCGCTGGGCCTGGCCGGCATCCGCTGTGGACATTTCCGGTTTGACGGCGGCCTTTACCTTGGCCGTGACATCTTCAATGCCCACAAGCTGGTTGAGCTCCAGGTCCGGGCACTTGGCTTCCTCCGCCTGGGAGTGGGCGTAAAATCCTGTCTTCATGTAGTCCTTGCCGCCAGTGGAAAGCTGCTGGACACACTGCGCGCCGACGTGATGGTTGGTGAAGGTAAGGCCATCAGGAGACACAAACGACCCCGACCCACCGTTGTTAAAGCGGACGGATGAAAGGCGGACATGATCCAGCCATTGCTGCGTGGGCTCGAAACCGTACTTGGCTTTGACCTTCTCCTTGGGAAAGGCGTTATACAGCCACATCCCTTCATCTGCGGGAGCGAGGGAAGTGGCTACCAGACAGGCGAGCAAAGCGCAGGGAACTAAGAAACGTTTCATGAATGAATCCTCCCAAAATGAGAAGCAGCAGGCATGTGGAGCTTATCGTGGCGCATCAAGCAAACGTCCTAATATACGCCCTACCGTAACCTTCAGGCAAAAAGGAGCGGTTGGAAAGTTGGCGATTTTGGCGTATAAAAGCTAGTTGCGACGTTGCGCGCGCTCCTCCCGTGCGGTCACAACCAAGATCTGAAATTCTAAGATACTAAAGCTCGAGCGAGGTTTCATGTCCAGCCTGACTACGGCCCAAGCCACCAAGGGATTGGAGGGGGTGGTCGCGACCACTTCTAGTATTTGCTACATCGACGGGGATCAAGGGGTTCTGGCCTACCGCGGCATTGATATCCACGAACTGGCTGACAATTCCACATTTGAGGAAACTTGCTATTTGTTGTGGTTTGGCAAGCTGCCCTCGCGCGAAGAGCTGCGGCAGTTGAAGGATCGGCTGGCGGAGGAGCGCAAGCTGGACGCCTCCATCTACCAACGCATGCAACAGGTGCCCAGCCATGCTTTGCCTATGGACGTGCTGCGCACCATGGTTTCGACGCTTTCCTTTTTCGATCCGGAAGAAAAAAGCAATGACCGGGAGGCCAACCTGCACAAAGCGATTCGGTTGACCTCGCAGATTGCGATGATTGTCTCCGCGTATGATCGCATCCGGAAAGGGAAACCGATTGTTGAGCCGGACCGTTCCCTGTCCCACGCCGCAAGTTTTCTGCACATGCTGAACGGGGAATATCCGTCGAAGACTGCGGAGCGTGCGCTCGATATTGCCCTGATTCTTCACGCCGACCACGAATTGAACGCCTCGACCTTTGCCGCGAGGGTAACAGCGGCTACGCTCTCCGATATGCACTCGGCAGTCACCTCTGCCATCGGTTGTCTGAAAGGCCCACTGCATGGCGGAGCCAACGAGGCTGTGTTCCACATTTTGGAAGCTATCGACCGTGCGGGCGCTGACCCGGTCGAATACGTAAAAGAAATGCTGGCGCAGAAAAAGAAGATTCCCGGATTCGGGCACCGGGTCTATCACACGGAGGACCCGCGGGCCACACACTTGCGGAAGATGTCAAAGGACCTGGGGAATTCCAGCGGCCAGCCTAAGTGGTTTGAGTTTTCACAAGCCATCGAGGCGTTTATTAAGGCCGATAAAAAGCTTAACGCCAACGTGGATTTCTATTCCGCCTCCACCTACCGCACACTGGGAATTGACGTTGATCTGTTTACGCCGGTATTTGCGGTTTCGCGGATCAGCGGCTGGACCGCTCATGTGATCGAGCAACTCGACGACAACCGGCTGATTCGTCCCCGCGCCGACTATATCGGCCCGCCATACCCGCAACACTGGGTGCCGGTGGATCGCAGGTAGCTAACCTTCATTCCCTCGCTGGCTTGTTTTTGCTGCTATCCAGCAGCCTCAACGGGAGTCTAAGAAACCGTTGCAGGAGGAATCCGAATGACGCGTCTCCGGGTGCTTTGTCTCTGCATCTTTCTCTCGGCCTCAGTTTTGGCCCAGGACTATTCAAAACCTTCATCCGCTTCTACCGGCGGCTCGGCCTCAACGGCTCCCGTCTATACGGCCGACGGCAGCCTCATGTTTCCCTCGAATTATCGTGAATGGATTTATCTGACTTCCGGCGTTGATATGAGCTACAACCCGATGGCCATGGCCGGACACTCGATGTTTGACAACGTGTTTGTGAATCCGGAGGCCTACAAGGCATTCCTGCAAACTGGCACATGGCCCGACAAGACCATGCTCGTGCTTGAGGTGCGTAGCGCAGGCAGCAACGCTTCCATTAACAAAAGCGGCCATTTCCAGACTGCTGAGTTGATGGGCCGGGAGGTTCACGTCAAAGATGGATCGCGTTTCGCAGCCACCGGCAAGTGGGCGTTCTTTGGGTTTGACACCGGGAATACGGGCATCCAGCTTCCCAAAGAGGCCCCTTGCTACTCTTGCCACGAGCAACACGCCGCGGTGGATACCACTTTTGTGCAGTTCTATCCGACACTGCTTGATATCGCCAAGAATAAAGGCACACTCAGTGCGGCCTACCTGAAAGAAGAAGCAGCGGCAGTCGCCCCGGAGAAGCAAAAACCATAGGCTCGTCTGTGCTCGCGCGCTGCGCCGCCAGCACCCTCACGACAACCATACATGGAACCGACGCGCTGCGGACTTCGTATGAAAGTCCATGAACTTCTCACGCATGAAGCTCACCGCGATGTTGCTCTTTCCCGTGCTGTCTTTCCTGGCGCAAGGTCAAGCGCAATCCAGTGGGCCAGCCAAAGCTCACGTCCTCGTGCTAGGCACTTTCCACCTGGCAAATCACAACAAAGATATGTTCAACGTGCAGGCTGACGATATGCTGGCGCCCAAGCGGCAAGCTGAAATCGCGGCGTTCGTCGAATCCCTGAAGGCGTTCCAGCCAACCAAAATTGCCGTGGAGGTGTCAGTTGAGGAACCTGAGCTCAATCAGAAGTACCAGCAATATTTCGCCGGAAAGTACACTCTTACCGCAGATGAGATCGATCAAATTGGTTTCCGTCTGGCGAAGGAACTCGGGCACACGCAGCTTTATCCCATTAACGTCATGGCGGATTTCCCCTTCGAAGCGGTTCAGGATTTCGCCAAAAAGAATGGCAATGGCAAAGAAGAGTTGTTGAACCGAACGCTGGAGCAAGGTCCCAAGGGGGTCGCAAAAATCGCGGATTGGCTCAAGAACGGCACCGTCGGAGACGTGCTGCGCAATATGAACCAAGAGGAAGAAATCAGGCAGGATCAGGCACTTTACATGACCTTCGCCCGATTTGCGGCAAATGGCGAATACCCCGGACCTGATCTGCTTACGGCCTGGTACGGCCGCAATATTCGCATCTTCGGCAATCTCCGCAATATCATCGACTCTCCTGCGGACCGCGTGCTGGTCATCTACGGTGCGGGTCATGCCTACTGGCTCGAGCGCGACGTGCTTGATTCGGACGATCTCGTGCTCGACCGTCTTGCCGATTACGTGCACTAAGGACCGCAGAAACTCGCGCGGGCACAATGGTTTCTTGTAGTATGGCGGGCGGAAACCCGCCTTGCCCTCCAATCCGGGCGTAAAATGAAGGTTAGTCCTATGCGGCGAGTTTACTTCGACAATAACGCTAGTACGCCCGTGCTGCCTGAAGTGTTCGAGGCTATGCGGCCTTATTTCTCGGAGCACTTCGGCAACGCGTCCTCCATCCATCATCATGGGCAGGAGACGCGGGCGGCAGTGGAGCGTGCCCGCGAATCAGTGGCCGCGCTGGTGGGCTGCCGGGCTTCTGAAATCGTCTTCACCAGCGGCGGAACCGAGGGCGACAATCTTGCGATCTTTGGACTGGTAGGCGGGGGCTTGGTGCGCGAAGGTGACCACATCATTACTTCAACCATCGAACATCACGCGGTTCTGAACGCCTGCAAGCATCTGGAATCCATCGGCTACGAAGTCAGCTATGTCCCGGTGGATGGGCGCGGGCTGGTTGATCCCGATGATGTGCGTCGAGCGGTGCGTCCGAACACCAGGCTCATCACCATCATGATGGCCAACAACGAAACCGGGGTTCTACAACCGGTCGGCGAGATCGGCAAGATCGCGGCCGAAGCGGATGTGTATTTTCACAGCGATGCCGTGCAAGCCGCCGGCAAGGTATCTATTGACGTGAAGCGGATCGCTTGTGATCTGCTTTCAATCTCAGGGCACAAGCTGCATGCACCGCAGGGGGTCGGGGCCCTCTATGTGCGCAAGGGAACGATTTTGCAGCCCATGATTTATGGTGGCAGTCATGAGCGCTCACGGCGCGCAGGAACCGAGAATGTCCCTGGAATCGTCGGACTGGGCAAAGCGGCGGAGATTGCGCGGGAAGGTTTGCAGAACGGAGATGTGGCAAAGATGGCGGCGATGCGCGACCGCATCGAGCAGACGATTTCAGGCGAACTGGAAGCCACCGGTGTAAACGGTCAAGGCGCGCCCCGAGTCCCGAATACCACGAACATCCATTTCGACTACATCGAAGGCGAAGCTCTCGTGATCGCGCTTGATCTCAAAGGATTGGCCGTTTCTACCGGCGCGGCTTGCTCCTCGGGCGCGATTGAGCCCTCGCATGTGCTCACTGCGATGGGACTGCGTCCGGAGCGAGCGCGCGCCAGCCTGCGCTTCAGTCTCGGCAAACAGAACACGGAATCCGAGGCTGATTTTGCTCTGAGCCTCCTCCCCGAAACGGTGGCCCGCCTCCGGGAATTGTCGCCGGTTTACAATAAACAGCCGGTTAGCGGTTAGCACTTGGCACGCCGCCTCGGTGATAAATTCAAAATTTGAGGATCTGCGCTCAGGTTTGCCAGATTGCGTCACGGCTAAGTGCTAAATGCTAACTGCTAATTGCTAAGTGCCGAATGCTGCAGCCAAAAACCATTGCCGTTGCCATGTCGGGTGGAGTTGACTCCTCCACCGTCGCGGCCATGCTGCGCGCCGAGGGGCACGAAGTTATCGGTTTGACCATGCAGCTCTGGAACCAACGGCGCTTGGCCGGGCACGAGGGAATGCCCGAGGCGGTACACGGGCGCTGCTGTTCTCTCGACGATGTTTACGACGCACGGCGGGTTGCCGAAACGCTGGGCATTCCCTATTACGTCGTCAATCACGAGGAGCGCTTCGAGCGCGAGGTGGTACGGCCTTTTGTCGAGGAATATCTCTCCGGGCGAACCCCGATCCCGTGCAGCCTTTGCAACAATCATTTGAAGTTTGATCAGTTGTTGACCGTGGCGCAACAGATCGGCGCGGATGCCCTGGCGACCGGCCATTACGCGCGAGTGGGGTTCGACGGGAAGCGCGGCCGATGGCTGCTCAAGCGGGCCGCCGACCGGTCAAAGGAGCAAACTTATTTCTTGTTTGGTCTGACCCAGGAACAACTCAGCCGGACGCTGTTTCCCTTAGGCGAGATGACCAAGCCGGAAGTGCGCGAGTTGGCCAGGCATCATGGGCTGGCCCTGGCTGAGAAGCCGGACTCGCAAGAGATATGCTTCGTTCCGGGCGGCGACTATAAGAATTTTCTCGACGCTTACCTCGCGGAACAGGATGAAGCGCTGCCCGATACCGCCGGCGAATTGGTCACCACCGATGGAAAAGTAATTGGAGAGCATGGCGGCATTCACAACTTCACCGTGGGTCAGCGCAAGGGGTTGGGCGTTGCCACCGGCTCGCCGCTTTACGTCATCCAGATCAAGGGCGACACCCGTCAAGTGGTCGTTGGTAATCAGGAGCAACTTTACTCGAACACTCTCCGCGCGCGCAGAGTGAATCTGGTTGCCGTGGAGGACCTAAGCGAGCCGATGCGGGTTGAAGTCAAGATCCGCCATCGCCACGAGGGTGCGCCGGCAGTTGTCGAGCGTTTAGGAGACGATGAGATCGGCGTTACCTTTGACGAACCCCAGCGCGCCATCACGCCGGGCCAGGCTGCGGTGTTTTATCAGGACGACCTTGTCATTGGGGGCGGGTGGATTTCTTAGGCAGTTCTTAGTTGGCGGTTCTGAGGTCTCAGTGCGACAAACACAAACGCTGCAATCTTTAACTTCTCAGATAAACATTTCGTCCTGAGATACGCCCACGCCGTCGCGGCGGCGGCGCCTGGCCGCGAACAGAACCTCAAAACCAGTGCTTAAACCCTGCAGCAACCCGGAAAGATGTTTAACGGGAGAAACCACGGTTCTCTCGACTACCTCGGTCGTGCGTTCCACCTTGTCCAGAGTGCGAGTGAGAAGCTCGTCGGCACGGATGACCTGTAATCGAGCGCGATCAAGGGTGTCATTGACCGTGCCGTCGAGGCGTTCGATCTGGGCTTGAATCAGGGTGGTGGAATCGCTCACATTGGTGATGATGTTTTCGACTTTAGGGCGCAACTCCACCAGCATCGCTTGGGCGATCTCCGCCGCAGGCAGAACTTTCGTTCTAACCTCGGTGGCGAGCGCCTCCACCCGCGCACTGGTCTCACGGAACGCGAGATACATGGCCACCAAAATTCCCGCCTGAATCACTACGGCGGTGCTGGTCACGGCGACGAATATGGTTAGGTTGTCCATAGCAGTGGCTCCGCTTCTGCCTGCCTCGGAGAAGCCGCGTTAACCCTTGGTTGAATCGCTGGTCTCCGCGGTCGCTTCATGGTACGCTTGCCGGCCAGCCTCATACGCGGACCGGAACTGCTCCTTCTGCTGATTGAAAGTTTCGCGGCCACGGTCCGCCCATCCCTCGGCCTGTTCGCGGGCCTCACGGGCCCGCTGGCGCACAAACTCGCGTCCTTCTTCCGCTTTGGAACGCAATGCTTCTCGCGTCTCGCTCCCCGAACGGGGCGCGTAAAGAACTCCGGCAATGGCGCCGATTCCCAGTCCCGCCAAAAACCAAACGATGCTGTTACCGTCTCTGTCCGACATAAGAACCTCCTACTGCGATGAATCTAACCGGATGGTAGCACTCGCTATGGGGAATTACAATTCAGGGGCAACCGGATCAGCAGACTAAAACCCACCGCATAGATGCCTCAGCTGGATCGGAGACGAGGCGAGCTGCGAGGCGTGGCAGAATAACTTCCGGGTTGCCGACGATGCATAACCTATCGGTTTAGCTGCGACACGTTCCGCCTGCAGATCACTCAAAGCGATAGCGGAGAGCTTCTGCGACAGCTCGATATCCAATTCGCCGGTAGATGGAATTTGATGTGGGATTCGCCAAGTCAGTGTAGAGAATGCAGCGATGTCCAGCCTCACGCAGCCGTCTCGAAAGAGCGTGAACGCACACCGCCGCGTAACCATGTTTCCGTTTTTCAGGGGGCGTATAGACGCCTGACAGGCGGACCACTCCATCTGCTGGCTCGCGGGCAACAACCATAGAGACCGTTTCTCCGTTTCGATCCCACAACCACAGTTGTCCAGCCGCCAACCCTTGATCCACGCGCAGTTCGGTATCGTCAGCAGATTCATCAATTTCATGCTGGAAAGCACGGGTCCAGAGAATCATCAAGCTGCGATCTTTGGGACCTGCCTGCCGTAACGTGCCTTCGATATCGGGAACGTCTCTGACCTCCAGCAGTTCATAAAGGCGGTTCCCCTGGAAAGGCGTGGCGGCCGATTTGGAACGCTCGCTCCATTGGCCCGAGAAAATCGCCGCTGTCGCCGCCTCGCCGTTGACTCCTGGCAGAGGGATGCCCGCATCCGCAATCGCGTCAGCCATTGCCGTCGCCACCGGCGGTTCCATCGGGGTGAGGGTCGCTGGGAATGTCAGGGGCGACTGCAGTACAACGCCAACAACCTCTTCCCATTGAATTGCCATCCAATAGCGGCCTGGATCGCCTTGTGCAACGCGCGCGTGCAGGATGGAGAGAACCAGATTGTGGAGAACCGGTTGCGAGGAAAGGAAAACTCCAGCCCTGCTCAAAACGAACGCAGGATCTTCACTGAACACCACTTTGACTTCCATTTGGGAGATTTTACTTGGTTTGGAGCGCCGGTCTGAATGGGTTCATAGGCGGGTGCGCATTTAGGAGCGGATAACGGGCAACTCAGAAGTTATGTTTGAGGGCGAGAAACCTGGCTGTCGGCGATTTATGAGATAGGCTCTACACTCCCGGATCACCCTACATCCGCCCGCCGTCGGGCTTCGATTTGCAGGCCACGGCCATAAGCGAGACAATATCCGGTCGGAACTAGGGAGGGGCATTGGCAGCAAAGTACCGCCAGCACGGCTATCAGGACCGCGACCGCGACGAAGCAAAGCAGAAACCATCGGCTGAACGGCCCGCCAAGAAAGAAACCTTTGGACCGCGCGCCTTGCAGATGCCTGGAACCCATCGGGTCTCCCGTTGCGCGCAATGTGGCACGCTTCTGCAATCGCTGAGTGAGCCGCTGGGCAAATGCGCGAAATGCGGTTTCGAGCTTCACTCCTGCCGGCAATGTACGTATTTTGACACTTCCAGCCGGTTCGAGTGTGCCCAACCCATCCCAGAGCGGATCGCACGCAAGGACGAGCGCAATCAATGCACCTATTACTCGATCAGCGTGCGAGTTGAGAAAGAGACCTCCACGCCGGCCGCGGCCAAGCCGGCGGACGCAAGGCAAGCGTTCGAGAACCTGTTCAAGAAGTAGCCGAAGCACTGCCCCAGCAGGTTGCGGCAGAACTCGCAAATGCATTTAATACCGTGGCAGAGCGGCGCTTCAGCGCCGCGTAGAGCCCCCAAAATCTGCACGGGCTTTAGGTGTGTGCATGAAACTAGAATCTCGGCGATGCGGTGGAACAAAGCTCCACGTTACTAGCCGCGAAGCGGCGCAAGAATCAAGAATGCAGCCCACGGCGCAAGCCGTGGGTAGAAGTGGGAAACAGACGAGCCCCAGCGGGGCGAAAGACCAGTTCTCACGCACACACTTTAAGCCCCTGACGTTGCATTTCGTCTCCGCATTTTCCGCCGCCCGCTTGAGCCTGTGTCAGGGCTTCAACGTCGGACGTATCAAAATCTCGCTGGCAAACGACTGCGGCGCCTGCGTCACCAGCATCGCGACCACGTGCGCGACGTCCTCCGGTCGCAGCATCTTCATCGGATCCTTGCCTGTGTGCGGGCTCAGTTCGGTATCCACTGAACCGGGACAAACCACCGAGACTCGAATGTTGTGGCCCCGCAGTTCCTCAGCGACGGAGTAACTCAGGCCGTTAAGGCCCCATTTCGACGCGGCATAGGCCGCGCCGTTGGGCAGGGCATTTTTTCCCGCCAAAGACGAAATGTTGATGATGTGCCCGTTCTTGGCGGCAATCATGATGGGAGCGAAGGCACGGATGCAATAATAAACACCGCGCAGGTTGGTGTTCAGTACCTGGTCCCAGGAGTCAGGCGGCATCTGGTGCAAGGGGCCTCCAAAACCACGTACGCCGGCATTGTTAACCAGAACGTCGAGCCTCCTGAAATCGCGGGTGACTTGCGCTGCCACGACTTCGACGGAGCGAATATCCGTTACATCGCACTCCGCCACGGCACACTGCCCACCCGACTCGGAGATGATTTTGGCTGTGGTTTCAAGCGGAGCGCGGGTTCTCCCGCAAAGCAGGGTTACTGCGCCCATGCTTGCCAGCCGCTGCGCGATGGCGGCGCCTATGCCACGTCCCGCGCCTGTGACCACCGCAATCTGCCCTTGGAGAGGATTGCTGTTTGCGTTCGCCATATATCCCGCCTTTCGGGTCTTGCCGCTTTGGATGGTAAACCATCCGATCATGGGTCATTCTGCATCCTACGAAGGGGCGAGGCGGTTCCGGGAAAGTTAGCTTGCCTTAGTGGAGTTACATCCTTATAATCCGGCTCACCGGAATCTTTGCTTGGGCTTTGATTGCCAATGGGCAGTGAGTTTTCCGGGGCCTTTCGAATGAGCGTCATGAGCTATGACTCATGATCCGAGAGCCCGGTTGAGTTGGCATGGTCGTATCCGGGTAATGCGTCGTCGCCGATTTCCCCAAACCTTAAGGAGCTTTGCCAAATGAAGACGAGTCTAATAGCGATTGTGCTTGTGTTTGCCGGAATAGCCTCGGGTCCGCAGACCCCGATGGCGCAGTCGCAGACGCAGCCTGCCGCGTCGCAACCGCAGCCTGCTGCGCCGCAGACGCAGCCAGCTGCGCCGCAACCGCAACAGAAGAAGGAAATTAAGGATCCAGCCGAGTACAACGCCTACGTCAGCGCCGTGCAGCAAGCCGATGCCAACGCCAAGATTAGCGGCCTGGAGGCGTTTTTGGTGCAGTATCCCAACAGCGTGATGAAGGAAGACGCGATGGAACTGCTGATGGGGAGCTACCAACAGGCTGGCAACCAGGCCAAGGTGATTGACGCTGCCAACCGGTTGTTGGCAGTGAACCCGAATAACGTTCGTGCCCTAGTGCTGCTGGCGTTCAATGAGCGCGCCGCCCAAAAATGGACGGATGCCAAACAGCATGCCGAACGAGGCCTGCAGGCTATTCCGGGCATGACGAAGCCGGATGGCGTCTCCCAGGCGGATTTCGAAAAGCAAAAGACCCAAATGGCTGCGCTGCTGGAGAGTGTGGCCGGATTTTCTGCGCTCCAGTTGAAGGATAATGCAACCGCGGAGAAAGATCTGAGGGCCGCCGTGGAGGCTGATCCGGCCAATGTCGAGAACGTCTACCCTTACGCTCTGGCCTGCCTCACTGCCACGCCAGAGGACGATGTGAATGGACTCTTTTTCATGGCCCGCGCGGCGAATCTAGTCAAGGACCCGGGCGGCAAGGCCCAGATCGTGAAGTTCGGCCACAGCAAGTACGTGAAGTATCACGGTTCCGAGGATGGCTGGAACGATCTCCTGACGCTAACCGCAACTACAGCGCTGCCCCCGCCGGGCTTCACCATCAAGGAATACATTCCCCCCACGCCGGCCCAACAGGCGCATGACTTGGTGAACGGCAAGACTCCCGACGATATTAAGAAGCTGAGCTTTGCCGACTGGGAACTGGTGCTTTCAAAGGGGGCTCCCGAAGATCAGGAAAAGGTTTGGAGTGTGATCAAGGGTGTTCCTCTGCAGATGGAAGGCCAGGTCATTAAGGCCTCCGATACCGAGATCCAGATTGCTGAGAGTCAGGATGACATTGATCAGAAGAGAGCCGATATCGTAGTCACGATGTCCGGCACCATACCTCCCAAGATGATGCCCAAAGAGGACGCGAACTTAGACTTCGAAGGCACACCGGTCTCCTACATGCCTGACCCATTTGTGATGACGATGGAAAAAGGCGCTTTGCTGACCCAGAAATCAACCACCCCGGCGAAGAAGCCGGTTCACAAGAAACCACCTGCGCAATAGTGATGTTTGCAGGCAGGAAACGATATGAGGCAGCCCGCGAGGGCTGCCTTTTGCATTCGACAGTCAACCGGCGCGGGTACCGGTCTCCCGGCCGTTGCAGAGCGCTCATATTCGGCAAGGAGAGAAAAATAAAGTGGAAGCCTTCGGCCGCGCTCCCGGCCGTGGAAGCAGATCCTAGCGCACCGCCTTCCTCTCATAAACCACCGGCCGCGCGCTGCGCGGCGGACGCTTGATCCCGGCCCGGAGTTGGCGCACGTCAATCTTTAACTCGGAGATGGTGCGGCTCAGCGTGTTGCGATGCATGCCCAGTTGGCGCGCCGCCCGGCACTGGTTCCCTTTGTTCTCCTGCAGCACAGTCAGGATGAACCGCTTTTTGAACTCCCGCACTGCCTCGGAGTACAGAATATTGCTCTTGTACATCTGCATGACAAGTGCTTCGAGTTGATCTCTCACGGCGTCTCGCTTTCTTGGAAAAGCCGCCCACGGCGCTTTTCCCTGTTCGCCAAGCTCATTTGCCCGATGTTGGGACATCAACCAGGTGCTGTTCGCGATGCAGCAAATCAAGTCCCTGATAGAAGCGGGCACGCAGTCCGGAGGGTGCCACCCAAATTGCGGCGCGCCCTGCCACCAGGAAGTAAGGGGCCAATTCTGACCCCGCCAACCACTTCGAGGTAGGCGTAAACGCAGTCATGCTCACCAGGACCACAGCCACGAGCAGACACCCCCGGAGCAAGCCCAGCGCCGCGCCCAGAATCCGGTCAAAAACGCTCAACCCCGCTTCTCTAACTGCCCAACGGGCGATCCGTCCGGCCACTCCGGCGAGGATCATGACCGCAAAAAATATAATCAGGAACCCAGCGATTTCCCCCAACCATTCAGATTTCAAATATGGCTCAAAATGCTGTGCCAACCGATAGTACTCCCAGGATGCGGCTAAGTAGCCAAAAACCAGCCCGGCAATGCCAAAGGCTTCCTGGAAAAAACCGGAACTCGCCGCCTGGATCATCGAGATGACCACCACCACCAGGATGATCCAATCGGCGACCGTCACCGCGTTCTCCTGCTAACTACCCTGCTCCTACACATCCAGCTCGCTTCCTGTGAGCTGGCGATACGCCTCCAGATATTTGTCGCTGGTTCGTCGAGCCACGTCCAGAGGGAGGGCCGGCGCGGGCGGTTGCTTGTTCCAGCGAATTTCTTCCAGATAGTCGCGCACGTACTGCTTGTCATAGGAGTCCTGCGCCCGGCCTGGCTGATACTTGTCGCCCGGCCAGAAGCGGGAGGAATCCGGAGTCAACACCTCGTCGGCCAAAGTGATGCCTCGAGGGGTAATGCCAAACTCGAACTTGGTGTCGGCGATGATGATGCCCTTTCGCTTGGCATAGTCCGACGCTTTGGTGTAAATCTTCAGAGAAATGTCGCGCAGTTGCCGGCTCAGTTCGTGACCCACCATCTTTGCCATCTGCTCGAAAGAAATGTTCTCGTCGTGCCCGCTAACCGCTTTCGTCGCCGGCGTGAAGATCGGCTCCGCCAACTTGTCCGACTCTTTCAGTCCCGCCGGAAGTTCGATCCCGCAGACCCTTCCGGTAACCTTGTATTCCTTCCATGCTGATCCTGAAATATATCCGCGAACCACGCATTCCACAGGGAACATTTCCGCTCGCGTCACTATCATGGAGCGCCCCCGCAATTGATCGGAATACTGGTGCACGGCAGCAGGATAGCGGTCCACATCGGCAGTAATGAGATGGTTGGGCACGACATCGCGCAGGAAGTCGAACCAGAAAAGCGAAATCTGGGTCAGGACGCGGCCTTTGTGGGGAATGCCGGTGGCGAGAACGTAGTCGAAGGCCGAGATACGATCTGTGGCCACGAACAGCAAATGATCACGGTCCAGAATGTAAACGTCGCGCACTTTGCCGGTGGCATGAAGTTGGAGTTCCGGGAAATCCGTATGGATCAGGACGGGCTCTAACAATTGGGGGCTCATGTCTGAATTTTACAGTGAGGAAACGAGGCGTATTTTAACCTTTCAGAGAATTTTGTCAACCGTTTCCGTCACCGGTCTCAGGGGCGCAGACAGGCCGTAAACTGCAAAGAAGTTGACAGTTAGGGAAAGCGGGGAATGGCTTGATGGACAAGGACTTTCGAGCCCTGGTAATGTGGAAAACCTGAGGATGGCAGAGGATAATTTGGTCCTCCTGCAACAAATGATTCCGCGAACATCCCTTCCCATGAGAAAATGTTGGCCGCGTTTCCGACTCTTACTGACCCGACCGGTCGTGGGTCCGTAAAGAAAGTCACCCGGAGGAGGTGAAAGATGAGACGCTTACTGCTTTGCCTGTGGTTGGGATGGTTCAGTTATGGCGTGGGGCTAGGTTTCGCCCAGTCCGCCATGCCGGTTCATCAGCGGCTGCCGTTTGCCGCCAACCAGGAGCTCAAGCATCAACTGCCCGGTGCGCATCCGACGATTCTCTACCACGGCGGTTCAGTGATGACTGGCGCCAACCATCTTTACGCGATCTATTACGGCAGCTTTTCCGCGACCCAGTCGAGCATCCTGGATAACTTCTTCGAGAATCTGGGAGGGTCGGGCGGGTTCAACGTCAACACCACCTATTACGACGCGCAGGGCAACTATATTCAAAATGCGCTGGCTTACTCGCCTGCCACGGATTCCTACTACGACAACTACTCCATGGGCCACACGCTGACTGGACACTTCGACACCGAATTGGTCGCCTACGCCATTTCCAACGGCCACCTTCCCGCGGATGCAAACGGAATCTATATGCTGATCACATCTCCGGATGTTAGGGTGCCCCTAAGTACGTATTGTGCTTATCACTGGAATTCCGACAACATCGTTGCCGGCATGAACATCAAGTACGCGGTGGCTCCCGACCCGCCGCCCTCGCTTTATAGCGGATGCTCCGGGAACGTGGCCACCTATCACGACAGCACCAGCCCCAATGGCGATATTGGGATTGACTCCGTGGCTGATTCACTAATGCACGAGATCTCCGAGACGGTGACTGATCCCGATGGTACGGCGTGGTTCACGAAGTACGGACTGGAGGTGGGGGACATTTGCAACTTTATTTATGAGCACACGATCATCGTTCCCAACGGCTCGCACGCGAACCACGGCTTCGGCAATCGCGACTATTTGGTTCAGACCATCTGGGAGAACACGAACACAGGTTTCTGCGCGCAGACCCTGGCGACCAACACCGAAAGGTAAGCTCGCAGCGTCCTAGGCCGTCGCCCCAAAACGAACGGAAACCAGCTTAGAAACCCCCGGTTCCTGCATGGTCACGCCGTAGAGCACCGGCGCAATGCTCATCGTTTTCTTGCTGTGAGTGATGAGCACAAACTGCGTTTTCATGCTCATTTCCTTGACCAGTTCGGTGAAGCGGCCGATGTTGGCTTCATCGAGCGGCGCATCCACTTCGTCGAGAATGCAGAACGGGCTGGGCTGATATTGGAAAATACCCACCAGCAGCGCGAGAGCGGTGAGAGCTTTTTCTCCTCCGGAGAGCAGCAGGACGTTCTGCAACTTCTTGCCGGGAGGGGACGCAACCACGTCAATGCCGCTTTCCGCGCTGTTTTCCTCGTCGGTCAGGCGCATGAAGGCATGGCCGCCGCCGAATAGCTTGCGGAAAGTGGTCTGAAAGTTTTCATTGATTTTGTGGAAGGCTTCCTCGAATTTCTGCCGCGAGAAAGTGTCGATCTCCTTGATGGTGGCTTGCGTGTTCTCGATGGATTCGAGCAAATCTTTGCGCTGGGTTTCAAGAAAGGCATGGCGATCCGCCGTTTCCTTGTATTCTTCAAGCGCCATCATATTGACCGGGCCCATGGCTTCGAGCCGGGTACGCATGTCGCGATAACTCTGGTCTTCGGCGCTTAGCTGATCGCCCGTGGCGAGCGCGATGGTGGTGTCTGCCGTCAGTTCATGGCGATGAATGTTCAGTTCGTTTAAGCAGGTTTCCCCCATATACTGCGCATCGGACTCCAGTTTGGCGCTGGCCGCCGAAAGTTCGCCGCGGCGGTCGCGGGCCTGATCCAGCAACTGGCGGGCGCTGCGCAGAGCTTCTTCAATCTCCGCCAGGCGGGCACGCATTTGTTCGGATTCAAACTGCAGCAAGCCATCCCGCGCCTCGGTGGCATTTCGCTCGGCCTCGAACTCCACCAGTTGATCAGCGATCTGGTTGTTTTCCGCTTCGCGCTGGAGTTTTTCTGCATGTGAGGATTCAATCTGCGAAGCCAGCAGGTTCACCCGTTCACCCATATCGGCGACTAGAGACTCAATGCGCTCCAGCACCCCCGCCGCGGAGCGATGGCGCTCTTCCAAAGTCGCTACGCGCGCCACATGCTGAGAAGATTTTTGTGCTGCCGAGTCGCGCTGATCACGCAACGCCGATACCTGTTCGTTGGCGAAAGATGTGATTCGCTCCAAGTCTTCCCGCTCTTCTTGCAACGAGGTCAACTCGGTCTGCCGCGTGGTGATCTGCGTCTCTTGCTCAAACCGTTCGGTGCTTAGGCGCTGCAATTCGCGCTCACAAATGCCGAGACGCTCGGCCACTCGAGCCATCTCGGAATCAAGCTGCCGCAGCATGTGCCCGGAAGTCATGGTCTGTTTCTCGGCTTCGCGGTTTTCAGATTCGAGGCGTCCAAGCAGGGAAGTGAGCTCTTTGATTTCGCGTCCCAGAGCTAGGACTCGCAATTCTCCGTCCCGCAGATCGCCCTCCAGTTCAGCCAGCAACCGCAGCACATCGCGCAGTTCGCGCTTCATGGAAAGTGGCCCCTCGGCGCGCTGCTTGCCGCCGGTAACGGTCACGTTGTGGAAGCACTCGCCGGTTTGCGAGAGGAAGAACGCATCGGGGTTTTCCAGCGCGAGATCGCGGGCGAAAGCTGGATCGGGAACAATATAACCATCGCGCAACTTGGGCAGAATTACCTCCAAAGACCGGCCGAATCCGTTAAGCACACGAATGGCATGCTTGAGGGGAACCAGGGAGTGCCCGGGCGCTTGCGCGCGCGCAGCTTCGTCCACGGCGAAGGAAAATTTCGCCTGCGAGTCTTCTGGATGCACCAGAAATGTGGCCCGGCCATCCACGCCGGTTCGCAGCAAGCGAAGCCCCTCGTCAGCTGCGTCCCAGGACTTCACTACAACGTAGTTCAGTTCATCGCGCAGGAAATCTTCCACCACGTTTTCGAAGCGAGGTTCGACTTCCAGAAAATCCGCCAGCACTCCTACCGGAGCCAGGCTCCCCTTTAAGCCGCCGGACTGAAATAACCGGCGAACCGATTCGGTGGAGTAACCATGCTCGGCGATTACCGCTTCGAGCGAACCTTTCTTACCGAGGGCTGATGCGTACTCTGCCCGCAAGCCGTCGAGACGATTCTTGCTCTCGATCTCCGTTTGATGTTTGCAGTCGATCAAATGCCGCGTTTGAGCAATCTCTTCAGACAGTGCAGAGACCCTCTGTGAAACCGTCTCGAACTCCAAAGCCAGTTGTCCGCGCTGGCCGCCAAATGCCGCGATCTGGGAGTTGCCAGATGCCATCTCCCCCTGCAAGCGCTGTGCTTCACGATCCACGGCAGCCAGACGCTCTTCAGATTGAGTAAGCTGGTTACGCAGATTCGAAGATGAAGCCACCACTTCCATGATGGCTGCGCGAGATTCTTCCTGCTGATGCTCCAACTCCGCCAGAGCGGTAGCGGCATCGCTCGCCTGCCTCTGAGACTCAGCGAGTTCCCGTTGCGCCGCAGCTAGGTCCGCCGCTGCCGAATCCAGAATCTGGCGATTGGAATCGCGTTCGACCTCTAAAGCAGTCCGTCGATCCCGGGCCTGGGCCAGTTCGGCTTCCAGCGATCCCGAACGCAACACGAGTTCGACACAGCGTTCCTCATTGTGGCGCCGTTGAGCAATTGCCCGGTCGGCTTCCAGCTTGATTTGGCTCAACCGCTCCCGATTCTCCCGGCTTTCGCTCTCGATGGCGTAGCCGCGCTGGGTACGCTCTGAATGCTCGGCTTCGAGTTGTTGAACGGTTTCGGTCTGCTGCCGCATCTCCTCCGAAAGAGTGTTGATCTGCGCATCGAGCGCGTCGCTTTCCTGATCGAGTTGCGCGAACTTGCTGGCCAGCACAATGCGCAATTTGGCCCGCATTTCTTCGCGCAGCCTGGCATAGCGCTCGGCTTTCGAGGCCTGGCGCTTCAGAGAATTCATCTGGCGTGTGACTTCCTCGAAGATGTCGTTCACGCGAGACAGGTTTATCTTGGCATCTTCCAGGCGCGCTTCCGCAAGGCGCTTCTTGGTTTTGAATTTGGTAATCCCCGCGGCCTCTTCAATAATCGCGCGCCGATCGGTCGGCCGGCTGCTCAGAATCTGGCCGATGCGTCCCTGCTCGATGAGCGCATAGGACTCCGGACCGAGGCCGGTGCCCATGAAAAGTTCCTGAATATCCCGCAACCGGCACAACTTTCCATTCAGCAAGTACTCGCTGTCGCCGGAGCGGAATAAACGGCGGGTGACCACGATTTCTCCGGCGCGGAACTGCTGCTGAAACCTGCGGCGGCGAATCTTGAGGACGACCTGCGGCCCACCGCCGCTGCCCCCCGCTGGCCGAGCCGTCCGCGGCGGAGGGTTGGGGTTCGCAAACACCGCAAATATGGGTTCGTCATTGGGATCGAATCCGGAAAGAGCACCGCTGGCCTGCGACAACTGGATCTCTGCGACCTGTCCCGGTTGAGCTTCTTCCGTCAGTCGCTCGACTTCCTGGGCGGCCTGCGCCCGGATAGCCGCTTCATCCCAGTCGCCGGCATCCTCGGGGAGATTGTCCTGAATATCTATCTCGGTTGGTTCGTTGGCATCCGGCCCGTCATAAACTTCAGGATCGATCAGCGTGAGTGCAACCTCCGCCATGCCCGTGGGCTGGCGGTCGCGCGTGCCGGAAAAGATCACGTCTTCCATGCGCGAACCGCGCAGAGTCTTGGCCGACTGTTCCCCCAGCACCCATGAGATCGCGTCCGCGATGTTTGACTTGCCGCATCCGTTGGGGCCAATGATGGCGGCTATGCCGTCTCCGTGAAACTTGAGCTCAGTGCGGTCGCAAAAAGACTTGAACCCGAGAATCTGCAGCTTTTTCAGTTTGAGCAACTGGTACTCCTTGGCGATGCGATTCCCGCATCGCGAACCACGAACCTGCAGCTTGCCGACATGTTTACCAATCGGATGCCTTCAGCGTTCACTCCGACAAATGTCTCCCCTTGGCTGGATGGGCAGGCACAGATTGGAGCTAATGTAACGGCGAAATCATGCCGGGGTCAAGCAAGAAAACACTATATGTGGTGTCCCGTTTTGCACAGCCCATCATTTTGCACACGCAATGCAACAAATGTTCACAAAATGGATGAGGTAAGAAGGCAGGGAGAATCGGCGAGAGCGGAGTAAGAGTAGCGCGATCCGGGCACAACAGCAAGGAAGAAAGTTGATTTTGCGGCGGCAAGAAAGCTCACCGATACGGATCTGAGGCGCACTTTAGTCGCGCTTTTCCTTTCCCGGAAGCGCTGCCGGGTTGTCGTGGACACGCTCGCGGAAAGTGCCCTTCATTCCGCCGGCCAGCGAAACACTGGACTCACCAAATTTGTCGCGCAGGCGGTCGGCCGCGGCCAGCGCCTGCTGCCAGCGCTGGCGGCGGCTGTTTTCGAGCAGATCTCCCTGGTCTGTTTCCGCCTCGAACGACGAGGCCTGCACTCCGAGCAACCGAACCTCGGCGCCCTTGCGCCAGTTCTTGCGGAATAAGGTTCGGGCCTGCTCGAAAATGTCCGTGTCCAGTTGAGTTGGCGCGGGCAAAGAATGTGCGCGAGTAATGGTAGTGAAATCTTTGTAGCGCAGCTTGAGCTGAATGGTGCGGGCGTGCAACCCGGCCTCGCGCAGGCGGCGACCAACCATTTCCGAGAGGCGCATCAACGTGGCTTCAATTTGGCTGACGTTGGCGGTGTCTTCGTTGTAGGTATGCTCGTGGCTGATGGACTTAGCTTCGTCGTGGCTGCCGATCTCGCCGTCGAACCATCCGCCGGCATCTTCGCCGCGGGCCTTGCCGGCCAGAGCCAATCCCCATTTGCCAAAGTGTTGTTCGAGAAGAGAATCATCGAAGCGGGCAAGGTCTCCGACCTGGCGAATGCCGAGAGCGTGGAGATTCTGCTCCGTCACTTTGCCTACGCCGGGAATGTCGCGCACATCAAGAGGCGCAAGAAATCTGGCCTCCTGGCCTGGAATGACCCAGAGAATTCCGTGCGGCTTGGCTTTGGCGGAGGAGACCTTGGCAATGAGGCGCGAGCAGCCGATTCCGATCGAGCAATTGAGCTGCGTCTCTCGCTTGATGCGTTGATGCAGGTTGTGCGCGGCTAGCAACGGCGGACCGTGAAGGCGGCCGGTACCGGTCATGTCGAGGTACGCTTCGTCAATCGAGGCCATTTCGACCGCGGGAGAAAACGAAGTCAGGACGCGGTGCACCTTTTCGGAGAATTCGCGGTAGCGGTCAGGGTGACCATCGACGAAGATGGCTTGCGGACAGAGTTTGGCGGCGGTGCGCAGGGGCATGGCGGAATGCACTCCGAACTTGCGGGCTTCGTAGGATGCGGCCGAGACTACGCCGCGCTCATTGCGCTGGCCTCCGACCACCACGGGCTTGCCTTTCAGCGTTGGATCGAAGAGTTCTTCTACGGAGACGTAGAAGGCGTCCATATCCACGTGGAAGACAGTTTTGGCCGAGGCGGGCATGGGCGACGATTGGATTGTACCAATCGGGTGAGGGGGTGAATAAGTTTCGGGGGGTGCGAAAAAAGCTGGAGCCGACGATCGGACTTGAACCGATGACCTGCCGATTACGAATCGGCTGCTCTACCAACTGAGCTACGTCGGCCTGAATGCTTGAGCCTGGATTCGATTCTAAATGCGCGGGGAGGGGTCGTAAAGGGCGGCGACCGGTGTAAGTGTTCCATGTGGAACGTATCTCGGGCTTGCGGGTGCGAAAATGAAAATGTTCCACGTGGAACACATCGTCATAACGATCTGAGCTGTACAATACGGTCTGAGCTGTACAATACGGTCATGACATCCAAGCTCAAGAGAGCAAAGGGTAAAAAGAGCGCTTTGCGAACGGGAAGAATCGCGCGGCTGCGGGCGTCGGTCTCGGTTGAGGATGAGCTGTTGCGGCTGGCGGAGGAGAATGCAGGGTCTGAGGCGCGATGGAACCGTCCGCGCAAGCAAAGAATCTCGCTGCGCGTGGATCGCGAGGTGGTGGACTGGTTCAAGTCCAGGGGGCCGGGTTACCAGACGCGTATCAACCGGATCCTGCGGAGAGTGATGGAGGAGGGCAAGAAAAGAATGGGAGAGAAGTAGCGGCGCGGAGCATCCCCTCTCAAGCCAAGACCGGGCTTGAGTTGGCCATCCGCCCCATGTCTGCCCTTTGCTCTTAGACGCCTCCTGCGATTCTTAGCTCGTGCTGGTGACTCCCCTACTGTCATCTCCTGGCCAGTTCCGTTTCGTAGGCTGCCTGAAGCTTCTGCATTGCGGAGATACGAGTAGATTTCGTCCGAGAGCGGACCTTTTTCCTGGCGCGTGATTTCGGAAGATGCGTTTCGCGAAGTTCAGACATAAATTCTGCCCTCAGCTTCGGTCCTCCTTCTTTAAGGACCTGAGCGAGACCCCTTAGCCCGGAGGCCGGCAAACACTTGTGCCCCCATGCAACCATTTCCATCAGAAGAGGGAGCAATTCGATGCCTCTTTCGGTGAGACTGTAAATGGCTTTCTGCTTATGGCTGGGGTCCTGAGACTTGACGATGATCCCTTGCCGGACAAGCCTTTGAAGACGATCGGCCAGAATATTCGACGCAATCCCTTCCACAGAGTTGGTCAGGAGCTCGCGAAAATGCCTTCGGTTGGTGAAAATGATGTCGCGGATGACGAGCAGACTCCACTGGTCGCCAAATATCTCGACCGTCAGGTTGATAACGCATTCTGACCTGTGATCCTTGCGCACTCTGCCGCCGCTCCGGTGGGGCGTTGCCTGCCCCAATGATTGTACAACTGGTTGCATATGATAACTAGTTGTGTTGTGGGTGTAGGGGTGTGGTTTCCGCCAACTTATTCCATTTCAGAGGCCGTCGCAGCCTGGGCCTAGCGGCCATTAGCCTTCTCTCGTCAGTACCTAATTACTAAGAACAAAATTGATTGTTATAGACAACCGGTTGTAGTTGGCAATCAGTATCTTGGTTTCCATAGAATCGTCGTCGCAAAAGTCCCGTTTCTTGTAGATGTGTGTCGGCTTTCCGCAATCAAAACTGCGAACGAATGTTGATTGCAAATAATGCTTTCCGTGTAAGTCGCACTACAGGCGAGTAGTCCACCCTGATTGCATTTATTCCGTGAGGTGAGGCGGCCTGAAGCGGAAGTTGGCGGCCCAAATGCCTTCATGCACGCCATGCACTGAACACCGCATGACTAGCCACTGCTTCTAAGGGGTTCCAGCATGACCACTCAATTCAAATCAACACAGGAGGAATTATGAATCGACTGCAGCTTTGGAAGGTAGTAAGTGTCGTACTTTTTGCATGGGGTTTAGCAAGCGCTCAAAACATCACCACATTTAGTGCTCCGGGCGCGGGCACAGGCGCCGGCCAGGGCACCGGGGGGTTTGGCATCAACCCGCAGGGGACTGTCGTGGGGTCCTACCTTGACGATGGCAACGTGTTTCACGGCTTCCAGTGTGTTTCGGGATGTGCTTCGCCCAGCACCTTCAGCGAATTTAATGCTCCGGACGCGGGCACAGCCGCGAACCAGGGCACGATCACTTTCAGCATCAACCAGTTCGGAGTCATTACGGGGTACTACATTGACGCAAGTAACGTGGCTCACGGCTTCGTGACTACTGCTCCGTTCAAGACCTTCATCATTTTGAACGAACCTGACGCCGGGCAAGGCTCAGGCCAGGGCACTTTCGCGGGCAACATCAACCAGGGAGGGGAGATCGCCGGATATTACCTTGACGCAAGCGGTGTATTTCACGGCTTCGTCACGGCTCCGCCTTACCGCACCTTCACCTCATTCGATCCCGAGGGCTCCGTAAACACGTTTACCGCAGTTGCAAGCTCCCTCAACCTGGAGGGGGAGGTCACGGGAACTTACTTTGACGTGAGCGGCGCGGGTCACGGCTACGTGCGCACTGCGAAGGGCACCATCACCGAATACAACGTCAGTGGCGCAGGCACGGGCTCTGGCCAAGGCACCGAAAGCGCAAGCATCAGCGACCTGGGGGCGGTCACGGGGAACTACATCGATTCGAGCGGCGTGAATCACGGCTTCGTGCGCGGTCTATTCGGCAGCATGAACACATTCAACGTTTCGGGTGCGGGAACAGGCTCCGGCCAAGGCACCATACCTGAGGGCATCGACCTGTGGGGAGGGATTACAGGACAATACGTCGATTCGGGCGGCGTGAATCATGGCTTCGTGCGGAACCCGTTCGGCGTCATTACCACCTTCGACGCTCCGGGTGCGGGAACGGCCTCTGGCCAGGGCACCCTTCCTGCGACCCCCAACCTGTATGGGGCGATTACGGGACAGTATATTGACGCAAACAACGTGCATTACGGCTTTCTGCGGAACCCGTAACCCCGCTCTGGGGTAAACAGGCGTCACCAGTTGACGGTTAATTCTGCGGCACCGGGACGCAGGAAACCTGGATGTCCGGTTGGAGAAGGGAGGGGTATCGTATCACTGCCTCTCCCGACCTCAACACGCTGTTTCCTGCCAGTGCCGATCTCTTCGCAACCACGGCTAACAAGATCAACGAGCGCGGATAAATCTCGGGCATGGCAGTCGTGCTCGGGCCGGATGCGGACAACATCCACGTCTTTCTGCCAACCCCCTGTAAACCAAAGCATAGGCAGGTCGGTTGCGGACCTCGCACCTACACGCCCGAAATGCAATTTGCCCGCGACTGTTGGCGAACAGTATTTGCAGAGGTCCGGACTCGTCCACTTCGGCGATAACAGGGGTCGGGGGCTGGCCCATCTTTACGTTCTTTGTAAAGGCGGGAACGATGAGGGCGGCAGTCACGGGTGATGCGAGCGAGTAGACTTGGTATCTCCAAGGACCCGACACCGTTATCTCATCAGCCAAGATTTGATCCGAGGTGCATTTATAATGGGTTGTTCAAGGATGGCGCGATGCAAGAACGTATCCGACTAATCACTCATCACGGGAAACAAATCGTGGTGGTCGATTTGTCTAATTGCTCCGCCCGCGATGTCGAGACAATCGTCCGGTCAGTTCCGGAGTACGTGACAACCCGGCCCCTCGGTTCAGTCTTGCTGCTTGCCGACTTCACGGGAGCATCCTTTGATGACGAGGCTATGCGGGTGCTGAAGGAAACCGCAGTCTTCAACAAGCCTCATGTCAAGAAATCGGCTTGGGTGGGAGCAGAAAGCTTGCCTGAAGTGTTCCAACAAAACATAAAGAGCTTCTCTCGGCGCGAGTTTTCGAAGTTCAGAAACCGCCTAGAAGCTTTGGAATGGTTGGCTGCGGATTAAATGAACCCCGGGATTCCCTTGACGCCACGCATGATGCTGACGATCTGGCAATGACCCAACTTTCTTGTCAGGCCCACGTCAGAGTTCTCGTTCGGTTTTGCGGTCCGGACCCGGAATCGCTTTTTGTTTTTCCGACACGCCAAGAGTTACGTCCCATAATGAGCTACTCTTCCCACCGTCTCCGTCGATGATATTCGCCGCGACTTAGGCCGCCGAGGTCAATCACAACCGCGACAATCAGAATCACCAAATTGACGCCCGCGATAGGCTGTCGTGTATTCACCATCCACGCATACGCCAACGTTGTTAGGGGTAAGAACAGAAAGCCGAGCAAAGGCAATATAAGCCCGTGGTAGGCTCGTTGCAAGTAAGTCGAGAAGAAGTACAGCAACACGAGTGCGACCCGAGGAAACGCGAGAAAGACAATCAGCACGAGACAAGGCACGAAATTCTCCTCGGGCATCCTACGCTCTTGCTGCACGCGACGCAACGAAGTTGGCAGCAGAGCAGCCCCTTCGGCAAGCTCAGGGCAGGTTCTAAATTTCGCAAAGAACGCGAAATTTAGAATGGGCCACTTGGCGACGGAGACTTAGAAGTTCGCTCCGAAGGCAAGCAGTCGTCCGTCGCAGTCCTTCACCACAAACTCACGCGAGTGCCATGGCATGTTAGCAAGTCCGCGCGTGAATTCCACGCCTCGAGCTACATACTCAGCGTAAAGCGCGTCCGCATCTTCGATCAGTATGTAGGCGTCGAGCAGTTCGTCGGAATACTTGTTGGGATTGGCTGTGGGAGGTTCGGCACAGCGGAAGTGAATCGCTTGCTCGTCGCGCGCCACGATGGCGTAAACCGGCGGGTCCTGCCACGTGCCCAAACACTTGAAGCCAAGTTTCGCTTCGTAATAGGCAAGGGTGCCGGGGATGTCCAAGGTGAAGAACTGAGGCGCGATTCGGCGAATCATGGCCAAGTCTACTATAGAAAATGGGGGGCTGACCCGTTGGTCTTTCTCGACCTAATTCTGTATCAACCTGCCCCACCCTCTGTGGTCTTCAAAAGGTGGGACCTATGCGGCCTGCATCGCGCGGGCTTTCTATCCCTTTGCGTTACACTGGACGCGCCAAGGATAACGTCAAAATCTCAAGAGATTGAGAGCATCGTCTCCCACCCTCTGAAATTCGCAGAGGGTGGGGCAACCTCCGTTGGTTTGATGGAAGGGTGGGCCAGCCCCCTGGACAAAGAATTAGGGACAGTCCCGTCTGTCCCCGACTTTCTGGACCGACCTCCCGGAATTACTGCGGCGGAGGCGTGGTAGTGGTCGTGGTTTGACTCTGCTCCGGCTGGGATGGAGTCGTGGTTGTAGTGGTTGTTTCCGTCTCTTTTTTCACCTTCTTGTGATTGTGCTTGTACTTCATGGTCTCCTCCGTCTGAGTGGTTTGCGTTTGCTGCGGAGTTGACGGAGTCGTTGTAGTCGTGGTGCTCTCCGTCTCGGCGGGAGGCGGAGTCGTTGTAGTGGTGGTGCTCTCCGTCACAACGGGAGGCGGAGTCTGTGTCGTGGTGGTGGTGGTGGATTGCGTGGTGTCCTGTGCAATTACCGGCAGGGACAGGGCAAGCACCACGAGTGACCCGAAGACAACGGCAAGTAGCTTCTTGGATTTCATTCGATTCTCCTTGTGTTGTTAGGAATTCGTAGCCGAGTGTTCATCCGGTGATCGGGCTAGACCGTCAATCAGAGTACCCCGCGCACCCAAAAGAACAATGAGCACGGTTCCATGTTGTATCTGGTTTGTAAGAGAAAGCTGGACAGGCTTTGTAACGACCGTCTCACTTCTTCCGTACACAACATCATAGGAGTGGCCAAGACGGATGTCTGGTCACATTGGACCACTTTCGCGCGACTCAATCTGGACCTGGACGCGCCGGTTAATCATAAGTTGTTTGATCGTTCTAACCCTGATTTAGCTCAAGACAGAACTTCGACCCAAGCTGACAGTCGGGTTCGAGGTTGGCGAAGTTGTCCCAGCCGGCGGAAGGGTCTCAGGAGTGGTCGTGGTCCCCGGCACAGGATGAGCATCACCCGGCGTGGTCGTACTCGGAGGCGTAGTTCCCGGACTAGTTGTACCTGGCATCGGCGTGGCTGGGGACGGGGGCGGTGCGCTGGTGCGAGGAGTCTGCGAGACGGCGCTGCCCGGAGTTGCCGCGGTCTTACCCGGTGCTGCTGCTGTGCGCCCGGGTGTAGCAGCGGTACCGGTTGAGCCTGCCGAACCGCCTGAGCCGCTTCCGGCTGCCTGCATATCCGGACTCGTGAGTGTCACTAACCGCGCTATCGAGGAGGACGTGCCGCTGCCGGTTCGAGAAACTGCCCATGGATTTGTGTCCCGGGCGATGATCGAAGCAGCCAACAGCAGCATAGCTGCCAATACCGCCATTCTTGTTTTCATAATGCTATATCCTACGAGAGAGATCGTTATGCCTGCTGCATTCTCAATCACACCTAAGGTACTCGGTTGGGAGTTGAGCGTCTGAGCGATAAAGCTCACATCAATGGGCGGCTGCCGCAGGGCGTATTGGCGAAAACAGCTCCACGTCCAGTCGCGCGGGGCATGGGGCCAGACCGCGCTTCACCGGATGCGCACAAGCGCTAAAGCGCGGGAATCTTTGTTGCCCGCTGACGCGGCGCTGAAGCGCCGCTCTTCCACTTCGCTGCCGCTGTCACACGAAAAGATCAATGTCAAAGGCCGCGGGCGAGGGCGGCGGCCACACGGGCAACGGTCCCACTCTTCGGCTTCGCTCAGGGCAGGCTCTCGTGTCCGCCCACACGGGCAAAGTCAAAAAGCTTTGACCCCCAGCGCAAAGAACGCGCCAGGAAATGGGACACCCGCGGTGAGAATGCCTTGATGGGTTCTTCTTAGCGCAGGCGGGTATGGGGTGCTTCGACTTCGTAGCCGCTTCCGCTTCGCGGAAGCAGCTACTGCGCTCAGCATGACATGGTGGTGGGTAAGGTATCGGTTGCCGTCAGCATAACAGGCTCCCAGGTTCGCCTGGAATCAGGCGGCGCTGACGCTGCGAACCTGTTCCTCATACTCCTGTTCGGCCTCGGCGGGCAGTAGGACCCACAGACTGTAGATGCCGAGAGCGGTGCCGAACGGGATATTGAACAGGGCAAGGAAAGAAAGAATCAGAGTGAGCATTCGTCCCCAGGGTTCGCGCTGCAACAGTCCCCATCCTGCGATAAAGCCGAAAGCGGCTTTCGCCAATATGAGGATGCCGAGAAAGCTGAGAAAGGGATGCAGCCAGGCAGCTTGCTCCGCGGGAACGCCCATCTCGGCGATATGCAGAAAGAGAGTGTTGGCGAGAACGACCAGAACGCCGCCGCCGACTGCGTTTAGCGCAGACCCGGCCAGCCAAAGAATACCCAGCAGTCGAATATGTTCCTGTACGCGGCTGCGCCGAGGATAACCCACGGAAGGTGTGCCGGTGATTTCCTTGCCACACCGACCGCAGAACCGCTGACCCGCTTCTAACTTGGTGCCGCAAGCATCGCAGAACATGGTGCCTCCTCAGGATTACGAGGTCGAGTCTCCCCATCCAGCATTCCTAATCTATGTAGTACGAACTACAACGCAGCGATGTTTCAATGTTTCGAGGAAAGAAGCAAAGGAGAAACGGCAGTGGCGCCGTTTGGTAAGGAAGCGAGCCAAACGCGCGAATAATGAGTCGCAGAGAACGCCCTTCGGCGCGCTACGCTTGCTCAGGGCATCAGGCAACTTCGCGCGTCGCGCAGATTGCCTTTGACTTCGCTCAGGCCAGGCTCTCACGGCACAAAAAGCGCTTGTTCGGAATGACAATCCTGGTCGAAACGAAAAGACCGCCCGGCAAAAGGCGGCCTTTTCTTTCAAGGGAGAATAGTTCTAACGGAGATGTAAACCGTCAAAACTTTCTGGCGAAATCTTATGAGCCGAAAAAGCAGGGTGTCAAGGAATTTCTGGGAAATAAATATCTTTGTTTTCAATCAATTACAGAATAGGTTAACAGGGTCCTGTGGATGCCTCATTGTGAGACAAAATCGAACCAGATGATCCTAAACGGCTTCAATTGAAGAACTTAACTTCGGGTTGAGGGTCTTCCTCGATGGTTTCGGACAGACGAAGGGCGATGAATTCGACATCGCCGGGCCGGCCCAACCCACGCTGCGGCAGAAGCTTCCTGAACAGTATGCGAAGGCCGCCGAAGGCCACACCGATGACCAGCGCGAAGAGGATGAGGATTCCAGAGAGGATGAACGCGTTCCAAACCAAAGTGCCGATGTTGTTTTTCTTGTCGAAATAGGTGTTCTCGTTCCAGGTGACGTCTGCGTCGTAGTTCACCGATGCGAGCAAGGATTTTGCCTCGCTGGTTGAGAACGGGCCGGCAGCCAAGACTAAAATTGGGCCGGTTCGCTTGTCGAAAATCGGACCAGCGTCCGTTACGCCGGCTTCCGAACCATTTTGCGGATACGCCGCGTCGATACGGCGGAGATGATCGGCTGCGATCTGTGGCGTGGGATAGGAGATCAGCATCAGAGTGGCTTCGCCGCGCGAGGTGTTGTAATTGCCCAGGACCACTTCAGCGCCCGCGTCGAAACCGACGAGCCCGGCAGGGATCGGCGCACCGGTTCTTTGCATTCCCTCGGGTCCGAGAACATATTTTGCGCTGTTTTTGACGTAAGACTGCCTGGGCAAATAGGCCGGCAATCCAGGCAGGTTACGCGTGTTCGCGGAGGGTAGCGGGAGGTTGCCGGCCAGATCGCGCAGCTCGGCGGCAGACATGGCAGTTAGTTGCTGGAAAACCGCATCCACGAGAATGTTGCCGCGATAAAAGAGTATGCGCTGGTTTATGGATGCGGCCTGGTCGCCGATTGTTTCCACCAGCATCTGGGGCGTCTTGTAATAGGTGAATGCCCCGTAAGCGCCGCTGGCGTCACCGAAGCGGGCGGCTTTGAGCGTCAGCTTGCGTCCGTCATCGCGGGTGTAAGTTGCGGATTCAAAATCAGTGAAGCCGTATTCTTTGAGCAATGCGGCGTTCACGGGGTCGGCAACCGTTGGATCGGTGCTGGTGCGCCGGTCGTCGGAGATTTGCCATCCGCCAAATTGATCGGGAAGAGGAGGTGGAGTCGCGCGGTCACTTTTGTCCGTGGAATTGCCCTGCGGTGTGGCGCGGGCGCCCACGCCCGCGAAACAAATCGCGGCCGCGATGGCGAAGACGGCAATGAACCTGCGGAGCTTCATGCGGGTAGGAATCCCTGCATCCTCCTGTCTGATTAGACTACAGGCTGTCCGGGAAAGTTTCCAGGCTGCGGTGGTCGGTCAGTTTGACGAATCCAAGGAGACTGCTGAGTGTCGCTCCTCTTCGATGCGCGCCAGATCCCCTTCGGCTTCGCGCAGGGCGGGCTTTCGCCTCGCGGGTGAAAGGGATGACTCCATTGGCGAGGCGGAAGGCATAAGCGGCAGCCAGCTAGTGCACGTGCGCGAAGTGATCCAGCAGGAAAAACAAACCTACTCCGAGAAATACGACAAGCGCCATTCTGGCTCCCGGCTCGCGGTTTACTTCGGGCATTAGATCGGAAGCCGCAACATAGATGGTTACGCCGGCTGAGATGGGCAAGCCAAAGTCCACCTCATGTCGCAGCAGCGCCATGGTCAGCACCCCCGCGACAGTGGTTGCGCCCAACAACACCGATGCTCCCCAGGCGATGCGGCGGCTGCTGCCACTGGCCAGCATGACCGATGTGACCGTGAACCCTTCCGGAATCTTGTGCAGGAAGATGGCCACGAAAATAATCCATCCTAAAGAGTCAGAGACGATGAAGCCCGACGCGATCGCGATGCCGTCGAAAAACGTATGGATGGTCAAGCCGATCAGGACGGAGTATCCCTTGTGCGAGTGCATGAATTCGGAGCGATGAGTTTCTTCTCCGAAGTGAAAGTGCGGGGTGAGGGTGTGCTCGCAGAAGTGGATGATTAAATATCCCACCAGCACCAGGTACGCAGCGCTGGGGCCGCGGAGCGCCAGACTCGCGGGAAAGATTTCCACGATGGCGGTGGCCAGCATGAAACCTGCGCCCAGGGCAATGAAATATCGCAGATAGTTTCGCTCCCAACGCTTCTGCACAATGATCGAGCCGCCGAATACATTGGCCGCGGCGGCAGTCAGACCGAGGAGAAGGCTGAGGGCGATGGGATGCATCTTCGTTCTTTGTTCTTTGTCGAAGGATGATAGCAGAGTTGGTTCTCGGAATTACCCGGACATGGATCGCCGAGCCTTCGCGGAGGAGGTGCGATGGGACGTTTTGAGTTTGAACTTAGGCTCTAAAGTTTGTTGAAGAATCTCAGGCCATCGTCATTCCGAAGAGCGAAGTGACCAGGGATCTGCAGTTCTCCTGAATTCTTCGGTACTGCAGATCCCTCGCTCCGCTCGGGATGACAAGAATTTGAGTTTTTCAACAAGCTACCAAAACTAATTTGCGTCTCCCGTTTTTTAACAAGACGTCAGAAGGCTGGAAGCTTGCTTACGCTGCTGCTACCGTAATTCGTTACCCAGATGTTGCTTCCGTCGAAGGCCGACCCGTAGGGACCGACTCCTCCCACAGAGTAGGTCCCGACCACGGCGCCGGTGCTGGCCAGTAACTTGGTGACGCTGTTGCTACCACTGTTCGCCACCCAGATGTTGGTTCCGTCGAAAGACACACCGACGGGACCGCTTCCCACAGTGTAGGTACCGACGACCGCGCCGGTGCTGGCCAGCAGCTTAGTGACACTGTTAGTCCCGTTGTTCACCACCCAGACGTTGGTTCCGTCGAATGCCACACCGAGAGGAGCGAGTCCCACAGAGTAGATGCCGACCACCGCCCCGGTGCTGGCTAGCAGCTTGGTGACACTGTTGCCATAGAAGTCCGTCACCCAGATGTTGGTTCCATCGAAGGCCAGAAAAACAGGGCCGTTTCCCGCCGAGTAGGTGCCGACCACAGCACCGGTACTGGCCAGCAGCTTGGTGACACTGCCACCAATGTTCGCCACCCAGATGTTGGTCCCGTCGAACGCCACACCATTGAGAGTGCCATCCACCGGGTAGACGGCGACGACCGCGCCGGTGCTGGCCAGCAGCTTGGTGACGCTGCCGCTGCCATAGTTCGCCACCCAGATGTTGGTTCCGTCAAAGGCCACGCCCACGGGACCGCCTCCCCCCGTAGTGTAGGTGCCGACCACCGCGCCGGTGCTGGCCAGCAGCTTGGTGACGCTGCCGCTGCCATAGTTCGCCACCCAGATGTTGGCTCCGTCGAAGGCCACACCGTAGGGAGCGTTCCCAACAGAGTAGGTTAGGCTGCTCCACCATTGCAGGAGCGCTACATGTCCCGGAGGCGTCCCTGCCTGGCCTTGCGGTCCCTGCGGGCCTTGTGGCCCGGTTGGGCCAGATGGTCCCTGTGAGCCGGTCGCTCCTTGCGGTCCTTGGGGTCCTTGCGGACCCATTGCTCCAGTGAAGCCCTGCGGCCCTTGTGATCCCGTCGCGCCTTGCTGTGTCAGCAATGCCCATTGAGTCGGGCTCGTATCCGGTTCGTTGCCGGTGTTGCTGCCAACGAGAGAGATGTAGCTTGAGCCGCTGTAGAACACAGCGTCTCCGAGGTTGTAGCTGTTTGCACTTGACCAGTTGCCCTGAAATGCAACGGGTGGCCCTTGCGGACCAGTCTGCCCTTGCGGTCCCGTAGCGCCGGTCTGACCTTGAAGTCCTTGTGGCCCGGCTGGGCCCTGTGCGCCAGTTGCTCCCATGGCTCCCTGCGACCCTTGCGCTCCTGGGGCGCCGCCCTGCGCGACAACGTTCCAGTAGACGTTCGTCGTCGAAGCAACCACAAGAGTGGCGGAGTAGCCGTTTCCGTCTTGTAGCTGGTAAGTACCGGCTAGAAAAGTCGGGGCTGATGGAGTGCCCGTCCATGCTTGTCCTCCAGATCCCACTGGGCTGTATATCCCGCATATGGCGGGAACTTGCAGTGAAAGGCCCGCCCCTGGTACTTCGTAAAAATCCACACCAGTGTCCGTGCAGTGAAGAGTGCTGCTGGCAAGCATACTGATAGGTGCTCCAGTAATCGAGAAGCCGACACCACATTGGGAGCACGGCCCGCCGCTGGGGAGTGTTGAGGCCGCAGGGCCGAGTGTTTCTCCTGCGGGTAGGTCCTGTGAAGTGGGACTGGCTGGCAAGGTCCAAGTGTACGGCCCCCCTTGCGTGTTTGAATCTGTCAAAGAAAAGTTCATGTATGAAGCGGGCGCTGATGTCGTATCCGGCTCTTCGTTTGTGCCTGCTTGCACAGCAATATAGCTGGTGCCGTTGTAAGACACAGCATCATTGACGTTATAGCTCGTCGCCGAGTTCCACGGTCCAGTCCAGTTAATGCTGGTTCCGTTGACGCCCGGAGTGCCTTGTGGCCCGGTGGTTCCCTGTTGTCCCGCAGGGCCGGTCTGTCCTTGCGGTCCTGCAGCTCCAGTTTGACCTTGCGGTCCTTGGGGTCCGGAGGGGCCTTGCGCTCCTGTGGCACCTGTCGCGCCTGTTGTCCCTTGCGGACCTTGCGGTCCGGTCGGGCCTTGGGCGCCAGTGGCTCCCGTTGCGCCGGTCGCGCCTTGCGGACCTTGTGGTCCCTGCGGACCCGTCAGGCCCTGCGGACCTTGAGGACCAACCGCGCCGATGGTGGCGTCGAAACTCGCCGTATTCGCAGTGCTATTCTTCACCGTGAGTTGGTAGCTCCCCGGCTTGGTTCCGGCGGGTAGAGTGGCGACGATGGAAGTGTTGTTGACCGAGACCAGCGTCAAGGTGCTAGTGTTGAACGTCACCGTGGGAGACGTCCCTGAGGGGTCAAAACCTGATCCTAGAATCGTAATCTGGGTTAATTTGTTGTTGACGGAAGCGCTGTTGATTACAACCGTCGTGGCGGCAGCGGGCAGGCTGCTCACGAGAAGCAACGCTACAAGACAAAGTGGGGCGCACTTAGGGGTCACTTTTTAGCCTCCAGGGCTTTGCGATTTTTTATGTCCTAATCCTGAGGTCTCCTTCTCCCAAAATCGGCACCACTATACTCGTCTTGTCCAGCCGTCACAATCCAAAAATAAGACTCACTCTCAAACTATTGATATCAAATGTGTTACTTGCGAAAAAAAGTGGCCGACCCACTCTTTGCGTAGGGAGAGCGCAGAATCGCGAAGCGATTTATCCGCTGTGCCGGATGTGCAGCACGTCGCCATCCTTCACGATGTAGTCTTTCCCTTCCAGGCGGAGAATGCCCTGGGCGCGGGCGTTGGCTTCGGAACCGGCTTCGAGCAGTTGGTCCCAGCGGATGGTTTCCGCCCGAATGAAGTGTTTCTGTAGGTCGGAGTGGATGGCTCCGGCGGCCTCGGCCGCGCGGGTATTGACGGGAATCGTCCAGGCGCGGCATTCGTCCTCCCCAATGGTGAAGAACGAAATCAAACCGAGCAGGGCGTAGGTGGTTCGAATCAGGCGAGTCAGGCCGCCTTCGGTGAGGCCGTAGCTGGAAAGAAATTCGGCGGCATCGGCATCGCTCATCTCTGCCAGTTCCGCTTCCACCTTGCCGCAGATGGCGGTCGCGCCGGCGTTGGGACGGGAAGCAACTTCAGTCAGCTTGTACTTGCCGGCGGCGTGCTCGAGTTCTTTGCCGAGTTCCGTGCTTTCGCCCACGTTGAGCACGTAAAGAATCGGCTTCTCGCTCAGGAACATGAATCCGCGCAGGCGTTTCTTGTCTTCCGGCGACATCTCCATCTCGCGTAGCGGGCGCTCGGATTCGACGTGAGTCTTGGCGCGCTTGAGCAGGTCAAATTCTTTTTCCAGCTCGGGGGAGCGCATCTTCTTCAAATCCTTTTCCACCCGCTCCAGCCGCTTTTCGATCTGGCCGAGATCGCTGACGATCATGTCGAAGTCAACATTCTTGATATCGCGCAGCGGTTCGATGGAGCCAACGTGGGGGATGGCTGAGTCGTCGAAGGCGCGGACTACATGGGCCAGCGCATCCACGTTGCGCAGATGACCGACGTAAGAACTTTCCTTGAGCGCCTCCTGCCCGATAGCTCCCACATCAACATATTCGACGGAAGCGTGCGTCAGTTTCTTTGGGTTGTATTGTGCTGCTAGACGGTCAAGACGGTCGTCCGGTACCTTGGCGACACCGACGTGGGCTTCGCGCGGGTTGGCGCTGCCAGACAAGTGCGCCTTAGTCAGAATTCGGAACAGAGACGTCTTGCCTACCTGGGGCAGGCCAATGATGCCGGTTTTCATAGGGGAGCTGCTGACTGCTGGCTCCTAGCTTCTGGCTTTCAGCAACTACATTTCGAGAATAAATGATGAACTGGTGATTGCCAAAACCGAGACGGAAAAAGCTGGAGGCCAGAAGCATCTAGAAGACGGGAGCTAAAAGGCTAGCAGCCCGTGGTAAAACACTGAATTAGCTGATCTGCTCGACCAGCATCTCTATGCCGGCCTTATCGTCGAACGTCATAGCCATCCTGCCCGTGTCCACAGTCCACTTCTCGATCCCGCTCTGCGCCAGGCGTGGAGATGTCTAAGTAAGTTGTCTCGCACCGCTCGTGCCGGTCGAGGTGCTGAAGAAGGTCTCGCGTTGACCGGTTTCAGCAAAGGGTACATTCTCCGCGTCCTCCGCGTCCGTTTTGGTCGCGGGCTCCGTAACCGGGCCGTTCGGGAAAATAAGACTGCCGAGTAGCACCCATACCGTCGCCAGACGAGACCGTTTCAATAGAAATGCCTCCTCGTGATAAGAATTGAGACATTCTACTTCTCCTAGACGAGGAAGTGCTTTTATGGTCCCAATGACGGAGACGACTCCGGAAGATTGGGGAAAGATGGGGACTAGCTTGAGTCGCACCCCAGAGAGAAGCGCAGAGGACGCCCATTTCTTGCGCGCCTTGCGCGAGAAGTCGGCAAGTGAGCGTCCTTAATGCGAGAAGCCGGGCGTTTGTCTCTATCTCAACCAAGCATGAATTAAGACTTGGACTTGGTGGAGCAAATTTCTACCTGCCCAGCACCAGATCAATCCCTGAAAAAAGTAACTCCAACTTGGGCCGCGGGAGTTTGCCGACGCGTTCCGTCAGCAGTGATTTGTCGAGAGAAATCACTTGCGACACATTGGCGACGGAATCTTTTGGCAGTCCGGTAACCCGCCCGGACAAGCTGACGTTGCCAGGAGCAAGATCCCATTTCAGGTTGCTCGTCAGCGGAACGCAAACCACCGTGGAGATTCGGCTCTGGTTGAGCGCATCGCCTTGCACGATTGCTACCGGCCTGCGAAACCCTGGGCCCGAGCCTGTCGGGGCGGGCAAATCTGCCCACCAGATCTCGCCTTGCGAGATCACCACTCGCTCTGCTCCAGCCGTCTGCGGGAAGCCGCCGCTGCGAAAGGATCGTTGCTCTCACCGATTTCAGCCAGAGCCTCATCCATGGCCTCGGTGATTTTGTCGGGCGAGCGGCGCGCCACATACTCGCGTAAAGCATCGCTAAACAGCCGGCTCCGCGACTTCCGCGAGCGCCGCGCAAGGCGTTCCGCCACGTCGAAAAGTTCATTGGGAATGGAGACCGCCGTTTTCATACCGAAAGTATAACTGCGCTTGCGACGGTTGGCAAGACATAAACGAGCGCCCTGTCGGTAGCACATGATATGTCCGGTTGAGATAGCACATGATATGTCCGCTTTGCTAGCGGTGAGGATAGGAGACCATGCGGAGCATGGAAGCTTATCCGAGGGCCGCGATGGAGCGGGCGATGA